>TARA_R110002072_G_scaffold30361_6_pt1 | contig 16545 bp, 9 predicted proteins | sample TARA_R110002072 | Tara Oceans TARA_R110002072 (sample SAMEA4397118) | marine metagenome | biome: Polar Biome; feature: [SRF] surface water layer (ENVO:00010504); material: water (ENVO:00002006), including particulate matter (ENVO:01000060) such as... | depth 5 m | reverse complement strand
CTCGATCTGCCTCCTGGACTGCAGCTGCAGTTGACTCGGAAACTAACGCCCCACCGGCGAGGCGCATTCAAACTGGACCGCGTCGATCTCAAGCTATTTAGCCCGCTGGGATTGTGGCAACGACATATCAATCGATCACTGCACAATCAGCTGAATGTCTTTCCCGACATGAAGCAGTTGTCAGACTACGCGCTTTTGGCACGCACCGACCGTCTAAGCCTGATCGGAGTGCGGCGGACACGACGAATTGGACAAGACAGCGATTTCGAACGGTTGCGGGATTACACCCGAGACGACAACTATCGCCATATCGACTGGCGAAGCACCGCCAGACGCAACAAACTCACCGTCCGGCAATTCCAAAGCGATCAAAGCCAACGCCTGATCTTTCTTCTCGACTGCGGTCGAATGATGACCAACCAGCGAAATGGCTATTCCCTGCTGGACCATGCCCTGAATTCTATCCTGATGATGTCTTACGTAGCACTTCATCAAGGCGATTCGGTCGGGATGATCTGTTTCAGCGATACGATTCATGCGTACCTACCGCCTCGTGGTGGCGCAAGCCAAATGAATCGTTTGCTACAAGCCGGATTCGACCAATTCCCGAGAATGGTCGAATCCAGATATGACCAAGCCTTCCTCTATCTGAATTCACATTGCAAACGTCGGTCACTCGTCACGCTCACCACCAACATTGTCGACGAAGTGAACGCGGAAGTCGTTTCGGACCATCTTTCAAACCTAACCGGGACTCACCTGCCATTGGCGGTGGTCCTTCGAGATCGCGAAATGTTTGACGCGGCAGACTACCCAGCCGAAGTTCTCCAAACCGCAGATGGACAGATCAACACATCACCCCTCGACGAAACCAAGACTTATCGAGCCGCTGCTGCTGCTGAGATGCTCGTTTGGCGGGAAGAAGTCCTCTCAGGACTCAGACATAAGGGCGTTCTCGTGGTCGACGCATTCCCGGATGAATTGAGTGCCCCAATGGTCAATCAATACCTGCAGGTAAAAGCACAGCACCTGCTGTAATGATTGAAACGAAAGATCGAAAAACTGCGATCAAGAGGCCAAACCAGCAAACACTCACCACATCACAGCAATCACGCCGATTCAATCCAACGTCTACAGTTACAACGGACGAAAATTGGAGTGCAATCGCATGTGGAGAAGTCTATTTCTAGCCGTCGGAATCATGATGGTGATCTTGGGTGTTGAAACAATGCTCATCGACTCCGCAACCGTTTATGCGGCAGCAGACTCCAGTGCAGTCGAATTCATTGACCCTGGAGTGACACCAGCCCAAACCACCAAGGTCTGGACACCAACGGAACGTTTCCCATGGGTAATGCTCGCCGTCGGTGCGGTTGTCATTCTCTATGCCATCACGCTTCCCAAACGCTGGGGCCGAAGCGGAGACTGAGAACTGAACCGAAATCAAACAAGAACCAACAAGCCACGGCTCATAAACATGACCGTGGCTTTTTTAGTGCCCGACACGTCACCAGACAAACCGATCGACAAACACCAACCGGCAAAGTGCAGTCACTGATGCCTCATCGAAAGGGATCCCCTATCCAGAAGAATGAACACCCGAAGGAAACCAGACGGGACGAAACGCATCACACAACGATCGCGAAACCATCACGGACAACAAAAACCAACACCAACATACACCTAACCGGGGCTGCTCCTGTGATTCTGTGGACCTAACCCACCTTCGCACCGCGCATAAAAAAACCCTCCTGAGAAAACTCAGAAGGGCTTTTTAAAAATCCGGCAAGACCTACTTTCACGCTGGTGGGCACTATCATCGGCTCTTAAAGCTTGACTGCTGTGTTCGGAATGGGAACAGGTATAACCTTTAAGATATGATCGCCGGAAAGACCTCACGACGAATATTTCGCCGCCGTAAGGCCAGTTGTTTGGTAGTTGAACAAGTTAACTTCTTGAAGCCGATCCGATTGGACCGCATGAGTGCGGGATATCGGTGGCCAAACTTTCGCCCGTTAGTATTGGTTTGCTTAATGCATTACTGCACTTACACGTCCAACCTATCAACCTGGTAGTCTTCCAGGGGGCTTTCGACTAATGTCTACGAATCCTTATCTCTGGGCGGGCTTCACGCTTAGATGCTTTCAGCGTTTATCCTTTCCGAAGTTAGCTATCCAGCCGTGCCGCTAGCGCGACAACTGGTACACCAGAGCTTCGTCCAACTAAATCCTCTCGTACTAAAGTTGAATCCCATCAAGATTCGAACGCCCACGGCAGATAGGGACCGACCTGTCTCACGACGGTCTGAACCCAGCTCACGTACCACTTTCATTGGCGAACAGCCAAACCCTTGGGAGCTTCTACACCCCCAGGATGTGATGAGCCGACATCGAGGTGCCAAACCGCATCGCCGCTGTGGACGCTCGGATGCGATAAGCCTGTTATCCCCGGAGTACCTTTTATCTGATGAGCGATAACCCTTCCATTCGGGATTACCGGATCACTAAGGCCAACTTTCGTTCCTGCTCGACTTATGAGTCTCGCAGTCAAGCACACTTCTACCTTTACGCTCTACGCCTGATTGCCGACCAGGCTGAGTGTACCTTTGCACTCCTCCGTTACTCTTTGGGAGGAGACCGCCCCAGTCAAACTGCCCGACTGACACTGTCCTTTGCCCCGTTTCAGGGGATCAAAGTTAGAATTAAAATATGACCAGGCTGGTATTTCAACAACGACTCCCTCTACACTAGCGTGCAAAGTTCAAAGTCTCCCAGCTATCCTACACAAGACATATCTCAACCCAATAGCAGCCTACAGTAAAGGTTCACGGGGTCTTTCCGTCTAACCGCGGGTATGTGGCATCTTCACCACAACTACAATTTCACCGGGTCGGTGGTTGAGACAGTGCTCCAATCGTTACGCCTTTCATGCAGGTCGGAACTTACCCGACAAGGAACTTCGCTACCTTAGGACCCTCATAGTTAGGGCCGCCGTTTATTGGGGCTTCGGTCGCCAGCTTCGCTCCGAAGAGCTAACCGTCTTCCTTAACCTACCAACACCGGGCAGGCGTCAGTCTCTATACATCCACTTGCGTGTTAGCAGAGACCTGTGTTTTTGATAAACAGTCGTTAGAGCCGATTTTCTGTGGCCTCCAACAGCGTGAACCGTCGGAGGCGCCCCTTATCGCGAACTTACGGGGCCATTTTGCAGAGTTCCTTAACCACCGTTCTCCCGAGCGCCTTAGAATTCTCATCTCGCCTACCTGTGTCAGTTTTAGTACGGTCACAGGGTACGTAACTTAGCGGCTTTTCTTGGACGTCCTTCCAATGACTTCGAGAACTTGGATGCTCTCGAGCTCAACCTTGGCTTATGTCAGGTCATTTATCCCCCAACACCTCAGTTTTCGCTACGGACATTTCTATTCGTACCGCTCACTTTCTGGACGCCGTCCCCGCATCGAAGTACCCATGTGGCGAAGGAATATTGACCTTCTATCCATCGTCTACGCCTTTCGGCCTCGACTAAGGTACCGGCTAACCCTGGGCGGATTTACCTTCCCCAGGAAACCTTAGGCTTTCGGCGAACAGGATTCTCACCTGTTTTATCGTTACTCATTCCGGCATAATCACCCGATGACCCCGACACCGCTCGTTACCGTACGGCTCGTATCTGATCATCGGCGCTCTCCTACCACTCTAGATAAATCTAGAATCCGCTGCTTCGGTGTACTACTTACTCCCGTTCATTATCGGCGCAGAAATGCTCGACTGGTAAGCTGTTACGCACTTTTTAAATGGTGGCTGCTTCTAAGCCAACATCCCAGCTGTCACGGCACTTCAACTTCCTTAGTGACTAAGTAGTACTTCGGGACCTTAGCAGGCGATCTGGGTTGTTTCCCTCTCGACCCTGGAGCTTATCCCCCAGGGACTGACTGCCGAGGTAAGGTGAACCGGTATTCGGAGTTTGGTTCGGTGGGGTACCCTTGGAAGGGCCCCCATCCGATTCAGTATCTCTACCCCCGGTCACTAATTTACTCGACGCTATCCCTCAAGATATTTCGGAGAGAACGAGCTATCTCCTGGTTTGATTACACTTTCAGTCCTCCCCACAGGTCATCCCCTCAGTTTTCAACCTAAGTGGGTTCGGTCCTCCACGCAGTTTAACCCGCGCTTCAACCTGCCCATGGGTAGATCACACAGGTTTCGCGCCTGCAGCAATCGACCAACGCCCTATTCAGACTTGGTTTCCCTTGGGCTTCGTTCCGTCAGAACTTAACCAAGCCGATTACCACAACTCGCCGGATCATTATGCAAAAGGCACGCCGTCACACATTAAAATAGTGCTCCGACCGCTTGTAGGCACATGGTTTCAGGTTCACATTCCTCCCCTAGCAGGGGTTCTTCTCACCATTCACTCACGCTACTGGTTCGCTATCGGTCGTTAGAGAGTATTTAGCCTTACGGGATGGTCCCCGCGGATTCAGTCCAGGTTTCACGTGACTGGACCTACTCAGGTGCTTCTAAGGTGAGACAATATTTTCGCGTACGGGGCTGTCACCCTCTGTGGCCGACCGTTCCAAGTCGTTTCACTAACACGTCTCAATCCCATATTGAAGTCCTACAACCCCGAGAAGGAAACCTCCTCGGTTTGGGCTATTCCGATTTCGCTCGCCGCTACTGACGGAATCGATTTTTCTTTCTGTTCCTCTGGTTACTTAGATGTTTCAGTTCACCAGGTTGTTACATACACACCTATGTATTCAGTGTGCTGTGGTTGGGAACCCCGGGATCATCGCTTGTGTGTCAACTTCCCCAGGCTTTTCGCAGACTTCCACGCCCTTCTCCTTCTAACGCCAAGACATCCCCCATGTGCCCTTAATAGATTGGCCACCGAAATCCCGAACTCAAAACGCGAACCCAAGCCACACTTTCTTGCGAAAGCGAACACAGGCACAACATCTTGGTTTCAAGCTTCAGTGCTATCTAGTTAACGATATCACACAGTGGCTCAGAGCTTCTCAACGAGAAACAACTGAACCGCTCAAGAATCCAATCAGAATCAAATCACTACAATCAGTTTCTTTCGAAACCCTCTTGCAGCGACGCTTCCGAAGAACTTATTACCCTACTGACAAATGCTCCTGAACCCCGGAAAAAGGCTCACTTACATCCGTCGCATGGTGCTCTTTTCAGATGCCAACTACCAAACAACCAAATTTTCAAAAATCAAGTTCCCAGATGCTCGCTAGGCGAGGATCCGAGAGACGCTGCCAAAAACAGCCGAGCAATCTCTTGCGTTAAGAGCTAGAGATCAGTCGGTCGCTTTTGAGCGAGCGAGGAAGTTAGCGATGAGCCAACTTCGAGTCAAGTGGAAGAAGCGGTGAAATTTAAAATAAGTTTCAGAGCTGACTTCGACTTGTTTGCCGCGTTACAGAACGCTGTTCGGCTCTCTTGGAGAGCCTCGCAGAGCCTTGCTCAGCGGCGGGACAGGAAAGATAGCGAGCCGGCGATTCTGGTCAACCTCAATCAGTCTCAATTCTGAAGAAAGTTTTGATTCTTCGTGAAGTGTTTCTGAGTGAAGTGTTCCAGAAGCAAACCGGGACTTCTCATCCCTGCTTGTTTCCAGTCACCCGCAGTGAAGCGGGCGTCCTTCAACTTTCGGTTCTCAGCACGTTCTGACTTGAGCCAGATTGTGAATTGAACCAAGTGGAGGTAGACGGACTCGAACCGACGACATTCTGCTTGCAAAGCAGACGCTCTCCCAACTGAGCTATACCCCCGTGATTTTGAGTTCCGAGGAGGAAGAGTGACATTCCGCTGTAAACGGGAACATTGCTCTACCACCTCGGCACTCGAGTGGGCGTGCCAGAACTCGAATCTGGGACCTCGTCGTTATCAGCGACGCGCTCTAACCAACTGAGCTACACGCCCGTCAGGACCACAGGACCTGATGGTTTCTGCCTCGCTTTCGTGAGGCGGGTCGGAAGTTTAGGAAGTTTTGGTTTGTTGTCAAACGCACTTTGGCGATGTTTTTGACCAATTTCTTTGATTCCGTGAGCGTTTTTTTCGTCTTCATGACGGGGAAGTCTTGAATCAACGTTCCCTCGAACCCCTGAATTCCGGCAAAATGCCGCTCCGACGTCCGCCTTGTTCGGATCGTTCGTTCCAATTCGATGTGCAAGTCAATCAGAAGGATTTGTTTAGCTGCCATGAGTAAACACAACCGTTTTCCCGCGTCCTGGTCGGTCCGAGGCTTTGTCCTCGGGGGCGGTTCGCTCGTTCTTTCCACCATGTTGGCGACAACTTCGTCCGCAGCTCCCCCATCGGCCGCCGCCGCTTTGGGGCTGAAACCGGTGCAAGATGGCGTGGAATATGAACAAGTCGAACCAGCCGATGTCGAAAAATGCGAAGTTCGAGATATCGAACGCGATGATTGGTCGGGATGGGAAGTTTCCGGGGCCGACGGCACATTGCTTCGCCGATTTGCCGACACCAATGGCGACAAAAAGGTCGACCTGTGGTGCTATTTCCAATACGGCGTCGAGGTTTACCGCGATGTCGATGCCAATTTCAACGGAAAAGCAGACCAGTACCGATGGATGGGAACCGGCGGAACCCGCTGGGGCATCGACGAAAACGAAGATGGACAAATTGACAGCTGGAAGATGATTTCAGCCGAAGAAACCACTCGTGAGTTGGTTGAATCGCTAGGAAACGCCGATGGAAACCGTTTCGTCACGCTTCTCGCATCGACGAAAGAGCTTCAAACCGCAGGCCTGACCGGCGATCGTCTCGAAAGCCTGATCAAGAAGGCTTCCCGGGCGGCATCCAATTTCAAAAAGTTCGCTGCAACCCAAAAAGCAATCGGCCCGAAATCTCAGTGGATTCAGTTCGCCGCCGCGACTCCCGGAATCGTCCCGGCAGATGACATCGGCGTCAAAAAGGACGTGATGGCGTACGAAAATGCCGTCGCGATGTACGAATCCAACGGCCAATCAGGGCAAATGCTGGTCGGAACCGTGATCCGAATCAACGATGCTTGGAAACTGGTTGATTTGCCCGTCCTGGCAGAAACCGGCGAGCCAATTGCCCAATCCAACGGCAATTTCTTCACTCCAGGAGGCTCTGCCACCGCGGGTGCGGGTGCTTCGTCCGCCGGAAACTCGAAGACACAAGAATTGGTCGGCGCCCTCGAAGCTGTCGACTCACAAATGGTCGGCGAAGGCGATCCCAAAGCCCTCGCAAAACTCAATGAACGCCGCGCCGACATCGTCGAAAAGCTGATTGCCGCCGCTGAAACTCCCGCCGAACGCGATACCTGGACGCGACAATTGGTCGATACCGTCAGCGTTGCGACCCAGAGCGGAACCTATCCTGGTGGCCTGAAACGCTTGAAAGACTTGGCTGCTTCGATGCAAAGCTCGAAGGGCGCCGCATCAGAAGCCATGCGTGCCTACACCGAATATCAACTGATCGGGACCGAGTACATCGCTCGCCAAACCGAAGACGCTGACTTCGCCGAAAACCAAGTTTGGTGGCTCGAACAGCTCACCGAATTCGCCGATCGCTACCCGCAAGCTCCCGAAACCGCCGCCGCAAAGCTGCAATTGGCACTTAGCAAGGAGTTTGAAGACAAGGAAACCGAAGCACTTCGATTCTACAAAGAGGTCGCCAAAGACTTCCGAGGTACCGAAGCGGCCGAACGTGCCGCCGGCGCTGTCCGTCGCTTGGAATCCGAAGGCAAAGAAGTTGACCTGGAAGGCCGCACTGTTCAGGGCAAAGCATTCCGTTTGAGCGCCCTTCGCGGCCGTCCGGTCGTGCTTCACTACTGGGCGACTTGGTGCGAACCCTGCAAGAACGACATGAAATTGCTGCGTGGTCTACAAGCTCGTTACCAGCGTGCCGGCCTGCAAATCGTCGGAGTCAACATCGACAACCAACTCGAACAAGCGTCTGAATTCCTGAAGACGAACGCCCTGCCATGGGTGCACTTGCACGAGAACGGTGGATTGGAAGGCAGCCCACTCGCCAAGCAATTTGGCGTTCAAACCCTGCCGACCACCATGCTGATCGACTCCAAAGGACGCGTGGTGGATCACAACATCGGTGCAGCTGAACTAGACGACGCAATTGAAAAACTGCTGAAGTAAGCTTCGCAGCCAAAGTCAGACGCAGTCAAAATCGATCGGTGAGCAACCCGGGTTGCTCACCGATTTTTTATGCGCCGAGCACAAATTCCAGCGTACCGGAACCACGCGATTCGCCCACTCAAACGCCCTCGCCGAACACCAAGCCGTCTTCCGTGATTCGATAGGGAACGATCGATTCCTCGCAAAAACTGCCGCGATGCTTCGCGATGTGAAGGGCGCGTCCCATCTTGTTCCCGTCGCGTGTTTTCCCCATCAAGATGATCGTGTTGGCATTGGACAGCACATCGCCACTCTGAATCGGCCGGGCAATCAAATCATCCAGCATCACCTCGTGCGAGGTCGCCAGCAACAAACTGCCGAGCTGTTGATGGTCGTAGGCATGAGCCTCGATCCGCTCCGCGTTTTCGCGGAAGTGGACACGGAACAGATCTCGGGCCAGCCAATCGTGCTCCTTGCGGAGAATCTGATTCTGGATGTATTCAATCAGCTCGAACTGAATTGACTCCGCCGCCCGATCCACCGGCTCCACCCCATCGATCACAACCCGCCGGACCCCATGAGCAAAGTTGCCATAGAAGAAGGCAATCGCACGGTCCAGTTTCTTGGCTCGCTCGGACGACCAACGACGCCAATCATCCGCATCCATGTCCGACGAAGTCACCCGTCGCCCCGAGTCGCGAAACAAGTGCATGCTGTCACGACGCATTTTTTCGCGGTCCCAAACCTCACCCAGCGCCACCGGTTCGTCCACGGCAGCCTCCGACAACTGCCACTCCCCCAAACGTTTGGCGTACTCCGAATGGTTCTGAGAATCACCACGGGAGGTCAAGTCAAACACAATGCCGCGTTCGCCTTCTTGCGATTGCCCGTGTTTGGCGTACTGAATTCCGAGCTGAGTTTTGCCAATTCCGGTGGCTCCTAGAACAACCGTCATCGTCCCGGGCAACAAACCTCCGCCCAACATCTCATCCAACGCGGGGATTCCAGTTTGCAATCTCTGACTCATGGTGCGTCCATTCTCACGGGGTTTCACTGATTCAAAAGCAGATGCTCGGCAGCGATTCGTCCGCTGTCCATAGCCCCCTGGATGCTGGGCGTTTGACAGTGGTCGCCCGCGATCCACACCCCTGCCCTGCTCTGCCCTGCCCCGCTGTCGTCTGCGGAAGGAGCTTCACCCGATGACGTTTCGGGTAGAGACACATTGCCGTCCTTCAAGTCCGCCCGCCGCCAGTCCTCCCACGCGGGTGACTTCACGACCGTGTCTAGCGACATCTTTGGCAGCGAATAGGGAACCCGAAAAACACGTAGCAACCGCCAACGCATTGCCTCATCGCCAAACCAATCCTTCAATTGCGATCTCACTCGAGAATCAAGCGATTCGTCGTCTAAACCGTCCGCGGGCTCCTGATCACTAGCAACACTGACCGATACCAACGCCTTGCCCGGCGGCGCGTACGACGGCGCCACATCACTCAACACCACCGCACTTTGAATCGGTCCCGACTCATCGCCCCGCAGCATCAACAAACGATTCGAGTCTGGTGATTGATCCGCCGCGTAATACAAATTGGTCGTTCCGAACCACGGCGTCGCAATCGACTCCATCCCCAACAGCCTCGCCGCCGCACCCGCGGGAGTCGCGACCACCAAGTGCCGACACATCACCGCTGTCCCATCAGACAACACCACCCGGTGCCTAGCTTGACCTGGCAACTCACCAGCAAATGCGGACCGCTCCGATTCGGACAATGGTTCGACCGACTGCACCGTGGTTTGATACTGGATCGACCCTCGAGGCAGCCGCTCCGCCAGTTGTCTGGGAATTGCTCCCATGCCATCAGCGGGAATCGCAATGTCGCCTCCGGCAAACATCCGAAAGACGAATTCCAACATCCGGCTGGACACAGAAAGCGATTCGTCCAGAAAAACTCCGCCTAGAAACGGACGAAAGAATTGGTCGATGATTCGTTCGCTGAAGCCGTCCGCACGCAAACGTTCGATCGTTGGCGATGCCGAACGCTCATACAAATCTTGCAGAGAACCACGATTGCTACTCCGACGCAAATTCGCGATTCGCAACTTGTCGACCAAAGAACCAACCGGGTTCATCGCCGTAGCAATCGCCGCCGTCGGTCTTCGCCAAGGATCTCCGAGCAGCCGGAATTGACCTTTTTGGCGAACCAAAGCCCCGGGTTCAAACCGGCACAAACGCAAAGCGTCGTAATCCAAAAACTGCTTGCACGCCGGGTACGCCGTCAGCAGAACTTGAAAACCATGATCCAGCGTGAAGCCATCGACCACGTCGCTGCGGACACGTCCTCCCACGCGATCAGTCGCTTCCAAAATTCGAAATTCGCGACCAGCGTCTGCCAAGACTCGACCGCATGTCAGCCCCGCCAATCCTCCACCGACGATCAATGTTTCAGTGAATGGTTGCTCGACGGATGATTCCGAACCACTCATATCAGGTGGTAACCTTTTTCTGTCAGTTTTTGAGTCAACGCCCGCTTGGCGGCGTAATCGCCGTGCACCAAACGAATCTCTTTGGGTGCATCGGCCATTCCATCAACCAACGCGATTAAATCTTCCTGATCCCCGTGAGCCGAATACCCGGTCAGCTGATGGGTTTTGGCACGCACGTCGTATCGGCGACCGTCCAATCGCACCCAGTCGCTCCCGCGAGAAATGTAATTCCCGGGCGTGCCTCCGGCTTGGTAACCAGCGAACACGATGTCGGTTTCGTCTTGGCCGATGAACTCCTTGAGGTAATTGACCACCCGACCTCCCGTGCACATCCCGCTTCCGGCGATCACCACCGCCGGCAACTTGTGCTGGGACAAATACCGAACGGTTTCCTTGTGCTCCGAATGGCTGCCCACCGTCGTCAAATTCTCAAACACGAGCGGTTGATCATCGGTTTCCAACGTCACCTGAGCCTCCTCGCCCCAGTGCGATTTCATCTCTTTGTAAAGAGCCGTGAATCGCGAGGCGAGTGGCGAGTCGACGATGACGTCGACGCGCTTCATCAACGTTCGATGCTCAGTCTCTTGGATGCGTTCGAAGATGGCGTTGAGCTCATACAACAACGCTTGTGTGCGACCGAGTGAAAAAGCAGGCACGATCGTCACGCCTGAATCATCCAGCGTTCGCCGAACGACGGCCTCCAATTCCGCTTGTCGATCGGCCTTGGGGGGATGCAACCGGTCCCCGTACGTGCTCTCGAGCACCAACAAATCCGCTCGCTCGGGGCTGACCGGCGGATTCAAAAGCGGGTTGGTTCCCGCTCCCACATCACCACTGAAAACCGCTCGCCGGCCGTCCGGCAATTCGATCTCGAACATGGTCGAGCCCAGCACGTGACCGGCCGGCAACAACCGGACCTTCACCCCGCCGGGGCAGTCATGCCACCGATGGTATGGAAGCGGCACCAACAACTTCCGTATCTGACCAAGAAACTGTTTGATCAACCGCTTCGAACGTGTGAATCCAATCTTCAACGCGTCTTCCATCACCAGCGGCAACAACTTCGCCGTCGGTGCACTGCAAAGAATCGGATGATCAAAACCTGCCGCGAGTAGATACGGAATCCGACCCGCGTGATCGATGTGCACATGGGTCAGCAACAGTGCTTGGATCCCTCGCAACGAAAACTCAATCTCAGGGTTGGGCTTCTTCCGAGCGTCTTCGCCTTGGAACGTGCCACAGTCAACCAACAAGCTCTTTGAATCATCGATCCAAAGTTGGTGACAAGAACCAGTGACACCTTCGTGCGCACCGTGGTGAACCAATTTCATAAGCGACATCAGAAGCAAGACTAGAAGAAACAGCGAGAGCGGTCCGTCACGCCACCGCAGCACTTTACCACGCGGGGAACGCGCCGAGGGTCCGCAGCAATTTCGCCCTGCAGAAACGCCTACGCCCCAACCAATGGCGAGCGAGCCAAACCCGCGATGACCAAACGTGTCACGCACCAGTCCGATGTGATGGGTGTCGCCGCTTCTCTCCCCCTCTCAACCACCGAGGACACCTCTCATGGCCAAATTTTACGTGCAATCAGGTACTTTCCGCAGTGTTGTCGCCGCCGACTCGGCTCGCAAAGCCGCTCTGTGGGCAGTCCATCAAGTCATGCAGCAAGTCCTGCCGACCGACGAAGACACCGATTCGCTGTCAGCTTCGGCGACCAACGAGACCTCGGCCCAAAAAACCTCGCCCAACCAGGCCACGGGCACATCGTCCGATCGAAACGACGGATCAACTCCGGTCGCGGTCTTGGACGGCCGAGTCCGCATCAGCGAACGCGGCTACGATCGCAACGACTGTGCGGAGATGCCAACCATGGAAGTCGTCGCGGAGTGGAACCAGATGGTGCTCACCCTTGATCGCCTGCAACAAATGATGCGGCATGGGTGATCCCCTCCGATTCGGGGCTGCGCGTTTTCGAAACAGATTTACGCACCTGCGCAAGACTTCAAACAAGTCTGTCGCTAGCCTATTGGGACGCTCGCTGGCACCAGCGAGTCACTTCCATTTGCGTTCTGCCATCCCCTCCGGACAGTCGATCGATGAACAACCAACTGCTGACCCAGCATCGACGCATCGCTCTCCTCACCGACGGCGCTTCCACACCATTTTTGGCGAAAACAGCCATCAGCTTGTTGCGATATCGAACGGCGGATATCGCCGCGGTGATCGATCGCGAACATGCGGGCAAAACATCAGCCGAGCTTTTTGACGCTGGCAACGCACCCGTTGTCTCATCGTGGTCTCCCGAACTGAACTGCGACGCGATCTACATCGGCATCGCACCTCCCGGTGGCAAACTTCCTGAGGCTTGGCGTCCGCAATTGGAAGCCGCGATCCAAGCGGGCGTCGATGTTGTTTCTGGGCTGCATGACTTTCTCTCCGAAGACAGCCAGTGGCGTGAACTCGCCCAGCAGTCAGGTTCGAAAATCATCGATGTCCGAAAGAACCACTGGAAAGAAACCGCCACCGGCAAACCCTTTCGCGAAAACTGTGTACGCATCCATGCGGTCGGGCATGATTGCAGCATTGGCAAAATGGTCACAACGGTCGAAATCGACCGTGGCCTTCAAGCCGCTGGCAAATCATCTCGCTTCCTCGCCACCGGCCAAACCGGAATCATGATCTCCGGCCGTGGCGTTCCCGCGGACTGCGTCGTGTCCGACTTCGTCAACGGAGCCGTCGAATACTTGGTTCGAGACAACCAAGACGCAGACTTCTTGCTCGTCGAAGGACAAGGCAGCATCTCTCATCCGGCTTACTCCGCGGTCACGCTGGGTCTGCTTCATGGATGCGCCCCGCAAGGATTGGTGTTCTGTTACGAAGCCGGTCGCAGCGAAGTCAAAGGATTCGATGGTTGCGCCATCCCACCGCTTGAGAAACAGATGCGAGCCATCGAACAACTCGCGAATTTGCGTGGGCCGAGTAAGTTCATCGGCGTTTCAGTCAACACGCGAAAGCTGTCACCCGGCGAAGCCAAACTCGAAGTCGAACGAGCCGAACACCGTTTTGGTTTGCCTGCCTGCGACGTCTATCGCGACGGTGCCGACAAACTGGTTCGAGCCTCGTTGGAACTCCAGGCCGCATGCGTTCCCAGCGTCCTGCAGGAGACCGGAGCGTGAAGCTGAACCTCCACGCCATTCGCTTGCCCCTGCGTGACCCCTTCACGATTTCACGAGGAACCATCATCCACCAAGACAGTTTGGTCGTCGCGTTGGAACATGATGGAATCACGGGCTACGGCGAAGTCACCGCGAACGACTACTACGGTCACACCATTTCAGCGATGAGCGAGGCTCTCGATGGCCTCAGTGCAGACGACTTGACAATGTGCTTCGAGGACACACCCGAGAACAACTGGCATCACCTCTCAAAACGACTCGCCGGTGACATGTTCTCGTTGTCAGCGTTGGACATGGCCAGCCACGATTGGCACGCGAGAAATTCGGGAGCGACGCTTTGGCACCACTGGGGGCTGACTTGGAACCCCGATTTGCAATCGAGCTTCACCATTGGAATCGATTCCGTCCAAGAGATGCGGCGAAAACTGGATGCGGACTCCGGTTGGGACCTCTACAAAATCAAGTTGGGCACCGATCACGATCTGGAAATCATCCACCAGCTTCGCCAGTGCAACGAAGCCACCTTCCGGGTCGATGCGAACTGTGCCTGGTCCGCTCAACAAACAATCGACTACTCCAAAGAACTGCGGCACCTGGGCGTTCAATTCATCGAACAACCCCTGCCCCGCTCCGCCGATCCGGCTGACAAGCAACGCGTGTTCGAAGAATCATCGCTTCCGATCATCGCGGACGAAGACTGCCAAACCGAAGCCGATCTGGAAACGTGCTTTCAATTCTTTCACGGGATCAACGTCAAACTTTGCAAGTGCGGCGGACTGACCCCAGCTCGCAAGATGCTGACCGAAGCTAAACGCCGCGAAAAACTCACCATGGTGGGCTGCATGGTGGAATCCGCCGTCGGCATCAGCGGTGCTGCCCAGCTCGCACCGCTGCTTGATTTCGCCGACTTGGACGGAGCAAATTTGATCGCGGACAGCCCTACCCGCGGCGTCGAAGTTCAATGCGGTCGCCTGCACATGCCAGCCAGCCTCGGCACCGGCGCAGAATTGGTTCCGACCGTCCTGCCCCAATTCCTGATCCAGTGAATCACTCGGCAACTCTCTGCTTCCTGCGATTCGTTTCACCAAGCCATTCCATACGGCCATGAATCACAAACTGCTCTCCCGCCACTTCGTTCACAAACGATCCCTCGCTTTCCCAAGCTGGCTCGCAGGAATCGCGTTGGCGTTCATTGCCTTGACGGCCCTGCATGCCGACGAGCCCTCTGCGGCAAACAGTGCCGGGCACGACTACAGTCAACTCATTGAGCAGTTAGCACAAACGATCCGTTCCGAGATGGAACAGAAACAAATCCCAAGCTTCTCGATCGCATTGGTGGCGGATGGGAAAGTCATCTCGTCGGCGGGCTTTGGATTTCAGGATGCGGAAAAGACCATCCCAGCTTCCGGTAAAACGGTTTACCGAGTCGGCTCGATCTCCAAGTTGTTGACCGACGTCGCATTGATGCAATTGGTCGAACAAGGCGAACTTGACTTGGACCAACCTGTTCAAAAGGTGTTGCCTGAATTCAAGATCGCCGATGACGAACACAGCAAAAAAATCACGCTGCGACAACTGACTCAACACCGCGCCGGAATCGTTCGCGAGTCGCCCGTGGGCAACTACTTCGATCCCACCGAACCAGGTCTGAAAGCAACCGTCGCCAGCCTCGCGAACACCCCACCAGTTTATGAGCCAGACACTCGGACCAAGTACTCCAATGCTGGTGTGTCGGTCATCGGATTGGCTGTTGAGCAAGCCGCGGGAATGTCGCATCCAAACTATGTCCAACAACACGTGCTCGAACCGCTGGGGATGACGCACACCAGCTTCGAAAAGAACGAAGCTTTAGCGGAACACACGGCCGATGGTTGGATGTGGGGCTATGACCGCCCCGCGTTTGCTGCCCCCGAATTCCTGCTTGGCACCGGGCCTGCCGGAAACCTGTATTCCAGTGTCGAAGACCTGGCCCAGTTCAGCTTGTTCGTGATGGGGCATCATCCCGAGAAAATCCTGGAGGACGCTTCCCTCATCGAGATGCTGAAACCTGGAGTGACCCCCGACGGAAAACCACTGCTCTACGGAATCGGTTTTCGCGTCAGCGACTTCCACGGCCATCGCCGCGTCGGCCACGGAGGAGCCGTGTATGGATTCTCAACTCAGCTCGAGATCCTGCCTGACGCGAACATTGCCGTCATCGCCGCCAGCTCACTCGATGGAACGAACAACTGGATCACTCGCATTTGCAATCAAGCACTTGAGGGCATGCTCGCCGTCCAAAATGACCAAGACCTCACTCCGCCCGTTTCAACCGAACCAGTCCCCCGCTCGCGAGCCCGCAGCTTGGCTGGCGTCTACTCCTCCATGCCCGGCGAGGCTTCTCGAACAGTGACCGTGGACTGGATCGGCGACCGACTGCTGCTTTGGAAAGGAACGTTCCAACGAGAAATTCGCAGTCGCTCGGACACGGGCGAATTGGTGCTGGACGACCGCTTTGGGTTTGGCACATCGATTCGACAAGACCAATCATTCCTGGTGATTGACGACAAGACCTACACGCGACTTTCCAATGCACCACCGCCAGAAGCGCCCGCCAAATGGCGCGACCTCATCGGTGAATATGGTTGGGACCACAACACGCTCTACATCCTGGAACGTCATGGCCAGCTCCACGCTTTGATTGAGTGGTTCTACTACTACCCGCTCGATGAAATCGCTGAAGATCGTTTCGCATTTCCCGATCACGGGCTCTAT
>TARA_R110002072_G_scaffold58137_1_pt1 | contig 16547 bp, 13 predicted proteins | sample TARA_R110002072 | Tara Oceans TARA_R110002072 (sample SAMEA4397118) | marine metagenome | biome: Polar Biome; feature: [SRF] surface water layer (ENVO:00010504); material: water (ENVO:00002006), including particulate matter (ENVO:01000060) such as... | depth 5 m | reverse complement strand
AACCGTCTGGTTGCAGGTTCGAGTCCTGCCTGGCCCACCATTCCCCTACATAACTGGGCACCTGCCCGCTGCCACTCGCTTTTGCCTGCATAGCAGCGGCAAGCGCTTCCTTTGACCCGCTGATACGAACTTCGCCATCGCGCACCTCGACGCGATCCACGAACAGCCCCACGTACTTTTTCCGCAAATCACTTTTCGGGTCGCGCAACCGCCGCCGGGCCGTGGCAACAAACTTTTCGATATTGGCTTGGCTCAGCAAGTCGCCCGGAACCTGCCGTACCCGCTTCTTCGAACTAACTTGTCGAAGCAACTCTTCCCGCCGCTGTTCGTGCTTGGCGAGGTTGCGACGCAGGCCGTCGCCATCCTTGATATGCCCGTCAGCCACCGCGTCATATAGCCGGTCTATCTTTTCCTCGGTTTTCCGAAGCTCGGCCCGCAAGCGCTTTTCATCTTCTTGGCTGCCTTTCGACACTTCCGCGTATCGCTCCGCCAGTGCCGACAAGATGACCTTGACCCGATCAGGTGCGAAGACCTTTTCTTCCAACGCCTCAAGAACCAACGTATCCAACCGGCCCATAGGAACGTTCCGCCCCTCACAGGCACTCTTCCCCTGCGTCATTCGGGTATTGCAGGCGTAATACCGATATCGCCCGCCCTTGCCCGTCCGAAGAGTCATCCCGCCACCGCAGGTGCCACATTTGGCAATACCTGTCAGAAGCGTCGGGCCATTCACGATACGCGGTGGCGTGTTTGCCGGTCGGCGCTGCATCAATCTATCCTGAATTGCATCGAAGAGCTCAGGCTCGATGATGATCGGCGTTTCAAGCAACACCCATTCGCTAGGGTCTTTCGGTTGGCCTGTCTTCGCGACGTGCTTGTTGAAGTGATGAACGCCCTTGTAGGTCGTCCGCGTCAGAATCTGATGGACATGGCTCGAATTGAAATTGCCACCGCGCCGGAAGCGCACCCCCTTGCCGTTGAGGATTGAAGCAATCGCGCGAATGCCCTGCCCCTGGCCGTAGAGATCGTAAATTTGGCGCACGGTTTCGGCTTCGCTCGGCTCTATCGCCAGCTTCTTTTTGACCGCACCACCCCGAACCTCCACCGGCACCGTCCGGTATCCATAGGGCGGAAGAGCACCATTCCAAAACCCCTGCCGGGCATTTTCCTTCATCGCCCGAATGACGTGCTTGGCATTTTCGCGGCTCTGGTATTCATCGAAGACGTTCAGGATTTGCCGGACCATGACGGCGCTCGGGTCATCGCCGAAATCCTGGGTCACGGAAACAACTTCAATGCCATGCTTTTCCAAACGGCGGCGATAGTGTTCGAACGCATAAGCGTCTCGGAAGAACCGCGACAAGCTGTGAACCAAAACGACGTCAAACGGTCGGTCAGGCGAACAAGCTTCTTCAATCATTTTCTGGAATGCGGGCCGCTTGTCGTCCGTAGCGGATGCTCCCGGCTCGGCAAACTCTGCGACGGCATCCCAACCCTTTGCCGCGCAATAGGCGTCGAGTTGGCGGCGCTGATCAGGGATCGACAAATCCTTGTCTGCCTGCCTTGTGGTCGAAACCCGCAAGTAGAGTGCAGCTCGTTTTCCCATGTCAGCGCCTCCGCGTCGTTCAATTATTGATGCTGAGTCATTTCAACGAGGATGTCGAAAAAATGCGCCTCGAACAACTCAAGCTCACCATCTATGACCGGCAACGTCTCGGGCAGATCATCCACGATCTCAAATCGCCGGTCGGTCTTACTAACTTTCTGATTGGACGGCACTCATCATGAACCTCCTTTCATGCCAGATTTTTTCCGGCCCGTGCCTGTCCGTTCCGTTAATCCCGGTGCTGGTCGCAGAACTCATAGAGTTCGCCTTCCAATCCATTCCGACCAAACTCGTCCAGCACCAACTTACGAAAAGCGCGAAACTGATCCTTCGGAAGCGCAGCTTCCGCGATGGTCAGCACCCGGCTCACGCGGGGGCTGACAAGGTTCATGATGTCGCGCGTGTCGATCATTCCGTATCGGTCTTGTCCGCCTGAATTGCCCTGTGACGTTCGTAGACCCGCTCCAACACCGCCGTCATGTTCACGAGGATCGAACTCGTCGCCGTGAAATCCATGTAACGGTCGTGCTCAAACTTCTGCGCGCCATGCAGCAACTCTTGTTCATCGAACAGACTCAGGCTGGCACTTTGAAATTTTCCCGTCCCCGGATCGAACGTCCAACTCAGTTGCAGCATGGAAGGGACATCAGTCAGTGCAGTAGAGACGGCCATGAACCCTTCGTCGGTATCCCAAAGTTCGTCCGCAACCATTTTCATGGCGTCGACCGTTACGCCATAGCGAGCAAGCTCGATCAGGAAAGCGGAAATCTCCATGGTCGGTTCCGGATGATAGAGACGCGGAATCCCCTTCCCGGACTTCTTTTCGCCCACGGTCCTGAGAACATCGTTCTCGGTCCAATGCCGAAGCTGGCGGATCGTGCGGCTGATACCTTCATCTGACACATCGAGCGAAACCCGTTCCGCCAAGTCCTTGACGGTCCAAAATTTACCCTCGTCGTTTTCCCACATCTCATTAGACATCGAGACACCTCAATGGTTTATGCGCGGCGAATTGATAAGACATCGCCCGTCTTCTCATGCCTTTTATAAGACATCGCATGTCTACGTCAACAATAAAACATCAAATGTCTTTTAATGGCCCGAAGACGCACCCGCCATAGCCACGTCAAAGATGCGCCAAGCTTCGCCCGGTGTTTACATCAGACTTGCCCCCTTCGCTTTGGGATCTGGACCGGCTTTCCCTCCGGAAAGCCCCCGTGGGAGCTTTCGGGAACTGGCAGAGGGTTTCTCGACTCAGAGTGGAGTTTGGGGCAACATCTGAAGGGAAGTATTTTCGGCCTCCCGTGTTTTTAATCACGGGGGGACTTTGGGCAAAGCATTTACCACTGTTGACGTCAGTGTATTCGCGAGAGAAACCGACTTGTCATCTCCCAAACAGATCAAAGATCGATATGTTTTAGACCCGAGCGAGCCAAGACCGGGCGGGATGTCTATAGTTCGGAAGGCCTATGATCATGTCACGGGCCAGTTCGTTGCCCTGAAATTTCTTTCGCGGATCGGCGACGATAAAAAAGCGAATACTTTGTTTTTCCGTGAGTTCGGTGCTTTAGACAAACTGAAACACAAGAATATTGTTCGCCTTATCGAAGCCGATGTCTCTGAAAATGGAGAAAAATTCTTAGTTCTCGAATGGATAGAAAGTGACCTTGAAAAATATATATCGAGACATTCTGCAACCAGTTTTGCAGAGTTTTTCGATCAATTCGGAAATCCAATATTAGATGCGATTGTGTATGCGCAATCTCTCAATTTCGCTCATAGGGACATCAAACCGAAAAACATACTTATAACTGAAAACGAAGTTCCTAAAATCGCGGACTATGGAATTTCAAAGTACGTAGATGATCTATTGCCTAGTGTCGGAACCGTGGCTGGCATGGGCTCACCACCTTACACGCCAAAAGAAGATGACGACGGGCTGCATACATTCACTAGGGACGTTTATTCGTTCGCAGCTTTAACTATCGATTGCCTTTCGGGCGGGCTGTTTGAGTCTGACGAACACAACTTAACCAAAGAACAGAAATTTGATCGATTGCAAGATTCTTTTCTTGCGCTGAATCTCGATGTCAGCCTCAAAAACATTTTCGAAAGATGTTTATCTGATAACCCCAAAGACAGACCCGCGACCGCAAGTGCCCTTCAAGCTGAGTTGGAAAACTATAACGAACAGCTGAAGAGACTTTCTCCCAAACTCGACAGAATTTGCTATCTGCAATTAACAGACGCATCAATAAACTCCCTGACTAGGCAGCTTGGCCAATTGCCAACTAAAGCCCTCGAGGAACACATTCTTGAGGAGATAAATGAAGTCTTTTCGTTTTCGCAATATCAGTTTCCGAATTCAGAGAAGTCCGAAGGTGAACTCACATTGTGGGGAGTGACCTGGGCATTTCGGTTGAAGCCATCCCCAATCAAAAAATCCTATTTTGATGTCACTCGCGCCTGGATGATGAGTCCTTCTAATATAGAAAGACTTCGCGAGGATGGGTGCATCCTGCCCCTTAAGTTTTCATTTTCGAAACCACCAGCAGATAGCGAAAATCAAAAACTCATCAAAAATATTTTTCTCGAAGTTCTCGCCCATGAATCACAAAAGGACGATGAAGCTTTAGTCGCAGAGAAAGAGCAATTCTTCCGCCGCCTGTACACATTCTTAAGTGCAAAAAATGAGATTGAACGACGAAGCCAAGAAAAGATTGTTTATGAAAATCGAAGCATTGTTGGGGAATCGGTAACTCTAGAAACGGATGAGTATCTACCGTCAGACCTTGTTGGTGAGGAGAGAATTATCAAACTCACATCTGGGTTCATCATCCGGTGTGAAATCGATGACGTTCGCTCAACATCGGTAGATGTAACCCCCGTGAATGCTCGCCCAGAAGACGTCCCAGTTTCGGGAGAACTTTTGATAAACACCCGACAGATTGCCCAGGCGATTGAGCGCCAACGCGTGGCGCTTGATTCTGTATTCTACAATCGAAGCGTGAACCCAAACCTTAAACAAATTTTATTAGAGCCGAATTCTGTCAGCCCCCCCCAAGAAGTAAATGAAGTGACTCCGGCCCAAAAAGAGATCGACCCCGGCAAGCTAGACGCACTTTACGCGGCTCTTGGAAACCAAAACCTGCTTGCCATTGAAGGGCCTCCTGGCACCGGGAAGACTACTCTAATTACAGAAATCATAATTCAATACCTTAAGGCGCACCCGACACATCGTATTTTGCTTTCTTCACAAACCCACATAGCATTGGACAATGTTATCGAAAGCATTTTCAGCGTGTCAAAAGACCTGGATATTGTTCGTATCGGAAAACCAGGTGATCAAAAAATTGCAAAACAGGTTCAGCATTTACTTTTAGATTCTAAAGTCGAGAGCTGGTCCAAGAAAGTCGCGGAGAAAGCAGCAACATTCTTATCAGAGTGGGCATTACAAACAGGAGTTGACCAAGACCAAATTGCTATAGGCATTCGCGTTGAAAAACTGCTTGCCGTTCTCCTGTTTATCGAAAATACACAAGAAAAAATTGAGTCACTGGAAGCTGCTCACAGAACCCTAGATGAAGAACAAGGGGCCTATATTGAGAGAGAAGGTGGCGTTACTTCTGATGCGCTAGAGATGGCCACAGAGGAGAAACAAGAAGAAATTGAAGTATTAAAAGAAAGCCTCAAGTCGTTACGCGAAAATGAAAAACTATTACGAGATGCGCTCAAAAATATCAGCGACGAAGGTAAAGAGCTATCGACCCTGGCGCACAATGAACTTCGCGAATGGCTAGATGTCTATCTACCTGATGACCAAAAAACTTCTCATTTCCGAAAGCTTGTTGAGCTATCCGAACAATGGATATTGCGTGTCGGAAAAACTCAAGACTTTTTCCCCGTCGTTTTGGGCTCATCACAAGTAATTGCCGGAACCTGTATCGGAATGGCTTCGGTCCCAGGCATCCAAGATGTCAGTTTTGATCTATGTATTGTAGATGAAGCTTCGAAAGCGACGCCGACGGAAATCCTCGTGCCGATGGCCCGTTCTAAGAAGTGGGTTCTCGTCGGCGACCCCAAACAGTTGCCCCCATTCATTGAGCAAGAATTTTTGGCCGACAAAGATATAGTCGATGAGTTCGGGCTATCGATCGATGACTTGCGAATCACCGTGCTAGAGCGGGTACTCGATAGACTTCCTAACGAATCAAAGAAAAAGCTCCGAAAACAATACCGCATGGTCGAGGGTATAGGAGACCTAGTAAGCAGTTGTTTTTACAATGGCGACCTACAGAGCCCGAAAAAAACCTCTGATCTAGACTTGAAGCCGTCATTTGCCTATCCGGTAACTTGGTTGACGACATCCAGCCTAAAGAACCCCTTCGAGAGCACGTCAGGCTCAAGCTTCCAGAATAAATGCGAAGCTGAAATAGTTTCAAAAGTTCTCGACAGGATTGAATTTGTAGCTAAAGCGAAAAAGCGAAAAACATCCATTGCAGTGATCGCCGGCTACACGGGGCAAGTAGCAGCAATAAAGCGAGTTATTGAAAAACAAATACGCTCCTCCAAGTGGCTCCATATTTCATGCAACACCGTGGACGCCTTCCAAGGGCGGCAAGCTGATATCTGCATATATTCTGTAACGAGATCAAATAGGCACAGGAGGATCGGTTTTTTGCGCGAATTTCCGCGCCTCAATGTCGCCCTATCGCGAGCTAAGTCACACCTCATAATCATCGGAGATCATCTGTTTTGCAGGAGTGCGAAAGGACAGAATCCCTTCATAGATGTTATCACTCATATCGAATCTAACTCTGAATTCTGCGAGATCCAGGAAGAACAATGACACCTGAAGAAATCGCACAAAAATTCGAGAATCGACCTGGGTTCCACTTGGTTGACTATGCGGAAGTCGGCTTGCCAATTTTTAAGTTGTGGGTCGATGTGATTTCACTTGAACCAAGGGAAATTCCAACGACTGATGAGTTCGTACTACGGCTGATAAGTGAAGGTGTTCATGATGCAGATACCCTTCGTTCTTTCTTAGGGCTAGAACGCCGAATTTTCGAAACGACACTGACTTCACTCCTCGACAACATTTGGATTACGGAGAACGAGACCGATAAGTACATGTTAACGACCAAAGGAAGAAAAATCCTTGTGGAGGGTGCAGATATATCGCCACAAGACGAAACGATTTCGATCGATTTTGATGGAATTACAAGACGCCCGATAAGCGTCGGGCGGGAAATTTTGAGCAAGCCTTCCGATCTAAAAATGCTCGGAAGCATCGAAATTAGACCATACCCCGCCTCACCACCTTTTTTGGCTGATCTTCAATTAGCAGATGTCCAAAAGGTGATACGCAAACAATATGGACGCCAGTACGAAGCGAAAGCAATTCTGCACCTCAACCGAATTGCAAGACGGACCAAATTGTTCAGAAAGGCGGTCTGCCTAGTTTTTAAAGCTAGTCGATCGAAAAATGTCGAAGTGGAATTTGTAATCAACGGAGTCAACTCGGCAGAACACTCAGCAGAATTTGCAAAAAATCGCGGCCCGGAAAAAATGGGGTTTTCCGACTCTGTCACTTCCGCTGATATTCGCAGGAACTTACATAACCTGCTTAGTCCAAGTGCAAGAAAATCAATTCCAAGCGAAGAGGAAGTCGGTGAAGCCCGTATTGCAGCATCAGCAGCAAAGATCGTATTCGAAGGCGCTCGGCACCGCCTTGAAAGAACGAGAGGGAAAAGAACTGGCCCTGAAGTTGTAGAAAAGTTTGAAGAGGCGACGGAAAAATTACGCACTGCGACAGATGCGCTCAATAGGTTTCCGATCAGAAACTTGGCAGTGTATGAGCACGTGCACCTTCTTGATGAGGCTTTAAAAACTTCAAATCAAAATCTGATCATTTCGTCCCCAAGAATTTTAGACTCAGTCGTTGACGGTTTTTTTGTCCGTTCAATAAATCAACTATTAGATAAGAACGTCGCGGTCACTTTTTATCTACCAGAGGGCCCTTCCCAGTTCGTTCAGAATACCGATGGACAAATTAAAAACCTATTTGAGCTAAGCAAAAAAAATAAAAACATCACATTCAAGAAAACGAGGAAAAGCCCTATCAATTGGCTAATAAAAGATAACGACTACTTAGCCATCACCTCATTTGAATGGTTGTCTTACAAAAATTCACTGCGGCCTATTAGACGAGTTTCTGGACTTGTCATCCAAGACCCCGATCTTATCAAGGAATTGAGACAAACCTTCCTTACCCGAGAACTTAAAAGTCTAGATTGAAAGACAAGGTTCGTGACTCAAGCTTTTGATATTTATGCCATCACACATACTGGGTTAGTGCGCCCTAACAACGAAGATAGAATTGTCGTAAATGATTGGGCCAGCTCGGGAAATGACGAGCAATTTTCAGCCTATAACATCCCTGCTGCCGAACCTTTGTTTTGTCTGGTCGCTGATGGAATGGGAGGGCACACAGCTGGGGAAATCGCCAGCCGCATAGCGGCAGATGAACTCTCTAGGAAGCTGCTCCACGTCGCGGACCCAGACGCCTTCCCAGAAATTATTGAGGAGGTAAACCAAGAGATATTTTCAGCTATGGAAGATCAAACGTATGGCATGGGAACCACCATCGCGGGGATACGCGCAGAGAGAAACAGTGCCATCGTATTTAACGTAGGCGACAGTCGAGTATATGTTTTGAACCATGCGTCTATCCATCAAGTCAGCGTTGATGACACTCTAAACTCTGGCTCCAATGGCAAAAGAAAACTTAGCAATGCAGTCACTCAGTCATTAGGAGGGGGAACTAGAAGGCGGCGCGTTGTTCCTCATGTCCTAACGACGGCGATTGAACCTGGTCAAAAATTCCTCATTTGTTCGGACGGCTTAAGTGACTTTGTTAAAGACCACGAAATAGCAGAATTGTTGAGATCAAATAAGGCCGACGCCGCAGAAAACCTTAGGGAACTAGCATTAACTCGGGGTGGCGAAGATAACATTTCAATAGTACTGATATTAGTTCGATAACGAGCTTGCTGACATTCGGACTGAGATCAACGGGCGGTTTGGGGTGAATCAAGCAGCAGCACGTCAACGGCTTGCCAGAAGACGGAGTCGCCGAGCTAGGCGCCGAAATAGCAGGTGATATAGATACCTCTGTGCCCAATCAGAAAAACAACGCCTTTTTCGGGAGGTGTCGTCGATGGAGTTTTCAATTGTCGAAGGTCGTCGCCGCACGGCAAAACGAGGGCTGAGAGGCACCTGCCCACTATGTGGTGAAGAAACGATTTCCAAATGCGGGAAGATTCGAATTCACCATTGGGCACATAAGCGCGGAGGGAATTGCGACCCTTGGGGGGAGCCCGAAACCGACTGGCATCGCGAATGGAAACGAAATTTCCCCGAACACTGCCGAGAAGTGACTGTCACTTCGGAGGATGGCGAGAAACACCGAGCAGATGTGAAAACAGACTGCGGCCGAGTGATCGAATTTCAGCATTCACCGATTTCATTCGAAGCACGAGAAGCGCGAGAGGCGTTCTACGAGAGCATGGCGTGGGTCATAAATGGCCTTCGTATCGAGAGAGAGATAAAGCGTTTCGACTTTCAGCTGATCCATGCGCGAGTGCTGCAAAACTCACCCCTCAAACTGAGAATTCCTATCGGCAAATGCGTGCTGATACGAACTTGGTCGTACAGTAAAGTGGGAGTCTACATCGACTTTGGCGACACCTTGTTTTCAGATATCCGTTTCAACTTTTCCATTCCGGCCCTTTGGCGACTTTTCCCGGGCGATCAAGAATCCCACGTTGAAATAGCGCCCGTCTGGCAAGCCGAATTTATCGACGCTGCCCTGAATGGCGGTTCCGTCAACGGCATAAACGCTCCGAACATTGCGATCTCGCGCGACCATGAAAACGGCCCTTTCGGAGAGTTTCCAAGAAAGGTGGAGATTTCACCAAAATATCGTCGGCGAAAATCTGAAACAGATTTGGAATACTCATTGCGCGTTTGGGAGTTCGACGAGAACGACTAGCGTCAGAATACCGCGCACCATTAAGTGAGAAAGACGGTGCAGAGTTCATCGACGAGTCATGTAGTGGGCATCGCTGCAGTTAACGAGCCTATTGGTTTCCCAACGCGATAACGATCGCCCAGTTCGCAGATTCGCCCTGCCTGGCCCACCACTCCCCCGCCCCATATCCTATTCGTGAGACCCGCTGCCCGCCTGCGTCTTGGCCGCGCCCGTGACCGGGGCGATGCTGGAGCGCGCGAAGTATTCGGTGATGAGATCGCCCATCACGTCGGCGGCCGCGTTGTTGCGCTTGCCGGCGCGGTAGAGCACCAGGTCGACGCCCGGCAGGGCCGGGAAGCTTTCCGCCGCACCCAGCACCCGCATGCCCGGCATGACCGAGCTTTTGGCCACGACGCTGACCGCGCTGCCGCTGAGCACCGCCGCCTGCAGGCCGCTGATCCCGGCGCTGACGAAGGCGATCTTCCATTTCCGCCCCATGGTCGCCAGGCCCGCGAGCGCAAGGTCGCGGAACACGTTGCCCGGCGGCAGGACCGCGAGCGGCACCGGGTTGTTGTTGTGCAGGGAGCGGGTCTCGCCGGTGACCCAGACCAGGGGTTCGCGGGCGACCACGTCGCCTTCGTCGAAGGCCCGCATGTCGGTCACCAGGGCAAGGTCGATCTCGCCGCGCTTCAGCTGAGTGACCAGCGGGCTCGACAGCAGGGTGCGCAGTTCGACCTCGATGTCGGGAAAGGCGTTGGAGAAGCTGGACAGGATCGGCGGCAGCAGATAGGCCGCATAAAGGTCGGGCACGCCCAGCACCACCTTCCCGCTGAGCTTGGGCGCGGTCAGGCGCACCTTGACCTCTTCCTGGAGGTTCATGATCGTGCGCGCATAGCCGAGCAGAAGCTCCCCATCCGGGGTCAGCACCAACTTGCGGTTGACCGTGGTGAACAGCTTGGCATGGACCGTTTCCTCCAGCCGCCGCATCTGCAGGCTGACGGCCGGCTGGGTGCGCCCGAGACGGCGCGCCGTTTCCGACACGCTGCCCGTTTCCACCAGCAAAATGAACGCCTGCAGCAGGCGCAGATCCAAGGGCTGCTTCATGATTTGATCATTAAATATATTTATGGAAATTATTTAAAGAATAAATTTTGTAAATTGTGCACTGCACCCTAACGTCTTCGTTGCGTCATACGCGCGGGACCATTCCCGCCACAACAGGAGATCGTCATGTCAGGCACCACACGCCGGAAATTTATCCACGCCGCCCTTGCCGGCGCGCTCTGCGCCTTTACCGCCGCGGCGTCCACGCCCGCGGCCGCAGCCGACCGGGTGATCAAGGTCGGCACGCTCAAGCTGATCCACGGCATCACGCCCTATTTCTACGAGAAGTTCGCACCTGCGGGATACAAGATCGAAGTCATCCCCTTCGAAAGCCCCACGGACGGCAAGAACGCCGTGGTGACCGGGACCGTCGACTTCGGCATTTACGGCCTTGCCGCCGCCACCCTGGGGGCCGCCGCCGGTGAGCCCGTGGTCGTCGTCGCCGCCGCCTGCAACCGCGGCATGGCCGTGGTTTCCGGCGCCAAGTCCGGGCTCAACACGATCAAGGACCTGAAGGGTAAGAAGGTCGGCATCTGGCCCGGCTCGACCCAGGAAGTCGTGATCCTCGACCGGTTGAGCGCCGAAGGCATGACCATCAAGGACATCAAGCCGATCCGCGTTTCCTTCAGCGACATGGCCCCCGCGCTGGAGCGCGGCGACCTCGACGCCTATGTGGGTGCGGAGCCGGGCCCGGGCATCAGCCTCGCCAAGGGGGTCGGCAAGATCGTCGAGTATCCCTATTCGACGCCGACCGGATCCCTCAACATGGTGCTGACCACCAGCCAGGAAAAGATCGACAAGGATCCGGAGCTGGTGATGACCCTGCTGACCATCCACAGCAAGGCCGCCGAATACGCCATGAAGACCCGCGCCGAATTCGTTGCCGTCGCCATGCAGAAACTGGGTCAGCAGAAACCGTCGATCGAGAAAGCCGCGCCCAACGTGGAACTGACCTGGAAGATCGACGATCTGTTCCTTAAGCAGGCCAACTATTACGGCACCCAGATGCTCAACAAAAAGCAGATCCGCCAGTTGCCGGATTACGCGACCTTCATCAACCCGGCCTTCGTCCAGAAAATCGCGGGCATGTAATCGTCGACATGGCCAGCGACATGAACACCACCGCCCAAAGCCAAACGGTTGCGACCGGGGACATGTCCCCGGCGCAACCTGCTTTGAGCCGGGCCTTCCTCCGGCGACTTCGGAAGATCGGCCTGGGGCTGATCGTGCCCCTGACCCTGATCGCGTTCTGGGACCTGATGGTCCGCTGGACCGGAACCCGTCTGATCCCGCCGCCGGCGGACGTCCTCATCATGATGTGGGATTTTGCCTTCGGCGGTATTTACGACGACGGCTTCAGCGCCAGCCTGCCGATCCATCTGTGGGTGTCCCTGCAGCGCGTCTACGGCGGGTTCCTGGTCGCCGCCCTGGTCGGCATTCCCCTGGGCGTGGCGCTCGGTCGCTCCCCCCTGCTGCGCGACATGCTCGACCCGACCCTGTCGCTGCTGCGCCCCATCCCGGTCACCGCCTGGTTGCCGCTGTCGATGATCTTTTTCGGCCTCGGCCCCAAGTCGGCGGTGTTTCTCGTATTCCTCGGCGCCTTCTACCCGATCCTGCTGAACACCGTGTTCGGGGTGAAATCGGTCGACGCGCGCCTGCTCGAAGCCGCCGCCATGTTGGGCTGCAAGGGCTCCCAGTTGTTCCGCTCGGTCGTGCTGCCGGCGGCCACCCCCAACATCTTTAACGGCCTGCGCCTCGGCCACGGGTTCGCCTGGATCCTCATCGTGGTCGGCGAGATGACCGGCGTGCCCGAAGGCCTGGGTGCGGTGATCATGGACGGGCGGACCTTGTCGCGCACCGACTTGGTGATCACCGGCATGATCGTGATCGGGGTCACCGGGTTCCTGTCGGACCGCCTCATCGTCCTGCTTAACAACCGCCTGCTGCGTTGGAGCCCCCAACATCATGTCTGATCCCCAGAACACACAGGCGGCCGGCGCGCCGCCCATCATCCGCATCGCCGGGCTGAACAAGTCCTTCGATTCCGACACCGGCCGGACCTTGGCCCTCAGCGGGATCAACCTCGACATCGATAAGGGCGAATTCGTCTGCCTGTTGGGGGCGTCCGGCTGCGGCAAGTCGACCCTGCTGCGGATCATCGCCGGCTTCGAGACGGCCAGCGACGGAACCGCCAGCGTGTTCGGCCACCCCGTCCACGAACCGGGGCCGGACCGCGGCATCGTGTTTCAGGACTATGCCCTGTTTCCCTGGCTGACCGTCCATGAGAACATCGCCTTCGGCCCCAAGCACGCCGGGATGAGCGCCAAGGAAGTGAAACGGGTCACCGACAAGTTCACGGAGATGGTCGGCCTGACCGCCTTCACCAACCATTACCCGGCGCAACTGTCCGGCGGCATGAAACAGCGCGTGGCCATCGCCCGTGTTCTCGCCAACGATACCGACATTCTGTTGATGGACGAACCGTTCGGCGCGCTGGACGCGCTGACCCGGGCGAAGCTGCAGGAAGAACTTCTGGACATCTGGCGGCAGACGAAGCTGACCGTCATCTTCGTCACCCATTCGGTCGAAGAGGCCGTGGTGCTGGCGGACCGGATCGTCGTCATGAGCGCCGGCCCCGGCCGGATCGATTGCGACATGACGGTCGACCTGCCCCGGCCCCGCGACGTGTCGTCGGAACCGTTCAACGCCGTCCGCCGCACGGTGGCGCAGCGGCTCAGCAGCAACCTTGCGCCGGGCCGCCGGCTTGCAACCGGAGACGCCGCCTGACATGCCCACCGACCAGACCGCCAACACCTACCGCGGCATGGCCCCCGCCGCGATCGACGCCGCCTACAACAATTCCGCCGCCGTCACGGATAGCGCCGAACGCGTGGAAAAATGGCGCCGCCGCAGCGAGCAAACCCGCGCCCGGCCAGGGGTGCGGCTTGACCTTCGCTACGGGGCCGAAGCCAACAACCGCATCGATTATTTCCCGACGAACATGCCCTCGGCGCCCCTGTTCATCTTCATCCACGGCGGCTACTGGTTTCGCAACACCAAGGAAATTTTCGCCTTCGTCGCCGACGGCCCCTGCGCCAACGGCATCAACGTCGCGACCGTCGGCTACACCCTGGCGCCCGATGCTGGGCTTAGCCAGATCGTCCAGGAAGTCAGCCAGGCGATCGATTATCTGGTGAGTGCCGCCGATGACCTGGGGTTCGACCGCGCCGCCGTCACCGTCGGCGGATGGTCGGCCGGCGGGCATCTCACGGCCCTTGCCGCCGGTCACCCGAACGTCGCCGGCGTCCTGCCCATCAGCGGCATTTTCGACCTGACCCCGATCGCGCTCAGCTACATCAACGATGCGCTGTCCCTGACGGCGGACGAGATCGATACCTTAAGCCCGCTGTTCAACCTGCCCCGGCGGAAAATCCCGCACCTGCTGTTCGTCGGCGGCGATGAGCTGCCGGAACTTCAGCGGCAATCCACGGCTTATGCCGCGGCCGCTGCCGGCGACGGCATTCCCGCGGCACTGGAGGTCGTCCCCGGCCAAAATCACTTCACCATCGTCGATGAGTTGGCATCGCAGAATGGCATCCTGATGCGCGGTCTGCTCCGTCTTGTCCGGCAGGTTTCTAAGAATCAGACCGTCTAAACAAGAACCGATCGCGCCAAGCCGTCAGCTCTTGTTGTGTTGTCTCCGGGGACTTCGAATTTGGAAAGTCGCAACCGAAATTTCTGATTTTTCCCTGTCATTTACCGCGTGTTCAGGTCTTTTCTGTAAGACAGGACCAACCAAGACCAAGCGGGGATCAATGACCAAGGCATTTGACGGAATTCGCGTTATCGACACGACGCATGTCCTGGCGGGACCTTTCGCCAGTTATCAGATGGCCGTCCTCGGCGCCGAAGTCATCAAGGTCGAAGCCCCTCATGACCCGGATCAAGCGCGTTGGCAGGGCTCGGACCGCGCCCTGAGCGACATAGGCATGGGAACTGCGTTCATGGCGCAGGCGTCGAACAAGAAGACCTTGGCGGTGGATTTGAAGACCGAGATGGGGCGCGACGCCCTGAAACGGCTAATCGCCACGGCCGACGTGTTCGTGGAAAATTACCGCCCGGGGGCGTTCGAAGACCTGGGCCTGGGTTATGACGCCATGGCCAAGCTCAATCCGGGCCTGATCTATTGCTCGATCTCGGCGTTCGGCGCGACCGGCCCCCGCGCCCATTTGACCGGCTATGACAACATCCTTCAGGCATTCTCGGGCATGATGGCGATGACCGGCCACCCCGACGACCCCCGTCCTCTCAAGACCGGCGCCCCGGTGGTCGATTACGCCACCGGCACCACGGCGGCATTTGCCATCACTTCCGCCCTGCTTCAACGCGAACGGTCCGCCGGCAAGGGCCAGTTCGTCGATGTCTCCATGCTGGAGGTCGCGCTGATCCTGACCAGCTCGCACCTCACCGGGTTCAAGTGGAACGGCAAGCACCCCGAGCCTAAGGGCAATACCTTTCCCTTCGCGACGATCGGCTGTTACGAAGCCTCGGACGCGCCGATGATGATCGCGGCGTCGAATTTGGCGCAACAGGAGCGCCTGTGGACCGCCCTGGACCGCCCGGACATGGTCAAGACGGACAACAATCAGCGCCTTGACGCCCACGCGGAAGAACAAGCGACCCTGGCTGCGATCATCGCCACCAACACGGCCGACTACTGGGAGAAATTCCTGCAACAACGGCGTATCCCGGCGGCCCGCATCCGCCGCCTGGAAGAAGCCCTTGCCGACGATCAGATTTCCGCACGCCAAGTGCTGCATACGCACGCCGCGCCAGGCAATGTCGCGGATGGACTGACCGTGCCGGTCCTGCCGTTCCACATGTCGGAAAGTCCGTCGGAAGTGACCCTGCCGCCCCAGCCGGTCGGGGCACAGACCGCCGAAATCCTTGCCGAACTTGGCTATGACGCCAGCCAGATCGCCGCCATGCGATCGGCCGGCTGCATCAACTGACCGGGCCGACGCGACGCGGCGGCGGCGTTACCGTGCCGCCGCCCAAGGCCGCCAGATCTGCCGGGGGCGTTTCGCGTTGCACTTCTGTAGGAGAACCTCCGCCCCCTTGACCGCCTTGTCGATCACGGTCATGCAGAAATCGGCTTTCAGCATCTTCACATGGCCGTCCGCCTGCAATTCCCACTGCATGTTGGGAGTGGTCTGGCACTTGGAAATCAGCACCTTCGCGCGATCCTGGAGCTTTGGATCACCGACCCCGACGCAATATTTGCTGCCGAAAACCAGGGCGCTCGGCTTTTCGTTCGGCCTGATCCACAGGGTGTCCCGCTGGTTACAGTCGGCCAGGGCCATGGCTTCCGTCGGCCCCTCGCTTTTGCTCAGGCACAGACCCGGCGCGTTGGTCAATTCGAACCGCAGAGTGCCCTTGGGTTGGGTCCGCTGCCGCTTGATCGCGGCGATCAGGGCCTTTTCCGCCATCGGCGCCGCGGCGGGCCCCTGGTTGCCCACGACCACAGAGGTCGACGGAATGGTTTCGATCTTCACCTTATCCGGATCAAAGGCGTCCGGGGCCGGCTGGTTCGAGTTGACGGTGACGTTGCTGCCCATGTTGATCGTCGGCATGGTCGGCCCGGTCGGCTTAGCGTCCGGGTCCTTGCCGGCCTTGTAGGCGGCCAGGCGGGTTTTGAAATTGGCGCTGGGCTGCATTTTGCCGCCGATCACCGCCGCCCAATGGAACAGGAATTCGTCCGGCCCTTCCTTCATCTGCAGCAGGACGCCGATATCGACGGGG
>TARA_R110002072_G_scaffold242550_3_pt1 | contig 16547 bp, 17 predicted proteins | sample TARA_R110002072 | Tara Oceans TARA_R110002072 (sample SAMEA4397118) | marine metagenome | biome: Polar Biome; feature: [SRF] surface water layer (ENVO:00010504); material: water (ENVO:00002006), including particulate matter (ENVO:01000060) such as... | depth 5 m | reverse complement strand
ACATGCGTCCAGCAATAGACCAGTTGCCACGGGCCGTTCTCACGCCTGATCTCGGTCATCGCGTTGTAGGACTGGTAGGCATCGCATTGCAGGAAGCGGCCGCGGTATCCGTCGAGGAAGTTCAGCGGATGCGTCTTGCCCCGGCCGGGGAAGCAATTCGCAGCCTCAAGCGATACATTGCTCGGGAAGTCTTCGGCATCATCATGCGCAGGAACAGAGAAATCCATCAGGCTCAGATTGTCGCTTGACACTTAGAAGGGCGTCCAGGGAAGCCAGTTTACATCCTTCGCCTGGACGGATCGGCTGCGTCGATCTGGCGTGCGGATCTCGATGGATGCCCATGCCGACGCCCTTCTGAAAGCAACGCCGCCCGAGAAACGCACCGACCAGGTGCCGCCGAAGTCGGAGGAGCCCAAGGGCGACCCGCTGGAGCAGACCGTCCGGCTCGAGCGCGAGATGAACCAGGTGCAGGAAAAGTACAAGCGCACGGAAGAGCCCTATGGGTCTGAGCTGCTGAACCTAGTCGTTGCCAAGGGCTATCTGAAGAAGTTGATGGAAAACGACAGCGTGCGCGGCTTTGTGGATCGCCACGCGCCGGAAGTTCTCAAGCAGTTCGAGCTGGTGCTGAACACGGTCAGCATGGAGGAGGCGGTCGAGCAGGCGGAGGCAGGGCGGGCGAGTAGCGATTGACGGGCCGGCGAGGGTTTGATCCGGCGGCAAACAAGCTGCCTCGTACTGCAATCGTGGGCGCGAGAGACGCCAGCGCGCGTGACGGGATCTCGCGATATTTTGCAGGCGCAGCAATTTGGCCTTGTGTGAAGCAGCGGATCGTTCTAACCGATAGGTGCGAAGTTGCGGTGCGGCTGCTTTTTGCAGCGAAGGGTTGACTGGCTCGGTGTCTTGGACCCGTCAGTGAAGTGGACCGCAGTAGACATTTTTCCCGAAAGCACTGTCGTTTGCGATTGCACAGAGGCAGGGGCGATGGTATCGCTCAGAGGTGAGCGAGCGGGCGATTCGTCGTCCGATATATGCTATCCAATCTGCGAGGCGCTTAGTGGCAATCCTTATGCTGTAGCAATTCCTAGCCAGAGATCTGCATGGCCGGTCAACAAGACAAACTCCGAGAAGACGCACAGTTCCGAATTCTTCGGCTTCTGCACGACAATCCCGAAATGTCGCAACGCGAACTCGCGAAGGCGGTTGGGATCAGCGCGGGCGGCGTGCACTACGTGATCAACGCGCTCGTTGAAATGGGGCTGATCAAGCTAAGCAATTTTACTGCGGCCGGGGACAAGCGGCGCTATGCCTATATTCTGACCCGTGCAGGAATCGCGGCGAAGACGGATCTAACGCGTCAGTTTCTTGAGCGGAAGATGGCTGAATTCGAGGCATTGAAGGCCGAGATAGAGGCTGTGCGCTCCGAAGTGGCAGATGGCGAACAGTTCACTTGAAGCCCAGCGAGATGTCTTGGAAACGGACAGCGGCGTCTGCACAGTTGGGATCGTGCTGCCTTACATCGATAACAAGGATAATACTAAATGCAGCTTCATGACACAGGCATCCCGGGTGTGCTATTGATCGAGCCGAGGCGTGTGCACGACGAAAACGGTGACATAACCGAGCTGCTGGATCTAGGCCCTGAATCTAATCAGGAGAATATTTTTCCCGAATTTGTTCAAGACAACACCTCTTTGTCGATCCGTCGCAATACCTTGCGCGGTTTGCATTACCAGCGGCCCCCACATGCCCAAGGCAAGCTGGTGCGCTGCGCACAGGGGGCCTTGCTGGATGTCGCGGTGGATATCCGGGTCGGATCGCCGTTTTTTGGAAAATGGCAGGCGGTTGAACTCTCGGCCAGCAACCGCCGTCGATTGTATATCCCGCCAGGATTTCTTCACGGCTTCCTGACCCTCGTGGATGACACCGTGATAGAGTACAAGTGCAGCGATTTCTACGCCGCTGAATGTGATGGGGCTGTGCGTTGGGATAGTCTTGGAATTGATTGGGGAACCACAGACCCACTCCTTTCAGACAAGGATGCCGCCGCTGTCGCGTTCGCAGATTTTGAAAGCCCATTTGAGTTTGGAAAAATTTCGTGAAACTTCTACTTACCGGGGGAGCCGGGTTCATCGGGTCAGCAGTAGTTCGACAGGCGGTCAGTCGCGGGTATTCGATTGTTAATCTCGATGCCTTGACCTACGCCGCATGTGAAGACAGCCTTGCCGAAATTGCGGATGATCCGCGCTACCGTTTCGAGCACGCTGACATTCGAGACACGGCAGCGCTGGCACGTATCTTTGCAAAGCACCAGCCCGACGCGGTGATGCATCTCGCAGCGGAATCGCATGTCGATCGTTCGATCGACGGGCCCGGAGATTTCATCGATACGAACATCAGCGGCACTTACAACTTGCTTGAAGCCTCGCGCAGCTACTGGGTTGCAAAAGGGCGGCCCTCGGGCTTCCGTTTTCACCACGTTTCTACGGACGAGGTGTATGGCAGCTTGGGTCCGACGGGTCTGTTCACTGAAGACACACCTTATGATCCGCGCTCGCCCTATTCCGCATCGAAAGCAGCGAGCGACCATCTTGTGCAGGCGTGGTATCACACCTACGGTCTTCCGATGGTGATCAGCAATTGCTCGAACAATTATGGTCCCTATCAGTTCCCGGAAAAGCTGATCCCGGTCATCATTCTGAATGCACTCGCGGGCAAACCCATACCGATTTACGGCGACGGCTCGAATATCCGCGACTGGCTTTTTGTCGAGGATCACGCCGATGCGCTGCTACTGGTTCTGCAGAAGGGTGTGATCGGGCGCAAATACAATATCGGTGGAGAGAACGAACGTTCGAACCTGGATTTGGTTCGTAGCATTTGCGGCATTCTGGACGCACGTCGTCCGCGTGACACCGGGTCTTATGCCGATCTGATCACCTTTGTCACCGATCGACCAGGGCACGACGCGCGCTATGCGATCGACCCGTCGCGGATCCGTGACGAATTGGGATGGCGCCCTTCGGTGACGATCGACGAAGGTCTTGCACGCACGGTCGATTGGTACCTTGAGAACGACGCCTGGTGGCGGGCGCTGATGTCCAGGCAAGGCGTCGGGCGGCGGCTGGGGCAGGCGACAGACACGAACGTTAAATAGGAGAAACGGTGCCGCCGAGGCAATGACTCTCGGTGCGTCACACGATTGGGAATTCTGGGGCTCACATGAAGCGCGTATTCATAACAGGAACCGGCGGGTTTATTGGATTTCACCTTGCAAAGCTGCTGTTGTCGCAAGGGCATACGGTCAAAGGCTATGACGGCATGACCGATTACTACGACGTCCGTCTAAAACGGCGTCGCCATGACATCCTGTCCGAATTCGAGAATTTCTCATGCGTCGAGGCGATGCTCGAGGATCAGCAATCCCTCGACGCTGCGATTGACGCCTGTAATCCCGAGGTCATCATCCATCTCGCCGCGCAGGCAGGCGTGCGCTACAGCCTTGAAAATCCGCGCGCCTATATCGAGGCCAACATCGTCGGAACCTTCAATGTCATGGAGGCCGCGCGCCGCATCGAAGTCCCTCACCTGATGATGGCGGCCACAGCTTCGGTCTATGGCACCAATGAAAAGCTGCCCTTTGTCGAGACCGACAAGGCCGACTCGCAGATTACGCTTTACGCTGCGACCAAGAAGGCGAACGAGTCGATGGCGCATTCCTATGCCCACATCTACAAGATGCCGACGACCATGTTTCGCTTTTTCTCGGCCTACGGCCCTTGGGGACGCCCTGATATGGCGCTTTTTAAGTTCACCAAGGGCATTCTCGAGGGGACACCCATCGACATCTACAACCACGGCGATATGTGGCGCGACTTTACCTATGTCGATGATCTCGTGAGCGGAATCGCCGGACTGATGATGGCTCTTCCCGCGCAGGTCGAAGGGCGCGGAGTTGTGGATCCGGCTGACAATATCAGTCCGGTTGCCCCGTTCCGCATCGTCAATATTGGCAACTCTGACATGATCCGCCTGATGGACTTTATCGAAGCCATCGAGGATGAAATCGATACCAAGGCGATCCGAAACTACATGCCGATGCAGACTGGCGATGTGCCCAAGAGCTGGGCTGACACGACACTTTTGCAAAACCTGACCGGGTACAGGCCGCAAACCGATTTTCGCGTCGGTGTCGCACGTTTCGTGCAGTGGTATCGCGAGTATTACAACGTCTGAGGATTGAAACCTATGTCGTTTTCTCTTGAAACTACCCGGCTTGCCATTATCGGCCTGGGATATGTCGGGCTGCCGCTGGCGGTGGAGTTCGGCAAGACGCGGCCGGTGATCGGCTTTGACATTGACGCCAAGCGGATCGAAGCCCTGCAAGGGGGGTATGACGCGACGCGCGAACTGGATGGCGGCGAACTGACCGCGGCTAAGCATCTCGAATATAGCTGCGCCAGCGACGAACTCGCACAGGCCAACGTTTTTATTGTCACGGTCCCGACACCGATCGACAGTCACAACCGGCCCGACTTGACGCCGCTGATCCGCGCTTCGGAAACGATCGGCAAGGTCCTCAAGCGCGGCGACATCGTGATCTATGAGTCAACCGTCTATCCGGGCGCGACAGAAGAAGATTGCGTGCCCATCCTCGAACGGGTGTCGGGGCTGAAATTCAACGAAGATTTCTTTGCCGGCTACAGCCCAGAGCGGATCAATCCGGGCGACAAGCAGCACCGGCTGACGACGATCATGAAGGTGACATCGGGCTCGACCCCTGAAGTCGGCGATTTCGTCGATGCGCTCTATGCGTCGATTATCACCGCAGGCACGCACAAGGCCCCGAGCATCCGCGTCGCCGAGGCCGCAAAAGTGATCGAAAACACCCAGCGCGATCTGAACATTGCGCTGATCAACGAACTGGCGGTTCTGTTCAACCGACTGGGGATTGATACCGAAGCGGTGCTCAAAGCAGCCGGGACCAAATGGAACTTCCTCGGATTCCGCCCCGGATTGGTTGGTGGGCACTGCATAGGCGTCGATCCATATTACCTCACCCATAAAGCCGAGGAGATCGGGTATCATCCGCAGATTATCCTGGCCGGGCGGCGGCTGAACGACAGCATGGGCGTCTACGTCGCGAACCAACTCGTCAAGGCCATGCTCCAGCGCCGGCTTCATGTGCGCGGATCGCGGGTGTTGGTCATGGGGCTGACCTTCAAGGAAAACTGCCCCGACCTGCGCAACACCCGCGTGGTGGACGTTGTCACCGAACTGGAAGATTTCGGTTGCCAGGTGGATATCCACGATCCTTGGGCAGATCCGGCTGAAGCGCAGCATGAATATGGCGTTTCGCTGATCGATAGTCCGAAAGACGGGACGTATGATGCCATCGTGCTGGCCGTGGCACATCAAGACTATGCCCAGATGGGGGCGGCGAAAATCCGGGCGCTCGGCCACGCGGATGCTGTGCTCTTCGACCTGAAATACCTGTTCGCAGAAGAAGAATCCGACCTGAGGCTGTAAGGCCGGATTCAGTGATATGCGTTTGGGAAAGGGAGTGACACTATGAAGGGTATCGTGCTGGCCGGTGGGTCGGGGACGCGGCTTTATCCCGTGACACGCGGGGTTTCAAAGCAACTCCTCGCGATCCACGACAAGCCGATGATATACTATTCGATGTCGGTCCTGATGCTGTCGGACATCCGCGACATCTTGGTGATTACGACACCGCACGATCTGCCGTCCTATCAGCGCTTGCTTGGTGATGGCTCCGAGTTCGGTTTGCGTCTGAACTATGCGGCCCAGGAACGGCCCGACGGGCTGGCCCAGGCCTTTTTGATTGGCGAAGACTTTATCGCAGATGACTCTGTTTGCCTGGTTCTGGGCGACAACATCTTTTTTGGCCAGAGTTTCAGCCCCCTATTGCGCAAAGCCGCAACGCGGGGAGCCGGTGCAACGGTCTTTGGGTATCAGGTGCACGATCCCGAGCGGTTCGGGGTCGTCGAGTTCGATGCGGAGATGCGTGCGATTTCCATCGAGGAAAAGCCGAAGTCACCGAAATCGAACTACGCCGTGACGGGGCTGTATTTCTACGACAACGATGTCGTTTCAATTGCCAAATCCGTGCAGCCTTCGGGCCGCGGTGAGCTGGAAATCAGCAGTATCAACCAAGCGTATCTGGAACGCGGTGATCTGCATGTCGAGCTTCTGGGGCGCGGATTCACGTGGCTCGACACCGGAACGCATGAAAGCCTTCAAGAGGCGACGCACTTCGTGCAGACGATCGAAAAGCACCAGGGCTTCAAGGTCGCGTGCCTCGAAGAGATCGCCTACTCCAAAGGGTGGATTTCCGACGATCAATTGCTCGCCGCAGCCCGTTTGCTAAGCAAAACGGATTACGGTCGCTACCTCAGTGGCATTGTCGAGAGGGACATGAAATGACCGCCAACAAGATCTTTGTCACGCAACCCTACCTGCCGCCGCTCGAAGAATTTCTGCCCTATCTGGAACGGATCTGGGACAGCAAGGTGCTGACCAATGGTGGTCCGTTCCACCAGCAGCTCGAACGCGAGCTGGCAGAGCATTTGGGCGTGAACGAACTGGCCCTTTTCACTAACGGAACGCTGGCGCTGGTGTCGGCGTTGCAGGCGTTGCGCATCACCGGCGAAGTTATCACGACGCCGTTTTCCTTCGTAGCGACCTCGCACGCCTTGCATTGGAACGGGATCAAGCCGGTTTTCGCCGATATCGACCCGCAGACGCTGAATCTGGACCCCAAGCGGATCGAGGCGGCGATCACGCCGCAGACCACCGCGATTCTTGCGGTGCACTGCTATGGCCATCCATGCGATGTCGAGGCGATCCAGCACATCGCCGATATCTACAATCTGCGCGTCATTTATGACGCGGCCCACGCCTTTGGTGTCGAGGATGAAGGGGGCAGCGTGCTGCGTCACGGCGACATGTCGATCCTGAGCCTCCACGCGACCAAGGTGTTCAACACCTTCGAGGGCGGTGCGGTGATCTGCCCTGACGGCAAGAGCAAAAACCGGATCGACCATCTCAAGAATTTCGGACATGCGGGTGAAACCAACGTCGTCGCACCGGGCATCAATGGCAAGATGAGCGAATTCAACGCGGCGCTTGGTTTGTTGCAGTTGAAATACATCGAAACGGCCATTTCCCGTCGTGGAGAAATCGACCGGCGCTATCGCGAGGGCCTGGCCGGGGTCAAAGGCATTCATTGCGTCGGCCTGGCTGGCGAAACGGTGCCGAATTACGCCTATTTTCCGATTCTTGTTGAGTCGGACTATCCGATCAGCCGTGATGCGCTGAACGACCGTCTGCGCGAGTCGGGAGTCTTCGCGCGGCGCTACTTCTACCCGCTGATTTCGGAGTTCTCGATGTATCGCGGTCTGCCGTCGGCTCGTGGCGATCATCTTCCCGTCGCCACGCGCGTTTCGCGGCAGGTGCTGTGCTTGCCGATCTATCCCGAGCTGGACTTCGACACCGTTGACGAGATCATCAATTTCATCGCTTCGGCAAGCTAATCAAGGGCAAGGAGACAGACGTGACCGTATCGCTGGCGATCATGCAGCCGTATTTTCTGCCCTATATCGGCTATTTTCAGCTGATCGCGGCGGTCAACGAGTTCGTGATTTACGACAATATCAAGTACACCAAAAAAGGCTGGATCAACCGAAACCGTTTCTTGCTGAATGGCAAAGACGCGTTCTTTACGCTTCCGCTGCTCAAGGCGTCGGACGATCTGGATGTCGTCGAGCGTGAACTCGCCACGGCGTTCAACCGCAAAAAGCTGCTTAATCAATTGCGCGGCGCCTATGCCAAGGCGCCGCAGTTCGACGAAGTGTTCCCATTGCTGGAGCGGGTCGTCGAATATCCAGATGACAATCTGTTTCGCTACATCCATCACTCGGTGACTGAGCTCTGCGCTTTTATTGGCATCAAGACGCCAATCGTCGTGAGTTCCACGGTCGATATCGATCATTCGCTGAAAGCTCAGGACAAGGTTCTGGCCTTGTGCAAGGCGCGCGGTGCTGGAACGTATATCAACCCTATCGGTGGCACCGAGCTTTATGACCGTGATGTTTTTGCGGCGAATGGGATCGACCTGAAGTTCCATAGGGCCCGACCTTTTGAATACTCGCAGTTCCAGAACGAGTTTGTTCCTTGGTTGTCGGTTGTCGATGTCTTGATGTTCAACCCGCTCGATGGGGTTCAGGACGTGGTTTTCAACAATTTCGAATTGGTTTGACGCATGTTTAGCTGGAAAAAACTTGGCAAGGTGTTCACCCCGCAAGAGGTTACCGGGCGCCCATGGCTGAAAGAGTTCGCTCAAGCCCCCGCCACATTGATCTTCGATGACTTCGTGCGGGTGTATTTCTCATGTCGGCCACCTGCCGACGAGAACGGGCAGTATGTCAGCTATTCGGCTTATGTCGATCTGGACCGCAAAGACCTGTTCAAGATCCGCCATGTTGCCGACGCGCCGATCCTGCCTTTGGGCGGTCTGGGTGAGTTTGATGAATTCGGGACTTATCCCGTTTCCGTCATTCGCCACGAGGCTGGGCTCCGCGCCTATTACGCAGGCTGGACCCGATGCGAGTCGGTGCCCTTCAACGTCGCGATCGGCGTTGCGGAAAGCGATGATAACGGCCAGACCTTCCGCAAAATGGGGCCAGGGCCGGTGCTGGGCTATTCGCAGCATGAACCCTTTGTGCTCAGCGGACCCAAGATCCGACGTTTCGGTGATTTGTGGCACCTCCACTACATCGCTGGGCGCAAGTGGAAGGTCGTCGATGGTCGTGCGGAACCGGTCTACAAGATCCGGATGGCGACTTCGCCCGACGGGCTTGATTGGACGCGCGAGGACCGGGACTTGATCGAAAGCCGTATCGAAGAGGACGAGGCGCAGGCCAGCCCCGACGTCTTCTTCTCGGACGGGCGATATCATATGTTCTTCTGCTATCGCCGCAGCGCGCATTATCGTGGGCACCAGAACGGCTATCGGATCGGCTATGCCCACAGCGACGATGGCCGCAACTGGACCCGCGACGATGGCCGTGTCGGTATCGACGTTTCGCCCGAAGGTTGGGACGCCGAGATGATCAGCTATCCGCACGTGTTCGAACTCGACGGAAAAATCTACATGGCCTATCTCGGCGATCAAGTGGGCCGATACGGCTTCGGGCTTGCCGAACTAGAAGGGAGCCTGGTCTGACTCATGCAGTGGAAAAAACTCGGCCAGATCTTCAACCCCGCGGATCACACACTCGCGAATGGCTGCATCACCCATGCTCAATCACCGCAAGCGGTCGTGTTCGATGATTTCGTGCGGGTCTATTTTTCGACCCGTGCCCCAGATGCGAATGGTAAATTCCTGAGCCACGTTGCGTTTGTCGATTTCGAGAAAGACCTGCGAACCATCCGGCAGGTCAACTCGAATACCGTCCTTGCGCTTGGCGAACTGGGCGCTTTTGACGAGCATGGTATCTTCCCGATCAGTCCCGTTCGACTGGGAGAACGGATCTATGCCTACACGACCGGCTGGACGCGGCGCGTGTCGGTCTCGGTCGACACCGGTGTTGGGCTGGCGATCAGCGATGATGGGGGGCTTACCTTCGAGCGTCAGGGCAGCGGACCGATTCTGTCGGCATCGTTGCATGAGCCGTTTCTCGTCTGCGACGCCTTTGTGCGGCAGTTCGAAGGGCAGTTCCATATGTGGTATATCTTCGGCACGGTCTGGCGCCGCAAGAACCCGGACTCGCCTCCAGATCGCACCTACAAGATCGGTCACGCAGTCTCCGACGACGGGATCAACTGGATCAAGGAAGAGGCGCGGCAGATCGTTCCCGACCGGCTAGGCGAAGACGAAAGCCAGGCGCTCCCCAATGTGATCCAGATTGGCAGCCGGTATCACATGTTCTTTGGCTATCGCGAGTCTTTTGATTTCCGGTCGGTCAAGGGCCGGGGCTACCAGATAGGTCACGCTTGGTCGGATGACCTGGTTACCTGGACCCGCGATGACGAAATTCTGGCGTTGACTGGAAGCCCGGGCGACTGGGACTCGGACATGCAATGCTACCCCCATGTCTTTTCCTGCTATGGCAAGGTTTACCTGCTGTACAACGGCAATGCCTTTGGCCGTGACGGTTTCGGCCTGGCTGAATTGGTTGAGTGACAGCATGACGCTGGCATTTAATACCAACCGCGCCGATGCGAGTGCGATTGAAACGCATTTGCGCGCTTGCGATGCGCAATTCGTTCCGCATCTGAGCGACCGAGTCGATCTGGCGGTTTACGGGGCCAAGATGGCGTCGCAAGCCGTTCTTTTCGAAGCTTGGGCCGGCGACACGCTGGTCGGTTTGGTCGCGGGGTATGCCAATGATCCGAAAAAGCACGACAGCTTTGTGACGAATGTCAGCGTTTTGCCAGATTGGCAGGGCCAAAGCATCGCGAACCGCCTGCTAAGCGCTTTCATCGACCACGCGCGCACGGCCGGTTTCGAGCGCGTCGTGCTGAGCGTCGACGCGCGCAATGATCGCGCGCGCGCGCTGTATCACAAATTTGGATTCACCGACGGTTCCAGCGAAGGGACCGCTTTGGAAATGACCTTCAACTTGAGGACGGAAAAATGACGAACGAACGCGATTACAACGCCGAATTGCGCGATACGGCGGATCACCGCTATGCCTACAATTTCGATCTGGACGTGATGCATCCTTTCATGATGCGGTCCTTCGTGCCGTTCCTGCGGCCCGGAAGCTGCCTCGAACTGGGCAGTTTCAAAGGGGACTTTACGCGCCATCTGCAAAAACACTTCGATGACGTCACCTGCGTCGAAGCCTCTGACGAGGCGATCGCCAGCGCCAAGGACAGCCTGGGCGACAAGATCGAGTATCACAACGCGCTTTTCGAAACCGTTTCTCTGCCGCGCAAATACGACAATATCGTGCTGACACACGTTCTCGAACACCTTGACGATCCAGTCGCGGTGATGCGCCGTGTCAACGACGAATGGCTAGCTGACGGGGGGCGGTTTTTCCTGGTGTGTCCGAACGCAAATGCACCGTCGCGTCAGATCGCTGTAAAAATGGGCCTGATCACCCACAATTCGGCGATTACCCCCGCCGAAGAGGCCCATGGCCACCGCATCACCTATTCGCTCGATACGCTCGAGTGTGATGCAGCCGCTGCTGGCCTTCGTGTTGTTCATCGTTCCGGGATATTCTTCAAAGCTTTGGCCAACTTTCAGTGGGATCGCCTGTTGCAGACCGACATCATCTCGCAAGAGTATCTCGAAGGCTGCTTTGCGCTGGGCCAACACTATCCGGACCTGTGTTCCAGCATTTATCTGATGTGTGAACGCGGCTAAGTCGCCACGAGACGGGCCCGTTCGCCATGGCACTTCGCCACAATATTCTGGCCAGTTATGCCAGCCAGCTTTACGTAGCTCTCATCGGGATCATCGTGGTCCCGGTGCTGATCCGGTTGCTCGGCCCCGAGAGCTACGGTCTGGTCGGGTTCTACTCAATGCTCCAAGCCTGGTTCAATCTGCTGGACATGGGTATGTCGCCAAGTGTGTCGCGTGAAACCGCGCGCTTCAGGGGAGGGGTCAGCACGGCGATGGATTATCGCCGTCTGGTCCGCGCCCTTGAAGGCGTCTTCGTGGTGATTGCCTTAATCGGCGGGGCACTGTTGTTCTTCGGCGCCGGTGGCCTCGCTGAGCACTGGCTGAATTTTGACGAACTGCCGCTTCGCGATGTGGTTTTCGCAATTCAGGTAATGGCGTTGATAGTCGCGCTGCGGTGGACGTGCGGGCTTTACCGCGGCGTCATCATCGGGTCACAGCGACTGATCTGGCTGAGTGCGGTCAACATAACCATCGCGACACTTCGCTTTGTGGCCGTATTGCCGGTATTGATGTATCTGGGGGCCACGTCGCGAGTTTTCTTTGGTTATCAGTTGGTCATCGCACTCGTCGAACTGCTGTTGCTTGCGGGTTTTGCGTATCGGCTACTTCCAGGCCTGCCATCGGGCACACGAATCAAATGGGAATGGTCGCCGCTGAAACCGGTCTTGTGGTTCTCGTTGACCATCGCCTTCACGTCATCGGTCTGGGTCATGGTAACACAGGTCGACAAGCTGATCCTGTCGGGCCTGCTGGATCTTGATGAGTATGGCTACTTTACGCTCGCCGTTCTGGCTGGCAGCACCATCATGCTGTTGTCCAGCCCCGTCGGGCAGGCCCTCATGCCGCGCCTGTCGCGGCTCGAAGCCGAAGGGCGACACGAGACACTGATCCACGTCTACCGGACCGGCACGCAGCTGGTTGCGGTCCTTGCAGGGTCGGCGTCGATCACCGTCGCCTGCATGGCACGGCCGCTACTTATGGCATGGACCGGCGATCAGACACTGACCGACTTTGCCGCGCCGGTGTTGACGCTGTATGCGATCGGGAACGGGTTTCTGGCCGTGGCCGCGTTTCCCTATTACTTGCAATACGCGAAGGGAGACCTCAGGTTGCACCTGATCGGAAACCTGATCTTTGTTGTCCTTCTGGTGCCGATATTGATCTGGGCGGCCAGCGTCTATGGTGCTGTGGGGGCAGGCTGGGCGTGGCTGGGGATGAACGCGTTGACTTTTGTAGCCTGGCTGCCATTCGTGCATAACAAGTTCGTGCCCGGTTTGAACGCCCGCTGGTATACGCTGGATACACTGCTATTGATGCTGCCAGCGGCGGCGACGGGGTTCGCCGTCTCGCGGCTGATCCCTGAGGAACTCTCGCGCCTGATGCTCTTGCTCACGACGGTTGGCGTGGGATTGATGGTGGCAGCCGTGGCGGGCACGATTCATGTCACCGTTAAACGGCTATCCAATGAACCGATTCTGTATTGGGGGGACTAGTGGAATGGCAGACTCAGAAAACTTTCTATCGCTAGACCGCAAGAAGCCGGTTGTCTTTATAGGATGCATGAATGCGATGCCCATGGTGTACGCACGCATACTAAGGAAGATCGGATTCAATGTCATCTTCTTTGTGGACGCAAAGCGAGCAAATCAGTTGTGTCGGCCGGAATTTCATTTCTCAGATATCGACTACCCCTACCCGAATTGGATTCATGAATTCCAGACGCCATCGCAAATTCTATCGGGTGTACTACCAAAAACAACCGCCAAGAAGCTTAGACGTCGCGTCAAGGAAATAGCAGGTGAACAGGCTGGAGCGTACTTCTTGAATGGCTTCAATACAGCTCTGATTCCTCATCTTGAAGCCGAAGCAGTGAAGATCGCGCTTTCCCATGGTTCCGACCTAGACACATGGGCTGATGTCAGCAAGAAATCGGCTTTAGGCCAGAGCTTTTCCAGGCGCAGTATTTTTCGTTATTTGCCTCGCTTCGTCTCTGTCTTCGCGATTGGTCTTATTCTGAAGCGTCAATTCTCTGGTTTCACAGAGGCGGATAGGTTCGTCTATTTTCCCCGCGAATTTAACGACGACGGAAGACGGGTCGTCGAATTATTGGAAGCAGCTGGAGGAACCTATGTTCAACGATACGACGCAACATTCGAGCACTTGCCGCGCTTGAGGAAACGCCAAACCAGAGGTGACGGTAGCTATCACATATTCTCTATCGTCCGCTTCCTTATGAGCTCTGCTCCCGATGCGAATCGTGGCTATATGAAGGGCAACGAGATTATTCTAAGAGCAGTTGCGGAGTATATCGCGCGCGACCCAGCTGCTGTAGTCCACTTTTTCGAGAAGGGGGAAGATGTTGATTTAGCAAAAAGGATGTGCGTAGAGCTGGGAATTGAAAAGCGTGTGGTATGGCATCCTAATCTTCCGTTTCAAGAGTTTGCAGAGCTGCTTTCGAATGCCGATGTATGCATTGATCAAGTAGGTGAGCAATGGATTGGCGCAGGCGTATATGCAATGGCAATGGGTGTCCCATTGATTGGCAACGCAAGGCGTTCGATCGAATCAGGCGTTTGGCCGAGCCAGAACCCTGTGCTAAACTGCCATACGCAGGATCAAATAGTTGACGCGCTGCAATCCCTATCATCGATTGAGCGCAGACTTAGCGTAGGAGAAGAGTCCAGGCTCTTCATCGAGGAATTCATGGATCCGTATCGAACGCTGCGCAGAATATTCACTGAAGAAACCCTCAGTTCTCAAGAAATCGAATAGGCTCTGGTGTGAAGCTGGCACGACAACCAATTGGATTAGCCGTCCCGCTCAATACCAATCGAGGTGTGACGGCCATATTCCTTTCCACGATCTATGCTTTTCTCGTCTCCGGCATTACTGGAGAGGGCTTCCTAGATTATCAGAACTACCTGAACTACGCAAACTATTCCTCGATTACACTCAACGCAAATCTTTCGTCTGGGCTTCTGCGTGTACTAGCGAACGAACCGATTTGGCTATTGCTCAATGCTTCTATTGGAAAGTTTTTTCCTCCTGAGGCGACGGTTAGACTGATTATTTTTTTGTCTTCGTTTTTTGCTTCAGTGGTGCTATTTCGTTTTAGGGCTTTGCCTTTCTGGGGGGCAATGCTGATTCTTCTGATTCCACTTGTTTTGAAGAACTACTTGGTTCATCTGCGTCAGGGTGTCGCGGTCGCAATATTTTTACTTGGATGGAGCACAGGAAGGTTCCGCAATTACAGTATCGCGGCGTTTATCGCCGCATTTGTGCATTCGTCGTTTTTTTTCGTCGTGATGCTTCTTTTGTTCACGCGTTTTCAACGCTTTGCGAAGCTTAGTTCTCTTCTTCGTGTCTTGTCATTTTTGGCATTTGCATCAGGCATCATATTTTCTTTGGACGCCATGTTGGCTTTTTCAGGTGCGCGTCAAGCTGAATCGCAAAGTGAAGCTTCAATCAGTGCCAGTGGTTTAGCCTTTGTGTTTTGGCTTTCCATCTTGTTTATTTTTTTGATGCAGGGCGTAAGGTTCGTCAAGGACCACTCATACGAAATCGGATTTTTGGTTTTCTATCTCACAGCATACTTTGTCTCTGTCTTTTCGGGTAGAATATTTGAAAGCGTTGTGGTGACCATATTTAATGCTGGTTTCTCTCTGAGCGGTTGGAGGAGACAAGCTTTTGTTTCCTCATTCCTTTTTCTTTTTGTATTCAGTTGGTATGTTGCTCAAGGATTGCCGCTCTACGGCTTCGGCTTGGCGCCGCAATAGCTGAGGAATTCTTGTTTGCCTTTAGTCTAGTTGGAACATGGGAAAAATGAACATCACCCACGTCATCATCGGCCTGAATGTCGGCGGAGCCGAGCTGATGTTGGCGCGTCTGATAGACACGCAGCGCGGCACGGCCCCGCGGGTGCGCCACCGGGTCGTCAGTCTCACCACACTGGGTGAAATCGGCGCGCGGCTGCAAGCCCAGGGGGTCGAGGTGACGGCGCTCGGCATGGGCTCGGCCTTGAAGGGGCCGCTGACGTTCTGGCGGCTGGTCCGGCTTTTGCGCCGCGAACGCCCGGATATCGTCCAGACCTGGATGTATCATGGCGATCTTATCGGCGGCGTGGCGGCCCGGGTGGCCGGGATACGCCGCATCATCTGGGGCATCCGCACCACGGACATCACCAAGGGCGGGTCGCGCGTGACGCGCGGTTTGCGATGGGTGTGCGCGCGGCTGTCGCGGCATGTTCCCACGCGGATCGTCTGCGCCGCCGAGGCATCGCTGAATATCCATGCAGCCCTTGGCTATGACCGGGCGCGTATGATGGTGATCCCCAATGGTGTCGCGCTGGAACGGATGACGGCCTCGGCCGAATCGGTCGCGGCATTGCGCACCGAGTGGCACCTGTCCACCGACGACCGCGTTGTCGGGATGGTGGGCCGGTTCAATCCCGTCAAAGGGCAGCAGGATTTTGTCGCGGCAGCGGATCAGATCGCGATGCGTTGCCCGCGCGCGCGGTTTGTCATGGTCGGGATGGGATGCGATGCGCAGAACCCGCAACTTGCCGCATGGATTGCGCAGACTGGCGCGGCCGACCGTTTTGTGCTGGCGGGAAAGCGCAGCGATGTGCCGCAATGCCTCGCGGCGATGGAGGTCTTCGTGATGCCGTCTCGGACCGAAGGTTTTCCCAATGTGCTTGCCGAGGCAATGGCGATGGCCCGGCCTTGCGTCGCAACGGATGTCGGGGATGCGAGGGCGGTTCTGGGAGATTGCGGTCAAGTGGTTCCCGCGGAGGTGCCCGAGGCATTGGCCGACGCCGTGCTGGCCATTCTGGATGCGGATGACGATGCTCGCGCGGCCTTTGGGTGCTCGTCTCGTCACCGGGTCGAAACCGAATACACCATGGCGCGCAGCGCGCAGCGTTTCGAGGCGCTCTATGACGGCCTCATGGACCAAAAAGAAGGATAAGGCACAAGATGTGTGGGCTGGTCGGATTTCTGGGCTTTCCTCGTGACGATGCCCGCCCGCCGCGGCAGGTGTTGCAGGCGATGACGGACGCTATCGTGCACCGGGGGCCAGATGCCGAAGGGCATTGGCTCGACACGGAGGCTCA
>TARA_R110002072_G_scaffold302550_1_pt1 | contig 16554 bp, 16 predicted proteins | sample TARA_R110002072 | Tara Oceans TARA_R110002072 (sample SAMEA4397118) | marine metagenome | biome: Polar Biome; feature: [SRF] surface water layer (ENVO:00010504); material: water (ENVO:00002006), including particulate matter (ENVO:01000060) such as... | depth 5 m | reverse complement strand
AAGCAAGGAAAGGCAAGATAGCTAAGCAAGAAGCAAAACTTAAAAAACTTAAAAAATCCCTAAAGAAAGCAGCTTAACCTTAATAAAAACTAATTAGGTGTCTGTAATTCCATAAACACCTAGCAAGGAGTCAGTTTTAGTTGTACTTAAAAGCTGGCTCTTTTTCATTAATCTAATTAAGTGTAAATCATCATGACTAAGGCATCAAAAAAATATATCTGACATTCAACAAGAATTAAATAATCAGATTGAGTCCCATCAAATGCTGAAATCTAAGTTTATTGTGCATTTGCCTCAGAATATCCTTGAAAAACTAAATTTAAACAACACTGCGAACACCACAAAAGCAGTAAAAGTCATTAAGAAAAAACCTGCCATTAAATCCAGTGCTCCGGCAAAAAAGCCTTTAGCCTCAATTAAAGGAATTGGGCCAGTTACCTTAAAGAAGCTTGAGGATGCAGGTTTCAACTCGCTGGAAGATTTAGCAAATACACCCAAAAGCAAGTTAGAAGCTCTCAAAGTATTTGAAAAAACAAAAGGTTTTGAGACATGGTCAAAACAAGCCCAAGATATACTCAGCTCTAAATAGCCTAAACATATATTCTTACTTTAAAGCTATTAGACACCTAGATAATCACTATTATGAATGTCAAATACTGTTTTACGCTAGATGATGGAAAAAATACTTGAATACGACATTAACGTTGATTCAATAACCCTTGGGTCAGCAAAAAAACTATCTAATTTGAACTTAGATCGCTGTTAGATTTTCTGAGGCTCTAAGCTCTATCACATTACTTTGGTTATGAAACTATGGGTTTTATGACGTTCTAAAAGGTAACGCTTCTTGCTCTCTTTTAATAGTTTTTGAGAGTAAAAACTCAATATCTAAAAAGGCCGCTTTTCAAGCAAATTTGAATTCTTCTAGCAAACGGAAATATGATAATTAAATCAAACAAAATTGAACCTTCAGCGTCTCGATTTGTTAAGGCACATTTACGACTGAATTTATAATAAATATTATCTGCTCTATTCGAGCCCTTTTAGCTCAAAAGCTCAGGTCGCGTTGCAACTTTTAGCTAAGTTTGCTGGGCTCGAGGAAAGCGTGGCTTTTTCTTCAATGTTGGTGCTGTCCATGTTCGTTCTGGCCAGACATTTGTTGGCCTTTAGCGTTATAAAAGCCTGACGCGCCATGCTCAATAAACCCAAGGTTGATCATGCCTAATAAAAATGGATCACTTTCATTATCGCCAATATCTGCATAGTCCGTTGTTTGATATGCATCCCTTATCTTAAAGAATTCATTAATTGTATTTGAGTCATTAAGTTTGTTAATTAGTGAAAGTGTAAAAGTATTTTTAGCTGCTTCTTCTTCATAAAAAAGTGGTAATTGATAAGCCGCAGACCAGGTCATTTTGTAGTGTTTGCCCTTTTTCTGAAGTGAATAATATTGCAGTTCCTCACAACCAGAGCCTTCTGTTTTAACTAAGGCCATCTGTTCTTTTAGTCCTTCAGAAATAAGCTGATATTTACTTAACCATTGGGCTTTGTTTTGGCTGCTGAGCACTTGATATTCAATAGCGCGTTGGTGAGCATCAAAATACTTTACGGGTCGAATATTGGTATTGCCTACCTGATTCCATATTTCAGTCATCTGGATGTCAGGGTATTCATAAGCAATCTCTTTACCGCGTCTCCAAATGTTTATATGACGTATTTCTATTTTATCAGAAACGTTACCAGTGCGGTCTTCATTTTTGCTTTCGGTTTGCATAGTGTAGCTTGCAGTTAAGAGCGCTGGATTTGCATCACAGGCTTCAGATGCATTAATAGTTGAGCTAATTAATATCAAGCTAGTTATCAAAAATAGTTTCATATTCTTCTTTCCCAATATGTACTTTTTATAATAAAAGCCGAAAATGTTTGCACATCTTCGGCTAGTTTCGTTAAGGGTTTTTAAAGTTTAGAGTCCGCTTTTGCACTCAAATTGGCAGCGTAATTCATGATATGAAAAATCACTTGCTGTTCATTTGTGCCGCTTATCAGAGGTGCCCCAGGGCCTGATGCATAAATACCCACATCTTCACCCGAGTGGGTCTCTGAAGAGAGAGGAACCAGTGCCTCCTGGTGAAAACCAGGGCTTTCAGTATCGACAAAAAGAAGATCTTCTCGGCCTGTACTAATGGCTTGATCATAAGATTTATCTGCATCTGTTTCCGCGCCTAAGTTCTGGAAACCGCGTCCATTTGTGTAGCCCAAAGTTGTATAAGGCATGCCATCAGATGCTAGTGCTGCTGCATCAGAACCCACATTGACGACTTTACCCAGAATGGGGTTGCCACGTTTCGGGTAACCTGCGATGGTAAATACATGGCCATGATCAGCAGTAACAATGATCAAGGTATCTTCACTGTTGGTGGCATCCATTGCTGCTTGAACGGCTTCAGATAGTTCGATGGTATCGGTTAAGGCAGAATACGCTGAACCTGCATGGTGGCCGTGATCAATTCGCCCGGCTTCAACCATTAAGAAGTAACCTTCTGTATTGTTATCCAAGACATCAATCGCTTTTGAGGTCATCTCTCTTAAAGAAGGCTCACCCGCAACATCATTGTGACGATCTGCTTCATATTGCATATGAGATTCGTTAAATAAACCGAATAGATGCGGCGTGGTTGAAGCATCAACAGTATTAAAACCAGCGCGATCAAAGACATATGAGCCATCAGGGTAAGTGGCTTTCCACTCTGCTGTTAAATCTCGACTATCTGTTCTGTCGCCTTCGGTAGCGCTGACAGCATCACCGCTGTTAAATGCCGGGTCTTTTGGTAAAAAGTGTCTACGTCCACCGCCCATGACTACTTCTAAACCATCCACATCTAGACCGACAAAACGGGCTTCTAGGTTTGCTTCAAAATTAACAAGTTGTGATGCAATATCTTCACAGCCTGCTGTGACCGCATCGGCAGGCATATCAGAGATATCTTCCCAGTTTCGGTCAGCTGATTTAGCATAGGTCGCAGCAGGGGTAGCATGCGTAATGCGGGCAGTTGAAACAATACCTGTCGATTTACCAGCAATTTCTGCTAGCTCAAGGGCTGTGACTAATTCGTTGCCAGTGACGGTAGAGCAATCCCCGCGAACGATATCTTCATCGACACCTATTACGCCGACATCGGTTTTAACGCCGGACATCATTGCCGTCATGGTGCCTGCAGAATCAGGAGTTTGAGCATCAACATTGTAAGTTTTAGCCAAACCCGCAAAAGGAAACTTTCCAAAACTCAGAACGTTTTCTTCACCTAGCATGCCTTTTAGCTGTCCTTCGAGAATACGTGCTGCTGTGACCGTTGAAACGCCCATGCCATCACCGACAAATAAAATGACATTTTTTGCAGAACCCGCGGTGACACTATAAGCTTTAGATCCATCAAGCTTGGATTCAGCAGCTTTAAACCAGGCGTTATCCTGAGTATTTTTCAAAATGCTGGCTGTTTCGATAGCTGGGCTTGGGTCGACATTTTTAGAACTTTCATCATTATCGTCACTGCTGCATGCGCTCAGTAACAGAGCTGCAATTGATACACATAGTAATTTGGTTTTCATGATTTTCTCCGCTTATTCAGCAACTAGTTATTCAGAAAGAAGGCCAAGTGATTTGTTGATGATATGGAATAGGATATTTTGCTCAATCACGCCTTGAGCGAGATGAGCTCCAGGGCCTTTTGCGTGTAGGCTGATATCTTCACCAGAGTGAGTTTCTGAACTTGTAGGAATCATAGACTCTTGATGGAAGCCGATTGTTTCAGTATCAACAGAGGACAAATCTTGTCGGCCGGCATTGATTGCTTCGGCGTAGCCAGCATCTGCATCGGCTTCATTACCAAGATCTGCGAATCCGCGTCCGTTGGTATATCCTACCGTTGTATAGGGCATGCCATCTGCAGCTGTCGCAGGGTCGTTTGCGCCGACAGAGACCACTTTGCCCAAAATAGGGTTGCCACGCTTCGGGTAACCGGCAATGGTAAATACATGGCCGTGATCAGCTGTCACGAGAATCAGCGTTTCTTCCGGATTGGTTGAATCAACGGCTTTTTGAACCGCTTTGGATAATTCAATAGTATCCAAAAGTGCATTTTTGGCATTGCCTGCATGATGAGCATGATCGATGCGACCTGACTCAACGGTTAGGAAAAAGCCCTTTGAATTATTATTTAAAACATTGATTGCGGTTTCTGTCATCTCGGTTAATGAAGGCTCACCGGCAATGTCATTAGCTCTATCAGCTTCATACTGCATATGTGATTCATTAAATAGACCAAATAAATGAGCGGTGGTTTCCGTGTCAATGGCATCAAAACCAGTTTGATCCATAACATAAACACCGTCGCTATACTTGGCTTTCCATTCTGCAGTAAGGTCACGACTGTCGGTACGATCACCTTCTGTTGAACTCACTGCATCCGAGCTATTAAATGCTGCATCTTTAGGTAGGAAATGACGGCGACCGCCACCCATGACCACTTCTAAGCCATCGACATCATTGCCGATAAAACGAGCTTCCAGATTGCTTTCAAAGTTAACTAACTGAGAGGCAATGTCTTCGCAGCCTTCGGTTACAGCTTGGCTAGGCATATCTGAAATATCTTCCCAATTACGATCAGCCGACTTCGCATACGTTGCAGCGGGTGTTGCATGGGTAATGCGTGCCGTACTAATGATGCCAGTTGATAAGCCTTTGAGCTCAGAAAGCTCAAGAGCGGTCACCACTTCATTTCCTGCTACTGTTGAACAGTCGCCACGCACGATATCTTCGTCAACACCGATAACGCCGACATCGGTTTTAATACCAGAAATCATCGCTGTCATGGTGCCTGCTGAATCTGGAGTCTGAGCATCTACGTTGTAGGTTTTAGCTAAGGCTGAATAAGGAAATCTTTCAAAACTAAGATAGCCTTCTTCACCAGGGTTTCCAGCCATTTGCCCTTGAAGAATTCTTGAAGCGGTTAAGGTCGATATACCCATACCGTCACCGATAAATAGAATGACATTCTTCGCTGTTTGGGTTTGCGTTCGCGCTAACTTTTCGGTCAGTTTACTTTGTGAATCGGTATACCAGCTGTTGCTTGTTTGAGAATCAGGAAGAGCACCTGCAAAGGTCTCTGTTGAATAAGTATTCGCTGTAACAGCAAGCGCTATGGCAGCCGAAAGCAGACAAGTTTTTTTCATCATGACGTAACCCTAAGTTATTTGTTTAAGAACATCACAAAGGGTAGTTGGGAAATATGACAGTTAGTTTTCGGATAGGTGACGGTTTAAATATATGTTGCCTATCATCTTAGCTTTAAATTTCTCTTGATGAAAAATAGCTAAATTATGTATTTTGTATTCCATCATACTCATACCTAAAACAAAGGATAATATGTTCAATGATGATATTGTTCAAAACATCAAAGTCGTAACTCTGGGTCCAATCATATCCTGACACTTGCCTGCCAGAATCATTGTAAAAGCAAAAACTAAGTAGCAAACGGCGTAAGGGTCACCGACTGATGCACGCTCCCAATCAAAGCCTCCTGAACCTCCTGCCTCAATGGACTTAACAATCTTGGACTGATAGCTTCTCCATGTATAAAACACTCCCAAAGACAGGTTAATTCCTGTGTCGGCTCTGACAACGTTCCAACCGGAATTTTTAATATTTCAAAAATATTCTGTTCCAATCATCTTGAGAAATAAAAACAACTTCATATAGGAAATCAAGTCGTACCAATATAAGCCATAGATGTCAGGATCAAATGACAGGAATCAATATCTTTGTGAAAAGAGCTAAATAGTCGAATCAGACTTGAATGTAATTCACAGAATCCAATCGGTGACCGGAACTTTCTAATGGGTGACCCACTGCTCCCTGACATTAAACTGACATGAAATTGTCACCCAAGATTCATACACGAGGGCTAGTGTAAGAAAAAAATAAGAGGGTGTATGTATGAGCTTTGAACGATTGTTAGCCAGTAATGACGGTGAATTTCAAGATGCTACCAAGCAAGCTAAGCTTGCGAATAAACACTCAAGTTTTATGCATTTGGGTTTGTATGATTTTGCAGGTTCGAACACTTTTTTTAAAACCTTTCTAAAGTCTCAAGCTCATCTTCAAGGTGTAGAGTTTGTTGAGCAAATTCTAGAACACTTTCAGTTTTCCTTTCAAACACCGTGGAAAGAAAAGGAAAGTATTCCAACAGAAGGGCGAGTTGTTATTGTCTCTAATCACCCTTTAGGCACCCTGGATGCCGCAGCACTTTATAAGCTGGTAAGTGATGTCCGTTCCGATGTCAAAGTGATTGTCGAAAATGATAAAAGTTTACCGAAAGATTTTGCTTCCTCGCCGCTTGCTAGCATTGTTTTGCCATATGATATGGATTCAGATCTCTTGCCAGAATCGAGTTGCAGCACAAATAAAGCAGCATTTGATTTCCTTGCATCTGAAGGTGCCTTGATATTTTTCCCCTGTCAGGATGTCTCGCGTATTCGGCCGACGGGTGTCAGTGATCCAAAATGGCGAGGTAACTTTTTAGGTTTAGCTTTGGCGGCTCAGGCACCTATTTTACCCATGTTTATCGATGCCACAAATTCAGCATTATTTTATGGGATATCTGCTATTTATAAGCCTTTATCTTCATTATTGCTTGTCCCAGAAATGTATAAGCAAACGCGAAAGTCTGTATCGATACGAGTCGGTGACTTGATCGCACATGAGACCTTTAAACAAAGCGGTTTACCTTTTAAAACACAAATAAAACTGTTTAAGAAACATGTCTATAAAATCGGCAGAGGCAAACCCGGCATTTGGCCAACACAAACGGCTGTGGCTCATCCTGAGTCTAGAAAAGAACTTAAACAGCTGGTTTCTTCTCAGGCACATCTCGGCGAAACAAACGATGGTAAACAAATTTATTTATACCAGAATGCTGGCAGTTGTGCGGTATTAAGAGAGATTGGCCGCTTGCGTGAAATTGCTTTCAGGGCAGTTGGTGAAGGTACTGGCCAGCGTCGAGATATTGATCAATACGATAGCATTTATAGTCAATTGGTTTTGTGGGATGAACGTGATCTTGAAATTGCGGGTGCCTATCGTTTAGCAAATGCCGCTGAAATCATTCAAAGCAAAGGACTGCAAGGTTTATATAGCGCGTCTTTATTCGATTATCACGATGCCTTGTTACCCATTTTAGAGCAGGGGGCAGAGCTTGGTAGAAGCTTTGTGCAGCCAAAATACTGGGGTAAAAGAAGTTTAGATTATCTTTGGTATGGTATTGGTTTTTTCCTCCGTCAGAACCTGAATGTGCGTTATTTATTTGGCCCCGTTAGTTTATCGAATGATATGCCCAAAGCGGCAAAAGATCTGATGGTTTATTTCTTTACCATGTACTTTGGACAGCCAGCACAGCAGAGAGCATTTTTAAAAAGCTCAGACTGTGCCGCTAAAAAAGCAAAGAAAACCTTGAAAGGGATAGAGTCCTTAGCGCGATCAAAACAACCTTACCGTTTATCGTCAGAGTTAATTGATAGCTTAAAAGGTGATTTTTCTGGTGAAGACTATAAGCATGATTTCAAAACCTTAAAGCACATTTTGTCGAATATGGGCTGCAGCATTCCTACTTTGTTTAAACAATATAGTGAGCTTTGTGAACCTGGGGGCTTAGTATTTATGGATTTTGGTATTGATGCTGATTTTGGGAACTGCATTGATGGTTTGGTGATTATAGATATTACGAAAATTAAAGCTAATAAACGCGCCAGATATATCCCGGAAATAACTGCAGATACCCCGATTATTCAGTCTGAATTATCTAAAAAAATCAAAACCAAAAATGACAGCCAAACTAATATATTAGTTTCTATGGAAGGATGATTATCATGCTGCATTCAGTTTGGCAAGCCAGTCAAATTCTGTGGTCATTACACACTCAAGAGAGTTCAAGTTGTAAGGAAATCACAAAAAATAAGTATTGTCGCTCTTATGATATTGATGTTCAGGGGCTGCCAATCCAGGTCGATCACTATGATCCTAGTACGCAATATGCAGGTACTGTGGTGGTTATTCATGGCATGTCGCCTAAAGGCAAGCAGGATCATCGTGTCAGTGAGCTATGTTTCGCCTTAAGTAAGGTCGGCTATCGAGTCATGGCTCCGGATATCGAGAGCATTAAACAGCTGATTATTTGTCCGTCGCAGATCGATACGATTGCAGATTTTCTTTATAAAATTGCCACTGATGAAAAGCTCACACCTTCTGGCAAAATTGGTGTGCTCGCGCCTTCTTTTTCAGGTGCGATGTGTTTAGCGGCCGCGTCTTTACCCTCAATTAAAGACCGTGTAACAGCGGTCTGCGCCATCGGTGCGTTTACCGAAGTAGAATCGGTTATGGCATATTTACTGAGGAATGGGGCCGCTGACCCTTATGGGCGTTTTATTGTTTTGAAGAAAATTGTCCCCCTTGTTTGCTCAGAAAGTGGCTTGTTTCAAGGTGCTTTAGATGCAGCGATTCAGGATAACTTAAACGAAATTGATTTTGATGAATTAACCAATGCCTATAACCTTTATTTAAGTTCATTAACGGAATCTAACAGACAAAAAATCCGGCGTTTATTTTATGATGTGCTTTATCGTGAAGAGTTGTTTGCATCGAGTAAGCTGGTATTAAGCGAAGAATTAAAAGCCTTGGATATTGTCCACCGTATAGACGATTTGTCAGCCAAAGTATTTTTGTTACATGGCTTTGCGGATAGTGTGATTCCTTGTCAACAATCTGAACGACTTTACCAAGAACTTAAAGCTTTAAATAAAAGCGCCGAGCTAGTGATTACGCCTTTTCTGAGTCATGGCGATACTCAAATTCGTTTATCACAGTTGCCGGATATGGCGCGCATTGTTCAAGGTTTTGCCAGTTATTTTCGTAGTATTTCTCATGCTGGTGTTTAGTGACTATAGCCTAGCCATCAGATCATATTAGACCTTGAGAGCATCATGACCCATAGAAGAATTAGAAAAAAACTACCCGAACTATTTCAACTAGAAGACTTAATTGACCGATCAAAATTTCAGGTCAATCAAGAGGCATGTATCTCTGTTCAAAATAATTCTCTACCAATCTACAGTCTAGAAGCGAGGCCATTTCAGAAAGGCTTGCCAACTGTGATTTTTACCGCTGGAGTCCATGGTATTGAACGCATAGGTTCGCAAGTTTTATTGGCCTATATGGATATGTTAGCGTCAAGAAACCCGTGGGATAGTGTCATTCAGCACCAGTTAGATCATATGAATATTGTCTTCATGCCTATCGTGAATCCGGGTGGAATGTATTTGAATACCAGAGCGAACCCTAAAGGTGTGGATTTGATGCGCAATGCGCCCATCGAAGCTGAAATAAAACCACCTTTGTTTGGTGGTGGCCAGAGACTTTCATCTAGATTGCCCTGGTATTGTGGTGAGACTGACATGGGCTTGGAAGTAGAAAACCAAGTATTAATGAATGTGGTGGAACGCTATGCTCAGCAATCGCCCTTTACGATCACCTTGGATTGTCATTCTGGATTTGGGCTGCGAGATCATCTTTGGTTCCCATATGCTTATAGAAAACGACCAATCGCAGTATTAGAAAAGCTTTATTCTCTAAAACTTTTATTTGATCGAACTTACCCTCATCACGATTATGTATTTGAGCCTCAATCTCTAAGCTATATCACTCATGGCGATTTGTGGGATTACATCTATAAACGGCACAAAAATGCCAATGAATCTGTATTGCTTCCGCTTACCTTAGAAATGGGCTCATGGAATTGGGTAAAAAAACATCCGATACAATTAATGAGTTTTACCGGCCTTTTCAATCCCATCGTGCCTCATCGGCAGAGGCGGGTGCTGCGTCGCCATTTGATGCTCTTTGATTTTCTGTGTTCGGCAGCCATTGCGCATAACAAGTGGATACCGAAGAAAAAGCAGAAACGGCAAATGTTTCAAGCGGCAGAACAATTTTGGTATAGGTAAGGGTCTTCATGATGATTACTATACTGTTAATTAGAGGATTGTCTCGTCAACAAGGGCATTGGGGTGAGTTTCCAGCTATTTTGAGACAAGCTTTTAAAGAACAAAAAATAACAGTGAACTTGGCATTTGAAGACTTGCCTGGTTTTGGAACTCGATATCAGCAAAATAGCCCATCATCTATTGAAAAAATTGCAGAGTTATTGGTACCAACTTTAGCAAAGCTAAACAATGAAACAGGTCAGAAAATACATTTATTGGGAATCTCGATGGGGGGTATGGTGGCGCTTGAATTAGCTAGACGCTGTCCCGAATTTTGTGAAAGTCTAGTGATGATCAATAGTAGTGTGAAGCCGGTTTCTCGATTCTATCAGCGTCTTCAATCAAGAGCATACCCAGCTTTCTTAAAGGCTTTTATTCATCCCTCTATGCGTGAGAGCGAACGCCAAATACTTAAGATTTCCACTGAGAAATATGCCCAAGATGCAAGGCTGCTAGATTATTGGCTTTATCTTAGGGAAAATTATCCGCCAAGTCGGAAGGCCGCGCTAAACCAAATTGTGGCTGCTTCTCAGTATCTTGCGCCCATAAAAAAACCTTTAGCGCAGGTTTGTCTCATTGCCTCTAAAAGAGATCTAATTGCGAGTCATCATTGCACCCAAAATCTCGCTAAATATTGGGGAATTGAATATTACCTTCATCCTGAGGCTGGTCATGATATTGCCTTAGATGAACCCGAATGGTTGGCAGATAATCTGCTTCATTTTGTTCAGAATATTTATTCAATATCCTTTCCTACTATTTAATACCTTATCTTACAAAATGATAGTATCTTTACTCGCGTGTAATATTTTCATCTTAAAAAAGTACGATTTTGCTCTTTTTTAAGCATTTTCGGATGCTAAATACCAACTTAAAAAAAGGCCGCTTTAGAAGCAAAGCCTTAATTTTCCAGCACCCTAATTCATGACGATTAGGCCAAAACTAAATTGCACCTTCAACGGCAAGTTTTGGCACTTTACCGACTAAGTTCTACTTAATGTTTGTACGTTCTAGTCGAAACCTGAGTTTCAATAGGTCAGGTCGGATTCTAACTTTTACAGATAAATGTGTTTACAGATAAATGCTGTTATTTGTCGATGCCACGCCAACAAAAGAATCAAACACCCGCTTGCTACACCCTGATTAGCAAATACAGCATTACCAAGTAAGCAGCATTACCAGCGAAGCTTCCAAATGTCCCTCAGATGTACCTTGACCTTCTAAAGCCCTTCTCCATCTTTTCTCTTTTGAAGCGCAAAAAAAAGCCCTGCTGTCGCAAGGCTTGTTGTTGGGTTGGGTGGCTGGTTACTTTGCTATCATGTCGAGAAACAGTAAGGACTTCATAATTTTCATGGGGCTCACTACTGGGTCACCGCCTATAGACATAGTGAATTTTTGGCGACCTAAGTATTCATCATAATTGTAAACTACATATATGTTTAAGTTTGTATACTCTCTGAATTCCATGAATCCATTGTATTTCAAGCCTACCTGAACATGGTTTCTGAATGGCGTGCTTTTAATGTATTTTTCTGCCTCTTTTATTGATTTATTGTCTTTTGCTGCATAATACTCAGCTTGCTTTTGAAAATTAATTTCATGTGTGGATGTAAGCTCGCATACACCTCTTTTCCACTCGCTTGAGAGTCCAGTACTTGTTCGATAACTCGTAATTACTGTTGGTGTTTTTACTTGACTGTTGAAAGACCTGCAATCCTCTTCAGAAACTATTGTTGCACTGGCGTTCAGGGTTAGTACTGCTAGAGATACAGCTAATATAATCTTTACTTTCATTGTTAATGATTCCATAGGGATTAGGTTTATTTGTTTTTTACTTCTAGCGATAAGAGCGGCGGAAATGAGGGGGGTTTGGCCTATTTTTAGACACAAAAACCCCCGCTCGAAGGCAGGGCTTATCTGTGATCATCACTAGTCAGGCTTGTTCGATTAATTGTCGTTAGGGTCGGGTAGATCACTCGTGTATTTTATTGCTTTCTTTAAAGATCCAACCATCTTCAAAAGTCGTGTTCTTTCCTCGATGAGCTTACTGATTTCATCGATTTTTAACTTAGATTCGGCGTAGCGATCTTTGAATGCCCCTGTTTTCTCTAAAGCACGTTTTGGGTTTTTCACAGCGCTAGCCCACCAATCTGACTTAGCCGTTGGTTTTTTTAGCTGAGGATTCGTCCACTTATTGAATGTTGGGTGAGGGCACCCGCCACACAACTTATGGTCTTCTTTGCCGCAATTTGTAAACCCCAGACTAATTGATCCATCGAGTTTTGGTTGAATAACTCTTAAATCTTCCCGTAGCTCAAAAAGTTTGGAATTAATGCTAGCAATATGCTCCGCAATAAACTGAAACCCCATCAGATTTGACTTATAATTGTGCTCGATAGCTTGTTTTACTATTCCCCTTTGTCCGGCGGGTGTTTCGCAGTATTCTTTGTCTTCATTCGAAGTCGGCAGGTCGCTTGTAAATCTCACTGCTTTCTTAAAAGATCCGACCATCTTCAAAAGGCGTCCTCTTTCATCCACAAACTTATTAATCTCATCGATTTTTAACCTAGACTCATCGTAGCAATCTTTGAATGCCCCTGTTTTCTTTAGAGAGTGCTTTGGGTTTTTCACTGTACTTACTACCCTCTCTTTTTTAGATTTCGTCCACTTCTTAAAAACAGGGTGTGGGCAACCGCCGCAGAGTTTATGACTCTCTTTACCGCAATTATTGAACACAAGGCTTATCGATCCTTCAAGTTTGGGTTGAATAATTCTTAAGTCTTCTCTTAGTTCGAGCAGCTTGTAGTTAATCTTCGCAATTTGATCAGCAATAGTTTGGAAACCAGCAAGGTTCTGTTCGTAGTTATAGTTAATCGCTTGCGTTACCAGTTCCTGTTGTCTGCTAGGTATTTTGACGCCTTCCATAATCTTCTCTCAAGTTGTTTATTTGTTGTCTTACCTACTGTAGGCACCTAGGGGGCGAAAAACGGGGGTCTTAAGGAGTAAAGCGAAAAAATAAATTAAATCTCAAACATTTCACGCATTAAAACGATATCTTCATCGCTTACGTTATGGGTATTTTGAAAGTTTCCGCTAGCAATAATGATCTGGGTTGGGTAGTTCATAGATAGGTAAGGCTCCATTTCCCACTTTTCAATGAAAGCATTAGCTACAACAACATTTAAGCCCGATTTGAAAGCTTTTAGCGTCCTTTTCTGGCAGTAAGCATGTGCCTCTTTGATTTTATCAAAATCGAACTGGTAGGCTCCTGAGCGCATGAAGAATTGATCTGCTTCTATGAGAATATGCTCTGGGAATAGCGTTTTTGCTAAAGTGGACTTACCGCTTCCTGGCAATCCTCTGATAAGAATTAGCTTTGGGTGCTCTATTTTCTCTTCTGCTTGTTTTTCTGAGTTCATTTTTTTTGCTCTGGAAAGCCCCGCTCGAAGGCAGTGTTGCTGGTGTGGATTATTTTTATTGTCCCTCAGTTGTCCACCAAGTAATGCCAGTTAACCAATAATTGCCAGGTCAACAAAGTGACTTTTCTTTAGGTTATCTCAATTTTTTCTCGTTCGTTGGCTTCAAACCCGTTGGGTGGTTTTTGGAGATGGCGTATAATGGTGGTATTTCCTGAGGTGTACTGTGATGATTGATAATAATGGTACTGACTTATCTGCTGACTTTATTGCTAATGTTGTTCAATCCAAAAAAGAACGTGATGACGGCCAGCTCACGCCCTATGAGTTTGTAGATGAGCCTAAGGGTTTGACAGTTGAGTTCGATGAAAATGGCGATTGGATCGTGCAGATCCCTGATGAGTTGATGGCTGATGGCCGTTTTCGAGAAGGTGATGAGATTGAAATTAAGCCTTTTAAGAATCACATTGAGCTGATTAATTTGAGCTGTAAGACAATGCCTGAAAGCGTTGTTAGAAGAAATTTGAACTCACTCATGAGACGTTTGAACGATGATAACTGTCATCTTAACCGTATCCTTGTTACTCGTCGTAATAAGCCCTCAGTGTGGCTCATAAGTGAAGATACTGAATTGAAAGCGTTGGTTGAGGCTAGAAAAAATCAAGAAGAAATTGAAGTGAATATAGGTAATTTATGACTCAGCAAATTATATTAAATTCTATTCGTACTCCTGACGGCACTGTTTTAGTAAGTGCGCATGAGCACGATTTTGTTCGTCATATCGACGCGAACGGGCTTAAGTATGCTATCGACGGCGGTAATGAAATTCTGCGTAGGATGTGTGCAGGGCCTTATATAGAGCTTTCTGAATATGCTGGTGAAACGATTGATAGAGTTGTCAAGCGTCATGAGAAGGATCTAAAGAAGCTGTCAGACATGTAAAACCCCGCTCGTAGGCAGGGTTGGTTGGTGGGCGAGTTTAGAGGTCTATTAGCCCACCATCACCTCCGGCTTCAGTCGCGCCTGTATACGCATAGCTTTTGCTGACGTGTCTTTATCTACGCCCCCAATAAAAAGAAACATAAGCACTAATTCAACACTGTAATATAGGTAGCTGCCGATTTGATTGAGCTGAAATTTCGTTTTGAATTGTTTGACTGTTAGAAACTTATCGTCAATGCCTAGAGTTACTTTTAATGACACGTCATCTTTTTCTTTCTCGTTAAATAACTCTTTTGAGAATACTAATCGTCGGCCTCTGAATGTTTTCTCATTAATGTAAAGAAATTTGTCTTCATTCATTTTATTCTCATCGATTTTAGTGAGAATGTTTCTAATGCCTCGCATAAGCTGAGCTTCGATTGTGCCAAGGCCATCACCTTCGTTTAGGATAAGTACAAAGCTGTTGATGTAAGAATCAATGAATTTAACTGTCTCATCATCTAGAGATTTGCTGATTAAGTCTGAACAGATGCAATCACCGCTTAAACTTAGGCGTAAGGCCTCGACAAAGTGCCCTCTGGCCTTTCTACCGCTCTCTTCTGCTAGCTTGTCATAGTTGCACTTAATTTTGGCTATGAGTGATCTAGCGTTGTCACACTTGCTTATAGAGTCAAAAGTGTTTTCAGTTTGCTTAAGATACTCTTTCTCTTTATTAGAAATTCTAAGAGGTGAGCCTTTTTGGATTTTGATGTTTAGGTTGGCCATGATTGTTCGCCATAAGTATCTGTTTATTTAGTTAATACTCACAGCGAGCGTTGCGGCGAGTTTCGGGGGTGCAAATAAAAAACCCCACTCGAAAGCAGGGCTGTTGATTGGATTAGTAATTAATCGTTAATAAACTTAACAAGCTGAGGCGTGCTGTCTGAGAATAGAACGGCTGAGCCTATAGGCAAGTTTAAGAAAACGTCAGGAGCGAAGAGGTTTTCACCGCCTTCGATTTTTCCAGTCCATGACGACACCTCCTCGGAGAATTCTCGACTTGTCTGCATCATGATTAATTTATCGCGACAATTTTCATTGATCGCTCTTTGCGCATCATAACCTAACTCATCTGAGCACACATTAAGATCGGCGGGGGTGTGCTGAGTAACTATCATGCGTATTTTCTGATCTCGCAGTAAACCAAACATCCCCATCAATTTAGGCGTTGCCAGATATCCTATTTTATTAGTGAGAATAGTGATTTTACGTTGATCAAGCTCACGCCAATTACTAGGTCTTGCTTCGCTAATTAAGGTAGTAAGTAGCTCTTTTTGAATTGCTACTATTTCACTGTTTTCATCGTCGGTGCCGATCACAAAAATACCCCCCCCTGTTGATCTAAGATAGCCAGCTCAGAGTTAAAGGTTATGCCTTCTGGTGAGTCTTTTGATAAGTCGAAAGACATAAACGGCTTATCTGCTTGCGCACATTCTTCACGCAGTGAATTAAGTAGGTGCTCATCCTTGTATGCGTCGAACACAACAATGCCTTCGCCCCGACCTAATAATTGAGTCAAGATATTAAGTGCTGCTACTCCGGTGCCTGCCCCCCAGTTCCCATAATGTGCATGTTTTTGCCTGCACCAAGATATGGGATAGTTACAGCATCTCCCGCGCTGTTTGTGCCGATCAAGATGGCGTCATTATCAGCGATTTCTTCCTTACTGTTGTTTTTTAACTCGTCGTAAGTCCGCTGTAATTTGGATAATTCACGAATATAGCCAGCCTCCTGAATCTTTAGTTCTTGAATTTTCGCTTCAATTTCCCCTTTATCTTTAATTAACTTTGCTTTTTCTTCTGTCGCGATATTGAAGATTTTTCTAGCTGTGTTTGTAATTGAGTTAAGCATTGCGTATTCCTTGTAAAATTAATTTGATTGTCTGTGTTTTTTACACATCTCTTAGTAGCGATTAAAGCGGCGAATTTAGGGATATTTATAGTCGTCAGGGAGTTTTATATTCGCTTTAATTTTGTTAATTCGAGGAGATATAAAAAAGTGAGCAGCTTATTTACTGGGCTCGTGACCCCCTGTGTCAGAATAGTTGTCGCCTCTAATTTTTAGTTAG
>TARA_R110002072_G_scaffold228234_2_pt1 | contig 16568 bp, 9 predicted proteins | sample TARA_R110002072 | Tara Oceans TARA_R110002072 (sample SAMEA4397118) | marine metagenome | biome: Polar Biome; feature: [SRF] surface water layer (ENVO:00010504); material: water (ENVO:00002006), including particulate matter (ENVO:01000060) such as... | depth 5 m | reverse complement strand
TTCCATCCGCACGCGATGCACGCTGCTGTCCGGCCACGCCTCTGGTCAGAACTACAACCCGAATACGCGCACCGTCGCGCGCAGCACCTTCAGTTCTTGCATCGGGTGCACAGCGAAGTCGGGTGGCTGCTTCTGGTCACACTTGAACAGGCGTCGCCAGATTTCGCTGTTCTCCAGTTTGACGACAACATTGGCCTGGGTCGGCGCGGTCGCCGAAACGTCGATCGTCAGCCGGTGCAAGCTACCAGGAATCACGTACGCGGCCGGAGGCGCCCAGGCTCCTTGCAACGCCTTCTCGAAGGCCTTGTGTGCGGCATCTTTGTTGAGCGCATCGCCCTCCATCAGTTCGACCTGCACACTGTTGTTGGCAGCGATCACCAGCATCATCTTGATGCCGTCAAACTCTATGATGTACCAGCGGTTGTCACCGCTCGGAAACTTCAGCTCGAGCTCCAGACGAGTGTTCTTGGCGCGAGCCTCGTGGCCTGGCTTGCCACGCAGCGCGCGCGCAGCTTGCTCTTTCCAAAGCCCACCACCGCCGGCGAACACCAGTTCCTTGCCGACGATTTCCCAGCCGGCGCCAGCACCACCATGCAACACCGAAGCGGGCAACGTCACCGCGCCATCGAGTTGGCCGTCCCGAACGCGCACATCCACGATCGCATCCCGGGGCGCGGCCCCCTGCAACGCCTTCAGCTGGTTGCGTTCGCGTTGAAATAGGTCGAGGCTCTTGCGGGCTTCGCGCAGCAGGCGCTGCTGCTTCGGAGTGCAGTGTTCCTGCGGGATGCTCTCGACCGCGAACATCGCCAACTTCAGTTCGCCGAGCGTGCCGCCCTGCGCCAGGTTGCCGAGGGCGTTCTCAAGCGAGAGGAACAACGTGTCCTGATCGATTCGCTGGTCGCTGCGCACGCCACGGGCGCGATCAATGCGCGGCCAAACGTGATCCAACAACAACGTGCGATCGGCGTTGTGCAGGCCGCTGACGTGACGTTCCAGGCCATCGGTGTCGTCTGCCGCGAGCCGCAACACGGCCAGACCGAGCATGCGCGGCACACTGGCCAGCTTCTTGACCGGTCCGGTTTCTTCGGCGCTGAGTTTGGTTGGACCGAGCAAGTCACCGATGCGCAGCTCAGTCAGGCGCAACGCGATGTCACGCTGGCCACCGGACTCGCCAAACAGCTGCAACGTCTCCCCGAACGGCTTGACGCGCAACACGTACGGAACCGCGGTATCCGCTCGAAACGCGACCAACGGCGCCGACTGTCCGGCAATCGCATGCAGGATCGCCTGCTCGACCTTCTCGGTCGCAGCCAGACAACGGCGATGCCCGGCAAGTTCTTTGCGCTGGGCAACCGTCACGGGTTCGACATCAGCGAGCACCGACCGCGCCGCGGCCGCATCACCATTGCAGTAGACGCGCCAGGCAAGATCACAGCGGGCATCAAATCGTCGACCTTGCAATTCGCTCATCGCAAGTTCGATCGCGTGCTCGGCGCTCATCAACTGCTGCTCGACACCGGGCCACGGATCGTTGCCGAGCCGGAAGTTGTCGGCCGGCGGCCAGTAGTGGCCAAGATTCGCGCGGAAGCGCTGCAGCGCCTCGGAGACGATCCACGGATCCGCTGGATCCGGGTCCTTCAGCCGCGAAACGAAGCCAGCGACGGTTTCCGAGACCTCCCGCTGCAGAGCAAGAATCGTCTTTTGCTCTTCGAGGTCGAGCACCTTGAGTGCCGCGGCTCCAGCAAGTTCGCGCTTCTGCTTCATCCTGATGTGCGTCTGCTCTTCCAACCGTTCAGGAAACGGTCGTTCGGCGCCGTTGCAGAACGTGCGCACCGCGTCGCGCCACAAGGCATCGGCACCGGAAAAGTCGCTGGCCCGAAGGCGTTCGTTGGCGCGCCCCGGCAACCGCGTCGTCAAGAACTGATCGAACTCGACCAAGAACTCGGCATCGCGCTGACGAATGATCGTCGCGACTGCTTGCAGCAACTGCTCAATGCGTTGGGTGCGCACCGGCGGCGGCATTTGTTCGAGACTGATTCCAGCACGTTCGCGCACCTTTGGGTGCAGTCGCTCGCGCTCGAAGGTGGCCTGATCCGGCCAGCGCGTGGGGTCGTGCAACCAGGTATCGATACTCGACGGCCGCGTCAGCTTCAGCGAATCGACGACCTCGTCAACGGCTTGCTGCAACTCGATGACGACTTCCTTGCGGCGCCGTTCGAGCGGCAACAGGCTGCCGCTCGGCGGATCCGTCACTACCGTCAGTCGCAGGTGACGCGCGCCAGCAGTCGGCAGCGCTTGCAGTTCGCGGTCCAGCTTGGCCAGGAAGTCCTCGGCGCTAGGAGCCGCGGCCACCGGATCGACCATCTGCTTGCCCACCCACCACGCCCCGCCGGTCAACAACACCGTCACCATCGCAATCAGCACAATGCGCGACCACCGACTCGGCTCCTCGTTGGCAGCTTCCAGGCGACCGAGATCGACCGCTGGCGGTTGCGACTTCTCAATCAGGTCGAGGTCATCGAGCAGTTCGCGCGGCGTCTGGTAGCGCACCGTCAGGTTCTTGGCCAACAGCTTGCGGATCACCAGCGACATGCCGGGCGACACCGCCGAGTTGGCTTCGTCTGGCGGCACGACGTTTTCGTTGAGCACGTTGGTGATCAACGCCGCCATCGTGTCACCCGAGAACGGCGGCATGCCAGTCGCCATGTGGTAGAGCGTCGCGCCGAGCGAATACAGGTCGCTGCGAACGTCGACGTCCTGCGGGTTGCGCGCCTGCTCCGGCGAGATGTACATCGGCGTGCCGACCGTCGCCCCATCACGGGTCAACGTCAGGTCCGCCGGTCCCTTCGCCAACCCCATATCGGTCAGCTTGACCCGGCCCGCCTCGTCAATCAGGATATTGCCCGGCTTGATGTCGCGATGGATGACGTCGCGCTGGTAGGCATGATCGAGCGCCATCGCGGTCTCGCGAGCCACCCGCAGCACGTAGTCCTCGGAGAACATGCCCCACTCGGTCAGCAGCTGCCGCAGCGATTTGCCTTCGACAAACTCCATGACGAAGAAGTGGTAGCCACCTTCTTCGCCGAGGTCATAGCCTGTGACGATGTTGGGGTGGCTCAGTGACGCAACGATGCGGGCTTCGCGGCGCAGACGCTCGACGTAGCGCTTATCGCGCGCGAGCGACGGCTTGAGGATCTTCAGCGCGACGATGCGATTCAGCCGCTTGTGCCGTGCCTTGAAGACGGTGCCCATCGCGCCGGCACCGACGCGATCTAGCAGTTCGTAGTCTTCAAAGGGTTGGTCGAAGTTCGTCACCGCATCCCATCATGGCACAAATACTGCGTGCCGTCGTTGCCTGGCCGACAAGACCCAAGCGGATCGTGGCGGCTCCATCCGCGCAAAGTTGCAGCCCCACGGTTGCTGACCCGCCGTTGCAGGCGACCGTGGCAGAACCACCGCTACGGAACCACCGCTACGGAACCACCACTACAGAACCACCGTCGCTAGTCGCCGTCAGACGCATTGTCATCGTCCTTGGGCGGGATCGGTCGGCCGCTAGGATCGAGCTCGTATTTCTCGACCTTGCGCTGCAAGGCGAACCGGGACAAGCCCAACAAATCCGCCGCGCGACTCTTGTTGGCCTGCGCGCGATCAAACGCCTTTTGGATCTCGCGAATCTCAAGATCGCGCACCATGTCCGGCAGGGTCGTGCCGCGCTCGGCGGGCACCAAGCCATCATCGAGGTGCACCGAGCCAGGGCCGCGACGGCCTTCGCGAACGTGACTGCTGAGGTGCGACTCGAGGATGATGCCGTCGCACAGAATCGCCGCACGCCGGATCTCGTTTTGTAGTTCGCGCACGTTGCCGGGCCAGCTGTAGCCGACGATCTTCTCCATCGCGTCCGGCGAGACCCTGACCCGACCCTGGGTCTCACGCTGCAGGTCGCCGAGGAAGCGCTTGACCAGCTGCGGCAGGTCTTCCTTGCGATCGCGCAACGGCGGCAAATGGATTGGCAGCACGGCCAGTCGGTAGTAGAGGTCCTCGCGGAACTCGCCTTCCTGAACCATCTGCTCGAGGTTGCGGTTGGTCGCACAGATCAAGCGCACGTCAACCTTGATCGTCGTCTGGCTACCGAGCGGCCGGACTTCGCCTTCTTGCAGCACGCGCAGCAGTTTCTTCTGCAGGTCGAGCGTCATGTCGCCGACTTCGTCGAGGAACAGGACACCACCGCTGGCCGTCTCCAGCATGCCCTTCTTGTTGGCGGTGGCGCCGGTGAACGCGCCGCGCACAAAGCCGAACAACTCACTTTCGAGCAGGGCCTCCGGCAACGCCGCGCAGTTCTCACTGACGAACGCATTCTTCGAGCGCTTCGAATGCGTATGGATCGCGCGCGCGACCAGCTCCTTGCCGGTACCGCTGTCGCCGGTGATCAGCACCGGATCTTCGGCTTCGATGTATTTGTCCAACAGCGCGAACACCGCCCGCATGGCGCTGCCGGAGCCAACGATCTGCTTGTATTCGTATTTGCTGCGCGTGCCGAGGCCGCTGATCTCTTCGCGGATCTGGGACAGTTCGCTGGTCGTCTCTTGCAGCTGGCCCTTGAGCGCCCCGTTGAGTTGGTCGACGCGATCGAGCGCCGCCTGCAATTCAAACTGCTTGGTGCGCAGCTGCTCCATCGATCGCGCGTTGACGATTGCCGTCGCGGCGTGGTCGCTGAGGGACATCAGCAGCATCTTCTCGCGCTCTTGGAAGACTTGCTGCTGGAGTCGGTTGTCGACGTAGATCACGCCACCGACTTCGTTCTTGATGCGGATCGGAATGCACAACACGCTGCGCAAACGCAGGTCGGTAACCGACTGCAAGTCACGGAAGCGATCGTCTTCTTGCGCGTTGGTCGTCAGCTCGGCGATGCCGGTCTCCATGACGCGCGACGCAATCGTGCGCGAGATCTTGAACTCCGGCGACAGCACTTCTTCTTGAGCGAAGTTGCGCGCCACCTCGACCGAGTGTTCTTCGCCCTGCGGCAGCAACAAGAAGCCGCGCTCGGCGCCACAAATCTGGATGCCGGCATCGACGATCTGGGTCAGCAATCGCGCCAGGTCCTGCTCTTCGTTGAGCGCGCGCGCGATCTGCAGGAACGCAACCAGGTCTTGTGCGCCGCGGCCGTTGTCGCCACCGGCATGGGTTTCGTCGACCGACGCGTTCTCGATCACGGGCACGCTCAGCGTGACTTCGTAGGCTCCGACCACGAACGAATCGCCGACCTTCATCTCGGCCCGCAGCACCGGTCGACCGTGCATCTTGGCCGGGTTCTGGGCCCCGGCATCGACGAGCGCAAAGACGCCGTCCTGCCGCTCGACCCGGCAGTGGATGCGGGAGATCAAGCGGTCGGGCAAGAACAAGTCACACTCACGCGATCGCCCGATCGACACGACGTCCTTGTGGAACGCGTGGGTCTCGGATTTCTCGTCGTGGCTGACGACCAGTAGGAAGGGGCCTTCGGACATGGGGACTGTCGCAACCATAGTGCCGGACGGGGGCAACGTAACCGCCTAGTTGCAAGGTTGCACCGCGGCCAGCCTGTCCTGCTGCGCAGTAGGACCCTTACGACGGCAAGCCCAGCAACCGCTCGCCCGCCAAGGCAACTTCCTCGACCGTGATGTCCTTCATGCATCGCTGGTGACCGAGCGGGCAGATCTTGCGCTGGCACGGCATGCACTCGAGGTCCTTGCGAATCAACGCAGTGTGCTCCATGCAGTAGTTCGTGTAGTTGGGGTCGTTGGGTCCCATCAGGCAAACCACGGGCAGATCGAATGCGTTGCCGAGATGGCGTGGACCGGTGTCACCGGTCACCATCAACGCGCCGCGTCGCACCAGCGCCTTCAGCGCATTGAGCGGCAGCACCGGCTTGGTCAACGCAATGGCATCGCCCTCCTTGGCAATGCGCTCGCCCAACTCGACCTCGGCGGGACCAACCAGAACCAAGGCGCGCATGCCGTGCTTGTCCTGGAAGTGCCGTGCGGTCGCGGCGAAGCGCTCGGGCATCCACAGCTTGCTGGCGCCGAAGTTGGCGCCCACCACGAGCAGCAACAACTTTTGCTCCTTGGGGATACCCAGGCTGAGCAGGTGTTCGCCGACCCAGCGATCGTCTTCGTCGACTACCGCCAGCTCAGGATGGGTGCCGCCGGGCGGCAGGCCGATCACATCCAGCAGGTCGTGGTAGTAGTCGGGCATCGGGTTGGGATGCCGCCGCGGCCCATCGCGGCGCTGCCACCAATGCCGACGCACGTCCGCCGACACGCCCAAGTTCATCATGAACGGTCGGCCTTGCGTGTATCCGAGCCGGTGTGGCACGCGCGCCAAGAACGGCACGATGCCCGTGGCCGGCGAGTTGGGCAGCACCACCGCCAGGTCAAAGCGGCGCCGCTTCATCTCCCGCACCTGCCGCCAAAGCCCCCCCAGGCCGCCCCCCTTGGGCGTATCCACGATCTCATCGAAGTAGTCGCTGCCGGAGGCGAGGCTGCGCAGGTAGGGCCTCATTCCGGCGGTCACATGGGCGTTGGGGAACGCTTTGCGAATGCGCGCGAAGGTCGCGGTTGCCATCACAAAGTCCCCCAGCCAATTAGGGGTGCGAATCCAGATGCGCTCAATTCTGCTGGGGTCCACGGCTTGGGTCACGGGCCTCGATGTTGCTGGTTTGCCGCAACCGGAGCAACCTCGGCGTCGCCAGACCGGCAACTGTTGACGGGGATTCCGCCGATTTGTCCCACAACGGGTCCCCCTTCGCGGCTCGATTGCTAAGGTGTTCGACCCATACTCGCCACCCGTTTCCGGCGCAAACCAACAACATGGCATCGCAAGCCACCCTCGATCGTCTCTGTGCAGAGTTTGACACCCGTCCCGACATCGTCGCGGCAGCCGTCACCCATCTCGAACAGAACGCCACCCCCGCTTTCCTCTCCCGCTACCGCTGCTACGAACTGGACGGCCTCTCTGAGGACCGTCTCGTAGCGATCGCGGAGCGTCTCCACGCGCTGACCGAACTCGAACAGCGTCGCATCACCATTCTGGAGCAAGCAGAAGAGCGAGGGCGCAAGACGCCCGAACTCGAAGCGACGCTAGCCAGCACGGCCGACCAAGATCTGCTCGACGACTACTACCAGTCGATGCGACCGCGCCGCCGCGGCATCGCGATGCAGATGGAGGAGAAGGGCCTGCTGCCATTGGCGCTGGCAATCCAGCACCGCCAATTCGGTGACGCAGCCATCGAGACGGTACCGAAGCCGCAGCCGATCGAGAAGAAGGCCAACAAGAGGCGCAGGCCACGGAAATCGGACGCACCAGCCAGTACCGCTGCTCCGACCGAGGCCGCTGCTCCGACGGATGCCGCGGCTTCAGCCGAGGCCAACGCCGAGGCATCCGCGACGGACACGCCAGCGACCGATGCACCAACTGTGGATGCTCCGGCAGCAGCAGTTGCGGAGGCACCGGCAACACCCGTAGCAGATGCTCCGGTTGCAGACGCGGCAACGCCTGAGGCAGCGGCACCAGAGGCAGCGGCACCAGAAGCAGCCGCGCCAGAAGCAGCCGCAACGGAGGCGCCCGCCGCCGAAGCAGCAACCGGCGATGCTACCGATGCCCCGGATGCTCCGGCAGAAGCTCCGGCAGAAGCTCCAGCAGAAGCCGCCGCCGAGGCGGTTGCGGAAGAAGAGCCGAAGATCGAGCCCGTTGTCGATGCGAAGCCCGTTCCGGACGTCGACCTCGCCAAGCTGGCCGAGCCCTACGTCTCCGAAGAGAACGGCCTGCCGACCCCGGAAGCCGCGCTCGAAGGCGCGTTGCTGATTCTCGCCTACCGCATCATCCACGAGCCGACGACACGGGCCCGCTTCCGCGAAGAACTTCGCCGCGGCATCCTGCGCGCCAAGCCGGTCAACCCGGACGGCGACGGCGGCAAGGCGAAGCAGTTCTATAACTTCGCCGAGCCGATCAACCGGATCTCGTCGGGCCGCATGCTCGCGCTGCGTCGCGCCGAGCGCGAGAAGATCCTCAAGCTCGAGCTGACGCTGCCTGACGGCCGTCACCGCAAACTGCTGCGCGAACTGCACGCCAGCGACACGATCCCCGGCACGCAGCTGGGCGATTTCTACGACCTGGTCTTCGACAACGCGGCGCGCAGCATGCAAGAGCTGTGCGGCAACGACGTGCGCCGTCGCCTGAAGGAAAAGGCCGACCGCGAAGCCATGCGCACCTACGGCCGCAACCTGCGTTCGCAGCTGCTGGCACCGCCGCTCGGCAGCAAGAAGGTCATGGCGCTGCGAACCAGTGGCAAGGCCATCTGGGTTGCAATGCTCAACGAAGACGGTTCGGTTGGTGAGCACAAGACGCTGCCGACCGACAACGACGAGCAGAAGGAAGGCGCGATCGGCTTGCTGGCCGAGCTGATCAAGACCACCGAACCGCATGCGATTGCCGTCCCCCATGGGCGACGCCAGGCAGGCAGTGAAAAGGTCGTCGCCAAGCTGCGCGAAGCGCTCGGCGATACACCGATGCCAATGGTCGTGCCGGTCGACGAAGCTGCTTCGACGATCTACGCGACCAGTACCACGGGCAAGAAGGCGATTCCGGGCGTCGAAGTCGGGGTTCGCACCGCGATCTCGATCGGCCGCCGCCTGCAAGACCCACTGCTCGAGCTGGCGCGCATGGAAGTTCGCACACTCGGCCTGGGCCAGACGCTCGACGATGTGCACCAGGGCACGCTGCAACGCGAACTTGGCCGGGTCAAGTCGTCCTGCATGGCCGAAGTCGGCTGTGACCTCAACACGTCCGCGACCGAAGTCCTGCAGATGATTCCTGGCCTCGGCCACGAGCGCGCGCAGGCGATCGTCAAGCACAGAAAGCAACACGGCGGCTTCAAGAGTCGCGAAGCACTCAAGGAAGTCGAAGGCATCAACGAAGCCTGCTGGCGCAACATCGCCGCGTTCGTGCACCTGACCGGCGGCGAAGAGGCACTCGATGCGACGCCGATCCACCCCGACGACTACGGCATCGTCAAAGCGGCTGCTGAGCAACGTGGCGAGCAAGTCACCGACTTGATCGGCAAGAACCTGCGCGACACGGACCTCGACAAGCTCGCGACCGAAGAGTGGCCAAAGGCCCGCTTGATCGACGTTCTGCTGTTGACGGGCCGCGCCAACAAGGATGCGCGCGGCGAACTGATCGCATCGGCGAACGAAGGCGTGCATACGCTGGCGGATCTGCACCAAGACAAAGAACTGAAGGGCCGCGTTGCGAGCCTGACCGAGTTCGGTGCGTTCATCGACCTCGGCATCGGCCAAGACGGTCTGGTGCACATCTCCCAGATCCCGCAAAACCGCTTGCGCGATCAGGACCAGATGCTGCGCGTCGGCGAAGTCGTCACCGTCTGGGTGCTCGGCATCGACGAAGCCAAGGGCAAGATCTCACTGAGCATGCACAAGCCGCGTCACCTCGCCGAAGGTCGGCTGCCGACGCTCGGTGAGCGCATGGACCAAGGCAAGGGCCGCGGCCGCCAGCGTGGCGGGCAGCGCGCGGGCGGTCGCGACGGTGGCGGCGGCCGAGGCCCACGCGGTCCTCGTGACCCCGGCCAAGAGGGACGTCGTCCCGGAGCGGCAGCTGGTCGCCCCGGAGCACCCGGCGGCCGACGCGGCGCACCTGGTGGCGGTCGTGACGGTGGTGGTCGCGACGGCGGTGGCCGAGATGGCGGCGGCTTCGGCGGCCGTGGACGTGACGACCGCGGACCGCGTCGCGGTTCCGGCGAACAGCGCATCTACACCATCGAGCCGGAACGCGAAGTTGCCGAACAGCTCAGCAAGAAGGGCGAAGCGACGTCGCTGTCGAGTCTGCGCAACTTGCTTGGCAAGAGTTCTGGCAAGAAGGACTGAGCCGCGTCATGGCACGCGCTCAGGTATTCGTCGTCGACCGTGACGCATTCTTCGGCGGGGACTGGCCGCAGGGCTACCACCGCCTGGAGAACAGCGACGAGTTCCTGGCCAAGGCCCGCTCCCTTGGCCGCTTCGTCGACCGCGAGGAAGCCGAAGCCAACCCAGCGTGGAAGCAGTGGATCCCCTACTGCATGCTGCGCTGCGGCGACTGGTCCGACGGCAGCGCCGACCCGGAGCGTGGCGTTTTGGCCGTACAGCGCACCAACAAGGGTGGCGAGGCCCGGCTCCACGAGTCGTGGTCCATTGGCCTCGGCGGGCATATCGAGCCAGAAGATGTCGCCGCCGCTTCGACCGCTGGAACCGCGCAACCCGGTGCCAGCGAGGCGCGTACGTTCTTTGCAACGGCCCTGGGCCGCGAGCTGTCCGAAGAGCTTCAGCTGCCCGCGGCGGACCTAATCCCTGCGCCCAGGCTGCTTGGCTTGATCAACGATGACAGCACCGAAGTAGGCAAGGTTCATGCCGGACTGGCTTACTGCATCGACTTTCCAAGCCCTTTGCGCATTGCTCGCGAAACGGTAGGAATCCGTGAAATCTCGAAGATGCGAGGGGGCTTTACCCACCTTGTCGAGTTCGCCAAACTGTGGCAGACTCAGTCACAGTTCGAATCCTGGTCACAGTTCTTAATCCAGGCTGAAATCACCGTTGCTATGGGCGTTAGGTCCTGGAATGGCAGCGGTTCAGCCGAGAACGAAGCCTGATCCGGACTGCTAGCAACGACTGCGACGCCAGGTAGTGAGTGTGACCGAAGTTTGCTGAGCCTCTCCTCAGTCAACTAAGACGCACTCTTCGACCCCCACTGGCGCCTCAAGCGTTGTGATTGACGGGCCAAAAGCCCATGCAGCAACCATCCAACCAAGCCCCACAGGCCTAATACCACCACCAGCAACGCCCCGGGTCACGGGTGTTGCAGGAGACACAAACCTATGTCCACACGACAAGCCGCACGCCCCACGCGCGACGAAGTCTACGATCTTCTCATGAACGCCCGTCAAGCCGACTGGGTCGAGCTGTCCCTCGAGGACGGCCGTTCGATGTCAGGAGCCATCATCTTCAACGAGTTCAAGGGCACCGGTCGCCTGATCAACGTCGATGAAGAGTTCAGCTACGACTTTAACGTAGATCAAATCACGAACGTGAAGCTGTGATCTAAGGACTGCTCTCTCGATTGCACTGCTTTCTGCAGACCTGCGTTCTGGCAGGCACTGCTAGAAAGCACCGGGGACGCTGGCGCACCTCTGAAAACGCGCCGCCCCCACCGCCCCCCACCCTGAGCTGGGCGCCCGGCGAGATCGATCCTCATTGCGATCCGCCGCGTTGCGCCCGCCTCCATGCCGCCATCGGTTCCCGCCGAAGATCGAAGCGGGCTCGCGGTAGCCGACTAGTTCGGCATTGGCATGACCAAGACCGGCGTGGTCGCTCGGCGAATGACCTGCTCGGCAACGCTGCCCTGCAACATGCGCAGCACGCCGCGGCGACCGTGCGTAGTCATGACGAGCAGCGGTGCGTGCAGTTCATCCGCGCGACGAATGATCGTCTCGACCGGATTCGATGCGACTTGTGCTTCGACTTCGATGGAGCCGTGGGAATCGAGCGCCATCGCCAACTCGTGCATTCGCTTGGTCCGCGCGTCGACCGCCATCTGTTGATCTTCTGGTGTCGGCACCGCGGGATCCGTGCTCAGCTGCGGCATGACCGGATTCGTAACGACCGACAGCAAGCGAACCGACAGCCCCAGACGGCGCGCGAGCGCCACCGCCGGCAAGTGGGCATCTACCGAGGCCGGCGAGACATCAGTCGCGATCAGCATCGGACCACCGCGGTGCGCCTTCTGTTCTTCGCGGGTGAGCATGTGGTCCGTCAACAACAACACCGGCAGCTTGGCATCGCGAAGCACTTGCTCCGCGGTACTGCCGAGCACGGCGCGGCTGACTCCCGAACGGCCGTGGGTCGGCAACACGATCATGTCGGCCTTCAGGCGTTCGGCGGCGGCGAGAATGGCCTCGCGCGCGTCGGTCGCCTCATCGACTTCGACATGCACCGGCCGATCGGCACCGAGCGTGCTGGCAGTCTCTGTCAGCAAGCGCGTCGCAATCTCAACGGTCTCATTGGCGTCGGCCCGGTTGTCGCTCAACGCCGCGTTGATGATCATCGATCTCGGCGGGCATGCGTGGTAGAGGGTGATGCGCGACCCAAGTTGATTGCCAAGCTTGATTGCGAACGCGAGGTGCGCATTGGCACCGGCAGCACGATCGGTAGCGAGCAGAATGTGCGGGTGAGTCAAATCGGTAGAAGCAGCCATACCCTCAATTACGGGGCCCATGGAGATTGGGGCAGGGGCCGGTGTGCTGAGCCGGCCGGGACATGCGGGGCAAACGATGCCGGCAAGGTGAGCGGATGGATCAGGGCGTGCCGCGTAGCTGCCGTGCAGCAGGTTGCGTGAGCGCAAGTTAGCCACTGGTCCGGTGCGACACGAAAAACCATCGACAACTGCGGACGGCGGCGACTCGTTGCCACGGGCTCTGCGTGCCCCCCTCTGTAAGCAGATGACGTGGATGTCGTGCGCCTTTGGTGCCGCTTGTTCGTTGGTGCAGATTGCATGCATAAGTGAAGACATCACTTCCACCTCAACGAGGACCCCATGCCCAAGAGAATCCCTCGCCCGCTCGTTCCAGCTGCGGCCCTACTACTTGTCGGGGCCAGCTGCCACAAGTCGTCGAGCTCTGCGCCACCACCGATCGTCATCACCAACAACCTGACGGCCAGTGCGGTCGAGGTCGCTACGGCACAGCCACGCGTCGGCTATCCGCTTGAGGTAGTAACGACCATCGAAGCGCTTGAAGACACCGTCGACGTCAGCGTCTCCTACTACGCCCTCAACGGCGACGACGTCGCCAACGAACTCGACGAGGTGCGCCAATTCTACCTTGGCTCGGTAACGTTCCCGGTGGTGCGGGTCGGCACGCCGACGTATCGCGCGGAGCTAACCGTTCCGACCGGCGTGACCCCGCCCGGCAGCTACGTGATTCTCTGCTCCGTCGACCCATCCGACCTGGTCGAGGAGAACAACGAGGACGACAACGAAGCCGAGCTTGCGGTCGCAACCGTGTTCGCTCCGATCGCGGATCCCAACGTCTACCTGCAGGAGTTCGTGCTCGACCGGCAATCGATCGTGCTCGATCCCGACGTTGAAGACGTTGCCGGCCAACTGCAGGGTGACGTACAGAACACCGATGCCGGCGGCACGCTCACGGTCGGACTGGAGGGTTCGATCAACCCGGTCGAGATGGAGGCGTTCGTGCGCTTGCGCGTGACGCGCTCGGACCTACCGATCGGACAGAACACCATCGACCTACCGCTCTATCTGTGGGACTCGGCAAACGATCGCTACATCGACGCGTTCGGCCTCAACGGCCCGGTCGAATGGCTGCCTCTCGGCGCAATCGCTCCCGACCGCGTCCTCGAAAGCGGTGAAGCAGTCATGGTCGACGCACAGGGCCTGACTTCGGTACACCTCGATCTGTACGTGCCAGGTGGGCTCGCCGAGATCGTAATCGACTACCTCAAGTCTGGGGGACCACCGGTCGGCCTGCCGCCGGTGCCTGATCTGCCGCCTGCTGCCCAGCTAGCCCTGATCACGTTCCTGACCAGCGGACCGCAACCAATCACGATAACGGTCCTCGACTTCGAAATCCTCGCCGACGTGCGCGCCAAGGACCCGGTGTTCGTCGACTCCAACCCGCTCGACAACTCCGCGGCCCAGCCGTTCTACGTGCTGTTGCCAGGCGAGGAGAGCAGCGCGCCGGATCGGCCACTCGCGTTCGATGCCGGACTCGACTCCTCTTGGGATAGCGACCGGTTCGGCATCGGCTTCGACTTCGACGCATTCGCGTCGGTCGACGGCCGTGGCGCGATCGCCGAAGTCGTTGGCAGCGTGCCGGCCGAGGTGTTCGGCAACACGTTCGACTTCATGCGATTCGATGCACGTGCGCAGGTCGTCCCCGCGATCGATCCCAACGAACTGCCGCCGGGAGAGAACTCGGGGTTCTCGCTAGAGATCGAGTTCGCATCGCTAACTCTCTACAGCTACGAGGAACCGTTGGGCTACGTGTTCACCGGCGCACCCGAACCGTTCTCGAAGGAGAAGAGCTTCACCAAGCAATTCTTCGTCGGACCGGTTCCGGTGGTGACGACCGGTGGCGTGATGGGTGAAATCGGCTACGAACTGGCCGCCAATCTGCAACCGACTTCGCTCGCGTGCAGTCTCACCCCCTACGCGACGCTATCGGCAACGCTGTCGGGGGCCGTCGGGGTCGCCGGCCTCTCCGGAGGTGCCGGGGCCGAACTCATCCTGCTCGACGAGCGCTTTGTCGGCGCGGTGAACACCGGCATCAGCGTCGTCGACGACAACACGTTCGAAGGCCGGGCCAACATGCAGGTGCGCAACGTGCTCAGCGGTCCATCTGGACGTGTCTACCTGTTCGCCGAGTATCCCGGCGTCCGATGGTGTCGCCGCAAAGTGCTCAACAGGCGCTTCTCGTATCCCTGTGGCATCAGGACCATCCGCAAGGAGTTGAACCTGGTCAGCTGGGCGACCTTCCAGAAAGAGGACGTGCTGTTCGACGAGACCTTGTGCAAACGCGTCACGCTCAACAGCGGCCTCGCCACGTTCAGCAACGCCTGCACCCAGCTGCCATGATCACTAGAAGCCGTCGTGCGTTCTGGGTCGTGGCGCTATTGCTACTGACCATCACGGTGCTGCTCGGGTCGCTCGCGTGGCAACCGCAGACGCTCGGTCCGGCCAACGCCGAGTCCCCACTGCTGTCGATGCAGTGGCGGCCCGGCGCGCTGCAGCACTACCGCTTAGTCGTGGACTCATCCGTGCGCATGCAAACCGACGGTGCTGCCAAGTCGGCACCGACCACCCACAACGTGCGCGGCGTGCTCGCCGTCGAGACCATCGCCGTCGCGACGGACGGCATCGACCTGCGCATGCAGCTTGATCCGGTGCAACTTTCGGTCGGCGGCGTCGTCGACCACGAGGCTAGCCGGGAACTCGCATGCGGCTTCCAAGTTCGCTGCTTGCCAAGCGGCATGCCAATCCGCTTCGCGTTCCCGGCGACGGTCGCACCCGCACAGGCGGAACAGCTTGAGCAGTTGCTGCGCACGTTTCAGTTCGAGGTGCGCAGCGAGTCCGCGTGGCAAGCCGAGGAGTCGCATGGCAGTGGCGCCTACTTGGCCCGCTACCAGCGCGAAGGCGCCGGCGAAATCCGGCGCACCAAGCTGTGCTACGTCGAGCCGCCATCGTGGACACCTGATGCAGCACTCGTCCAGGTGCTGGCGGCCGAAGCCACTGCGCAACTTGCACCCGGCGTCGACTGGCTGCGTGCCAACGTGGTGCACGAGGTCTTGCGCACGACCACGGAGCTCGGAATGACGTTTGAAGTCACCACCGACGGCGAGCTCACCTGGCTACCGGCCGCCGAGGCCGAGACCGCTCGGATCCGCAGCGCGCTTGCAGCGGCCATTGACCACCTACCCAAAGCCCAATCGATGCCTACTGATTCGGAACGGCATTCTGTGACCACTGGTCGACCAGCAGCCGAACTGGCCGAGGCACTGAAGCAACTCGTGGCCGAACTCGACGCTGCAGTGGACCGCCGGGCGACGTTGGTGCACCGACTGCGCGACTTGATTCAGCAAGATGCTCGCGCACCCACCATGCTCCTCGTGATCCTGCAACAACAAGAACTGCAGGATCGGACGCGTGCCAACCTGTTCCTCGCATTCGAACTCGGCGGCACCGAGGCCGCCCAGGAAGTGCTATGTCAGGTAGCCACTGGCGATACTTGGCGCTCGGGCGACCGCACGCGGGCCCTCGTCGCACTCGGCGGGCTCACGCAACCGACGAACGCAAGCCTCTCGGCCCTGTGGGCCACGACGCGCGACCGCACCAACAAGCAAACCAGTGATCACGCCAACACAGCCGCCCTGGCGCTCGGCGCGCTGGGTAGTCGCATGGATCACGCGACCAGCGACGACTATGCGAATCTGCGTGAGGGACTACTCGCGGCGGCGCTCGGCGCACCAGACGACCGGGCCCGCGCCATCGCGATCCTGGCGCTCGGCAACACCGCCGACCAAACGCTCGGCGAAGAGGTAGCCCGCTTCTTGGACCACGAGACCCCCAGTGTTCGTCGCGCTGCGGCCAAGACCCTCGGCAAGTATGGCAACGAACTGGCCGCAGTCGAACTGATGCTGCGGTTGCGTGAAGAACCAAGCAGCAAGGTGCGAGCCGCGATGGCCGGCTCACTCACCCAGTGCGCGACCGCACCAGCCGAAGCCATGCCGATCGTGCGCGCAGCTGTCGCCCGCGAACCGGACGAACTGGCCAGGCTGGCACTGGCCCGCTTCCTGACCCGCGATCTGGCCAGCCACCCGGACAACGTCACGGCGCTGCGCCAGCTGTTGGCCGTCGAGCGATCAGGCAAGGTCCGGCGCCTTGTCGGAGAGGCGTTGGCTGCTCATGACGCCGCGCAACGCCGGGAACTCGGCGGGCCTGGCGGCGGCTGAGCCAAGCTGTTCGCGACC
>TARA_R110002072_G_scaffold239540_1_pt1 | contig 16595 bp, 9 predicted proteins | sample TARA_R110002072 | Tara Oceans TARA_R110002072 (sample SAMEA4397118) | marine metagenome | biome: Polar Biome; feature: [SRF] surface water layer (ENVO:00010504); material: water (ENVO:00002006), including particulate matter (ENVO:01000060) such as... | depth 5 m | reverse complement strand
TTAAAAAGTTTATTATGTTAAGTTCTATGGGCGCAGATAACCCAGAAGAAGCTGAAGATTTAAAAGAATATTTGCAAGCAAAACACAATGCAGATGTTTATTTAAGAGATAGTAATTTGCCATTTTCGATTGTTAGACCAGGTTCTTTAACAGATGATAAAGGAAAAGGAAAAATAGAACTTTCTGAAAAATTAAATAAAAGTGGCGAAATTAGTAGAGATGATGTTGCACAAACTTTAGTGAGAGTTTTACACGATTCTGCAACTGTAAACGAAACGTTCGAAATTATAAAAGGAGATACTTTAATTGGAAAGGCGATTCCTAATTAATAAAAAAAGCCGCATTTAATTTCTCCAAAGGGGAAAAACACTCTTTTTTAAAAGAAAAACTCTTACAATTTCCGTAGAATTTGTAAGAGTTTTTTTCATTAAAAAATAATCTATATTTTTTATAAATAACTATTTCCTCTCTGAATCTCAGCGAAAAAAACTCTGAGAATCTCTGTGTAATAATTTCCACAACAATCAGTGCAAATCCGTGAAATCAGAGTCTACTTTTTACCTTTATAATAATCACTCAAGACAGTTCTTCTACCAATTGTTTTTGTGATGATGTCTTTGTCTAAATCCCAACCTCTTGCAGGCGAATAATCACGACCATACCAAATAATTTGCAAATGTAACTCGTTCCAGAGTTCTCTTGGGAATAAGCGTTTTGCATCTTTTTCGGTTTGTGTTACGTTTTTTCCGTTTGTTAAATTCCACCTATATAATAATCTATGAATATGTGTATCAACAGGAAAAGCAGGTATGCCAAAAGCCTGACTCATAACAACACTTGCAGTTTTATGACCAACTGCTGGCAATTCCTCTAAACCTTCAAAAGATTGAGGAACTTCGCCATTATATTTTTCGATGAGTATTTTTGATAAACCATAAATCCCTTTGCTTTTCATGGGTGATAATCCACAAGGACGAATAATTTCTTTAATTTCTTCCACAGACATTTTTACCATATCAAAAGGATTATCTGCTTTAGCAAATAACAAAGGCGTAATTTTATTGACACGAACATCTGTACATTGAGCAGAAAGTAATACAGCAATTAAAAGCGTATACGCATCTTTATGATCTAAAGGAATAGGAATTTCTGGGTATAATTCTTCTAATTTATCGATTACAAATTGAACTTTTTCTTGTTTGGTCATTCTTTTAATTCTAGATTCGAAGTTTAAAATTCAAAGTTATTAATATCTTGTTAAACAACTTCTCAAATACTCGAATATTATACTTGCTTTGTATCTTTGTTAAAAACAAACAATTATGACATCATTAAAAATAGGAGATAAGGCTCCACAATTTGAAGCAAAAGACAATGCAGGAAATACTGTAAAATTATCAGATTATGCTGGTAAAAAATTAGTCTTATTCTTTTATCCAAAAGCAAGCACACCTGGTTGTACAAATGAAGCTTGTGATTTAAGAGACAATTATCAATCTTTTTTAGCCAAAGGTTATGATGTTTTGGGTGTTAGTGCAGATTCTGCTAAAAGACAACAAAATTTTATCAATAAAAACGAATTACCATTTCCTTTATTAGCAGATGAAGACAAAGCTGTAATTGAAGCTTTTAATGTTTGGGGACCTAAGAAATTTATGGGAAAAGAATATGATGGAATTCACAGAACTACTTTTGTTATTGATGAAAAAGGAATCATTGAAGATGTAATTACAAAAGTAAAAACCAAAGCGCATGCTGCTCAGATTTTGGAGTAGTGCTCATTTTTAAGTTTTTATGATTAAAAATACCTAGTATTAGGTATTGTTTCTGATTGTTAATTTGATAATATTTGAAGTGATATTTCATTTTTATACAAATTAAATAATCCTAAACTACTAATTATGAAAACAAAACTATTTTTTATTCTTGTATTCTTATTTTTAAGTAACCATTTTTTTTCTCAGAACATTTCAATTCCTGATGCTAATTTTGAACAAGCTTTAATAGATTTAGGTTGGGATACTAATGGCTTAAATGGTAATATTTTAGAAAGTGAAGCGATCGTTATTGATAGCTTAAAAATAGGAGATCCTTTAGCAAATGAATTAACACCTAATGTGTTAGCTAAAATAACAGATATTACAGGTATTTCAGGAATGCCAAATTTAACATATTTAGATGTTAGAGAAAATGAAATTACATCTGTAGATTTATCAGCAAATATTGCTTTGGTAGATGTTAGTTTAGGAGGAAATCTTTTAACTTCAATTGATGTTTCTGCGAATGTAAATTTAAAATCACTATTTGTAAATGATAACCAATTAACAACCATAGATGTTTCTAACAATACAACTTTAGAGCGTTTTGGAATCATGCGAAATCAGTTTACTTCTATCGATGTTTCTACTTTGTTAAATATTAAGGACTTATTTATTCATGGCAATCAATTGACTAGTATAGATTTAACTAAAAATGTAAATTTGGTTACTTTACAAGCATATGATAATTTACTATCCACTTTAGATGTAAGTCAAAATATATTTTTAGAAATTTTAAGGATGGATAATAATCACGATTTAAATCCAAACAATACAATATCTAGTTTAGACTTATCTAATAATATTGCATTGAGAGATTTAAGAATTTCTAATAATCCAATTAACGCAATTGATCTTACGAATAACATTAATTTAGAGTTTATAACCTTAAACGGAGTTGGAATTTCTGGAATAGATGTAACGCAAAACACCAAGCTAAAGAGAATTTACGCTAGCTTTAATAGCAATTTTACAAGTTTAGATGTATCTCAAAATACAGATTTAGAATATTTAACAATATCAAACAATAATATTTCTAGCATAGATGTTAGTAATAACCCAGAGTTACTTTGGCTTTCTATAGAACACAACTCAATTTTAGATATCGACCTTAGTAATAATACTAAATTAACCAATTTATATTTAGATAATAATGGTTTTAGCAGTTTAGATGTAAGTGCAAATTTATTATTAGGTAAAGGAAACCCACAACCTTTTGCTCCAGTTTTTGTAAATCAAAACCCTAATTTATCTTGTATTCAAGTTGATATAACTCAAGACACTTCAGAATGGATTAAAGATGATAATGCAATATTTAGTACAAACTGTGGAAATCAAAATACTACAATTGCAATACCAGATACAAATTTTGAACAAGCTTTAATTAATGCTGGTTGGGATTCTAATGGATTAAGTGGAACAATTTTAGAGACTGAAGCGCAAGCTATTGATAGTTTAAAAATTAGTGGAAAAGAAATTGCATCTTTAGTAGGTTTAGAAAAAATGTCTAATTTAACATATTTACACGCAAGTAATAACTTGTTAACCTCAATTAATACAACTCAAAACACAAAGCTTCAAAAATTATATTTAGATGGTAATAATCTATCAGATATTGATGTTTCTTTAAATACAGATTTAGAAGTTTTTTCAATTTTTGGCGGTAGTTCTCAACTTACAACTATCGATTTAAGTAATAATACCAAGTTAACGAGTATAACACTTACTACGTTATCTAATTTAGAAAATATCATTTTTGGCAACTCTCCAGATTTAACTTATATTCAATTAGCATATAATAAAGTTGCTAGTTTAGATTTATCAGGTTTACCTAACTTGGAAGAGCTAAAAATTCCTTTTCAACAAATGGAAAGTTTAGATGTCTCTCAAAACACCAAACTAACCAATCTTTGGGTTTCTAGTAATAATTTAACTAGTTTAGATTTGTCTAACAATCCAGCTTTAACACAAGCTTTAGTAGATGGTAATCAATTAACAACTTTAAATATTTCTAACAATCCAGAATTGTTATTTGTAAGAGCTTACGAAAATCAATTAACTGAAATTGATGTAAACAACAGTCCAGAGTTAAATTCTTTGTGGTTAGGAGGAAATTCAGGCGATTTAAGTGGAAGATCAGAAACCAACTCTTTTGCTACAATTGATGTTTCTAACAACTTAAAATTAAAGGAATTAATCATAGCAGGTTCTAATTTAACAACCATAGATGTTTCTAAAAATAAAGATTTAAATCTACTAAATGTAAACTCTAACAATCTTACAGAATTAAACCTTACCGAAAATGATTCTTTAAAAGTATTGGCTTTTGGTATCAATAATATAAATACTGTTGATTTATCCAACTTAACAAAATTAGATGAACTGTATGCTTATGAAGCGAATCTTACTAGTTTAGATGTTTCTAACAATACAAATCTTACCAAACTATTAGTTTATACTAATAATTTAACAAACTTAGATATTTCTAACAATTTAGCATTAAAAGAATTAGATATTAGTGATGTTCGTTTTGATGGAACTTTAGATTTGTCTAATCATAATCAATTAGAAAATTTTGTAATGTATAATACACTGTATACAAGTGTAAATCTAAACAATGGTAATAATGTTAGCTTTACCAATTTAGAAATTAAAGACAATACTAATTTAACATGTGTTCAAGTTGATAATGAAAATTATGCGAATACCAATTTTACGAACATTAATGGCGGTTTTTCTTTTAGTGAAGATTGTGGTTTTGGATCTATGTTTGTAACAATTCCTGATGCAAATTTTGAGCAAGCTTTAATAGATTTAGGATGGGATACAAATGGTTTAACTGGCAATATTTTAGAAAGCGAAGCAATTGCTATTGATAGCTTAAAAATAGGGAATCCTTTAACAAATGAATTAACACCTAATGTGTTAGCTAAAATTACAGATGTTACAGGTATTTCTGCAATGCCAAATTTAACATATTTAGATGTTAGAGAAAATGAAATAGCAAACATAGATTTATCAGAAAATACGGCTTTGATAGATATTAGTTTAGGAGCGAATCTATTAACTTCTATAGATGTTTCTAAAAACGTTAATTTAGTTTCACTTTTTGTAAATGAAAACCAACTTACAACGATAAATGTTTCTAACAATGTAAGTTTAGAGCGTTTAGGAATTATGCGAAATCAAATTTCTACTGTTGATGTTTCTATGTTGCTAAACTTAAAAGATTTATTTGTTCATGAAAATTCTTTTACCAGTTTAAATATTTCAAATAATACCGAATTAACTTGGCTGTATGCTTCAGGAAATCAAATAGCTACAATTGATTTATCACCCAATACAAAATTAGTAAGAATAGATATTTACGATAATTTGTTGACAAGTATAGATGTAAGTATGTTACCTGATTTGAGCGATTTTAGAACAGCAAATAATCAAATAACAAATTTAGATGTTTCAAATAACACAAACTTACTTTCATTTAGTTGTAATGATAATTTATTAACATCATTAAATGTAAAAAATGGAAACAATAGTAATTCAACATATTTTGATGCTTCAAACAATCCAAATTTAACGTGTATTCAAGTTGATGATATTGCTTACGCAACTACAAACTGGACAAAAATAGATGATCAAACCAATTTTAGTTTGAATTGTAATGAAGATATTATGAACATCCCAGATGCAAATTTTAAAACATTATTATTGGCAAATACTTTGATAAATACAAATGAAGATACTGAAATTCAGGTTTCAGAAGCAGAACAATTTAATGAGGCTTTAATAGGAGAAGAATTAAACATAGCAGATTTAACAGGTATAGAAGCTTTTGTAAATATTACAGGGCTAAATTTTAGAGGTAACGATTTAACAACAATTGATTTATCTAAAAACACAAAACTTACTTGGGTAGATTTAGATAGTAACAACCTATCTCAAGTAGATTTTTCTAAAAATTTAGCGTTAAATTTTATTGATATTTCTTTAAATGAATTGAATAGTTTAGATATTAGTCTGTTGGTAAATTTAGAGAGTTTATATGCTGGTGATAATAAAATTACTTCAATTGATGTTTCAAACAACATCAATTTAAAAAATCTTTGGTTAAATATTAATGAACTAACATCTATTGACATCGCTTCTAATATCAATTTAGAAAATTTACAATTAGATTGGAATTTTAATTTATCTGCAATAGATTTTTCTAACAATTTAGAATTGAATAGAATTCATGTATGGAGAACTTCTTTAACCACTATAGATGTTAGTATGTTGTCAAAACTGCAAAGATTATATGTTTCTGATACTCAAATAACAACCTTAGATATTTCTAACAATCCAAAATTATATGATATTCGATTAGGAGAAACAAACATTACCTCATTAGATGTCTCTAAAAATGTATTGTTAGAAAGAATAGATGTTTTTAAAACAAAAATTACTTCTTTAAATATTTCTAAAAACACAAAATTAACAACGTTGTTAATGAACGAAAACGAATTTACAAGTATAGATGTATCTAAAAATCCACTTTTAGTGGAGTTGAATGCTAGCGATAATAACATTGTAAATATCGATATTCAAAGAAATACAAATCTAGAAACCTTACTAATTAATAACAATCTTTTAGAAAGAGCAGTTTTAAGAAACGGAAATAATGCAGCAATCACAAATTTAGATATTACAGGCAACGAAAATTTAACGTGTATTTCTGTTGATAACGTTGCTTATGCTAATGATAATTGGTTAAATAAAGATACAACAGCTACTTATAGCACAGATTGTAATGCTATTTGGGAAGTGTATACAGAAGATTCTAGTTTAGAGGATTCTTTAAATTCAATTGCAGGTTTAGATGATGATGGAGATGGAATGATTACCTATGAAGAAGCACAAGCATTTACAGGCGATTTAGATTTAAGTGGACAAAATATTACTTCAGTTACAGGTTTAGAAGCGTTTACAAATGCTGCAAGCATCAATATTTCTGGCAATAGTATTACAGATATCAGTAGCTTATTAACTGCAAATACTGTAGTAGTTTCTTCTAGAATTTCTGGTAAAACAAAAAGTATAGCCAGAAGTAAAAATAATGTCAAAAAATTAAATGTTGCTGATAACTTAATTGAAGAAATTGATATTTCTGAAATTTCAACATTTACAGAATTAATTGTAAGGAATAATAAGTTAATTTATTTAAACATTAATAATGATAGCAATGCAAATCTTTTAAACCTAGATGCAACTGGAAACCCAAATTTAAAATGTATTCAAGTAGATGATGTTGTTTTTGCAAACGGAAACTCAAATTGGATCAAAGATCCTGTAGCGAGTTACAATACCTATTGTCCTCCTGCAGGAACATTGGCTGTAGATGAAAACTTTTTAAATGAAAATATTGGAATGTATCCAAATCCTGCAACTTCAAGGATTGAAATTTCGGTTTCAAGTGGTTTGATTTTAAAGTCGATAGAAATTTACAATTTGGTGGGTAAAAAACTACAAACAACTCAAAATAACGATGTAAATATTTTAGGATTAGCAACTGGAGTATATGTGGTAAAGATTGAAACCAATAAAGGTGCAATTCATAAAAAACTGATTAAAAGTTAGAGTTTATCTTTAAAATAGAAAAAAGAGAATAGAGAAAATAACATTTAAAACAAGACTAGTTACACAATTAGTCTTGTTTTTTTTATAGAATACACAAAAAAACATAAATATATTTACTGATTATTAAATCAAAAAGAATCAATTTTAAACAAATTAATCTTTTTGGTACATTTTTTGAATTTAACTGCTCATTAACAGCTTCTATCATTAGAATTACTATTTTTGAAGCGTTAAGAAAATAACATTTATGAAGTTTCAGAAAATTATAATCTTATTATTTGTGTTGATTACAAATAGTGGATTTTCGCAAAATACAACTACTTATAAATCAGAAAGAGAAAAAATGCACGATTTAGTGCATACAAAACTAAAAGTCGATTTTAATTTTGGCGATAAAACCATGAATGGGGAAGCTTGGATTACTGCAAAGCCTCATTTTTATACAACTGATAAAATTACGTTGGATGCTAATTCCATGATTATCAAAGAGGTTTCTCTAAATAATAAGAAACTACCTTTTAATTATAATGATTTCGATTTATCAATCGAATTGCCAAAAACGTATCAAAAAGACGAAGAATTTACTATTTACATCAAGTATACTGCAAGACCAGAAAAGGCAAAAGACAGAATTACAGAAACAATAACCGATAAAAAAGGCTTGTATTTTATCAATGCAGATGGAATTGACAAAAATAAACCTACGCAAATTTGGACTCAAGGTGAAACAGAAGCCAATTCAATTTGGTTTCCTACTATTGATGCTCCAAACCAAAAAACATCACAAGAAATTTATATAACAGTTCCTAACAAATACAAAACACTTTCAAACGGAACGTTAGTAAACCAAACAAATGCTGGAAATAACAGAACAGATTATTGGAAATTCGATCAAAAACATGCACCTTATTTAGTGTTTATGGCTGTTGGTGAATTTGAGATTATCAAAGATGCCTATAAAAATATCCCTGTAAATTATTATGTAGAAAAAGAATATGCTGCTTATGCAAAAGATATTTTTGGGCTAACTCCAGAAATGATTGGTTTCTTTTCAGAGAAATTAGGAGTGGAATATCCTTGGGAAGCGTACAATCAAATTGTGGTAAGAGATTATGTTTCTGGAGCTATGGAAAACACAACAGCAGTTGTGCATGGAGAACAAGCGTATCAAAAATCAGGACAATTAATTGATGAAAATGTTCAAGAAAATACGATTGCTCACGAAATTATGCATCATTGGTTTGGCAATTTAGTCACTTCAGAAAGTTGGAGTAATCTTACCTTAAACGAATCTTTTGCCAATTATGGTGAATATTTATGGCAAGAATATAAATACGGAAAAGTTGCCAAAGAAATGCATTATTTTGAGCAATTAGAGGCGTATAAAAACGGACAAAATGATGCCAAAAGTTTAGTTCGTTATCAATATGATGATCAAGAAGAGTTGTTTGATTTGGTGAGCTATAACAAAGGTGGCGCAATTCTACATAATCTAAGAACCTATTTAGGTGATGAAGCTTTTTTCTTAGGATTAAAGCAGTATTTAACTCAATATAAATACCAAGATGTAGAAGTTTCGCAATTGCGTTTGGTGTTTGAAGAGTTAACAGGAAAGGACTTAAACTGGTTTTTTAATCAGTGGTATTTTGGCGCAAATCACCCAAATATAGAAATTTCTTACGATTACAATACCTTGCAAAAAACGGTGACAGTAAATATCATTCAGTTGCAAGGAGAAACGTTTCAATTTCCTTTTGCAATTGATATTTTTGAAGGAACCAAAAGAACAAGACACAATGTTTTTGTAGAAGGAAATGATGCTTCTTTTACGTTTCCTTATAGCAAACAACCCAACTTAATTCAAGTAAATGCAGACAATGTATTGATCTGTAAAATTTATGAAAACAAGATTTTAAGTGACTATATTTTTCAGTTAAAAAATGCTGATAATTACGCACACAGAAGAGAAGCTTTGTTGGAAGTTGTTAAAAAACAAGAAGATAAAGATGCTTTTAATGCAGTAGTTGCAGCTTTAGATGATGCTTCTTTTAAAATAAGACAGTTAGCCTTACAAAATATCGATTTAATTAATAAAAACACAAAGAAAGATGCCATTTCCAAAATTATGAAAATGGCCAACAACGATTCAAAAACTATTGTGCAAGCAGAAGCGTTAAACACTTTAGGAAAGTTAACAGATCCAGAATTAAAATCGGTGTTTGCAAAAGCTTTAGAAAGTAAATCGTATTCGGTTTTGGGCAAAGCACTGGTTTCTATGTATTATATTGATAAACCAACTGCGTTAAAAAAATCGAAAGAATTGCCAGATGAAGTGCGTAAAATTTTAGCAACGCCTTTAACCCGAATTTTTATCGAAGAAAATGATGAAACTGAATTGCCTTTTATCGCAAAAACTGTCGTTTCTGGGATGTTTTTAACCAATGATGATGATACTAAAACCTTATATCAAAAAGCATTTAAACAAATTTCTGAAAGCAACAACACAGAAGCTATTCAAAATACGGTAGATGATATGGTTGTAAAAGGAACCGAATTTAAAGGGTTCAATTTTGATAAAGTGGTTATCAATTTAATGAGAAAAATGATTGACGATCAAAAGAAAGTAAATAAACCCAACAAAGAACGAAATATAGAAATTATTAAAACTGCCATGGCTAAATTGCTGTAGTTTAATTAAAAAAATAATGAGCTACATTATTAGCATTGCAATTCTTCTTATTGTGTTGTTTTTTGCTTTAAAACCTAAAAAGAAGTCAAAAATTGTGTCTTTGAAAGATGTGATAGTTCCTGAACATTGGCATCAGATATTAGTGCAAAACGTTTTGTTTTATAAGAAGTTAACAAAAGAGGAGCAAAACCTTTTTCAAGCTAAAATGGTTCGTTTTTTAGAAGCAACAACTATTGAAGCAATTCACTTTGAGTTGGAAGAATTAGATCGATTGTTAATTGCAGCAAGTGCTGTAATTCCTGTTTTTAGATTCCCAAATTGGCATTATGCAAATCTCTCTACTGTTTTAATTTATCCTGATTATTTTGATGAAGAGTTGCAATTCAGCAGTAAAACTGAAGGTAGAAATATTGGTGGTTTAGTAGGTACAGGAAGATTTGAAAACCACATGATTTTATCTAGAAAAGCATTGCATCATGGTTTTAGCAATAAAACTGACAAAGGAAACACAGCCATTCACGAATTTATTCATTTGTTAGACAAAGCAGATGGTGTTGTTGACGGAATTCCTGAAGCGTTGTTAGACAAGCAATACACCATTCCATATTTGCAATTAGTGCATAAAAAGATGGAGGAAATTAATAACGACAAATCTGATATCAGAAATTATGGAGGCACTTCTCAAACTGAGTTTTTAGCAGTTGCTGGAGAATACTTTTTTGAAAGACCTAAATTGCTAAAAAGAAAACATCCAGCATTGTATGAAATGCTGGAGAGTTGTTTTGTGAAGTAAATGCTGCTGTTTATGATTGTTCAAAAATAACCCTTCTTTCAGTATTATTTTTATAACTGTTCTTAATAATATTCTTTTTATTGAGGGTTGGATTGTAGTTTTTACTAGTTGGATTTAAAAAATACTCTAGTTGATGTTCAATCATTTTTTTAAATGGCATAAGAAAATTAGTTGTTTCGCATTTTTCAAATTCACCCTTATTAAGCAAATTTAAAACGGTGTAAACAGATTCTATTGTGCTCAAACAAAGAGGTTTTGGTTGCTGTTTGATAATAAATTTTGACTTTATTTTATTATCAAAACTTACTCTTTTTAGTTGTTGTAAATTTTCACTTAGTTTCAGCATTTTACGAGCACAAGGCCAAGTGCCATCAAGAATAAAAAAAAACGGATTTTTACCAAAAAAAGAATTTATTTCAGGACTTGTTCTTGTAGATAAGTTGAAACTGTCTTTTCCTGGATATAGCAAAAAAGAAAAATTTTTTTCTTCGCTTAATATTTCATTGATGCGCTTATTATTTGTGAAATCGACACCAACTATAATTTCTGAATTTTTAAGTTGAAGGTTTGTCATAAACCCTGTTCCATTTTTCTCTTTATTATATTCCTTTGGATGCATTAAAATAACGAAACGAGTTTTAGTCTGAAAAGATTTAATGTATTTACAAATACAAGTACTGGATGGTCTCATGCATTTGTAACAATTATTTCTTGTATTTTTTTCTTCTACCTGCAATCTAGTTTTTTGTTTTAATGTAACTTTATAATAGCCTGCGAATTTATCGTTTTTTATTTATGAACGCTACAAGAATACGATTCATTTTAAAGGGTATAATCATAATTGAATACTCAGTACTTTATAAGAAAAATCAACTACAATTTAAATAAAAATAACAACAAATCTAATACCCTCTTTTTAGTTTTTTTTGAAAGACCTAAATTGCTAAAAAGAAAAAATCCAGCATTTTATGAAATACTGGAGAGTTGTTTTAAAAAATTATTTTTTAAATTTTCATTAAGAATTAAGATAAAACTGATTCACAAAAAGAACAAATAATATCAAAATTATCAAATCTCGTTTATCAAAATTTTTAGTAAATTTTGAAGAGATTAGCTAACGTTGTTGTATAAGCTTTGTTGCGTTGGTTTAGCAGTAAAGTTACTAAATAATTATCGACCAAGAAAGTCCGCGAGGACTTTCGCAAGTAGGCAAAAAGCCAGCAATAAAGTTTATACGGTGTTGCCATTAGTACTTTTTTCAACTGTTTTTTTTAATTTTTCATACATAGCATTCAGAAGAATAATCGCATTATGATTTGCTAAAATTACCCTTTTACCAAAACCAAAAATTACGCGAGAATCTTCTTTTGATATTGGTTTTACATCATAGTTAGGTTCTCCTCCAATTGAAGCTCTATTTCTTGATGTTTCAAAAGGTAAGCCAGAGTAGCAAACTTTAATAATTTCGCCACTCTTAAAAGCGTCTTGAGACTTTTCCATATTTAACTTTTCTTGAGCACTTTTTGTGTCCATCTCAGAAATTTCAACCTTTTTGAATTCTAAATATGATTTAAAAGAATTATGTTTTAAAAGTTCTGGAACTGCTTTTTCTAAAGAACCTGAAATAGTTTCAGATATATCTCTTAAATAATCATTTTCCTCATTTAGTAAAAATCTAAATGCAACTGAAAATTGTTGAGCTATTTCTTGTTCATTCTTAAGTAAAAGGTGTCTCAAAGTTGTTATTTCTGAAAGTATATCTTTTATTTCACTTTGAACTGGATCAAATTTTCTTTTTAATAAATCTCCAACTATATGAGCCAACTGTTGTTTTAGGTTCTTTTTAGCCGATTGAACGTTATTATATGTGATTAATCCGTTATTATACTTAGATTCAGAAAATTCTTTAATTAATTCAAAAATTTGACTTGGATTTTCCATTCCGGGAAAATTCATTTGGTTTTCTTTATTATTAGCTTCAAAAACTCGTTTAAAAGATAAAACTTCTTCATTGACTAAAAATATTACAGGTATTTTTCTTTCACGTGCAGTTCTAAATTCATTATGTGTTATACTTAAACCATTTTCAGAAATTGAGCCATACCTTTTACCGATAATCATTACAGACATTTGACAATCTTTCATAGCTAAATAGCAAGAGTCTTCTGCAGATTCAGATGGTAAGTATCCAATATCTCCATATTCACTCATTATTGGATTATAACCAAGTTCAGAAATTAAATCTCTTATTGAATCTCGAAGATGTGATAGGTCATTAATAGTTGAACTAATAAATATGTTTGGTTTCATTTTTCTGGTTTCGTGTGTATTAATGGCAACTCTATTCGCTTATACCGAGTTTTAATTCTTTACACCCAGTATTAGTTAAGTTCGTCATTTTACTCAAAAAATCAACAGGAAAAACACCCTTTTTATTTGTAACTTAGGGAGATAACAAAGATATAAATTTTAAACTTGGTTAAATTTTGAGAGATGGTTCTTATTGAGAATCATTGAGAAGTGCTACAATTCTCAATGGAGCTCCACTTCCTCCTTGAATTTTCATAGGTAGTGCAATTACTTTAAAACCAATATTTGGTAACTGCTCTAAATTGGTTAAATTTTCAAAAGCAGGTATGTTTTTTGAGAGTAATATAACGTGACTTTTAAAAAATTCTGATTGACCATAATCTATACTTGGAGTATCAATTCCAATTGAATTAATTTGACGATTATCAACTAACCATTTTGCTGCTTCTGCAGATAATCCAGGAAAATGTAGTTTTTGAACTGCGTGTTCTCCACGCTCATCAGTTCCTAAATATTTAACTTTATTTGGGTAGTATTTAGAAAAACCTGTTTGTAATAAAACAATACTTCCATTTGGAATTTTTGTGTTCTCCTTTTTTTCCCATTCTAAAATATCTTCAATACTAATTAGGTAGTCAGAATTATCAAGTACTTTTAAAGAAACATCAATTTTTATTGCTGATCCAATTAGTTTTTCAAGTGGTATTTCATCAACAGTTAGTCCTTTTTTAGCAAAATGAATGGGTGCATCTATATGAGTTCCACCATGTTCTGCTGTACTAAAATTATTGGCAGCATAGTAATAACCTTTATCAGTTTGACCTTTAAAAACAGTATCTAATTTAAATTCCTTGGCTGTTACCCAATAGATAGTTTCATCAGAATAAACATGTGATAAATCAATTATTTTTTTCTCTTGAGAAGTAGTGGAACCTTGTGAATCTATGGATTTATGATCACAAGCATTTAATGAGAAAAAGAATATTAGAATGATAAAATAAGACGTTTTCATTTTTTTAATTTTAAGAACTGTTGATAAAGTTAGCTTTTTTATTCAGAACATCAACAGGAAAAACACCCTAACTTACTGAAACTTATCCACAAAAATGAATAACTCAAAAACCAAACACTATTTTTATTTCTATTCGTAAATCAGATAGTATCTTTGCACTTCACAATTTTTTATGTCCATAAACACACTTTTAATTACTCCACCTTTTACGCAGTTAAATTCTGCTTATCCTGCAACTGCCTACATTAAAGGTTTTTTAAATTCTAAAAATGTAAAAGCAACGCAAATGGATTTAAGTATCGAGTTGTTTACAGCTGTGTTTACCAAAGAATTTATCGATGCTATTTTTAAACAAGCAGATTTATTAGGCAATAAGGACTTGCCTTTGGTGTACAATCAGCGAGAAGAATACATCAATAAAGTAGAAACTGTAATGCAATATTTGCGTGTGCAAGAAGTAACAGCTGCGTATCAAATTGTGCACAAAGATTTTTTACCTCATGGACACAGACGTATCAAATTAAACAAAGATTTATCAACCGAATTTGGCAAATTAGGCATTTTAGACAAAGCCAAACACATTGCAACTTTGTTTGTAGAAGAATTGGGCGATTTTATAAATGCCAATGTAGATGAGTTTTTTTCCTTTACAAGATATGCAGAACAATTAGGCAGAACAGCTTCTAGTTTCGATCAAATTGATGAGTTTCTTGAATACGAAACCACCTTGATTGAAGATGAAATGTTGTACATTTTAGAGGAGCAAATCAAACAAGATACGTATGATTTGGTTTGTTTTACCATTCCTTTTCCTGGTAATTTATTTTCGGCCTTAAGATGTGCGCAATTCATAAAAAGTACATATCCAAATCTTAAAGTCGCTTTTGGTGGTGGCTATTGCAACACAGAATTAAGACGTTTGTCAGATCCCAGAATTTTTGATTTTGTCGATTTTATTACGTTGGATGATGGAGAAGGTCCGTTATTGAAAATCACCGAATTTTTGGACCACAAAATAGGTGAGGAGCAACTAGAAAGAACCTATATCTGTAAAAATAATGAGGTTATCTATGCTGATAAACAACCCAATACAATTTTTCATCATAAAAATTTACCTGCACCAAGTTACATTGGTTTGCCAACTGCAAAATATTTATCGTTTTTAGATGTGATGAATCCTATGCACAGAATGTGGTCTGATGGAAAATGGAATAAACTCACCATTTCTCATGGTTGTTACTGGAAACAATGTTCTTTTTGTGATGTAACTTTAGATTATATTGGGAATTACCAAAACACCACAGCTGAAGATTTGGTCAATAAAATTGAGGAAATAATTTCTGAAACAGGGGTTACAGGTTTTCATTTTGTGGATGAAGCTGCACCTCCAAAAATGTTGCGAGCGTTAGCAAACACGTTAATTGAACGCAAAGTTTATATTACTTGGTGGACGAACATTCGTTTTGAAAAAACATTTACGCCAGAATTGTGTGCTTTATTATCGAAATCTGGCTGTATTGCTGTAACTGGTGGTTTGGAAGTTGCTTCTGACAGGTTGCTAGCAAAAATGAAAAAAGGTGTTGATATTGCACAAGTTGCCAGAGTTACCAAAGCTTTTTCGAACGAAAATATTATGGTGCATGCCTATTTAATGTTTGGTTTCCCAACTGAAACAGCACAAGAAACCATTGATTCTTTAGAAGTTGTGCGTCAGTTATTTCAGCACAATTGCATTCAGTCTGCATTTTGGCATCAATTTGCCTGTACAAGTCACAGTCCAGTTGGTAAAAACCCAGATGATTTTCAAATAAAAATCATTGGTCCAAAATTTGAAGGTTTTGCAGAAAACGATTTGTATCATGAAGATCCAACAGGAGCAGCCCATCATTTGTATAGCCAAGGATTGAATATCGCTTTAAACAATTACTTGAATTACAAAGGTTTTGAGATTCCTTTAGAAGATTATTTCGATTTTAAAGTTCCTAAAAAAACGTTAAAACCTGATTTAATTGCAAGTTCTTTGGAGGTTTAAAGTGTTAATAACCAAAAACTTGTCTATTATAATTTGTGCTCTAAAAAACCACAAACTTGTCATTTCGACTTTTTAGGAGAAATCTCATAAAGTTTATAACACAAAACTGAGGAACTTGTGTGATTTCTCCTTTAGTCGAAATGACAAAACTAGATGTTACTTTTTTACTCTAAAAAGCTATAAATCACAATCGTGTCATTTCGACTTTTTAGGAGAAATCTCATAAAGTTGATAACACAAAACTGAGCAACTTATGTGATTTCTCCTTTAGTCGAAATTGTAAAGGTTACCTAATTCGCGGACAAAATTAAGAATATTTAATT
>TARA_R110002072_G_scaffold31735_11_pt1 | contig 16609 bp, 11 predicted proteins | sample TARA_R110002072 | Tara Oceans TARA_R110002072 (sample SAMEA4397118) | marine metagenome | biome: Polar Biome; feature: [SRF] surface water layer (ENVO:00010504); material: water (ENVO:00002006), including particulate matter (ENVO:01000060) such as... | depth 5 m | reverse complement strand
CAATACCACTTTTCTCAGGCCCGCTTTAGCGATTGGGGCAATGGCTTTTTGCTGTTGTTCTAAAGGGAGATTACCGTAGAGCGGTGTAATCATGGTGGTTGCGTCGACCAGCGGACCCAGAGCGTCTGCGATCCGGCGTATTTCGCCCTCGCCGGGTAGGAAGGCAAGTAGGCTACTATCCGGGTTTTGGTCCAGGGCAAGCCGAATGGTGGATACCATCTTGTCGGCAATCCTGTCTCTGGCTTGGGCCGGTGCTCCATAGAGGATATCAACCGGAAAGCTTTTGCCTTCGGACGTCACAATAGGAGCATCTCCCAATAGCTGTGCCAGCCGATGTCCTTCCAACGTTGCAGACATCACAAGCAGCTTTAGGGGTGTCTCGCGAAAAACCTCACGGCTTTTTAAACAAAGTGCGAGCCCAAGGTCTGCATCTAGACTTCGTTCGTGAAATTCATCAAAGATGACCAACCCAACTCCCGCGAGTGCCGGATCATCCTGAAGTCTTCGAGTTAGAATGCCCTCGGTGATCACTTCGATGCGGGTCCGGGCGCTCACCTTTGAGTCTAACCTCATCCGGTAACCCACTTGATTGCCGACGGATTCGCCGAGTAATTCCGCCATCCGTTGCGCTGCGTTGCGAGTTGCGATGCGGCGCGGTTCCAGAACGAGAATGGTCTGGTCTCCCAGCCAGTCAGATTCCAGGAACTCCAGGGGCACAATTGTGGTCTTACCAGCACCGGGAGGCGCTTGCAGTACTGCTTCGTCCCGCAGACTTAGCGCATCTTTGAGTTCATGTAGAATCCCATGGATAGGAAGGTTTGTTATCATGGTCGCCAGTATACTGTGCAGCGACGGATATTGTGGGTTTGCACGTACCATAGGCAAGTGCGACTAACACGTCGTATTAAAAGGATCCTGGGACACAACTTTGGCATTGCCAGTCAGTTTTCGATACATATTACTTACCCTTGCGTGTTTGCCTGGTTTATTTGGCTGCGGCAGCGCGGGCGGCATTCCCGCTGGAGCGTCTAATGCCAATTCAAATGCCAACGCCAATGGTAAGGCGATTAATTTGTCCGGTGCCTGGGAAGTTGACTACAAGCTGACGGAAAATGCCCAGGAGAAACTGTTATTTCTCTATGAAATTGCCAGCAGTCAAATTCGCCAGTCCCAGCGTCGCAGGGATGATCCGAAAGCGATGAATCAACAGGTTGTCCAACGCGCCATCGACGATCTGAATGGGCTTATTAAGTTAGGCACCCTTGCCGATAGCATGAACCAGACAAATGTCCTGCGTATTGAGCAGGGTCCTGACTATGTATTGGTGAAACGAGACGATGATTTTGCCCTGACCTGTGAACTCGTTAAGGACAAATCCAGGCTTTCTAATGTCCTCGGCTACGGATTGGAATGGTGTGGATTTGATGGCAATGGTCAACTCACCTTTGTTTCTCGACTGCCCGAGGGGCTCGATATTGTTCATCGCTTTATGCTCTCGGCGAACGGCGAGCGCTTAAGCGTTTCGACAACGGTAAAAACCCCAGCGCTCTCGGACGCCTACACCATCAATCGAGTTTACATGCCGTTTGAAGAGGGCAGCAGCCTCTATAATTGCGAATTTACCCTTGAGAAAAAGAAAACCTGTTGGCTTGGGCCGGCAGAACAATGATGCTGCGTTTCCTCATTCCCTTTTTGTTTGTCCTGGCCTCCTGCACGAGTGCGCCCCAGGTGCAGGAGCCTTTGCCAGCACCCATTAATGTATCGCTTAACTATTCCACGGGCGGGCAGTCCGCTTCTGTCTCACCCTTAAACGTGTCGATTGTGTTGTTTGCGGCGGAGGCGCCGGGTACAGGCACTGTGAGTCGAATTTATGGGCCGATTCGTGAAGCGGAATCAGCATACCTACCGGTTCAATTGCGCAATACTCTGGATGAGTCCGGATACTGGGGGGCGGTAAATGTAGTGCCCTCAAAGGATGTGGCCGCCGAGCTGTTGGTGACGGGAAGCATTGTTGAGTCCGATGCCGTGAGCCTGGAATTGGCGATTGAAGTTCGAGATAGCAGGGGCCGGGTCTGGCTAAATAAGGTCTATCGAGACTACGCCACCGACTATGGATACGAGACGCTAGAAAACACCGCTAAGGATCCTTTTCAGGATCTGTTTAATCAGGTTGCCAACGATATGTCTGAGGTTCAATTATTATTGCAACCTGAAGACTACGTCCGAATTCTGGATACCTCGATGCTGCGCTATGCCATGCTGTTGTCACCGGAAGCCTTCGCACGATATCTGGTGATTGATGACAGCGGTGAAATACAGGTGCAGGGACTGCCGGCGAGAAATGACCCATTGTATAACAGGGTCCGCCGCATTCGAGATCGTGAGTACTCGATGCAGGATGTGGTTGATGAGCATTTTGAAGACTTCTACAACAACATGCAGAAAATCTATCCCTATTGGCGGCAATCAAGTTATGAGCTGCTGGTGTACAACAATCAATTAGAGAACCGAGAATATCGTGGATCACGTTCTGGGAGTTGGGCTGCGGTTGAATCCGTTTATCGGACCTATAAAGAGTTAAAGCTTAATGAAGATGAACTCAGAGAGCTGGCATCATCCTTTGAGCGAGAAATTTCTCCAACCGTCACGGTTCTGGAAGGGCGGGTGATTGAGTTGCAGGGAACCTTAGCCGATCAGTACAAAACCTGGCGCAAACTGCTTCGAGGAATCTATGCAGAAACCACAGGTTCAATACCGGCTACCTGAGCTTGGATTTTTTGGCGCGAGCGCCTTTTCTACGGCGGCAAGAAGGTCATTGGGCCGAAAGGGCTTGGGCAGAAAATGTGAATATTCCAGTTCAATTGGTATGTCTCGCATACCCGACATAAATATCACCGGCAGATCCCGCCAGTTTTGCCTGAACTCGTCTGCTAGTTGGATACCGCTAATTCCGGAAGGCAGTTGAATGTCGGTGAGCAGCAAGTCGGGTTGTGCACTGTTCAAAACAAGCTCCTTAGCTTCAACACCATCCTCTGCGACCAACATTTGATAGCCAGCTTTATCCAGTACAAATTGTGCGATATTTCTTAAACTTTCGTGATCCTCAACAAGCAGAATGACAGCTGTTTTGGGTTTGCTTGTCGGGTGGTTCTGGGGCTGTTGTTTTTCGGTAAATTCAGCTGATGCCTCGTGAGCGGGCAGGAAGATGGTGATGCTGGTGCCTTCACCTGGCTGACTGTCGACTTCAATCTTACCGTGACTTTGTTCCACAATACTGGCGACCGTTGCAAGACCGAGACCTGTACCCTGCCCGACCTCTTTTGTCGTGTAGAAAGGTTCAAATATATGGGGGATCGCTGCAGGGTCTATCCCCGTGCCATTGTCCCTGACACAGATGGTTGACCAAAGGACATCATCTTCCTGGATATTTTCAGTATGTATGTTGATTGTGCCACCTGAGTTCAGGGCATCCCTGGCATTCAGCGTCAGGTTCATGATGACCTGTTCCAGGTGTCCCGGGTCGGCATGCACAATGCCAAGCTCACTATGGAGGTCCGTCGTAATTGTAATATGGTCACCGATTAGTGGTTTAAGCAGATCGACTAGAGCTGAGATAAGCGTATTCAGATTGAGGTCCGTAGGGGTCATGTCATGTTTACGGCTCACCACCATCAATTGGCGCGTTAACACTGCGGCGCGGTCAGCGGCATCAAGACATTGATCTAGCACTTTTCTTTCCGGTGAGCCTTCAAGGGTTGAGGATTTTAGAATTTCATAGTTACCCATAATAACGGTGAGGATGTTATTAAAGTTGTGGGCGATACCCCCAGCGAGTGTGCCAACAGCTTCCATCTTTCGAGCTTGTAGTAGTTCTGATTCTAATTTGCGTTGCGCCGTTACATCCTGGAGCGTGCCGTAGACCTTGTTGAGTTCCGAATCAATAAAGATCTCGCCGGCGAGATGTCTGCCGTGAATAGTCTTAAAATCCAGGGCTTTGAGTTCCCCGGTTTCGACCGCAGCAAATAGTGTGTCACTGAAGTGTTTGCGGTGCCCCTTTGCGACAAGCTTGATCAGTTCATCATCTTCCGGCACTTCTGCTGGCGTTGGCACATCAAACAGTTGAAAAAGTGTGTCGGACCACACTGGTTTTCCGAGCTGGAGGTCATTCTCCCAACTACCCATCCTGGCGTTAGCCTGTGCTTTAGCCAGATGCGCTTCTCGCACTTTTAGTGCCTCGGCAGCTAAGCGATATTTTTCTTCACTTTGCTCTAGCGCGTTGAGGTTCTTGACGTTGGTGATCGCCAGGCTGATTTGTCGGACCGCCTGCTCACAGTAGTCGATTTCTTGCTCCGTAAATTCGTGCCGCTGGTGGAAAGAAAACAGCACTGCACCTAGTTTTTTTTGCCCCTGCAGGAGCGGCAGGCCAAGCATACTTTTTGTCGGGAACTGGCGGGTAATTCTGTTGCTGGCGTATTTTGAGTTCCCCGGGTCCTGGATAACCAGCGGTTTATTGGCTTTTAGTACCGCCGCGGTGATGGTGGGTTCGCCCGGTTTTGGAATGACGTCCTTATACAGGTTTCGTAAGGGGCCATAGGCGGCCCCTGGGCTTGCTGAGTTAGTGCTTTCATCCCAGAGTGTAATAAAACAGCCATCAGCGTCAATGATCTCCGCAAGCCGGTCCGCCAACAATTGCAGCAGTTCGGCAAAATCCCGAGTTTCCAGGGCGGCAAAGGTGATGTCATTGAGTACCGATAGAAAACGCTCCCGGCTTATGGGCTTTTGGTGTTTCTGCTCAGGGTCATCCGACATGCTCAACGCTCTTGGGGTAGATCATTAGAGTTCCGGCCTGCCTAACAAATGCCATTTTAGTGAAACTGTGCTGGATTCTTTAGCATGTGAGCGGGTCCGTGGGGACTATTAATGGCAGAATTTTCGCCATAAACCGCTTCTTTCATTTTGCTATAGACCTTTCGGTTAGCACCGAGTCGAGATAGTTCTTCTGCTTTTACGATAGCTGCTGGCAAAAGATTCTCAATGGGTTCTATTTGTTGCACAAAACCGGCGGCAAGGGATTGAGGCCCAGCCCATCGTTTGGCTTGCATCACGGTCTCGAAATAAGCATGCAACGGCATCTTGTGCCGAAACAGGGCAAGCTCTGGGTTGGGTATTACCATGCCAATATCGACTTCGTTGGCACACATAAAGCCTCTGTCTGCTCGTTGTAGGCGGCTGTCATGGCACAGGGCGCACATAAATCCAGCGCCAAATGCGTGGCCGTTTACCGCGGCGATTGTCGGTACCGGTAATGTAATGATGCGACCCATCAGAAACATAAACTCAACGCCAAATGCGTCTCGATCTCCACCCCGATGGTTTGCATCGTCGGAGGCACGCCATTCTAGATCCAGCCCGTTGGAAAAGAATTTTTCGGTCGCGGAGGTTGTGACTAGAGCGGCGGGGCCTTCGCTGGCTTCTACCTCGTCCAGCGCCCGGGCAAACTCTCTCACAAAACTTGTATTCCAACGGTTTTCGCCGTCATTCATCGTGAGAACAAAAACGTTGCCTTCGCGGGTCAAATCTATCATTAGGGGTCCTTGGTCATGGCGCAAATTAGATAATAATAGATTATGTCAGGTCACGGTTGGCTCGAATAGTATTCCGCTAACTCCGCAATTTCGGCATCCGAGAGCATTGCAGCCTGGGCGGCCATAATTTGAGCCATACCACCTTTGCGCTCGCCTTTCTTATAGGCTGTTAATACCTGCGCCAGATAAGCTTTGTTCTGGCCGTTCAATTTAGGATAGCTGGGTAACAGGGTTTTTGCACCGGCTTCTCCGTGACAGGTCCGACAGACAATTTCTTTTGCCGGCGGTGCTGCAAAAACGGCTGTTGATAGGATCAAAAACGACAAGCTGATAGATATTTTGATGAAATGTGTCATGGGTTCTCCGAGCTTTCTTAAAGGTTACGTTTTGAAGCAAGATGGCTTTGATTGCAAGCACTGACTTTTGTGCTCAAACATGCTTTAGTTTAGACGTTGAATAGTAATAATGGGGTACCCATGGCAATAGCTGCCGGGGATTTCGGAGAAAAGATCGAGGTGAGTGCAGAGTTGGATGCAGAGGTTGACGAGGAAGAAATTCTTCAACAGCAGCTTGCAAACCGTCAGGTAAAGGGTGATCGCGAACGCTCCGTTGTACTGCGGGTCTACAATTATTTCCGCATTATACTTTCCTTTTTACTGCTGATTGTCTTTTACGAAGTTCCAGATCAGACATTTGTGGGCAGATTTGAGCCACGCTGGTTCCAATCGATCATGTTGTTCTACCTGATGTTCAACGTGGCTGCTGGATTTACGGTTTTAGTGTCCCAGACCTCCCGATTCAAAACCGCGGGCGCGATTGCTGCCTATACCGCAATTGATATTTTTTGCCTCACCCTGGTGCTTTACACCAGTGGCGGTGTTGAGAGTGGCCTGGGCTATCTGCTGGTATTCTCGGTTGCCTTCGGTAGTGTGATGCTGGGCGGGCAAATGTCCGCTCTGTTTCCTGCGCTGGCAACGGTCAATTGTATTACCAGCGAAGTTTATCTTCAGAACACCGGCGCGGTAGAGGGGTCCCAACACTTCTTTGAAGTTGCCATGCTCGGAACCTCCTTTTTTATTGTGAATTTCTTTTTCCAGTATGTATCGGAAAAGCTACTGGAACGTGAGGCGGAGGTTGTGACACTGGAAACCCTCGATCACTTGCACAAGATTGCAGAGCGATCTCGCGAGGAACTTGAAATCTCTAACGAAAGATTTTCGGTGCTACTCACGTCGACAGGAGAGGGTGTGTTGGGATTGGACGTCCAGGGCAAAATCACCTTTGCAAATCCCAGGGCCTGCGGGCTCCTTGATGTTGACTACCTGGATCTAATCGATAGCGATGTCCAGCGCTTTATGATTCCTGAGGAGCATGACGGAGAAGTCCGGCAACAGAAGATCCTTGAGCTGTTAAATATTGCGGCGTTGTTTGCCTACAACCCTTCCCGATGGCAAACCGCCAGGGGAGAGTCCTTTATTATTGACTACAGCTGTGAAGCCACCGTGAATAATGTGGGTGTTCGGACCGGTGCGGTGTTGCTGTTTAGAAACATTACCCAGGAGCGCGAAAACGAGGAGCGGGTACAGTATCTCGCCAATCACGACGACTTGACGGGGCTTGCCAATCGCACCAGTTTTCATGAGGTGCTGAAAAGTGTAATTGCCCGTACTTCTAGAACCAATCGATCAATGGCAATTCTGATTGTTGATACGGATCATTTCTCAGTGATTAATGAGAAGGAAGGCGAGGAAGTCGGTGATGAAATTCTGAGAATCCTGTCAGACCGACTCGCGCAGCTTGTTCGGGAAGGCGATATGGTCGCCCGGCTCCATGGAGATCAATTTGCGGTGATGCTGGCGGATTTGGATCAGACCGAGGATGCGAGTCTGGTTGCCGAGAAGGTGATCAAAGAAATTGCGCTACCCATACCGATCGGCGATAGATTCATCACCACCAGCGCCAGTGTCGGCATAGCAGGTATGGGAGAAATTCAAACCAGCGCAAACGACCTTATTAGCGCCGGGCTATCAGCGGTCGAGAATGCAAAAAAAGAAGGGCGTAACACCTTCCGCTTTTATAATCCTGATATGCAGCAGAAGGCTGAAGAAAAACGCCGCATTCAAATCTTGCTGCGTACGGCAATTGAAAACGAAGAATTTGAGATGAACTATCAGCCCATCGTTTCGATTCGAGAGGGCAAGATTGCATCCTGTGAAGCGCTGATTCGCTGGTTCCCAACCAATGATGAACCAATCCGGCCGGATATATTTATTCCCATTGCAGAAGAGTCCGGGCAGATCAATAACGTGGGATCCTGGGTGTTGAGTTCCGTTGCGCAACAGTTAAAGCGTTGGAAAACCCAGCTAGGTGAGTTTCCTGCTATTGCACTCAATATTTCCTCCAGCCAATTAAGGGACAGTGAGTTCCGGCAACAATATGTTGATACCTTAGCCAGGTATGAAATTCCCGTTGAGGTAATTGAGTTGGAATTAACCGAAACCGGTATGATGGAAGATCCGGAAAAATGCCTCGAAGAGTTGTTTGAGTTTCATAAGCTCGGGGTGAAACTATCCATTGACGATTTTGGTACTGGCTACAGTTCCCTTGACTATTTACGACGGTTACCGATGCATCTGCTAAAGATTGATCAAAGTTTTACCCGGGGGATTGGTCAATCTGAACATGACGAGGAGATTGTCAGAGTCATGATTCGGATGGCCCATGCGATGGGTCTTGAAGTGATCTGCGAGGGTGTTGAAACCCGTGAGCAGCTTGAGTTTTTGCGTCAGCACGACTGTGATCTTGCCCAGGGATACTTCTTTTGCAAACCTCGATCTGTGACGGAAATTACCGACGTGATGGTCGGGATTCGTAGCGGCACGATCAATCTGATGGAAGGTGAGGCGGGGTAGCCGGTTATGGAATCGGAACATAGCACCAGGTTTACACTACCCATCCGGCATTACGTTGCTGTTCTGGCGTTGGTCACGTTTGGCCTGGTCGCCACTCACCTGGGATTGAATTGGTACAACTATCAAATTGAAGAAGTGCCCTGGTTGCTGCTGCAGCTTTTTGAGCTGGATGAAGAAAACAACCTGCCAACCTGGTTCTCCGGCTTTCTGTTGCTGAACAATGCGGTGGTGCTAGTCCTGGCGGCAGGACAAGCCACACAACATCGAGTTCAGTGGCTGATTCTTGCGGCTGGTTTTTTGCTCTTAAGCATTGACGAGATCGCAGGTCTCCATGAGACATTCCATACTGCAATTGATACCAATTGGACAATCTATGCCGCCATACTTGTGGCGGTAGTTGCTCTGAGTTTTATACCGTTTTTAATAGCTTTGCCGAGACGAATCGCTATATGGTTCGTTTTTGCCGGGGGCGTTTACCTTTCCGGGGCTTTGCTGGTGGAATGGTTGTCCCGGGATATGGATGAAGAAACCTTAGCCTACTCGATAGCCGTTGCAACGGAAGAGGGTTTGGAGATGATTGGTGCGCTTGTGTTTTTTGCGCTGAACCTCCAGCGACTAAAAGGGCTGAATCCCACGATTACGATTGAGTTTGATTAAGGGCTGAAATGAAAAATATCCTGATCTTGATGTGTCTTATGCCACTTGTGCTGTTGGCTGAAACTCAGTCCGCTGCCAGTCACGGAAATCAGACCGACCGCTTGAATAGCTGGTTGGATCAAGAATTTGTTAAGTACCTGGAATTTTATCCGCAAACCAAAAAGCGCTACGGCATCAATTCTGACTACGACAAGCTAAACGATGTCTCCGTGGCGCACCAGGCAAAGTTGCTTGAATGGCGGCGAAAAAGTGTGGCGGAGATGGAGCGCACCTTTGATCGAACCCAACTGACCGATCAGGGCAAAATTTCCTACGATCTGTGGAACTATCTATTAACGCGACGGGAAGCTGCGGAACCCTACGTTTATCATGGCTACATTTTTGGTCGTCGGGGTCCACACACCTCGCTTCCACGGACACTAATAAGTGGGCATAAGGTGGATAGCCAGGCTGATCTGGATGCCTACATCGCAAAGTTGAACCAGGTGGACCGTTACCTGGGGCAGTATTTAACCCGGGCCAAGACTGCGGCAGAGCGGGGGATTCGAGCGCCGTATTTCGACTATGAACTGGCCTCGAGTCAAAGTAAAAAAGTGATTGCCGGCGCGCCCTTTAGCGAGGGAAGTGATACCGCCCTGTGGGCCGATGTGAAGAAGAAAATTAATAAGCTGGTGACCTCAGGAAAAATTGACGCCGAGGCTGGGGATCGCTACCGGGAGACTGCCAGGACAGCCCTGCTGACGTCGATTCAACCCGCCTATGAAAAACTGATTAGCTGGTTGGACAAGGATATCAAAAATAGCGATTCGGTTGCCAGGGGTGCAGGTGCCCTACCGGATGGCGATGCCTATTATCAAACGGCCCTGAATCGCAATACGACCCTGTCGATGACGGCAAGTGAAATACATAAGATTGGTCTAAAAGAAGTCGCTCGCCTACACCGGGAAATGGCAGTGATTAAGGACACCGTCGGTTTTGATGGGGACCTAAAAGCGTTTTTTGCCTACGTGCGAGACAGTGATGAATTTTACTTTCCGAGTACCGATGCCGGGCGTGAAGAATATCTAGCCTTAGCCCGACAGTACCTTGCTGCTATGCAGAAGAAGTTGCCTGAGTATTTTGGCGTGCTGCCCAAAATGGCGTTAGACGTGAAACGGGTTGAGCCGTATCGCGAACAAGCGGGCGGGTCTGCCCATTATGTCCGTGGGGATACCGATGGTTCAAAACCCGGGGTCTTTTATGTGCATCTTGTTGATATGCGAGCAGCTGCGGTCTATCGACTTGAGAACCTCGCTTACCATGAAGGCCTACCCGGTCACCATATGCAGATTGCAATCCAACAGGAAATTAAAGGCTTGCCAAAATTTCGAAGTCATCACGGCTATACTGCATTTAGTGAAGGGTGGGGTCTGTACAGTGAATACCTTGGCAAAGAGATGGGTTTCTACAATAGCCCCTACAACGATTTTGGCCGACTTTCCGGAGAGCTATGGCGCTCTATTCGGTTAGTTGTCGACACGGGAATTCACAGCAAAGGTTGGACCGCAAAAAAAGCCACCCAGTACGCCCTGGATAACTCACCATACCCTGAAGTTAAAGCCCGGGCGGAGATTCGCCGTTATTTTAACAACCCAGGCCAGGCGACAGCCTATAAAATTGGCATGATAAAAATCATGGAACTCCGCCGCTACGCGGAAAAGCAGTTGGGTGACAGGTTTGATATCCGCAGCTTCCATGACACCGTGATTGGTGCAGGGCCGTTGCCATTAAAAGTGCTTGAGCGACGGGTGAAGGAATGGGTTAAGGCCCAGGCCGCCGGAACACAAACATAATCACGCTCCAGGAGTTGAATCTAGCGCCAGCGGGTAGGCGCTTTGTGGCGTTGACCCCGCGCTAGAGGGAATTTGTCGCAAATTCAAACCAAAGCCGGTTCCATCGCGTCATACTCTCCAATATCTAAGCATTGGAACGACTCCGTGAACCTATTACTTAAAATTGGTACCCCAATTACCATCGTTGCGCTGGGTATTGGTGCCTTTTTTCTACTAGATTTGGCCAAACCAGAGCCTGACAAGAAGTCCGAGCCCCCTAGACCTCTGAGTGTCTACATTGAGCCCGCTGAAAAAACTGATATTTCCCTGCGAGTCAGTACCGGTGGCGAAGTTCGGTCCCGCACAGCGGTGAATATTGTTTCTCAGGTGTCCGGCCGAATCGTTTCTGTATCCCCTGAATTCACCGAGGGCGGAAACTTCGCCCCTGGTGTTGCCTTCGTTAAGATAGACGATCGTGATTATCAGCTTGCGCTTTCTTCAGCCGAAGCGATGGTTGCCGAGGCAGAGGTGGGTGTTTCAGAAGCATTGGCCCAGGCCGATGTTGCCCGAAAACAGCTCCGGGATGCGAAGAATGCATCTCCGCTAGCCCTTAAAGAACCTCAAGTTGCCCAGGCCAATTCAAGGCTCAAGGCAGCCCAGGCAAATTTGAAACGGGCGGAACTCGACCTGGCTCGAACTCAGATTGCCCTGCCTTTTGCGGGCCGAATCTCCGAGAAAATGGTTGGCGTTGGTCAGTATGTGAGTGCCGGGACAATGCTCGGCCAGGCCTTTGCCACCGATGTTGTGCAGATACGATTGCCATTAACCGATACACAACTGGCTTCCCTCGGCCTACCCATTGGTTTTGTTGCGGGGCCAGATAACCAGATTCCCGTAGAGCTGACCGCCGTTGTTGCCGGGAAGATACAAATTTGGCAGGGAAATCTCACCCGCCTTGATGCTTCCATTGATAGTCAAACCCGAACGCTGTTTGGACTGGTGGAGGTATATGAACCCTATGGCAATAATGCGTCCCAGCATGCGATGCCCCTGGCGGTTGGTTTATATGTAAACGCTGAGATATTTGGCCGTCAGGTATCAAATGCGACTGTCATTCCGAGGGAGGCATTGCGGGCAGGAGATAACGTTTTTGTCCTGAATGATCAAGAGCGCCTCGAAATTCGAACCGTCACCGTTGTTCACAGCACCGACACTGAAGCGGTGATTGGTGAGGGCGTACAACCCAACGATCGGGTCATCGTGTCTTCAATCCGAAATCCTATTCCCGGTATGAGCCTGACTGCACTCACGGAACAGAAAGCCGTGGCGGCTAGAGGTCTACTGTAATGGAACGCTTAATTAGCTGGTGGGCCCATAACGCTATTGCGGCCAATCTGTTGATGTTTGGAATTGTGCTGGCCGGATTACTTGGCTTTAACGCCATGGAACGGGAAACCTTTCCAAGTTTTAAACCGGCCCAGGTACAGGTTGAGGTCATTTGGCCGGGCGCGGCGCCCCAGGAAGTTGAAGAACAAATTGTGGTGCGAATCGAAGAGGCCTTGAGTGGTCTCGATAACGTCTACCGAATTTATTCCACCGCAACGGAAGGATACGGCCAGCTTGATATCGTGACCTATGCGTCGGTTGATATTGAGGAGTTTCTAAATGAAGTCAAAGGCATCGTTGATGCTGTTAACTCATTGCCCCGGGATATGGAGAACCCACGGGTCAAGCGCACCATCTATCGGCAGGAAATATTCCGCGTTGCCGTGCATGGCAAAGGTCTTGACGAGCGTACATTGAAAAACCTCTCCGAGGACATTCGGGATGAGGTGGCAGCATTACCCTGGGTCTCAATTGTTGATCTGTTTGGCACCCGGCGAGAAGAAATCACCGTTGAGGTAAGTGAAGACGCCCTGCGCAAATACAACCTGAGCTTTGCCGAAGTTGCAGGGGCAATCCGTAATAGTTCAATCAACCTCTCCACCGGGCGAATCAGAACTGAAACGGGAGATGTCCTGCTTCGGGCGAGAAACCTGGCCAACACCGAAGGCGAGTTCAGCTCCATTGTCGTCAGACAGTCTGACGAAGGCGCGATTATTCGGGTTTCCGATGTGGCAAAGGTGATTGATGGCTTCGAGGACGAAGAAATACTGGCAACCATGAATGGTGAGCCTGCTGTGCTTGTCCAGGTTATGTCAACGGACAATATGCAGATTGTGAAGATGAGCGACAGTGTCCGGGCCTGGATGGCCGAGCGACAGAAGACCTTGCCGGAGGGTGTGAACTTATCAATTTGGTTCGACGAGGCGGATGCCTACAAATCGCGAATGAGCACTATTTCTAGTTCGGCCACCCTGGGTCTGGCACTGGTGTTTCTGGTGTTATTTTTATCCCTACGACCCAAGGTTGCGCTTTGGGTAACCGGCGGTATAGCGGTTGCCTTTATGGGTACCTTTGCAATGCTCCCGGCGAGTGACGTGTCGCTAAACATTCTCTCAACCTTTGCGTTCCTGTTGGTGCTCGGTATTGTTGTGGATGATGCGATTGTCGTAGGCGAGAGTATTTATGATCACAGCCACAGATTTAAGGGCACGGATGCAGCTATAAAAGGTGCCTATGCAGTTTCGAAGCCCGTTATTTTTGCTGTGCTGACCACCATGGTTGCCTTTGCACCCTGGTTCTTCCTGACCGGTGAAGATGCCCAGGTGACCCGTCAGCTATCAATTGTGATTACCGCTGCGTTGACCATTTCACTAATTGAAGCGTTTTTAATCTTGCCGGCGCACCTTAAGCATCTGGAACATCGGGAGAAGTTGGGTCGTTTTGCTCAATGGCAGAAAAATATTGAACAGAGCATTGTGAAGTTTGCCCAGGTGAGCTATCGCAAGTGGGTGTCGATTGCGGTTGCCTATCGCTACATTACTGCCAGTGCTTTTGTTGCGGCGTTTGTCATCAGCATTGGTGTGTTTAGCCACGGCTGGGTGAAGTTTAATTTTATGCCGGAGGTTGAAGCGGAACTCATTAACCTTCAAGTGACCTTGCCAACGGGCACTCCCTATAGTCGTGCCCTTGAGGTACTCGACCAACTACAAAAAGCAGAACTCGCTTTGATTGATGAGGTTGAAAACCGGGCCGAGGCTCAAGGTGGTAGCGGTAAACTGATTGAAGGTTGGTATACCCGATCCCGCCGGGATAGTGTCATTGCCATCGTCAAGTTGGCGCCACCGGAAGTGCGAGACCTTTCAGCTAAAGAAGCCGCTGAGCGTCTTCGCGAGTTGGTGGGTGAGGTACCCGATGCTGACGAGATTCAAATTAACTACACAATGAACAACTCTACCCCCCGGGTAAGCTATGTCATTAAACATCGTGATATGGAGATGTTGCAAAGAGCAGCAAACGAGTTGAAATCCAAGCTGCATGAATACGAGGGCACCTACTACGTACGCGACAACATGCGCGGTGAAACCTTTGAGTTGCATATGCAGTTATTGCCCGGCGCTGAGAAGCTCGGTATTGATCTTGCGACGGTCAGCCAACAGGTCAGACAGGCCTACTATGGTGAAGAGGTACAAAGGCTGCCGAGAGAGAACGGTGACGTAAAAGTCATGGTGCGCTATCCAAGGTCCTCCAGATACAACATGGAAAGCCTAAATGACTTTATGGTCCGAGCCAACGACGGTCGCCAAATTCCGTTGATGTCCATTGTTGATGTTGAATTGGTTGCCGGTGTGCAGCGTATCCAACGTCGTGACGGTGAACGTATGGTCCAGGTTACCGCTGATGTGACCGGTGATTTTATGAGCGATATCAATACAGATGTTGTTGATAACTTCTTGCCCGGATTGGAAGAGCGATATCCGGGCATCATTATTGGTCACAGTGGTCAGGCCCTGGCCGAAGAACTATTTTTCGAGGAGCTTTTTGCGCTCTATGCCGTGGCACTGTTTGTGATGTACGCATTGATTGCCGTGGCGTTCCGCTCTTACTTTTTACCGTTGTTAGTGATGACCGCAATCCCATTTGGTTTTATGGGTGCGGTGTACGGACATTTGGCCTTCGGTGTGTCGATGGCATTGTTTTCCTTTTTCGGTATTGGTGCAGCGGCGGGTGTTGTGGTTAACGATAACCTGGTCCTGGTGGATTATATTGAGAGGTTACGCAAAGAAGGTGTGGCAGCCGGGGAAGCTGTGATTGAAGCAGCGGTGGTGCGTTTCCGACCTATTTTGCTGACAACGGTGACGACATTTGTCGGTTTGATTCCGATTATGTTGGAGCGCTCTACCGATGCGCAATTTCTAAAACCCGCAGTACTGTCCCTGGCATTCGGTGTGTTATTTGCCCTGTTTGTTACCCTGGTACTGGTGCCGTCCCTGTACTGTATCGGTGAGGACTGCCGACGTGGAATTGCCCAGATTCCGGTTTTTGTCAGGCGGACCTTAGGCCTGGCAAAACGCGTCGAAACTTAAGTTAGTCCATGAATGTATAACCCGGCTCGAATCCAGCTTGAATCGAGCTGGGTTCCTGTCACACTTCCCCCCTTAAAATTTAGATGAATCCCAAGGGGAAATTATGCGGACTGTAAAACAACTATTTGACCTGACCGGTAAGGTCGCATTGTGTACGGCGTCATCAAAAGGAATGGGCCTGGCAATGGCTGAAGCGCTGGCGGAACAGGGTGCAAAGGTTGTGGTCTCAAGCCGCAAGCAGGATGCCTGCGAAGTGGCGGCCAAAAGCATCAACGACCAGTTTGGTGAAGGTTCTGCCACCGCGATTGCCTGTAATATTGGTTACAAGGATCAGCTGCAAGCCCTCGTTGATCAGACGCACGAGCAGCTTGGCAAAATCGACATCCTGGTGAGCAACGGAGGCGTGAATCCTTTTTACGGCCCGATGTCAGAAATCCCCGATGAAGCTTTTGACAAAATCATGAACAGCAATGTTCGTTCAAACCATTGGCTGTGCCAGATGGTGCTGCCGGATATGATTGCGGCCGGGAAGGGCTCCATTATGATCACGGCGTCAACCGGTGCACTTGGCGCTTCTGATACTCTGGGTACCTACAATATCTCTAAGCTCGCGGATATTGCCCTGGTGAGAAACCTGGCTCTAGAAAATGGTCCCCACGGTATTCGCGTCAACGCGATCTGTCCCGGCGTGATCAAAACAGATTTTGCCCGCGCACTCTGGGATAACCCCGAGGGAGAAGCCCGGGCCGCGGAGATGGTACCCCTACGGAAGTTTGGTGAAGCTGATGATCTTAAGGGGCTCTCTGCCTTTTTGGCGTCCGATGCGAGCGGTCATATGACGGGTCAGGCACTCGTGGTGTGTGGCGGCTCAAATATGTGGTCCTAAACAGCAACCGATTGGGGCCTATTCGACGGGTTAAACCAGCGCTTGAAATGCGCTGGATTGCCTCCACATATGGGTTAACTAGGTTTGGACGGGTAGGGTCATGACAAGAATATTTCTGTTTATTGCCACCAATATTGCGGTGATTGCACTGATCAGTATCGTATTTCAGATACTGGGTCTTGAAGGTATTCTGGCATCAAATGGCGTGGATCTTAATTTCACGGCATTGCTGGTGATGTCCGCGGTCATTGGTTTTGGCGGTTCATTTATTTCCCTGGCAATTTCCAAA
>TARA_R110002072_G_scaffold137523_2_pt1 | contig 16616 bp, 12 predicted proteins | sample TARA_R110002072 | Tara Oceans TARA_R110002072 (sample SAMEA4397118) | marine metagenome | biome: Polar Biome; feature: [SRF] surface water layer (ENVO:00010504); material: water (ENVO:00002006), including particulate matter (ENVO:01000060) such as... | depth 5 m | reverse complement strand
TGAATGATTTGTTCCTCGTGGAACAGCTGTCCCTGAAGATTTTTCCCCTTTAAACGCTGCTGCCCATCCTGTAACTCCATTTACTCCAACTTCAGCTCGTCTATAAAATGGGTCTCCTGATGCTGTAGGGAATGTTTGATATGTTATATCAGTAATACCTGGCATTTGTTTTTTAAATATAATACCATCAGAATCCAATGAAAACTCAGCTGTTTCAATGCTTCTATTATCCCATGAAGCCGCATCACCAAATCTTTGATGAAGTTGGCTTGTCAATCTTTCAGCTACAGCAGCTGGGGTTGAAAACCCTTGAGGCACTTCTAAATCTAAAGGTGACCTATATGGAATATATTTGATATTTTCAGATTCTTCTTCAGTAATTCCTGAAGAATAAAATGGACCATCCCATTCTGGCTGCCCAATATAATATCTTTGTGTGGATGGATTAAATGCTTGATTATTTGGTTTAGATAAAGCCCCTCTAATATAGGCTTCTTCTCCAAAATTTCCTTTTGATATATATGTATAAGTACGAGCACTTTTTTCATCATGTGAAAAGCCTTCAATTCCATCATTTGGATATTGATCATTCCAAATATACCATTCTTGAACTTGTTTTTTGGCTGGTGTGTTGGCATCTGGAAAGCCTGAAGAATCCCATAATGGGCCACCATAATCTAAACTATAAAAATTAGTATTTATTCTATGAGAAACTTTTGGAAGATTAAAGGCAAATTGATAAATATTATTAATATAAAAACCTAAATTAATCCTCATTCTTGAATCATCTATTGGTTTGGAATCATATGTTTCCCCTGTTTGGCCAACAAATTCCATCACTTCATCACCTCCTCCGACGCTGTTAATCATGGCTGCTTCTAAGCTTAGAGCATCCCCTGTATTAATTTGTTGTCCAAGTGGCAAGTGGGTTTTCCATTTATTTGGAAGAGCAGAATCTTCTACATATCCGCCAAATCCAGCTTCATTAGATTGGGCTTTTCTAACTTCATTATAGGCTATTTGTCTATTTGATTCTATAATTATTGTATTTGACGACATCTTTTATATATAGTTAGATATTATAAATGTTTTAATAACTTTATTATAAATAATATGATTAAAACGAAAAGACACTTTTGGCATTTTTTTATATAGAATAAAAAAGCCAAAAGTGTCTTTTTGAAAAAATAAAAATAATCAAAAAACTTAATATATTTTTTGATTATTTTTCTTAATAATAAGAGAATAAGTTTTAAAAATAAACAATTAATTCCTCACGTTTGGTTGAATCATCAATTATTAAATCAATTTCACCTTTAACAAAAGAACAATGTGAAGTTCTTGAAGTTGTGAAATTATCTAATTTTTGAGTTTCATTTCCATGGTGGTGTATTGTTGGAAATCTGTTTTGTGCTATTCTACCATTTTTAAAAAGATTAGAAGAATATTGTTTATCACTTGTTTTGTTGGTAAAACAAAATGGGCATTCATAAAATATTTTTTTAGTTGTTATTTTGGAAGCTATAATTTTTTGAGTCGTCATATATATATTTACTAAAGGTTTTTTTTTAAGCATTTTAATTTATAAATAATTTAATTACTTAATTAATTAATTAATTAAATTATTATTATATTTTATATTTATCATATATTTTTTTATCAATTTTTCTGGCTGGACCACCAATAAGTACTGAGGCTAATCTGGCCAAGCCCCACTGACGAGCGGAAACATTAGGACGAGAACCACCTGAATAATAAGCACCTTCTCCTTTTTTTATAATTAGGTTTTGTCCTTCAGATTTTAAAAGATTTTTATCAATCCATGATTTGGCTGTAATTTTATGATTATATTTATCTTCAAACTTTTTCACAAATGAGCTTCTTTTTGTTTTATAATCTACTTTTGGCCTATTCTTTCCTTCTTCAATACTTTTTATTTGTTTTTTCTTATCTGATTTAGATAATGATTCTGGAACATATTTTTTATTAACTTTTTTTTTATTTTTTTCTGACATTTTATTTATAATATAAGAAGAAAATAATTATTCTTTCATTTCATCATCTGATATTTCTCCTGCGTCTTTTCCTTTATAAATTAATTGACTAAAATTCTTATATGCTAATGATGGATTGGCTTGTAAATCTAAATATAAAAAATTATATCTTTTATTAGTGGCTTCTTTATAAATTTTAATAAAATTTTTTTCTCCTCCATAAATTCCACCAAATTCTTCTGCCATTTTATTTATTTCAAAATCAGATGGATTAGGTCCCCCTATAATGGCAAATGTGGCATTTTGACGTAGGACAGGAGGCAATCCTCTAAACAGCTGACTGGCAAATACCAATAAACCAATATTATAATGTCTGAATCTTGTGGCCAAATGATAAATCATTGATTTGGCTTTTATTCCTAAAAAATCATCTAATATTAGAGCAATAAATGGTTGTTTATCTTTTGGAAAACTTTTTTGATAATTAATTATATTTTCAATAATTCCGTCTGAATATGTGTCAAAAATTGTTTCAGGAAATTGTTCTTTTAAAAATCGGCTTGTTTGATCATTATGAATAGTATTTGAGATTATATAAACTATATCAAATTGGTCTCTATAAAAATTGGGATTTAATAATAAATTTGATATAATTGTGCTTTTTCCAGTTTTAACTGGGGAAATCATAATGCCCATTTGACCAGTGCTTATATCTGGTAGATGTGGATGAATGGGTTTTTTTAATTTCTTTTCATTTCCTGAAGGCTTAACTGGTAAAATCGTAAGGTCAGCATTTGACATGTCTATTTATATATATATAGAAAATAATAATTTCTATAATCTTTATTATTTTTTTAATTTCAACTTAAATGTCTTTAAATATGAATTTATGCTTTCCTTTAAGGTTGGTTTATTCCATAAAATGTATTTACTTAAAGCAGCTGGTGACATTGGTTCTGATTTCCATTTTTCTGATTCCCTTTTAAAATGCCTTCCATAATATAATGATTTTCTTTCATTGGCTTTCTTTTTACCATCTTCTTTATAATAAATTGTATAATCCTTAGAACCTTTGGCTCCAAAATTTGAGGTTTTAATTTTCTTTCCATCTTTATAAAAAACGGCTGTCCATTTTTTACCCTTGGCAGATGATGGTTTAATTTCAACTTCCATTATTTATATATAGTTAGATATTAATTTTTGAAAAATATAGGTAAGCATATATATGGACACTTTTGGCTTTTACTTTTATATATTAAAAAAGCCAAAAGTGTCCATATATATGCTCATTTGAGATATTGAAATAGAAAAATAACTTTTCAATAATTACCATTGAAACATTCCATCATAAGGATTTTCACTTGGTGGCTTGAGTATCTTAGGTACAATATTTTTAACAGGTTTTTTCAATGCCGTTTGAGATACAGCAGCTTTATTTATTTGTTTTTTCTTTTGAAGTTCAATATTTTTCTTTTTATCTGATTCTGCTTTCTGTTGAGCCATATATCCAGCTTTTACTTGTTCATATTTTTCCATATTAGACATAAATCTTATAAATTGATTTTCTTCTTCCTGCCATTTATTTTTTTTAATTTGTTCAATATCTTCTTTAACAACTCTTTTTTGAAAATCTTTATCAACTTTGTCAATAGGTTCAGGTGTTTCTTCAATTACATCTTTTATTATTTTTGTTCTTTTTTTATATGTAGATTTGGCTTTATGTTCTTCATTTACTTTGGCCAATGCCGCATCTTTGGCAGCTTTTTTGGCTGCTTTTTTTTCTGCTGCCAATTTTCTGATACGTGTTAAATGGGCTTTTTGTTTTTCAGATAATGGTTTCTTTTCTTTCTTAACATGTCCAGCAAATCCTTCAGGTAAATCAGATACCTCAATTTCCTGAGGTAATTCTTCCTTTGGAATTGTTACTTTTTTTTTATTACTTGGTCGTGAAATCTTTTTTCCATTTGTTGGTTTTCCTATAAATATCCTATCCATAGGAGCATTTGTATCTAATGGAGCTGATAAATCTTCAGAAATAACAACAGATGTGTCTTCATTATCAGAGTTAAGATTGTCAAGATCTTGTTGAATATCTAATTGGGGAAAGTTTTCCATTTTATATATAATGAGAAAATATTTTAATAGAAAAATAATAATTCTATAATTTAAATAAAAAATTATAGAATAAAAATTGAAAAAAATAGATTATTAAATATTTATATTTTCGGCATATTATTATTAAAGTTTGAAATGTTTGAATCATGAATATTTCCTCGTTCCATATTAATAACTTTCATTACATTAGACATAATTCTTTGTTGTTTTTGTTCATCACCTTCTCGTTTTCTAATTGTTATTTCGGTTGGGTGTAGTAAATCATCAGCCAGAAGCCCATCAGCTTGTCTTAATCTACATGTTAGTTCGTTAAGGGTCATACGATTAGGAATTCCTAAATCAATCTGAATAGGATACGGAGCCACATAAATAAGAGTACCAGTTTTTTCGTTAGTTGTCCATTGTTCCCTTGGAATAACTGCTATGGCACGGCCTGTGTCAGATGATTCCCCTGAAAATGATTTAATGTTAAAATCAGGAAATTCCACCATTAATGAAGGTTCTAACAGATTTGTTTGAGGAACATTTGGAGCGGCGGTTGTTATAGTGGCGGAGGTGCCTGTGTTTTCTTTGAATGTGTTCCATCGTAAAAATCCCAACACATTATTCATATTGGCATAATTAGGTGCTAATGACCTGCCAGATAAAAGAGTTTGGTCTCCATCATCATTTAAAATTCCTGGCCCACCCTGACCTGCGGAATTATACGTTGTTTTGGCATTTCCAGAATCTTCACCACCTTCAACTAAACCCCATTTCCACATGGAAGAAAGTTGAACCTGTGATTGGGGACCACTTACAGGACCAGTTTCTGAATAATCATTAACAGAATTATTTTCTTCTCTAATAACTCCAACTATATTTTCTGGAGCATGTGGATTTCCTGTATAATTACTTCCAATAATAACAGAATCTGTGGAATCAATTCTTTTTAAATCATATATCCCACCTAAAGAAATTTTTGTTGTGCCAAATCTGGACCCTTTGGCAAAGAAACAAACAGGGACAAAAGGATACATGACCTCACGTATATTTGGAGCAAATGTTATAGTTTCAATAACATCATTTTGTTGTAATACAACAACCTCTTCTTGAAAAGCTCCATCCCCACTTGAATCATGGCTTATATAAACTCTTGTTTTATCAATTCCATATCTTTCCATTCTAACCTTAATATTATCATTTGGATAGTCAAAAGTGGCCCAAGGAGCTGGCCCCTGAGGGAGTTCATCCCAATCTGAAGAATTAAAAACATCCCCATTATCATCAGTATCAATATATTTTTTAACATCTCTCCATCCGACAATAGGATAATCTTGGCCACCTTTAATAAATCCATCACATTTTATGGCTATATCATCATTATCATTATCATCTATAACTGAAAATTGAATATCATACCCTCCAGCTTCTTTTTGTAATGAAGCGGAAGCGTTCCCTGGATATTGTGTTTTTCCAAGGATTAGTTGATTCCGAGCCACACCCATCTGACATGTGGAATATCCAATATTTTGTAATGTTATATCATAACCTGAACCAGATTGTCTTTTTATAGTACCTTTTGGCCTTGATTGTGTTGGAACTCCGCTCTCACCAAATCCTTGGAAAAATTTAGTATTAACATTATAATAAAAAAAACCTCTATTCCAATTGGATGCCTTAGTGGCATCCGCTCCATCTGTTGTGGCTAATCCTAAATTTCCATCATCTGAAACATAACCAAATAAATTAGTTGAACCTGTGGCAATTGTTTTGATACGAATCAGGGCATTGGATGGACTCCCACCAGTTTTTACCAAGTCAGCCGTATCTCCAATATTATATCCACCCCCTGCGTTAGTTAATTCATAAGTTAAAATTTCACCTTGACCATTGGCTGAAATTGTTAAAACTTTAAACTTGGCTCCTGTTCCTGTCCCAATAACTGGAATACAATCACCTTCATCTCCAACAGCATATCCAGTGCCTCCAGCTGTGGGTAAAAGAGTATCCACTTGTATTTGTGCCCCTACTTCAAAATCTCCGTCTAACGTTAAAATATCTCCAACGATATATCCAATTCCTTCAGCTACTATTTCATAAGACAGAACAGCACCATCAACCGCCGAAACGGAAAGGACTTTATAAGTGGCTCCTGTGCCTGTTCCTCCTGTTAAATTTCCTGTATCATCAACATTATATCCATCCCCACCTCCTGCGGCCACTAATGAAGTGGTGTCAATTCTTCCATGGTTTTCCAAGATTGATGTGGCAATTGTTCCTGTAGTTCCGTCAAATATTTCAACATCATACTCCCATTCATTTGATAATCCTGAATTGGCATCAAATTGTATTTCAAAATCTTGAGGCCCCGCTCCATCCCCAATGTCATAATTTAAAATTTCAGAACTTCCTCCTGTGGCAAAATCAAGATTAGGTATTGTTTCTAAACCTTTCACTGGTTCAATGATTACACTGACTTCTCCACCATTAGGGAAAACAGATTTGGACCCATAAACACCATTTGAAAGTGTTGTTATATCCCTTGAGGAATTGGGAAAATTAGTTCCTGGACTAACCTCTAAATTATAAACATTATTAGTTGTATCTTGTGTTACACTTAATTCACCAACAGAAAATTCAAGTTCTTTTGATATTGTTAAAGTGTCCCCATTTGAAGAAGGAAGATCTTGTTGATAATATGAGATTGAAAATTTGGCATCTGAGGTTGGGGGACCAGCTGTTCCAGCAGTGAAAATAACTTCAAACCCTCCTTTAGTGGCATCTCCTGACCCATCTGGTGAAAAATTACCAAGCATAACTGATTGATTCATTAAATTCTGAAGTAGTTGGGCAAATTGGGCTCCATTATATCCCCCCCCTGGTATTGTTACAACATGCTGAGAAAAATTTGGAGTTCCCCCTATAGTACTTGGCCCTGCTCCAATTCTCCACACAAGCCTATCATTTTGGCCTTGTACTATTTCAAACTTGTCAATTTTAGTTATACTAATTGAAACTAATTCAAATGTATCTCCAGGTTGGAATGTTATTTCTTCCTTAAAATAATTTCTTATATAAGCAGCGGATTCTGAAACACTTCCAGGGACACCTGAGTTTTGACTTCTTAGAGTTATTAACGACATTTTATATATAGTTAGAAAATAAAATTAGATTTAATTCTAAAAAACTAATAATATTATAATTAAAAATTAAAAATTAAAATAATATCTTAATATAAATAATAAGATGATGTACGAAACACTAAATGACTATTTAGACCAAGAAAAACCAGGACTAACAGCTGAGAAGTTTGACAAGAAAGTTAAAAAACAATTTAATGAAACCAAAAATCCTGTTATAAAACCAAAAGATATATTTGAAGGTTTTAAGGAAGATAAAAAAAAGAATAAAAAAAAGAATATTTCTAAAGCAAAAAAATAGAAAATTAATTTTCTATAATATTTTTAAAAATAATATTAGAAAAATAATATTATTTTCAAAAAGACACTTTTGGCATTTTTAATATATAAAAATAAAAGCCAAAAGTGTCTTTCCGTTTTAATCAAGGAAAGCACATATATCAGGACTTTTAAGTTTGTTGAAGTATTTGTTTTTTATAATTAATGTTTTATTTTCTTTTATTTCTTTCATGACTAATTTTTTTAAATATTCAGGTTGGCTGTAATCAATAAGATTAGATTCTTTTCCAAAAGTTAAATCAATTTTTCCTCGTTGGATTCCTTCAAACTTATGAGCAGAAATATCTCTATGTTTATATAATTCCTCCCAATTTAATGAATAACAATTTATTTTTTTTCCTGCTATAGTTTTTCTTTCTCTATCACAAATAGAAGCTCCAAACATTTTTTTATATATTTTTGAAAGAAACTTTTCAGCTTCCAATGGAATAGTTAAATCAATATCTTTTTTGGCTCTATCTCTGAATAACAATTTATATTCTGAATATAGTTCTTTTGATTTTTGTTTTGAAATTTGTTTCAAAATAGTTAAATCATCTTTAGATTTTAAGCCGCATTCTTTCATAAATTTACTAATAAACAATAATTTATTTTCAGTTCCTAATAATTTGTCAGTTGTGAAACTTTCCATTTTTTCAATATCTTCCTTCCACTCATCAGCTCCTTTGAAGAAATAACTTTGAATATGAAAATGTTGAGTTAATGGATTAGTTTCAAGAAATAATTCTTTATTTTCTTTAAATAAATAAGGAGGCATGTCTAAATATTCATTTATTTTATGATTTTTTTCAGTATCAGTTTCAAACTCTTTATATTTTCTTTCTTTTGTTTGTTTATTTAATTCATTAATTGGTTTAATATCACTTTTGGGTCTAATATAACTTTTATCATCAAATCCTCTGTCTTGTAATAATTTTTTTACATGAGCAAATTTATTTGTGTTATAACAATCTTCATTGTATTTTATGGTATTATATAATTTATAGAATAGGTCAGCTTCTTCTTTTGAACACATAAGCTCAAACAATGATAAATCAACAATTGATTTTGTTTCTTTTTCAACATCTTTAATATTATTATAAATATCATTATTGAACTTTTTCTTATAAAAGATATATTTCAAATATTCAATATTACGATTACGAGCTATTTGTTGAACCATGGCTCTGGGACTAATTGTATGTTCTTTATAATGACAAAACACAGGTCTGTTAGTTGTTGAATCAAGGCCATATATTACTTTTGGGCTGAATATAACAATATCATTTGAATCTAAATCAATCATATCATCCGTGTCTGATGTAATAAGACATACTGAAATATTATTAATTTTTACAAGCATTTTTTCAAATGTATTAATAACCTTATCTCCAAAATTATCTTCTTTTTCAAGAACTCCTTTCTCTTTAATAATATTAAGACTAATTCCTGCTTTTTCACATTTATATTTAACAATTTCATAAAATATGCTTTCAGCATCTGTTTTTGAATCACAACAAACCATTGATTTATCAAGTTCTTTCAATTCCTTTATAAAATCTTCATATTTAAAAACTTCCTCAGACTTAACAGCTTTATTATGAAGAAACTGATTTTGAATATAATCATATTCAACATTACAATATTTTAACATTTCTAATGAAATTGAATGTATGTCAGCATCAACACAAATAACTTGATGACATTCTTTTAATATTTTTAATAACATTTTAAAAACAATACATCTGACTTTTTTAAGATTTGGACAATTAATTAAATATTCAATTAATGAATTATATTCATCAAGGAAAATCACATAATTAGAAAAATCAATATATGATAACCTCATGATTGAATCAATGGTTATAATAACATTCATCCCAGTTGAAAAACTTTCTTTCCAATGTCTATAATTTTGAATATCTATTCCCTCTTTGTTAAATTCCATATATTGACAATCACCCAATGAAATCCTGGAAACAATGGAAATAATCTTTATATTTGGATTGGCTGAAATATATTTTTTAACAAGCGTTGTTTTTCCAGTTCCAGTATCAGATTGAATAACATAATTTTTTGTTTTATTAATATTTATTAATTTTCCAAGTTTATCAATATTTATTTTTTCAACTTTAATATTAGATAAATTAGATTCAATAATTGGTTTATATTTATAATAATCCATCATTAACTCAGCCCCTTCAATATCAGTCATTTTCAATAAATGTGAAAACATTTTGTTAAAATGTTTATAATCTCTTTTTATGCTCTCATCAATAAGTTTTATATTTTTCTTTGAATATCTATCATTTAATGATTTAGTTTTTGTTTTATTGTGTTTAATACAATAACCCAGGAAATAATTTGTTTTATCAATATATTTCATGGCCGTGGCAGTTTTCAACCAATTTTCATGACCTGTGATATAATCTTCAGGTAAATGGTTTAAAATTATATCTAATTCACGATTTGAAAAGTTATGTCTATATTTACAATGTATTTCTTCAGGAACTTGTTGAATATCTTGAAAATCTTTTCCAGCTCCAACAACATCTTCAATTTTATATTTTTTATCAATTTTTGATTTTACATTTTTTGAATATCTTAGATTAGTATTTAACCAATTAATTAATTTTTCATCCATTGGTTGAAGCTCTCCAATATTATGAATTACTTCATAAGGAGACCATTCATTTGAGACTTTACTTCTAACAATAGAACCAGCTCCAACTAAATATCCGCCAGTTGTTTTAATATCAATATTTAATTTTTTATCATTAACATTCCTCAAGGGATTATCATTTAATTTATAAATAACATGATATCCGTTTGATGTTGTTTTCACAACTAATGTTTTTTGATTTTCAAGCCATGATTCAAGGGAATCTTCATTATATAATTCTTTAATCATTTTCATAAAAGGATGATTGTCTATATCTTTCCAACCATATAGGTCTAAGTCTAAGCCAAGACAATCCGATTTTTTACCACATACTAATCCCCAATTCCCCTTTTTATGTGAATCTTTATTCCATTTCCATGAATTATATTTCCCCCATTCATCAGATGGATTTTTAGAGTTTTCAATAGTATTAAATTTTAAACAATTTCTTAAGAAAATATTTTTCTCTTTCCATTTTCTCATCTTATTATTTGAGTTGATTATTTTTTCACTTTCAGACATTATACTTTTTATTATCACTAAATCTTTAAGCATTTTATTTTATAATATGATTAGAAAATAAATTTAAAGAAAATCAATTTTTTTTTAATTAATTAATTAAATAAAAATGTTAAAATATGAAAAGTCACTTTTGGCTTTTTTATTCTCTAAAAATAAATGCCAAAAGTGTCTTTTTGAAAAATAGATAAATAAAAAAAACTATAATATTTTTTATTATAGTTTTTTATTTTATTAAAAAATACTAAAAAGTCTTGTCTATTTATTTCCTTAATATATCAATTTTTGATATTCAAATAATATCTTATCATCTTCAATTTTTTTCTCCATTTTATAAACTGGGAGAGGGATTTCCATCTTAATGATTTTATAATTACAATGATTTTTCCTTTTTTCAGGGTGATGTATCATAAAATAAACTGCGGATCTTTTTAGTCCTGTGTGGGTTTGTACTTGACTTTGAGAAACAAAATATTCAGTTGAAATGACTTCATTATTATCATTTATTTTTTCAACTTTATATTTATAATCTGAATTATTACGACTTCCATTTGTTCGTGGCATGGCTTATATATTTATATGTAGATATTTTTTTAAGCATTTTAATAAATATATAAATTAAAATCAATTTTTAAAAAGAATATATTAAAAAAAATAATAATTCCTAAAGAAAAATGTTATTAAGCTGAAACCTGAACCATTCCTTGACGAATATTCATTGTTCTCTCAACTAATGAGAAAAATCTAACTTTTCTGTCATCATTAGTGTCAGCTGTTCTGTTTAATGTTTGTAATACTTGGACAGGCTTCTGGCCAATTTGGACTCCTGAACCTGGAGCGTTTGATAGGCCAACACTTAAATCAACCCCTTCATAATGTTGGCAGCCTGTAAGAGTAGTTTGAGCATGTCCTTCAAGAGTTGATGTTGTAAGCATTTGATTTGTAATATCATTTTTACCAGTTTTGGCCACTGACATATCAAGAGAATATTCAGCATTAAGAATGGATAAATCAGTTGAAAAAACTTGAGATAATTGATATTCTTTTTGACTTTCAGATGTAACAGGACGAGGAAAATGCTGTCTGTCATTGATGCGGACCTGTAGGCTGTCAGGAACATTAAATGCTTCACTTTTATATTTCCCTAAAAGAACATTTGAAGCGTTTGTCTGTTGAGATGACATTGAAGAAATAATTGACCTAACATTCATATTAGAAAGTCCTAAATCTCTGACAAAATTCTGCTGGACAACAGCCGTTCCTGTTGGAGTAGTGCCTAATGCTTGGTAGTCTGCTATAGTTGTTATAACATCCTCATAAGGAATTGTCATTCCCTGGTCTGACATGACTAATTTGGCTGTTTCATCCATCCGTTCGTCATCATAGGTGAGATAATCAGCTAAAAATTTCACTGACTGGAGATTAACAGAGCAATTATTTTCAGCCTGACCAGTAGGAATACAACATATGGACCCAACGGATGCTGCTGTAAGTTGTTGATTAAAAGTTAATTCTATAGAACATGGTTCATTTATTAAAAATAAGGGCAGTTGTACAGACCTCATCATAGGAAATAATTCTGAAATACGAATGCTGAAAATTGGGCCTAATTCAGCAGCAGTTAGTAGGATTTCAGGAGGGATTAATGCGGTGGTTCCTGCGGCATTATAATCTACATCTCTAACTTGATAAGTTCCATCCTGAGCATTAGATGGACAACACACATCAACACTTCCAACCTTTACCATATCTTTTTGGCATTTTTCTTCAGATGTTTTGAATTGTCTGCGGATAGTCTGATAATGTGGATATTCATCAGAAATGGCCACAACTTTTGAGCCAATTCTAAGGACAGCTCGTTTAACAAGTGAATGGATACCTGTTTTAAGTGGGAGAAAGCCACGTGCTCCTTGTGTCTGAACAGCAAAGCTTATGGCAGAACCAGTATCAAGAATACCTTTTCGTTCTAATACAAAACGGCAGAATTGTTGATTGATTACTATAGGGTCAAGAACGGAGGTCTCAATATTCATAGTTGAAACTGAGGCCATTGGAGTTGTGAGCAAAGCTTGAGGCAACTGATTTGACATTTTATATATAGTTAGAAAATAATTTTTGAAAAAATCTTTAATTAAATATTTATTAATATTTTGATTAATAAATATAATTCTAAAAATAATAATTAAATAATTTTAAATATTTCTTAATATATTTTTCAAAAAGACACTTTTGGCTTTTTTATTCTATATAAATAAATGCCAAAGGTGTCCATATATATGCTTTTTAACTTTGAACCATTATTCCATTAGGGGAATATGTTAAAGTATTCTGAGCAACTACATAAGAATATATAGAATTTGGAGAATTCCCATCAAGATCTGATTCAATTCTAATGGCATAATTTGTATTTTTAAAATCTACTCCGCTCTTGGTCATTGGGTCAAGATTAATCCCAGCTCCAAAGACAGGACGGGGGTCCGCTTGAGTATCCTTATTAACTGGTAGTTCTTGAAGATTCACAATTCCTGTTTCTACTGGCAGGGCATTCTGCGTATTTAATGAAATTAAGGAATGATTAAAAGAAGAGAATGGTTTAATAGAATCTATATATCTCATGTCTAAATCAGTCTGTGGTCTATTATCAGCAATTAATCCACTATTAACATCAGTTCCTTGTCGGACATCTACAGCATAATCTAAAGGAAACTTTGACCCCCCTCTAATAAATGAAACTCTATTAATGTCAGCATCTTGGTCATATGCTCCACCATTAGAATTGGCTAATCTACGAGTGGCAAATCCATCTGCGGAAAAATTATTGATTAATTGAGTTGGAATAAAATTATGGAAAACGGCCAACGTCTTAGAAGTTCCTAAATTATAATTTTGAGTTTGGTCAGAAGAATTAATAACACCATATAAATGACTAATAGAATTATATGTAAATTGACCAGTGGCTGGGGAAGACATGGCATTTTTCCCTGTATCATCTGGAACAAGAAGGTCATAAGTTAAACTTAAATCCCTTAACTGATAAAACGCCCCTATACCTGCGGTGTATAGGATAGGTGATTCTGTATTGGCAGCATTATAGGTAAATAGAGGACCAAGTACCTGGGAATCTGGAGCCAGTTCAAGATTGATAAGCATTCCTCTGAAACCATTGGTCCCTAAAGGAATAGGTTGTCCAGAACTTAAAAGCCCTGTTCTTAGTGGAATTGAAAATGAAACATCAACATTAACAGCTTTGGCACTATTTCCAGATTTTGAACTGGATGCTGGATTCCCCTGTTGGTTAGAGCCATTAAAATCAGAGTCTGAATGTGTTACACTCATAACTGATGATAAATATCTTCCATAACTTCTAATAACTTCTAAAGTCTGATTTGATTGGGTGGCTAATGTGATCTGCTGAAGACATGATGCTACACCAACACGATTTGAAAGACTAATGCCATTTGTGGCAGAAGCAGCTGATGTAGGGTTATTTGTGGGAAAAACTGGGTTGGCTTCATCACCGCCTGGAGCCTGAACTCTTAAAGTCCCATTTAATCGTAAAGTGGAGGCATCAAGAAGTTTATCCTGATTGGCTATTTGGAACTGGACAATGGGAAAACCGCCCTTAAAAGAATAGGCTGAATTGGATGGTGGGTTAAGTGGAAAGATTTCTGCTTTTTCAATACTTTCAACATTCATATTTTATATATAGTTAGAAAATAATTATATAAAAAAAATTTAATTTAATTGTTAAATTAATTTTAAGAGATAAAAAACTAAATAAAAAATTATAACATTTTTATTATTTCTTTAATGTTTTTCTTTAATATTATTAAAATGCTTGGACACCTTGAGGACCCACAACCATCCGTCGGAGATGACATATATAATGATTGAAAAGTTTTTGTTCTTGAGCTGATTCATATTCAACCCTTAACGACAGGTCTCTGCTATTTAAATCAGCAACTTGGCCATATTTTGAAAATGCTCTGCCAATAAAAAATCTTTCAGGAACTCGTTGGAGATTTCTAACACCATATCCACAATTTTGAAGAGCTTTTTCAGCTTCAATTAAATGAAGGGCATCAGGATGAGGTGAAGCAAGGGAATATCTTCTTAAATCAATGGGTCTGTCAGGAATGAGATGACCACCAAGGACATATTGATAATTTTGACATCCATCAGTTTCTCCCCTCATACTATCTGCCTTAATATCAATTTGATTATTTTGAGATAGTGGGACCGATAAACATGAATATGCTCTCATGCTTGTGGCTGGAATAAGCTGATTTGTTAAACCATTCACAGCGTTAAGATTCACACGATGAAGAGAATAAGTTTTAAAATCCATGGCTAAACCCTTTGAAGAAGCAATTTGTGACATCATGCTTTTAACATATCCTTCAGGGGGAGAAACAACAGAACAATGAAGTTCCATATCACGAAGAACAACATTCACTGAAACAGCAGCAGCATCTATTTGAGCCTGAGGGACATTGGTCACAACCACGCCATTCATTCTATCATTCACTTTAACAAAAACTGAACTACCAACAGCATAAGTATTGACTAATCCAGAAGCGGTGGCTCTATCAGGAATATAAGCAATCTGGAGGTCTTTATCACCATCAGCTTGAAAACCTGTTATAACGCCTAATGACTCAGTATTTGTACCATTATTAACAAATAGTCGGTCTCCTACACTAAATGGATTATTATCAAATGGAACAGCATTAGTATTTACACCACGGCCTCCTGGACCATCTGCTGGTTTCTGAATAGAACAAGAGAAAAATGAACCTAAAGCAGCCTTTTGGTCATCTCCTGTGGCTTTTTGAACTTTAAGGCCACATGCTTGAGACTCAGCGGTCATGGTCCCAGCTGCTGGGGCATCTCCACATCCTAAACTTCCCTGCTGGAAATTACATGATCGTTGAATATTATCAAGAGTCATTTCTAAACGTAACCCCTGAGTGGCAACAACAGGAAAAACTTTATCTCCTGCTAAAATACCGCTATAAATTGGTTGTTTAATGGCTAACTGAAGAGCGGAATCACCTGTGACGGCTCCGTCCTGCCAGTTTTGAGCGGCTGAGTTATAATAAACATTCTTAGTATTATCAGGATTAACCTGACGACCTTCAAAAAGGTTTCTTTTGGCAGCAATTGAATTGTTTTGTGTGTATCCCCACCAAGTGGATGTTAAAACATTATAGTCTTGAAGTTCTTCAAGAGTTGTTTGGGCTGTTCCATCTCTAATGCGGACATCACGCCAAAGGGCATGAACACCTGCTCGTCCATTAGGTTGAGGGTGGCCTCTGCCACTCATAACAATCTTATAATTTAAAGTAGTATCAGCAGGATTTAAAAAACCTAAAAACTGAGGAACTAAAAATCTAACTTGATTTTGATTTCGTGGATTATAATCAACCTGAGCTTCAGGCTTAACAATCACAGACTTTGTTGGAATAAACGGACCTTGACTTTGATTCTTAAACATTCTTTTATATATATAGAAAAGAAAAAAAAATAAAAAAATAAACTAAATATAATTTTTTTATTTTTAAAATAATAGTTTGATTAAACGAAAAGACACTTTTGGCATTTATTTATTTATATTAAAAAAGCCAAAAGTGTCTTTTTGAAAAATAAATAAATCTTCCTTAATGTTTTTAAAATGCGGCTGATGAGGCTGGAGTATCTGTAACAGAATCAAATGATGGAATCACTGATTCCCCTTTTTGACTAACTAAAGCAGCAGGTGCTGGAGGTGGTTTTGGTGCGGAAGAATGATGAAATAATTCATATAATCCAACTCCAATGGCAGCCAATCCACCTAACACAGGAACAGCTTCTAAAGCCACACCACCAGCAGCAAGAAGACCTGCC
>TARA_R110002072_G_scaffold44503_2_pt1 | contig 16631 bp, 12 predicted proteins | sample TARA_R110002072 | Tara Oceans TARA_R110002072 (sample SAMEA4397118) | marine metagenome | biome: Polar Biome; feature: [SRF] surface water layer (ENVO:00010504); material: water (ENVO:00002006), including particulate matter (ENVO:01000060) such as... | depth 5 m | reverse complement strand
GCCGTGGCCGACCCCAACAGTTGCTGCCCCAGATCCAGCCTGGCCCTGGGGCGATTGAAGCGCTCCAGCAGATACTCCGTGTGCCCGGCAGCGGGCCGCCACTGCTGCTTCAGGATAGCCAGCGCACCGGCTGCGTCGCCCAGGGTACCGGACACGTACACCTCATCACCCACTTGTGCGCCGCTGCGCAGCAGCGCCTGGTCCGGCGGCAGTGCGCCCAGCACCTGCACGGAAATCGACAGTGGGCCGCGCGTGGTGTCACCGCCCACCAGCGGCAGGCGATATTCCGACACCGCTGCCGCCAGCCCCTCGCTGAACGCGTGCAGCCACAATTCATCTGTCTCCGGCACTGTGAGTGCGACCGTCATGCCCAGCGGCCGGGCACCCATCGCCGCCAGGTCACTGGCGGCAGCAGAGACCGCGCGAAAGCCGATATCCTCGGGAAAACTGTCCTTCGGAAAATGTACCCCCGCAACCATGGTATCCACCGAGGTGGCGAGGCGCTCACCGGCCTCGAGGCGCACAATGGCGCAGTCGTCGCCGACCGAGAGGTCCACGGCATCGCCGCCCCCGAGGTGGGAAAAATAGCGGTAAATCAGCGAGAATTCAGCGAGCGGCATCAGGACGCCGCGTCGACTTCAACCTTGCGCAGTTCTCGTGCGGCTTTGTCCAGCACACCGTTGACATACTTGTGGCTGTCGGTGGCACCAAACTTTTTCGCCAGTGCCACCTCCTCATTGATGACCACCTTGTACGGCACATCAATGCGGTGCGTCAGCTCGTACATACCCATTCGCAGCAGGGCGCGTTCGACGGGGCCGAGATCATCCAGCTTTCGATCCAGCAGCGGCTCCATCGCGGCATCGAGCTCATCGACACACGCAGGAATCCCGTGCAGTAGCGCCTGGAAGTACTCCAGATCGACATGTGCAAAATCGTAGTCGGCGCGAAACTCTGCCTCGATGTCACCCAGGGAAGCGCCTGCCATTTGCCATTGGTAGAGCGCCTGCATGCCGTAGTGCCTGGCCTTGCGGCGCTCAGCGGCGAGCGTGTTGTGCGCGGGTTTATTCATTCAGCTGAGCTTGCCCATCAGGCTGACCATCTCCAGTGCAGACATGGCGGCCTCTTCGCCTTTATTGCCTGCCTTGGTGCCGGAACGCTCCACGGCCTGTTCAATGGAATCCACGGTCAACACGCCGAAGGATACTGGAACGCCGTACTCCATACTGACCATCGCGATACCCTTGGTGCATTCGCCAGCAACGTACTCAAAGTGCGGCGTACCGCCGCGAATCACGGCGCCCAGGGCAATGATCGCATCGACATTCCCGCGCGCCGCGACTTTCTTGCACACCAGCGGGATCTCAAACGCGCCAGGGGCCCGCACGATGGTGATCTGCTTGTCGGCGACGCCGTGGCGGCGCAGGGTATCAATTGCGCCCTGCAGCAAGTGCTCTACGACAAAGCTGTTCCAACGCCCCACAACGATGCTGTAGTTGCCCTCGGCGCCAGTGAATGTGCCTTCGATGGTCTTGATGTCACTCATGTCCTTGTCCTTCTATTGTCCAGGATCCACAAAATCCAGTACTTCCAGGTCAAAACCGGAAATCGCATTGTACTTTATCGGCGCGCCCATCAGGCGAATTTTTCCGACACCCAGATCCTGCAGGATCTGGGAGCCCAGCCCCACCGTGGTATAGGTATCGGGCGGCGCGCCAGCGGCGGCACCCGCTTCGCCCAGCGCCATATCGATGCTGGCCAGCAATTGCTCCGGGCGCTCGGTCTGTGCCAGCAACACGACCACGCCGCGGCCGCTGGCCGCCACCTGCTGCAGGCACCTGCCCAGGCTCCAGGTCGGTCGCTCTGACAGTTTGCTCGTCACCAGGTCGCGCATCACAGATTGCACATGCACGCGCACCAGTGTCGGTTCACCGGCCACAATGTCACCTCGCGACATCGCCAGGTGCACATCCCCTGCCGTCTGGTCGCGGTAGGCCGTCAGGCGAAACTCTCCGTACTCGGTGTCTATCACACCCTCGCGAATACGGCGAATTGTGCGTTCATTCACCATGCGAAAATGAATCAGGTCGGCGATAGAGCCGATTTTCAAACCGTGTTGCGCAGCGAACTCGCGCAGTTCCTGCCCATCCGCCAACTCGCCAGCCGGGGTCAGTATGTCCGCAATCACCGCCGTCGGCAGCAGCCCCGCGAGCCGCGCGTAATCCGAGGCGGCTTCAGTGTGACCGGCACGCATCAGCACACCGCCGGGACGGGCTGTCAGCGGGAAGATATGACCGGGCTGCACGATATCCGACGGTCGCGCATGCGGCGCCACAGCAGCTTGCACGGTTCGCGCGCGATCCGCTGCGGAGATGCCGGTATCAATACCGCTGGCGGCTTCTATCGACAGGGTGAAGTTGGCTTTCTCGCCCTGGGCATCCTCCACCATCGGCGGCAGGTCCAACTGCCGGCAGCGCTCCTCGGTCAGGGTCAGGCAGATGAGCCCGCGCGCCTGACGCGCCATGAACGTCACATGCTTGGCCTCGCAGTGCTCTGCAGCCACCATCACCACGCCTTCGTTGTTACTGTCTGCATCGTCATCGATCAGCACCACCATGCGGCCCTGCCGGATGTCGCTGATCAACTCATCTACGCTATTCAATTCCATACTCATGGTTTCCCCGGCCCTCTGGACAGCGCGCCCAGAAACCCGTTTTCAGCGAGTGTATCCATCGACAGGCCACCGCCCGCACCGGTGGCAGCGGCATCGCCCTGAATCAGTCGCTCCAGGTAGCGGGCGATCACATCCACCTCAAGGTTGACGCGACTGCCGACGCGGTACTGGCCGAAAATCGTCTCGGTCATGGTCTGCGGAATAATATTCAGGTCAAATTCCGCGCCGTGCACCGCATTCACGGTGAGGCTGGTGCCATCGACACAGATGCTCCCTTTATGGGCGATGTAGCGGGCCAGTGCATCCGGCGCTCGCACCACCACACGGATAGAGCGCGCGTCCTCATTCAAGCTCACCACTTCACCAACACCGTCCACATGGCCGCTCACGATATGCCCGCCCAGCCGGCTCTGTGGGGTCAGCGATTTCTCCAGATTGACCGCTGAACCGGTTTTCAGGGCACCCAGCGTGGTGAAATTCAGGGTTTCCACGGAGACATCCGCCCAGTAGCCATCACCGGGCAGTTCGGTCACTGTCAGGCACACGCCATTGGTACACACGCTGTCGCCCAGCGCGACGTCATCCAGCGGCAGCTTGCCGGTATGGATGCGCAGGCGCAGATCACCTCCTCGCTCCTGCATCGCGGCGACGCTGCCGACGGCCTGGATAATTCCTGTGAACATAGTGCTTTCTCGTTAACTCTGGTGCGTATCTGAAAACGTGTGCGCCTGGTGCGGGATGGCGGTAAAGCGCCAGTCTGCCCCTACTTTGCGCACATCATCCAATGTGAGTTGCACCTTATCCGCCATGTGCTCCAGCGGCAATGCCAGCAGGGGACGTGCCCTGTCGCCAAGCAGGGCGGGTGCCATATACACGATCAACTCATCCAGCAATCCCGCCTGCAACAGTGCCCCTGCCAGGCGGGGGCCAGATTCTACCAGAATTTCATTGCATTGCTGCGCCGCGAGGAAGTTCATCAATTCGACCAGGTCCAGCCCGGCCTCATCACGGCGCAACGCGAGGCGCTCTGCACCGCTTGCGAGTATCGCCGGCGGCGCAGTCACCGTGCGGTCGTGGCACAGGACTGTCGGCGCGCTGCCATCGAGGACTTTCGCCCCCGGCGGTGTACGCAGACCGGAGTCCAGCACGACGCGCAGAGGCTGTCGGCCTGCCGCCAACTGCGCCGCCTCGGGCGCCAGGCCCAATTCTGCGGTGCGCACCGTGAGTGCGCAGTCATCCGCCAGTACCGTGCCGACACCGGTGACAATCGCACAGCTCATCGCCCGCAAGCGCTGCACATCTTGCCGCGCCGCCGGGCCGGTAATCCACTGGCTCTCGCCTGAAGCCATCGCGGTACGCCCATCCAGCGACATCGCCAGTTTCGCCCTCACACGGCCGCGTCCCCGTGTCATGCGGGCGATGTATCCGGGAATCACCGCGCGCGCCTCGTGCTCCAGCAGGCCGCACTCCACATCGATACCCGCTGCGCGCAACTTCGCCACGCCCTGCCCCGCCACCAGCGGGTTGGGATCGGTCATCGCGACCACCACTCTCACCACCCCGGCACGTACCAGTGCCTCGGCACACGGCCCGGTTTTACCGTGATGGCTACAGGGCTCCAGCGTCACGTAAGCAGTGGTGCCTGTCGCATCGCCCGCCGCATTCAGAGCTTCAACCTCTGCGTGATTACCCCCGGCCGGGCAGGTAAAGCCCTCGCCAATCACCAACCCCTCGCGCACCAGCACACAGCCGACATGCGGATTGGGCATCGCAGAGTACTGGCCGCGCCGCGCCAACTGCAGCGCACGGGACATCATCTGGGTATCAAACGGGGTGGGCATGGGTGAGTGTCACCGGGTCAATCGGGGGCTGGCTCGGCCTGCAGCCGTTCAATTTCATCGCGAAACTCGGCGATATCCTGGAAGCTGCGGTAGACAGAGGCAAACCGGACATAGGCGACCTGATCCATTTTTTTCAGCGCAGACATCACCAGCTCACCGACCACCAGCGACTGCACTTCGCGCTCGCCGGTAGCGCGCAGGGCGTGTTTGATCTGGATAATGTTGGCCTCAATATCCTCCACCGACACCGGGCGCTTCTCCAGTGCCCGCAGCAGGCCAGCGCGCAGTTTCTCCTCATCGAACGGTTCGCGGTTACCGTTCTGCTTGATCACCCGCGGCATCACCAGTTCTGCGATCTCGTAGGTGGTAAAGCGTTCCGCGCAACTCAGGCACTCTCTTCGACGACGCACCTGGTCGCCTTCTGCGACCAACCGGGAGTCGATAACCTTGGTGTCTTCAGCGGCGCAAAACGGACAGTGCATGGGCGTATCTCAGGAATCTAAGTGGCTGAACATTAACATATTTTCCGGGTTTGACGCTTTACTCATTTGGGGTACGGAATTTTCGCTTCTGCGCGCGGAGACCGAGCGTATGGAATAGTTTGCAGTCTGCGCTGAAGCCGGGAGTGTGGCGATTGTCAGCCTGTATGAACGGCCGCAAACTTTCCCCGCCTTTCGGGCTGCTGCGGAACTCGACAATTTTTGCTGCGCAAAAATCCGGACTCGCACAGTCCTCGCAGAAAGCCCCCGAAAGGCGGGGAAAGTTTCAGCAGCGGCCCTATTGTTCACACAGGCTGACAATCGCCACACTCCCTCGTATCCAGCGAGATTCTCAATCAGGGAAATAGCCCCATATCCTTGTGCCCACCATGGATTCCGAGTGTCTATGTTTAACCAGAAGCAGATTCCCGCATTGGTAGCAATTTGACCTTCAGCCACATTTTTTGGTCGGCAGGTAATGGATAGATAAGCTTAGAGAAAAGGATGTCGATGGCGGTCGGGGTGCCCGAAAAAATTGGGCCACGCTTAGCGCATTCCCCGCATTCGGGGCTTTCTGCGAGCAATGTTCGAGTCCGGATTTTTGCGCAGCAAAAATTGTCGAGTTGCGCAGCAGCCGAATGCGGGGAATGCGCTGTGGCCTTTTTCGGGCACCCCGACCGTCATCGACCGGGTTCCGAAGCAACAATCAATCAGCCGTAGACAGGAAACCGCTTACAAATTTCCAGCACCTTGCCTTTCACCTCGGCAATCACTGCCTCCGAAGTGCCGTTCTCCAGCGACTCCAGCACATCACACATCCAGCCGGTGAGCTCAACCGTCTCCGCCTCACCAAACCCGCGCGTCGTAATCGCCGGCGTACCCACACGCAATCCAGACGTAATAAAGGGCGAGCGCGGGTCGTTCGGCACCGCGTTCTTGTTGACAGTGATGTTCGCCTCACCGAGCGCCGCATCGGCGTCTTTCCCTGTGTAGGGCTTGCCGATCAGGTCCACCAGCATCAGGTGATTCTCGGTGCCGCCGGAGACGATCTTGATGCCGCGCTCAATAAAGGTGGCGGCCATCGCCTTGGCGTTTTTCACCACCTGCTTCTGATAGGTCACAAACTCCGGGCTTTGCGCCTCCTTGAAGCTCACTGCCTTGGCTGCGATGACATGCATCAGCGGGCCGCCCTGGCCGCCGGGGAACACCGCCGAGTTGAATTTCTTCTCCAGTTCCTCATTGGCTTTCGCCAGGATGATGCCGCCGCGCGGGCCGCGCAGTGTCTTGTGGGTGGTAGAGGTCACTACATCCGCATACGGCACCGGGTTGGGGTAGACACCGGCCGCAATCAAGCCGGCCACGTGAGCCATATCCACCATCAGGTAGGCACCGACTTTATCGGCGATTTCACGAAACCGGGCCCAGTCCATGATCTGTGAGTAGGCGGAGAAGCCGGCGACGATCATCTTCGGCTTGTGCTCCAGCGCCAGCGCTTCCACCTGGTCGTAATCGACCTCGCCGGTATCCGCATTCAGGCCATACTGTACGGCATTGTAGAGCTTGCCCGAGAAATTGGGCTTGGCGCCGTGGGTCAGGTGACCACCGTCCGCCAGGCTCATGCCGAGCACCGTGTCGCCGGGGTTGCACAGCGCCAGGTAAACCGCGGAATTCGCCTGCGAACCGGAGTGGGGCTGCACATTGGCGTAGTCGGCACCGAACAGGGCCTTGACTCGTTCAATGGCCAGCTCTTCGGCCTTGTCAACGTACTCGCAGCCACCGTAGTAGCGCTTGCCGGGGTAGCCCTCGGCGTATTTATTGGTGAGCACCGTACCCTGGGCCTGCATCACGCGCGGGCTGGTGTAGTTTTCCGAGGCTATCAGCTCGATATGCTCTTCCTGGCGACGCTCTTCCTCGCCGATAGCGGCAAAGATTTCATCGTCGAACCCTTCAATGGTCATGTTGTTGTCAAACATGCTGGCCCCCTCATTCAATAATGGGGCGGTCGCTGGCGTGGCCCCCCGGAAAGCGGCGCATTCTACCCTAAAACCGCCTCTACAAAGAAGGATGCGGTGCGAATTCTCTCGGCTTTGTTGCAGATGGCAATGGCGTCATTCGCGGCGCCGCACCTTGAACACGGCCAGTTCGCCAATCTGGCACGACGTTTGCGTGGCTCCTTGCTACCGCCTCGTGCAACTGACAAGAGACACCATGAACAACAGCTGGAAAAACTACCGGGCAGATGCGTTCTACGATGAGCTGATCGCCAGCTCCGGCCAGCCGCGCGTGGCCTCCCGCCGGCTGGTAAACCTGTTGCAGGCGCTGCCCGAGGACGAGATGGCCAGCCGGCGGGCGGCGGCAGAACTGGCGATCCGTGAAATGGGCGTGTCCTTCACCATTTACAGCGAGGGGAAAAATATAGATCGGGCCTGGCCTTTCGACATCATCCCCCGTGTGATCTCGGCCTCTGACTGGGCCCAGGTAAACCTCGGGCTCGCCCAGCGCAGCCGCGCCCTGAACCATTTCATTGACGATATCTACAACAAGCAACGTATCTTTGCCGACGGCATCGTTCCCGCGGACATCGTGCTGGAATCGGGGAATTTCAAGCCACCGTGTGTGGGCGTATCGCCCCGCCACGGTGCGTGGGCTCATGTCTGCGGCACCGATTTGGTGCGCGATCAGCGCGGCAAATTTTTTGTACTCGAGGACAACCTCCGCGTCCCCTCCGGCGTGTCCTACATGCTGGAAAATCGGGAGATCACCAAGCGCGTATTGCCGGAATTACTGGAAAACTACAGCATCCAGCCGGTCGACGACTACCCCTCGCGCCTGCACAGCACGCTGGCATCGCTATCGCCGCGGTCCTCGCGCCGACCCTGCATCGTGGTGCTCACACCGGGCATTTACAACTCAGCCTATTTTGAGCACGCCTTCCTCGCCCAGCGCATGGGGGCAGAACTGGTGGAGGGGAGTGATCTGTTCGTCGATGAGAACGACGCCGTTTACATGCGCACGGTAGACGGCCCGATCCGCGTGGATGTGGTGTATCGGCGTATCGATGATGACTTCCTCGATCCCGAGGTATTCCGTGAGGATTCGGCGCTGGGCGTGCCCGGTATCATGCGCGCCTGGAAGGCCGGCAACGTGGCCATCGCCAATGCGCCGGGTGCCGGTGTCGCCGACGACAAGGTGGTGTACGCCTTCGTGCCCGACATGATTCGCTACTACCTGAACGAGAAGCCGCTGCTGGCCAGCGTCAAAACCTATCTGTGCATGAACAGGAAGGATCGCGACTACGTGCTGGCCAACCTCGACAAGCTGGTGGTCAAACCGGCCAATGAATCCGGCGGCTATGGGTTGATGATCGGCTCCCAGGCCAGCAAGGCGGTGCGCGCCAAATTTGCCAGCCTGATCGAAGAGAATCCGCGCAATTACATCGCCCAGCCCATTCTGTCGCTGTCGACCGCCCCGACCTACATCAATGACCATGTGGAACCGCGACACCTGGACCTGCGCCCCTTTATCCTGCAGGGCAAGGACACCTGGGTGACACCGGGCGGCCTGACACGCGTGGCACTGACCAAGGGCTCACTGGTGGTGAATTCCTCCCAGGGCGGCGGCAGCAAGGATACCTGGATCGTGGAGGGAGGCCGATGAGCATGCTATCGCGAGTTGCCGAGCGGCTGTTCTGGATGGCGCGCTACCTCGAGCGCGCCGAGGATACCGCGCGACTGGTGTATGCCTATACCCATCTGGTGATGGACATCCCCAAAGGCGCAGAACCCGGCTGGGACATTCTGGTGCGAATCCTCAACGCCGAGGACAGCTATGCAAAGCACTACCGGGCCTACAACGAAACCAATGTTATGAAGTTCCTGATCGCGGAACCCGACAATATCAGCGGCCTTATGAACTCTATCCGCGCCGCGCGCGAAAACGTGCGAACCACGCGGGACGTACTGCCCAGTGAAGCGTGGGAGCATGTGAACGAGCTCTACCTGTATGCCCAGGAGTACTCCGAAAAAAGTGTTGGCCGGCGCAACCGCTCCCAGTTTCTCGAAACCATTATCGCCCGCTGCCAGATGATCAATGGTATGCTTGTGTCCACGCTGCCGCGCGGTCACGCCTACCGTTTCATCAAGTTGGGTCGATTACTGGAACGGGCAGATATGACCACGCGGGTAATCGATGTCGGCGCCGCCGCGCTACTGCGCGATGAGCGCCTGAAAAGCACGGTCGATCCGCTGATCTGGGCCAGCCTGCTCAACTCGCTGTCTGCCATGGGGGCTTACCAGCGTGAAATTGGCCCACAGGTGGAAGCCAGCTCGATGGTCGATTTTGTACTGCGGGAGGGCGCGTTGCCGCGCTCGATCAAGTTTTGCCTCAACGGCATACGCCAGGAACTGTCCCCACTGAAAAACAACGCGGACGCGACTAAACTGGTGATCAAGGCAAGGCGTAAACTCTCGGCGTTCGATGCCGAGGCATGCTCACGCGAGGATTTGCATATTTTTCTCGACCGGTTCCAACTCATCCTGACACAGCTCTACCGCAGCATCGACCAGACCTGGTTTATGACGGACGAGAGACGGGCAACTGCTACACTGAGTTGACAGGCAGGAACAACCAACACAGACGGTAAACACTGATGACAATTCGCGTTGCGATCAACCATCGCACTTCGTACAAGTTCGACCGCCCGGTATCGATGTCACCGCACACGGTGCGCCTGCGTCCGGCGCCACATTCGCGCACACCCATCCACAGCTACAGCCTGAAAATCAAACCCGAAGAGCATTTCATCAACTGGCAGCAGGACGCCTTCGGCAATTACCTGGCCCGTCTCGTGTTCCCGGAGAAATGCACGGAATTCGAAGTCGATGTCGAAGTCATTGCCGACATGACGGTGATCAACCCGTTCGACTTTTTCGTCGAGGAGTACGCGGAGAACTTTCCTTTTAACTATGCGGAGCAGGTAAAAAAGGAGTTGCTGCCGTATCTTGAAAAGCTGGAAGGCGGCCCGCTGTTCGATAAGTTCCTGGCCGGGGTGAACACCAAAAAGCGCGCCATCAATGACTTTCTGGTGGAGTTGAACCAGCAGGTGCAGCGGGAGATCGAGTACCTGGTGCGCATGGAACCCGGTGTGCAGTCACCGGAGGAAACACTGGAGACAGCGAAAGGCTCCTGTCGGGATTCCGCCTGGCTGCTGGTGCAAATGCTGCGACACCTGGGATTGGCCGCGCGTTTTGCCTCGGGCTATCTGGTGCAACTCAAGCCCGACGAGAAATCGCTGGATGGCCCCTCCGGCGCAGAGGAGGATTTCACCGATCTTCACGCCTGGTGCGAGGTATTCCTGCCCGGCGCCGGCTGGGTGGGCCTGGACCCCACCTCCGGCCTGTTCGCCAGCGAGGGGCATATCCCGCTGGCCTGCACGCCACACCCGGTCTCAGCGGCGCCGATTGCCGGCGCCACCGACAAATGCGAGGTCGAGTTCGACTTCAGCAACACCGTGGAGCGGATACTGGAGGACCCGCGCGTCACCAAACCCTATACCGAGGCGCAGTGGCAGCAGATCATGGCGCTGGGCCAGGCGGTGGACAAAGAGTTTGAACGCGAGGACGTGCGCCTGACCATGGGCGGCGAACCGACCTTCGTCTCGATTGATGACATGGAATCCGCACAGTGGAATACCGACGCACTCGGCGATGACAAATTGAGCCTGGCGAAGACACTGTTGCTGCGCCTGCGCGATCACTTTGCGCCCAAGGGCCTGCTGCACTATGGGCAGGGCAAGTGGTATCCGGGCGAGGAGGTGCCGCGCTGGGCGCTGGGTGTTTTCTGGCGCAAGGACGGCGAGCCGCTGTGGGACAACCCGGACCTGCTGGCCCGGGTGGATAAAGACTACGGCTACGAGGATGCTATCGCGGCGCGCTTCGGAGAGTACCTGTGCGATCTGCTCGCACTGCCCCGCGCCTGTTGCCAGCCAGCCTATGAGGACGGCCTGCACTACCTGATGCAGGAGCAGACCCTGCCCGAGAACCTGGATATCCTCGCGCAAAAACTCAAGGGCAACCTTGATCGCCGCCGCCTGGCGCGTTTGATCGAGCGCGGTTTTGGTGTGGCCTCAGGCGTCGTCATCCCGCTGCAACGCAGCACCGGATGGCCCGTTGCCGAGGACCAGAAAACCTGGCGCAGCAGTCTGTGGCCGCTGCGGCGTGAACGCATTACCCTGATCCCCGGCGACTCGCCGATGGGATTGCGCCTGCCTCTCAACGAACTGCCGGAAATTGCCAAAAAGGCGGACAGAGTCCAGCCCCAGCGCGACCCCTTCGAGCCGCGTGACCCGCTGGCAAAGCGCGCTGATATGCACTTCGCCGCGCCTGCGGAAAAAGCGGAACAGGACAACCTTGAGCCGGTGGAGTACGAAAAGGTGGTGCGTACCGCTATGTGTGTCGAAGTCCGCAAGGGTCGGCTGTATGTGTTCATGCCGCCGCTGGAGTACCTGGAAGACTATGTCGAACTGATCGCCGCGATTGAGCAAACCACTGCAGCGCTGCAGGTGAAAGTGCTTATCGAGGGCTACGAGCCGCCGCGCGACCCGCGAATGCACAAACTGCTGGTGACGCCGGATCCAGGCGTGATCGAGGTGAACGTGCACCCATCCAACAACTGGAATGAACTGGTGGCGACCACCACCACGCTATACGAGGAGGCGCGGCTGTCCCGCCTCTCCACCGAGAAGTTCATGCTCGATGGCCGCCACACTGGCACCGGCGGTGGTAATCACATCACGCTGGGCGGCGCCACGCCCGCCGACAGCCCGCTGCTGCGCAGGCCGGACCTGTTGCGCAGTCTGATCACCTTCTGGCAGCACCACCCCAGCCTCTCCTATCTATTCTCCGGTATGTTTATCGGCCCCACCAGCCAGGCGCCGCGTGTCGACGAGGGCCGCGATGAAATGCTGTACGAGTTGGAGGTCGCCTTTGCCCAGATGTCAGGCATTGAGGGAACACCGCAGCCCTGGGTGGTGGATCGCCTGTTTCGCAACCTGCTGATCGATGTCACCGGCAATACGCACCGCGCAGAATTCTGTATCGACAAGCTGTACTCTCCCAATAGCGCCACCGGGCGCCTCGGTATTCTCGAGTTTCGCGGCTTTGAAATGCCGCCGCACAACCGCATGGCGCTGGTGCAGGCACTGCTGTTGCGCTGCCTGGTCGCACGCTTCTGGCACACGCCCTATCACAAGCCGCTGATCCGCTGGGGTACCGAATTGCACGACCGCTTCATGCTCCCGCACTACATCTGGCAGGATATGAAGCATGTGGTGGAGGACCTGCGCGAGCACGGCTACCCGTTTGACCTGGAGTGGCTGGCGCCCTTTGAAGAGTTTCGTTTTCCGCACTATGGCCGCGTGCAGCTGGACGATATCGAACTGGAACTGCGCTGGGCCGTGGAACCATGGCATGTACTGGGCGAGGAGACCACCAGTTTTGGCACGTCACGCTATGTCGATTCATCAGTCGAACGCCTGCAGATACGGGCCACCGGCCTCACCGAGGGGCGCTATGTGCTGGCCTGCAACGGCCGCCGTGTACCGATGCGCAGCACCGGCCGACACGCGGAGCACGTCGGCGGCGTGCGCTACCGGGCCTGGTCACCGCCATCGGCCCTGCACCCGATGATCGGGGTGCATGTGCCGCTGACGTTCGACCTGATCGACACCTGGAACGGGCGCTCACTGGGCGGCTGCACCTATCATGTGTCGCACCCGGGAGGGCGCACCTACGAGACGTTCCCGGTGAATGCGTTTGAAGCCGAATCGAGACGGATCAACCGTTTCGGTGTGCTGTCCCATACGCAGGGACCTTTTATTCCGCAGCCGGAAGTGGACGCACTGCGAGAGTTTTTCCCGGATCAGCACCCGCCGCGGCCCATGGCACCGCCACCGGAGGAGTCTCCCGGGGAGTACCCGTACATACTGGACATGCGCAGCCCGCGTCGAAGCTGACATCGTCAACACGGTCGCTTTGCGGCTATACTAGGGGCGGTCGGGCGACACGCAGTCGCAGACCGGCCTGATCCGCCCCTGCTTTGACGCAATTACCACAGGTATATGATGTTGTGCCCAACCCCGTAACTTCTCCAGAATCCGGCCAATCACAGGCGCAGAATCAGGTCGTTCCGCTACTGCCACTGGAATACAAAAGTCGCAGTGGGCTGCTCGACGACGCCTGTACGCCAGAGGGCACCGTCAAACCCGAGTGGGAGTACATGCTGGGCAGCCTGCGCGACCTGGGTGCCGATGCGCTACGCGAACGCGAGCAGAAAGCGCGCCGTATCCTGCGCGACGATGGCGCCACCTTTAATATCTACAGCGGTGAAGGCGGTCCCAGCAGTCGCTGGGAAATGGATCCGGTACCCTACATTATCGGCAGCGAGGACTGGGCGCGGATCGAGGCGGGCCTGTTGGAACGCTCGGAGCTGTTCAATCTTTTGTTGCGCGATCTGTATGGCCCCAGGACGCTGCTGCGCCACGGCTTGCTGCCGCCAGAAGCCGTGTTCAGCCACGGCGGTTTCCTGCGCGCCTGCCAGGGCATCCAGATGCCGGGAGAGCACGAGCTGATTCTACACGCCGTGGATATGATTCGGCGCAGGGACGGCACCATGTGCGTACTGTCTGATCGCACCCAGGCGCCCAGTGGGGTCGGCTATGTGCTGGAAAACCGGACTGTGATGTCGCGCGTGTTCCCCAGTCTCTATCGCGACAGCCACGTACACCGCATCGCCAGCTTCTACCAGCGCCTGCGTCTAAAACTGATGTCGCTATCCCCCTCAGATGAGGCACCCCTGATCGCACTGCTGACCCCGGGTGGCCAGAACGAGACCTATTTCGAGCACACCTATCTGGCCAGTTACCTCGGCTTCCCACTGGTACAGTCCGGCGACCTGATGGTGCGCAACGGCTTCCTCTGGATGAAGTCCATGGATGGGCTGAAGCGCGTCGACGTGTTGATGCGGCGAGTGGACGATGCCTTCTGCGATCCGGTGGAGTTGCGCAGCAATTCTCGCCTCGGTGTACCCGGTCTGCTGGAAGTTGTGCGTGCAGGCCGCGTGGTAGTGGCCAACCCCCTGGGCAGCGGTGTGCTGGAGAACCCTATTTTCCTCAAGTACCTGCCCGAAATCAGCAAGAACCTGCTGGGGCGCGAGCCCCGATTGGCCTCGGTCAAAACCTATTGGGCCGGCGACGAAAAGGACCTCAAGTACATTGCCAGCAATATCCGCGAACTCATCATCAAACCCGCGTATCGGGGCAGCGGGATCACCAGTGTCTGGGGTGGCGACCTCGACGATGAGCAGCTCAACCAGTTGCTCGCGACAGTGCACAGCAAGCGCTATCAATACGTGGCTCAGGAACGCCTTGAAAAACCGCATATCCCGGCCTTTGAAAACGGCATGCTGGAACCGCGTCCCGCACTGTTGCGCACATTTTCTGTGGCCACCGAGGATTCGTACAAAGTCCTGCCAGGCGGACTGACCCGAATCGGGGCTGGCACCGGTAACGGTGTCATCAGCATGCAATCGGGCTCTCCCAGCAAGGATACCTGGGTTACCGCCACCGAAACCGAGCGCACACCCAGCATAGACCGCGCCCCCGACAGTATTCGTATCGCAGCGGATTCCCCGCTCCTCAGCCTGCCCAGCCGTGTGGTGGAAAACCTCTACTGGATGGGCCGCTATGCAGAGCGGGCAGAGGCGTCACTGCGTTTGTTGCGCACGGTTTTCGTATTGCTGCACGGCGAAGATCCCATCACACCCAGCGCCCAGAAAATCCTGTTACATACCGTGAGCGACATCACCGCTACCCTTCCAGGGTTCAAAGTTGCATCGAGCGAACTACTGGCCAAGCCGGATGAAGAGTTGCTGCATATCATCCGCGACGGCAGCCGCGCCGGCAGTGTCAAATCGACATTGAATGCGATGTTGTCTGCTGCCGACGAATCGAAAGAATTGTTGTCCACCGATACCATGCGCATCATTAACGATTTGCGCGACGCCATGGAAGAACTGGACCTCGCTCTCGACAGCGGGCTGACCTCCGCTCCGGAAGAGGCGCTGGACCCACTGGTGACAACGCTGACGGCGCTGTCGGGATTAATGCACGAGAGCATGGTTCGCGGCATTGGCTGGCGCTTTATGCAGCTGGGCAAACGCATCGAGCGCTCACTGCAAATCCTCAATACCGTACGCTGTCTGGTCACACCTGTGGTCAGTGAGTCGGACCAACCCACGCTGCTGACAGCGCTTCTGGTTTCCATGGAAGTGCTCATCACCTATCGCAGGCACGGTCGCCAGCGCCGGGGCATTGAACTCGGCCTGGAACTGGTCCTGCTCGATGACAGCAACCCGCGTTCGCTGTTGTTCCAACTGGAACAGTTACAACAACACCTGGCGGAGCTGCCCAAAGCGGATATCAAACCGGGCGAGCTCGGCGAGGAAGACCGCGCCCTGCTTGAGGCTATGACCAGCCTGCGACTATCACGCCTGCCGCAATTACTCGAAACGACATCATCGACCCGCGATGAAATGGGCCAGTTGCTGTCGCAATTGGAAGCGCTGCTGCAGGAGTTCAACCGCATTATCAGCGACAAGCATTTCGATCACCGCACCGACGAGCAGCAGTTGGTCACCAGTTTCTGGGGCGTGCAGTAATGCGTTATCGAGTTAAACATATCACGCGCTACAACTATTCCGCTCGAGTCACTCGCTGTTACAACCTTGCCAACATCATTCCACGGGATACCGCACGACAGCATTGCCTGAGCAATCGCATCACGCTCTCACCGCTGCCTTCGACAACGCACAAGCGCACGGACTACTTCGGCAACAAGGCCTTTCATTTCGAGATACAAAAAGCACACAGCGAACTGAGCATTACCGCCGTGAGCGAGGTAGAAGTTGCCGACAGGAATATGGCGCCCAACCTGGACCTGGGTATTTCCTACCGCGAGGCACTAGCCTACTTTCGCAGCGCCAGCAAACCGGAAGTCATCGAAGCGCGTGAATTTCTGTTGAGTTCGCCATTGATCGAGGCCACTGACGTGCTGGCGGAGTATGCTCGCCCCTCGTTTGCGCCGGAGCGCTCACTCAAATCCTGTGTCGCCGAACTCACTCGCCGTATTTTCAAGGAGTTCACTTACGACCCGCAGTTCAGCACCATCGCCACGCCGCTGACCGATGTGTTGAAGCACAAGAAGGGTGTCTGCCAGGACTTTGCCCATCTGGAGGTAGGCTGCTTGCGGGCGATGGGAATTCCAGCGAAATATGTGTCCGGTTACATCGAAACACTGCCCAAGCCGGGTCAGCAAAAGTTGGTGGGGGCCGATGCGACGCACGCGTGGATCGCCTTCTTCTGCCCGGAGGAAGGTTGGGTGGAGTTCGATCCCACCAATGACAGCATGGCTGGCAACCAGCACATCGTGACTGCGTTTGGCCGCGACTACTACGATGTCACCCCATTGCGCGGCGTGATTTTTGGCGGCGGTTCAGGACCGGTACTGAATGTCTCCGTGGATGTCAGCCGCGTAGTAGAAAGTTTGGGGTCAGAAAGTTTGGGGTCAGAGTAAAAACCTCCCT
>TARA_R110002072_G_scaffold5891_7_pt1 | contig 16651 bp, 14 predicted proteins | sample TARA_R110002072 | Tara Oceans TARA_R110002072 (sample SAMEA4397118) | marine metagenome | biome: Polar Biome; feature: [SRF] surface water layer (ENVO:00010504); material: water (ENVO:00002006), including particulate matter (ENVO:01000060) such as... | depth 5 m | reverse complement strand
GTTTGTTCGTGTCAGGGAGCCGGTGTGCAGGTCAATCAATAGATCGCAGTGGCGCACAATATTTTCAAAGAACGAGAATGCGATCCGCGACGCGGAACTGCCATTGGGATTGCCGGGGAAATAGCGATTCAGGTCACGCCTGTCTGGCAGATAGCGGGTGCCCCTGGTAAAGCCCAGCAGATTCACTATGGGGACGCCAATGACCGTGCCGTAGAGCTTTTTGGGCTTGAGATCGCTGACCAACTTGCGGATGATTTCAACGCCGTTCAGTTCATCCCCGTGAATGGCCGCCGTCAGGCACAGGGTTGGGCCGGGATGCTTGCCACGGATCAGGTACACTGGCGTCTCCAGTTTGCTGCCGTAGGATGTCTCGCCGGCAATCCACAGCAGGCGTTCTGATTCACCGGGGGCGACACGCGTGCCCAGGATGTCCAGCGTTTGATTCGCGTTCTTCGAGCGGGGTTTCTTGGGCTGGGCTTCCGCGTTGGCCGGGGAGGCGTTGAGCTTGCGCGCCTGGACTTGAATCGGCTGCAGTTTCTGGACACTCGGCGGCTTATTCGGCAGCACCGGCTTTGTCTCTGTGGCGGCGGGGGATTTCTCGGCGCTGTCCCTGCCCGCAGCGCTATCGCGCTCCGTCTTGATGGGCTTCTGTTGTGCCGTGGCGGTTTTGGCCGGTTCCGCAGACGCGTCAGGCGCTGGCCGCGGTGGCTCAACAGGGCGTGCTTCGGGCTGCTTCGCCAAAGGCGTGCCATCCGTGAGTTCGCCTGACTGTGTTGCACGCGTTGACTGCGCGGGCTGGTCCACCTGGGCGGAGGCCTTTAGTGCGACCACCAGCAGAAAGGTGAATAGCCAGACCGGATATCCCCAGAAGCCAAATAATTGGTGTCGCCGCATTGATTGAACCATCGAGTTAAGAAAACCAACCGCCAAGCAGGCTTTGGGTGCGGGCTGCAGTGTCATTGTTGCGCGCTGATCGCGACAGCCATAGAGAGAATTGTGTGGGATGTGCTTGCGAATAACTATGCTTGATTGGTCGGGGTGGATGCAAGTTTTTTGTCCCCCCGCGAGGCTTCGCAGTGCCGCGCCGCGCTAGCGCCAGCCGGGCGCACAGTAGAGCGGGGCTGGCTGAATGCCAGCGTTGGCCGGCGGGAGGTGGCTTCAGATTGGAAGGGGAAGCGAGCGCGTCCTCCTAGGACGGGCTCTCAATGGCGCTCTGCAGGTAGTTCTGGATACCGATTTTGTCGATCAGGCTCAGCTGCGTTTCCAGCCAGTCAACGTGCTCTTCCTCGGACTCCAGTATGTCCTCCAGCAACTCTCGCGAAATATAATCCTGCACCGATTCACAATACGCAATGCCTTCGCGCAGGTCGGGAATGGCCTTCAGCTCTAGTTTGAGGTCGCACTTGAGCATTTCCTCCGTGTTCTCGCCGATCAGCAGTTTTCCCAGATCCTGGAGGTTGGGTAGCCCTTCCAGAAACAGAATGCGCTCGGTCAGCTTGTCGGCATGCTTCATCTCATCGATAGACTCCTCATACTCGTGCTCCGCGAGCTCCTTGAGCCCCCAGTCCTTGTACATGCGCGAGTGGAGGAAGTACTGGTTGATGGCGATTAATTCGTTGCCGAGGACTTTGTTGAGGTATTGGATGACTTTTGCGTCGCCTTTCATGGGGCACCTGCTGAGTTACCAAAGGCTGCAGTATGCCGCCGATACGGGTGCTTCGTCAAATGTAAGTCATTGATTAATATAAGAATGAATAATAAAAATACGATAGATTCGCAATCGTATTTCTATCTGAAGGCGGATGGAGGCGCTGTCAGGACAGCCTGGGCACTAGCTGAGTGCGTAGCACAGCTGCTGCTCCTGGAGGTTGTCCACCAGTGTCTCGCGCAGGATTTCCCGTGTCTGGATGCCACATTTGCCGCACTGGCTGGCCACGCCGAGCGTGTTGCGCACTTCCCTGAGCGAGCTTGCGCCGTCTGTGATTGCCGCGCGAATCTGGGTATCGGTTATTCCCTTACAGAGGCAGACGTACATGATGCTAACCGGCTAGAATTGACGAACGGCAAGCGTAATAATAATGAGAATGATTGTCAACAAGGTCTTTCTGTATTTTTCGGTTCCACACGGTTGACCGCAGTAGGGCCCCTCCCTATAATGCACAGCCTCGAATTTGAGCTCCAGTGACGAGTAGAGTTCAAAGGGGGTTGCCGAGGGGCAGTTCACAATCGAGGAAGTTTTGATGCGGGGTGGAGCAGCCTGGTAGCTCGTCGGGCTCATAACCCGAAGGTCGTCGGTTCAAATCCGGCCCCCGCTACCAATTGGCACTGTCGGCTCCAAAGTAGACAGTGTGAAGACGAAAAGCCCCTTTTTAGGGGCTTTTTCGTATATGGAGTAAACAAACCGCCCGTGGCGAGTAAAGATCAGCAAATTGCGGACATGGTGCAATCTACAGTGGCGGCCCTGGGTTACGAACTGTGGGGCGTTGAATACGTCGCGCAGGGGAAGCACAGCGTTGTGCGGGTCTATATCGATAGCCCTGCGGGCATCTCCGTTGATGATTGCGCAACGGTCAGCACACAGGTGAGCAGCATTTTTGATGTCGAGGATCCAGTCGCCGGGGAATACACCCTGGAGGTCTCCTCGCCGGGCATGGACAGGCTGTTGTTCACACTGGAGCAGTATGCGGGCTACGTTGGCGAAGTGGTGGAATTGCGCCTGCGCAGCGCGTTTGAGGGGCGGCGCAGGTTCAAGGGTGTTTTGAAAGGTATTGAAGGCGATGACGTCGTGGTGCAGGTCGATGATCACGAGTTCCTGTTGCCCTATGGCGCGATAGAAAAGGCGCGCGTACAACTGCGTGTCTGAACGCGAAAAGAAAACTGGCGAGGCTTGAGATGACGAAAGAAATTCTGATGGTAGCTGAGGCTGTCTCCAACGAGAAAGGCGTGTCTGAGGACATTATCTTTGAGGCCATTGAGTTGGCATTGGCGACAGCGACCAAAAAGCGCTACGACGAAGAAGCCGATATTCATGTCACCATTGACCGCAAAACGGGTGACTATGTCTCTGTGCGTCGTTGGCTGGTGGTGCCCGATGACGAGATGGCCCTGTTGGGCACGCAGTTCACCACTGAGGAAGCGCTCGAGCAGGACCCGAATTTGAAGCCCGGTGATATCTACGAAGAGCAGGTAGAGAATGTTGAATTCGGGCGTATCGCCGCGCAAACCGCCAAGCAGGTTATTGTGCAGCGTGTGCGCGACGCAGAGCGCGCACAGGTGGTGGAGCAGTACCTGAGCCGGGTCGGCGAGCTTGTTGCCGGAACGGTGAAAAAGGTGACACGCGACAACGTTATCGTCGATCTCGGTAACAACGCCGAGGGCTTGTTGCCCCGCGATCAACTGGTCGGCCGTGAGACATTCCGTGTCAATGACCGGGTGAGGGCAATTCTGAAGGAAATCAGCAGCGAAGCGCGTGGTCCCCAGCTTATATTGAGTCGCTCCTGCACGGAGATGCTGATCGAGCTGTTTAAAATTGAAGTTCCCGAGATCGCCGAAGAGGTTATCCAGATCCGTGCCGCCGCGCGCGACCCGGGATCGCGCGCCAAAATTGCGGTTAAAACCAACGACCAGCGCATTGATCCTGTCGGTGCCTGTGTCGGCATGCGCGGTTCGCGTGTCCAGGCCGTGTCCAACGAGCTGGACAACGAGCGTGTGGACATCGTGCTGTGGGACGACAACCCCGCGCAACTCGTGATCAACGCGATGGCGCCGGCGGAAGTGGAGTCCATTGTCGTGGACGAGGATAGCGGCACCATGGACGTTGCGGTTTCACAGGATAACCTGGCCCAGGCTATCGGGCGCTCCGGGCAGAATGTGCGTCTGGCCTCGCAGCTGACCCAGTGGACAATCAATGTCATGAGCATGGAGGACGCTGCTGAGAAACACGAGGCGGAAGCCGGGCAGGTGATCAAGGTATTCGTCGACAGTCTCGATATCGATGAGGACGTGGCTGAAATCCTGGTTGAAGAAGGGTTTACCACGTTGGAAGAAGTGGCCTATGTGCCGCTGGAAGAAATGACCGCTATCGAGGGGTTCGACGAAGACATTGCAGAGGAATTACGGGCGCGGGCCAAGGACGCTTTGCTCACTATGGCGATTGCGTCAGAGGAGCAGTTGGGGGCTCGTGAGCCGGCGGAAGACCTGTTGACGATGGAAGGTATGGATCGTCATCTGGCATATCTTCTGGCCAGCCGCGAAATCGTTACCATGGAAGACCTCGCGGAGCAGGGCGTGGACGACCTTATGGATATCCCGGACATGACAGAAGAGCGTGCCGGTGAATTGATTATGACCGCAAGAGCACCCTGGTTTGCCGAAGCAGAAGAGTAATCTGGCACGGCAGAGTCAATCATATTACGACAGGGTAGCAAGGAGATTATTGAATGGGTCAGGTGACAGTAGAGCAGCTCGCAGAAGTGGTAGGTGCGTCCTCGGAACGTCTGCTGACGCAGATGAAAGAAGCGGGATTGCCTCACACGCAAGCAGAGGAAGCTGTGTCCGATGAGGACAAGCAGACCCTGCTTCAATATCTGAAGCGAAGTCACGGTGAATCCACGGACGCTCCCAAGCGTATTACGCTGAAGCGCAAAACGCTCACCACCTTGCGTACCACCGCGTCGCAGGGCAGGAAAACCGTTAATGTGGAGGTGCGCAAGAAACGCACCTATGTGAAGCGCGACGCAGAGCAGTCGGATGGCGCAGAAGCGCCCTTAGAGGAGGTGTCGGAGCAGCCAGAGCCGACGCCGGCGCCGGTACCAGAGCCGCCCGTGCAGGAGCCCGAACCACAAGCAGAAGAAGTTACAGCCGAGGCCGCAGAGGCGGTAGAGGCCAAAGCCGCGGCAGCGGCGGAGCGTGAGCAACTTGCAGCGGCGGTATCGGAACTGGAAGGTGATCCGGATGAAGACCCGGCCAACATCGATCCGGAGATCCTGCGGCAGCGAGCTGCAGCACGGCGCAAGCTCATGGAAGCCGATGAGGCCGCAGCGCGACAGGCGGCCGCCGAGGCACGCAAGGCCGCTGAGGAGCTGGAAAAAGCCGAGGCACTGGCCAAAAGCCAGGAAAAATCGAAAGAGGCGACCAAGCGTCCGAAACGCTTGCATGAAGTGCCTGCCTCGCCCCGCGTTGCCGATGACGATACCCGCAAGCCGCGCAGCCGATTGGCTCGCAACGCCCCCTCTGGCCGTGGTAAGCAGCGCAGTCATAACCTGTCGCTCGCCGACCTCGATTCCGAGGCCGGTATTGGCCGCCGCCGCGGTGGACGCAAGAAGCTGAAGTCATCTCACGCGGAACACTCCAAACACGGGTTTGAAATGCCAACAGAACAAAAAGTTCGTGAGATCGGACTGCTCGATATGATCTCTGTCGCCGACCTGGCGCAGCAGATGTCGGTCAAATCCGGGGCGGTCATCAAAGAGCTGATGAAGCTCGGTGTGATGGCCACAATCAACCAGATGATCGACCGCGATACGGCGACGCTGGTGGTGGAAGAGTTTGGGCATGAGGTCAAGCAACTGAGTGCTGATGCGCTTGAGGAAAAACTCGAGGAAACCCTGTCGCAGCACGAGGGAACCCAGGAGCCCAGGGCGCCAGTGGTGACTGTAATGGGCCATGTGGACCACGGTAAGACCTCGCTGCTGGACTACATCCGCAAGAGCAAGGTGGCATCGGGTGAAGCGGGCGGTATTACGCAGCATATCGGTGCCTATCATGTTGAAACGGATCGCGGCATGATCTCGTTTCTCGATACACCCGGGCACGCGGCCTTTACCGCGATGCGGGCGCGAGGAGCGAAGAGTACGGACATCGTGATTCTGGTGGTCGCAGCTGACGATGGTGTGATGCCGCAAACAGAAGAGGCGGTGAAGCACGCCAAAGCGGCCAATGTGCCCATCATTGTCGCGGTCAACAAAATGGACAAGCCGGGTGCAGACCCTGAGCGGGTCAAGAGTGAACTCGCCGCGAAAGACGTCATTCCCGAAGACTGGGGTGGCGACACGCAGTTCATCCATGTGTCGGCCCTTACGGGTGACGGTGTCGACGATCTTCTCGATGCTGTGTTGCTGCAGGCGGAAGTGCTCGAGTTGACTGCCGCCAGGGACGTCCCTGCACAGGGTATTGTCATTGAGTCGCGCCTGGACAAGGGGCGTGGTCCGGTCGCCTCACTGCTGGTTCAAAGCGGTACATTGCGCAAAGGCGATATCGTGCTGGCGGGCCTGCAGTTTGGCCGCGTGCGCGCCATGCTGGATGAGAACGGCAAGCCAATAGACGAAGCGGGCCCCAGCATACCGGTCGAGATTCTCGGCCTCGATGCCACGCCAGCTGCCGGCGATATCTTTGCCGTGGTTGAGAACGAGAAGCGCGCTCGCGAGGTTGCCGATTTCCGTCAGGAGAAGACACGCGACATGAAGCTCCAGCGCCAGCAGGCCTCCAAGCTGGACAATATGTTCGAAAGCATGACGGCAGGGGAGAGGAAGTCGCTGAATGTTGTCGTCAAGGCCGACGTTCGTGGCTCGCTCGAGGCCATCCAGTCCGCGTTGCTCGATATTGGTAACGACGAGGTGCAGGTGAATATTGTCACCGGTGGTGTTGGTGGTATCACTGAAACGGATATCAACCTGGCGGTGACCTCCGGCGCCGTCGTCTTCGGTTTCAATGTGCGGGCGGACAACGCCGCGCGAAGAATCGTGGAATCGGAAGGTGTTGATCTGCGCTACTACAACGTGATCTATGACCTGATAGACGATGTGAAAGCGGCCCTCACGGGAATGCTGGCGCCTGAGTTGCGCGAGGAAATTATCGGTATCGCTGAGGTTCGAGATGTGTTCCGGTCACCAAAATTTGGCCAGATTGCCGGCTGTATGGTGATCGAGGGGACTGTCTATCGCTCCAAACCCATTCGGGTTCTGCGCGACAGTGTCGTCATTTACCAGGGAGAGCTGGAGTCCCTGCGCCGCTTCAAGGATGACGCCAACGAAGTGCGCAACGGTGTCGAGTGCGGAATCGGTGTGAAGAACTACACTGATGTAAAAGCGGGTGACCTGATCGAGGTGTATGAAGTGAAGGAGATCGCCCGCTCCTTGTAAGCGGCGTTCTGGAGAGTAATCCCGATGGCAAAAGAGTATGCCAGAACCCAGCGCGTTGCAGACTATCTGCAGCGTGAGCTGGCCGCCCTGATCCAGCATGAAGTGCGGGATCCCCGGGTCGGTATGGTCAGTATCACCGGGGTGGACGTCAGCCGCGACCTGGGTCATGCGAAGGTTTACTGTACGGTGATGGGCAGTAACTCCAGTGAAGAGGCCTCTGAATCACTCGAAGTCCTGAACAAGGCAGCGGGTTTCCTGCGCAGCCAGCTGTCTCGAGACAGCAATATGCGCACGGTGCCGCAGCTGCGATTTTATTTTGATGCCAGCATCGGACGCGGACGCGATCTGGAGGACCTGATCAAGCGCGCTGCGAACGCCGATCGCGAGTTAGGACTGCGCACTGATGACGGGTCTGAGGTCTAACAGTGGCAAGACGTCGCAAGGGACGTGCGATAGACGGCATCCTGCTACTGGACAAACCCATGGGCGTGAGTTCCAACCGCGCGTTGCAGACGGTAAAGCACCTGTATGGCGCCGCGAAGGCCGGCCACACGGGCAGTCTGGATCCGCTGGCTACCGGCGTGCTGCCGCTGTGTCTCGGTGAAGCGACCAAGTTTTCCCAGTACTTGTTAGATGCAGACAAGGCCTACGAGAGTACTTTTGTACTGGGCAGCGTCACCGACACAGGTGATGCAGAGGGCAAGGTGCTGGAGGTCCGCGATGCGAGCGGTGTTACCGAAGGCGATGTGCGCACGGCGTTGCAGCAGTTTGAGGGTGAGATCGAGCAGGTCCCGTCCATGTTCTCTGCCATCAAGCAGGGTGGACAGCCGCTTTACAAGCTCGCGCGCCAGGGCCTGGAGGTGGAACGAAAGCCGCGGCAGGTGGTGATAAAGGAGTTGCAACTGCGCGCTTTTCGGGGCGGTGACAAGCCCGAAGTGGATATTTACCTGGCCTGCAGCAAGGGTACGTATGTCAGGTCGCTGGCTGAGGACCTGGGCCGGGTTCTGGGTTGTGGCGCTTTTGTCAGCGCGCTGCGCAGGACCAGGGCGGGCCCATTCAGCATAGAAAACAGCGTCACGCTGGGCGCACTGCAGGCACTCAAGGCCAACGGTGACCTGCCCGCGATCGATGAGCTGTTGCTGCCCGCCGATGCGGCGCTGGGAGAGTTGCCGCTGGTGTGCCTCAGCGAATCCGGCGGTTTCTACATCCGTCAGGGGCAGCCGGTGATGGTGCCAAATGCACCTCGTGATGGTATTGTGCGCGTCGCGCTGCACAGCGGCGAGTTTTTAGGGGTTGGAGAGATGTTGGACGACGGGCGCGTGGCGCCGCGTCGCCTGATTGTCACCGAAGGGTGACGCGAACCTGTCTGTAAATCTGCATGGACAGGCTCTTTTATTAACGAAGGGCGGTGCGCCGCCTGAGGCAGATTGAGAAAGAGGAATAGAAAATGGCTTTATCAGTAGAAAAGAAAGCAGAAATCGTTAAAGAGTACCAGGTAGGCGAAGGTGACACGGGTTCCCCGGAAGTACAGGTCGCACTGCTGACAGCGAATATTGAGCAGTTGCAGGGGCATTTCCAGTCACACTCGCATGACCACCACTCCCGCCGCGGTCTGATCCGCATGGTTAACCAGCGCCGCAAGCTGCTGGATTACCTGAAGCGCAAAAATACACAGCGCTACAGCGATCTGATCAAGCGACTCGGTCTGCGTAGATAAGCTGTATCCCTGCCGGGACGTTCATGGGAGCGTCCCGGTGTCATATTGAGAATTGGAGAAATATTGTGAATCCAGTAACAAAAACATTTCAGTACGGCGGCCAGACCGTCAGCCTGGAAACCGGGCGCATAGCCCGGCAGGCAACTGGTGCGGTCCTGGTGACCGTCGAAAATACTTCAGTACTGTGTACTGTGGTCGCAGAGAAAACTGAACGCCCGGGACGGGATTTTTTCCCGCTGGCAGTCCATTACACTGAGAAAACCTACGCCGTTGGTAAAATACCCGGTGGCTTCTTCAAGCGCGAAGCTCGCCCCAGTGAAAAAGAAACGCTGACTTCCCGTCTGATTGACCGCCCGATTCGTCCCCTGTTCCCCAAGGGTTTCATGAACGAAGTACAAGTCATCTGTACTGTGATGTCGGCGGATAAACATATCGATCCGGATATCGCTGCCATGATAGGCACTTCTGCAGCTCTGGCCATTTCCGGCTGTCCCTTCAATGGCCCCATCGGTGGTGCCCGTGTCGGCTTCAACGAAGCGCAGGGCTATTTCCTCAACCCCACTTATGAGCAGTTGGCTGATAGCAAGCTCGATATGGTCGTTGCGGGAACCAAGGACGCGGTGTTGATGGTGGAGTCCGAGGCCAAGGAATTGAGCGAAGACCAAATGCTGGGTGCTGTGTTGTACGCACACCAGGAAATGCAGGTCGTTATCCAGGCAATCAACGAACTGGTGGCTGAAGCTGGTAAGCCGCGCTGGGAGTGGAACGCGGCTGCGGTCAATGAAGAACTGCTGGCAGCGGTTGAAGGCCAGGTTAAGGCCGATCTTGGCGAAGCCTATCGCATCACCGAAAAAGCTGCACGTTACGAGCGCGTTGGTGAAATTCGCGATGCCGCCGTTGCCGCATTGGCGATTGAAGGTGGCCCCTCTGAAGATGAAGTGAAAGAGATCTTCAAGAAGATTGAGAAAAGCCTGGTGCGCAAGCGCATCATTTCTGGCGAGGCGCGTATTGACGGCCGCGATAATCGCACGGTGCGTCCCATTGCCTGCGAAGTGGACATACTGGCCAAGGTTCATGGTAGCGCCCTGTTCACACGCGGTGAAACGCAGGCGATTGGTGCTGTGACACTCGGTTCTACGCGCGATGCACAAATCATCGATGCACTGCACGGTGAGCGACGTGATCCGTTCATGCTGCACTATAACTTCCCTCCCTATTCTGTCGGTGAAGCGGGTCGTGTTGGCTTCACCAATCGTCGTGAAGTTGGTCACGGTCGTTTGGCTCGCCGCGGCCTCGCAGCTGTGCTGCCCACCAGCGAGGAGTTTCCTTACACGATTCGCGTGGTATCCGAGATCACTGAATCCAACGGTTCAAGTTCCATGGCATCCGTTTGTGCAGGTTCACTGGCCATGATGGCGGCTGGTGTGCCGCTCAAGGCACCGGTTGCCGGCATCGCTATGGGCCTGGTGAAGGAAGGCAATCAGTTTGCCGTGCTGACCGATATTCTCGGTGATGAGGATCACCTCGGTGATATGGACTTCAAGGTAGCGGGTACTGCCGAGGGTGTGACTGCACTGCAGATGGACATCAAGATCGAGGGTATCAATGAACAGATCATGGAAGTTGCGCTGGAGCAGGCGCAAGTTGCTCGACTGCACATACTGGGACAGATGAACGAGGTGTTGCCCGCAGCGCGCGCTGTCACCTCTGCCAGCGCCCCCAGCATGATGACGCTGAAGGTCGACTCTGACAAGATCCGCGATATTATCGGTAAAGGCGGCGTGACCATTCGCTCCATTACCGAGCAGTCCGGTGCGACAGTTGATATCGACGATGACGGCACGGTACGTATTTTCGGCCAGGACCAGGCGTCACGCGATGCAGCAGTCGCCATGGTTCAGGAAATTACCGCAGAGGCCGAAGTCGGCGCGGTTTACGAAGGTACTGTTGCGCGTATCGTGGACTTTGGTGCTTTCATCAATATTCTGCCCGGCAAGGATGGTCTGGTGCATATCTCGCAAATCGCCAATGAGCGAGTAGAGAATGTCTCTGACCACCTGAAGGAAGGCGACGTCGTGCGTGTGAAAGTGCTGGACGTGGATCAGCGTGGCCGTATCAAGCTCTCTATCAAGGAGTTGCTGGAAGATGAGGCGGCTGACACCGACGAAAGCCCCGCTCAGGAAGCTGTAGAGTAACGCCCGGCTCCCTGTAGCAGGTAATCAGAAGGGAGGCGCCGCACGCAGGGTGCATCCCTTCGCCATCTGCCCGACCGGGCGAGTTACGTCGGCCGGTTGTCAATCAGGTTCTGAACCACCGAGGGGTCTGCCAGCGTGCTGGTATCCCCGAGGTTTTCCAGCTCATTCTCGGCAATCTTGCGCAGTATACGGCGCATGATTTTGCCGGAGCGTGTTTTGGGTAAACCCGGCGCCCACTGAATAATGTCAGGTTTGGCGATCGCTCCGATTTCTGCAGAACACAATGCCAGCAACTCGGCACGCAGTTGCTCCGAGGGCTGCACGCCCTGCATCGGTGTGACATAGGCGTAAATGCCCTGGCCCTTGATATCGTGCGGATACCCGACCACAGCTGCCTCGGCGATGTGCTCGTGCAGCACCAGTGCACTTTCGACCTCGGCGGTCCCCATGCGGTGGCCGGAGACATTGAGCACGTCGTCGACGCGCCCGGTGATCCTATAGTAGCCATCGCCGTCGCGGCTGGCACCATCACCGGTAAAATAATAGCCTGGGTACGGCTTGAAGTAGGTGTCTACCATGCGCTGGTGGTCACCGTACACCGAGCGAATCTGGCTGGGCCAGGACGACTTGATCACCAAATAACCGGCGCCGGGCCCCTCAATTTCAGCGCCGCTTTCATCCAGCAGCGCCAGTTCCACGCCGAAGAAGGGCTGTGCGGCTGATCCCGGTTTCAGGTCTGTCGCCCCGGGCAGTGGTGTGATCATGTGCGCACCGGTCTCGGTTTGCCACCAGGTATCGACAATGGGGCAACGCGCGTCACCGACCACGTTGTAGTACCACTCCCAGGCCTCCGGGTTGATGGGTTCGCCGACGGTGCCCAACAGGCGCAGGCTGGCGCGGGAACTGCGTGTTACCGGTTCGTCGCCCACCGCGTGCAGCGCGCGGATGGCGGTGGGTGCGGTGTAGAAGGTATTCACCTTGTGCTTGTCGACGATTTCCCAGCAGCGCCCGGCATCGGGATAAGTGGGTACGCCTTCAAACATCACGGTTACAGCACCATTGGCGAGCGGCCCGTAGAGGATATAGCTGTGACCGGTAACCCAGCCGACGTCCGCGGTGCACCAGAATACCTCGCCCTCGCGGTAATCAAACACGTATTTGAAGGTCATTGCAGACTGTAGCAGGTAGCCGGCTGTTGTATGCAGCACGCCCTTGGGCATGCCGGTAGAGCCGGACGTGTAGAGAATGAACAGCGGGTCCTCGGCATCCATCGACTCCGGCACACAGTCGCTGTCAGCGCGATCCACTGTTTCGTGATACCAGATGTCCCGGCCCTCGTGCCAGTCGATGTCGCCGCCGGTGCGCTCTACCACTAGGCAGGTGTGAACATTGGGGCAGGATGCCAGCGCCTTGTCGGCATTTACTTTCAGTGGGATTATTTTACCGCCGCGCACACCCTCGTCGGCAGTGATGATGACCTGGCAATCTGAATCCAGAATCCTGTCCTTGAGTGCCTCGGGAGAGAACCCGCCAAACACAACCGAATGCACGGCGCCGATTCTTGTGCACGCGAGCATCGCGTAGGCCGCCTCGGGAATCATCGGCATGTAGATACAGACGCGGTCCCCCCTGCCGACACCGCGCGCCTTCAGCGTATTGGCGAGCCGGCAGACCTGGTCTTTCAGTTCGCTGTAGGTAATGTGTTTGCTGTCGGCGGGATCATCACCCTCCCACAGCAGGGCGGTCTGCGTGGCCCGCTGTGGGAGGTGCCGGTCGATGCAGTTATAGCTGACATTGAGTTTGCCACCGGCGAACCACTCGGCTTCACCCTTGGCGAAGTCGGAACGGACAACAGTGTTCCAGGTTTGATCCCAGGATAAAAAAACGCCAGCCATCTCCGCCCAAAAAGCGTCCGGATCGTCCAGCGAGCGTTGGTACATCGCCGCATATTGATCGGCATTGATATGCGCGTCTTTGAAGTTAGCGGGTACAGGTCGGACAGGAAAATCAGACATGGTGCCTTTCCCTTTGTATTTAGAGTGAGAACAGAATGATACTGGCCCGACGGTGTAGTGCAAGTCGGTGCTGGTGCGGCAGGCAGGCGCGCCCGGCGATTAGTGACCGCCGGCCAGCATGCCCCAGTCAGATACCGGGTTGAGAGACAGTTTGACGTTGTCGATGAGGCGGGTGGTGCCCAGACGTGCGGCTGCGAGAATGGCGATCTCCTCGGTATTCTCGGTCACCGCCTGCAGTGTGGCGGCATCGCGAATGGCAAAGTAGTCCGTTTCAAATCCCGCTTGCAACAGCTTCATACGGGCGTGCGACTCCAGTTGCAGGAAATTGTCGAAGCCACAGGCGATGGCTTCCCGACAGCTGTTGAGGGTCTGGTTGAGTACTGGTGCAATGTGGCGTTGATCCAAAGAGAGATAACCGTTGCGGGAGCTCTTGGCGAGGCCGTCCTCGTCGCGGGTGGTGCTGACGCCGACGATGCTGATCGGCAGGCACATGTCCTTGACCATTTTGCGAATGATTGACAGTTGCTGGAAGTCTTTCTCACCAAACACTGCAACATCGGGTTGTACGATATTGAACAGTTTGCTGACGACGGTTGTCACACCATCGAAATGTCCCGGCCGACTGCTGCCGCAAAGTGTGTCGCCCAGATCCGGCACATGGACGATGGTCTGAGCGTGCATGCCCTGTGGGTAGATATCGTCGACGTCGGGACAGTAGAGTACCTGAACCCCTTCGCTGAACAGCTTTTCTTTATCCGCTGCCAGGGTGCGCGGGTACGCATCGAGGTCTTCATTGGGGCCAAATTGCAGCGGGTTGACGAAAATACTCACCACCACCACATCACACAATTGCCGCGCTTTGCGAACCAGGTCAAGGTGCCCCTCGTGGAGGTTCCCCATGGTGGGGACAAAGGCTATGGTCTGGCCATTGTGGTGGAAGCCACGGAGAGCGGATTGTAACTGAGCGCTGCTGCTGTAAGTTCGCATATCTACCTGATCCCTGTTGCCCGGAATGGTGACGCTAAACCAGTAAAAAACACTAGTTTTACCCTGTCGCAAGTGAGTGCCACTTGCGACGGGCTGTGAAGTATGCCCCAACACCCCTTACCCGGCAACGGCTTTTTAGGGAAAATTCACATGTTTTGTTACCAAAAGAAGCGCCTGTGCTGCCCCTATGTGTTCAGTCTACACATTAGTGTAAGTGAGCGTTCGCTAACTGGCCTTGGCCTATGATACTGAGCCATGCCCTGAGATCTAGCTGTAGCAGTGCTCTTCGCGGGGGTATTCACCGGCTTTGACAGCGTCGACGAACGCCTTGACCCCATCCTGAACGGACGCCTGGCCGGCCATAAAATTTTGCACAAACCGCGCTGTGTGTGGTGTCAGTCCGAGCAAGTCGTGCATAACCAGTACCTGCCCATCAGTACCCGGCCCGGCGCCAATACCGATCACCGGGATATCCAGCTTGCGACTGATATCGGCAGCCAGATGTGAGGGTATACATTCCAGTACCAGCAATCGGGCGCCGGCGTCCTGTATCTCCACGGCGTCGGCGAGGATGGACTTGGCCTCTTTTGGGGTGCGCCCCTGGACTTTGAAGCCGCCGAAGGTGTTGACCGATTGCGGGGTGAGCCCCAGGTGAGCGCAAACCGGGATGCCGCGTTCCACCAGTTTGCTGATGGTGTCGCTGAGCCAGGTACCGCCCTCCATCTTTACCATGGCGGCCCCGGCCTGCATTAATTGTGTGGCGCTGTCCATCGCCTGCTCGGCGGTGGTGTAGCTCATGAACGGCAGATCCGCGATGACCAGTGACTGCGGCGAGCCGCGGGTCACACAGCGGGTGTGGTAGGCCATGTCACTGATCGTCACTGGAATGGTACTGTCGTGGCCCTGCAGCACCATTCCCAGGGAGTCGCCAACCAGTATGGTTTCCGCACCTGCGTCGCTGATAATGCGCGAGAAGGTGGCGTCATACGCGGTAATGCAGACAAATTTTTCACCGTTGGCTTTCATTTTGTCCAGCGTACTGATCGTAACTTTGCCCATGGCTATGTGTCCTGTCCAGTGTGTTGCTTCACTTGAGATCCTGCAGGGAGGAGGAGCTATCAGAAAAATGTAGGATTGAAGTAGTGGCGGCCGCTGCGAATATCGAGCAGGTAATCCACCAGGACCCTGTAATCCTCCGCACTGTTGACCAGGTCGATTTCGCTGGCGTTTACGATGAGCAACGGAGCATCATCGTAATATAGAAAGAACTCACTGTACACTTCGTTCAGGCGCTCCAGATAGGCCCTGTCGATACCTCGTTCTATCTCCAGGCCGCGCTGTTCGATGCGCGTGAGCAGTACATCGGTCGAGGCCTGCAGGTAGACGACGAGATCGGGTTTGGGGGCGTCTATTGTCATCTGCCGATAGACTTTCTCATACAAATCATATTCGTCCTGATTGAGGTTCACCCGCGCGAACAGCGGATCCTTTTCTATCAGGAAGTCGGTCACGCGCGCCGGTTGAAAAATATCTTTCTGTCGCATGTCCTGGATTTTCTGCGTTCTTTGAAACAGGAAAAACAGCTGTGTGGCCAGCGCCGCCTGCTCGCGGTGGCGGTAAAACTTTTCCAGGAAGGGATTCTGTTCCGACTCTTCCAGCAGTGTTGCATGATTGAAACTGGCCGCGATTTTTTTCGCCAGTGTCGTTTTGCCGACGCCGATGGAGCCCTCGACCGCGATCAATGCTGGCGGCGTGCGGCCCTTCAGGTCGATGGGGATGGTGTCTGTCATCAGGATGCAGTCCTGTTGTGTAATTCACTGCGCACAGGGCCGCCCAGCTGGGTGCGTGTTTTCACCAGGCCCCGCTCAGGGCAGTGTTGCAATAGTGTCCCGAGCGCGGTGCCATCGGGTAGTACGTATTGATTGCCGCAGAGTTCATGCAGCGGGTACAGCACGAAGTGGCGGTGCCTCATCTGCGGATGCGGCACTGTTAACCGTGGCGACGAGATCACCTCATCGCCGTACAGCAGCAGGTCGAGATCCAGTGTTCGAGGGCCCCATTTGATACCGCGGACGCGACCCTGTGCCTGCTCTATGTGTTGCAGCGCGTCCAGCAGTTGCAGTGCGGACAGCTCGGTACGCAACAGAGCGACGGCATTGAGGTAATCGGGCTGCGAGCCCGGACCCACCGCAGCGCTGCGGTAGACGCTGGAGACGGTGTCGAGTTGCGATTGCGCCAATCTGGCCAGCGCCGACACTGCCCTGCCAAGCTGGTCTGCGGGGTCATCCAGATTGCTACCGAGTGCTATATAAGCCGCTGTCATGGCGCAGGGTTAGGGCGGCGTGTCCTGGTTCTTCTCGGTCGCTTGCGGTTGTCGTGCGACGTCGACACTTTTTCCAAACGCTGGTCAGCAGTGAGTTCCTGGATGTCGGTCCACCACTGGCCCAGTCCTCCCGTGTCCTCGCCGGCTTGCTCGCGCAGCAACAGGAAATCGTAGGCGGCGCGAAAGCGGCGGTGCTCGATCAACTCGGCTGCCTTGCGTCCGGTGCGCCGTTGCAGTCGGAGTTGGAACTCCCATATCTCCCGCATCGGCTGGCT
>TARA_R110002072_G_scaffold2252_4_pt1 | contig 16681 bp, 13 predicted proteins | sample TARA_R110002072 | Tara Oceans TARA_R110002072 (sample SAMEA4397118) | marine metagenome | biome: Polar Biome; feature: [SRF] surface water layer (ENVO:00010504); material: water (ENVO:00002006), including particulate matter (ENVO:01000060) such as... | depth 5 m | reverse complement strand
TCTGTTTGATCGGCGCATTCTGGATTTAAAAGCCCTAAAACCAATCGGCTATAAAATTGGGCTTGAGCTTATGGTTCGAGGTCAGTTTGAGGCGGTGGTTGAAGTTCCCATATTGTTTAAAGATCGCCAAATCGGCGAGAGTAAGATGAACTTCCAGCAGCAGATTAAATATCTGCGGCATTTACGCAGACTGTATCTACATAGGTTTGGCGGTTTTGCTGAATTTGTTCATTTTGGCGCGGTCGGAGCGAGTGGTTTTCTGTTTGATATTGGTTTCTATTTTCTCTTCCAATTGCTTGGGTTTTCTCACGTGACTGCCCGGGCATTGTCATTTTGGCCTGCGGTCAGCTGGAACTGGGCGCTGAATCGCGTCACCACCTTTGGCGAGCGGGAAAAAAGACCAAAGGCCCGGCAGTGGTTTGAATTTGTGACCGCAAGCCTCTTCGGTTTTGCTATCAGCTGGGGGACATATACTTACCTCACCTCGAACGTTAGCTTTTTTGAAGAGTACAAAGTACTAGCGCTAATTTCGGGTATCGTAAGCGCGAGCTTCTTCAATTTTGCTGCTTCGTCATTGTTTGTATACAGTGACAAGCGAAGCAACGGAGACGATAGTAATGTGGCTGATTAATGCAAAAATCTGGGACGGTATTTCTGACACGCTCCATCCCGCTGATGCGATCGAAGTTGATCATGGCAAAGTTGTTCAGCTCGGCTCTTCAACTACCGCTGTTGGCGATGTACTGGATTGCTCGGGTTTAACATTGATTCCAGGGTTGATCGACGCCCATGTACACATGTGTTTGGATCCAGATGTTAAAGATCCACTGTCCCAGGACAAACCCACAGACGATGAAATTAAGAGTCAAATCGCCGAACGAGCCCAGGGCATGCTATTGGCGGGTATCACTACCGCACGGGATTTAGGCGGCGGCAAATGGTTGGAGTTGGAAGTTCGAGACCAAATCAATAGGGGTGAACTTGTCGGTACCCGTTTGTTTTGTTCCGGTCAGCCCGTGACATCTGTAAACGGACATTGTCATTTCTGGGGCGGCGAAGCCGACAATTTGGAGGCGGCTGTTGCGGTCATAGATCGACAGGTAGCCCACGATGTAGATTTAATTAAGATTATGGCCACCGGTGGAAGTTTGACCGCCGGTTCGACACCGGCCGATTCTCAATTCGACGTTGATGAAATGACAGCAATGGTGAAGCTAGCTAAATCAAAGGGCTATACCGTTGCAGCTCACTGCCATGGAACTAATGGTATTAGTAACTCAGCGACCGCAGGTGTCACGACGATTGAGCATTGTTCCTGGGTGGGGGAGCAAGGCTGGGCGCGAGATTATGATCCTCACGTCGTTGAGACGATTGTGGCGAATGGCGTCTGGATTAGCCCAACGATTAACGCCGGTTGGCGACGATATATCGGCAGCAAGTCCTTTGAGGGATTGATTGCAGGGAACTACCAGGAGATGAAAAAAGCTGGCGTAAAGCTGATTGCATCCACCGACGCAGGAATTCCAGGTGTTTACCATCAGGACCTACCCAAAGCGATTCCTGTCTTTGCGCATTTTGCCGGATTGACTCCAGTCGAAGCCTTGAAGTCGGCAACGAGCGATTGTGCCGAAGCAATAGGACTTGGTGACCTTGTAGGTCGTCTCAGCCCAGGATATTCAGCTGATATTGTCGCCTATGCCAGTAATCCACTCGATGACCTCGAGGTTCTGGCAGCACCAGTATTCGTGATGTCCAGGGGGGTCAGGGTTAGCGGATAGACTCACAGCTTAGTAGAAAAGTCAGGATTTTCTGCTAGTATGAGCGTAGTTTGATTGGAATACAGTTCCGTGGAAAGAAGGAAATTTCTAGGTCTGATGTCGTTCGGCTCTGCAGCTGCAGTGCTTGGTGGTTCTGTTGCCTGGAGATTACGTAGTGGCAATATTCCACCAACCAATATTGCACCAACCAATGTTCCACAAACCAATATTGTAACTAGCGTTAAAGATGCCCCAATAGAAGCTGCTATTGAAGCTGTTTTCGACGACATGCCGACGAGTTCAGCGCAGATGTCGGCAGCTGTACAACAAATGTTGGGACCCGCACCGGACCGACTTCGTTATCTAACCGAATTTTCCGAGACCAATAGGCTTGTTCCCGCCGGTGATGATCTGGCACGTTACCTGAATAAAATGAGCAATTTTGAGCATTTCCACGATGAGGATGTGTTCCTCGCTAATGATCAGCGCCCACTCCTGGCCGAGAGCTTCAAGAGAATTGACCGGGTGCAAAGTCTGGTTGGTCATGGCAACTTTAATGTACTTGGTTTCGATGACATGCTCAGGCACGCTGAACAATATGAAAGCGTAGGTGCTTTTACGAAGCCAGAATTAAATTTCCTTGAGGGCCTTTTCTTCGACGATGTTGAACGTTATGGCTTTATGGGTGAAAAGGTTATTGATAGTTTAACAGCCGTTGTGAGTGAAAGGGATCGGAAAAAAATCTCCCACACCGGTCATTTCCTGTTCAAAGGGCGGTCCGAAGAAATATATTCTAAGATTCGTCGGGATGTCGGTGATAGTATCGTTTTGACTTCAGGTATCCGTGGCATCGTAAAACAAACCCATTTGTTTTTGGCAAAAACGATTCAGTCCGAGGGAAACCTTTCTCTGGCGTCCCGCAGCCTTGCGCCACCCGGTCACAGTTTCCATGGGGTCGGCGATTTTGACGTCGGTAAGGTTGGTTTGGGTGCTAGAAATTTCACTGCAGATTTCTCCTCCACAGATGAATTTCGCAAACTGGTTGATTTGGGTTACCTCGATATTCGCTACCCGGAGAAAAATCTCTTGGGTGTTCGTTATGAGCCCTGGCATATAAAGGTAGTCTAGGCGATCGTCTAGAAGGTCGTCCGGGAAGTCATAGAGAAAATCCCTCTAGATATTTGCCTCATATCCTCGAATCGAGGAAGATGTCAGGCGAAATCATCAACTGAGCTCCAATCATGGTCGAAACCAATATGGCTGAAGAGAAACAGGAAACATTGTGGTGGGCGAAATTTTTTGTTTTCAGTGCAGTCCTTTCACTTGTCATTTTGATCTCAGGCCCCTTTGGCTATAAATATGGTGTGACGGATTTAGCCCCTTCGCTTATTTCTGTCCTCGTCGCACTAGTGGGTGCGGTTCTAATCCTCATCGCCGGTACGGTCATGACAATTCTTGCGGCCAGGAAGGGCCTTGGAAAAGAGCGCAATATGATCCTTGTGGCGATGGCGTTGAGTGTCATCCCGCTGATTTTTGTCATGCCTCAGATGATAAAGGCACGATCAGTTCCCCCGATACATGATATTTCAACAGATACAGTCAATCCGCCTGAATTTGTTGCGATAGCAACGATTCGAAAAGATGCACCGAATGATTTGATCTATGCCCATGAAGGCTCCGCGGAAAAACTCGCAACGTTACAGCGGACTGCATACCCGCAGGTTGTAACCTTAAGTTTGGAGGCTAGTGTTGCCGAAGCGGTTTCCCGATCTGCGCAAGTCTTGACAGCCCAGGGTTTGGAAATTGTGAATGCTGACCCCGTTGCGGGAATTGTAGAGGCGACGGCGACAACATTTTGGTTTGGTTTCAAAGATGATGTTGTTGTACGTGTGACACCAGCGGGTGCAAGTAGCAAGGTTGATGTCCGCTCCGTCTCCAGGGTGGGACAAAGTGATATTGGTGCTAATGCAGCTCGGATTCAAAAGTTCCTCTCCGCGCTCGCATCAACCTAAATTCAAATAGATGGGAAATTTACTTTAACCTGTTCTCAAGTAAGTCATTGACCTGTTGCGGGTTAGCTTTGCCGTTGGTTTGCTTCATGATTTGTCCCACAAAAAAGCCAATAAGCTTGGTTTTACCCGCTTTGAATTGCTCCACTTGTTTGGGGTTGTCGGCAATAACTTGATCAATCATGGGCCCCAGGGCAGAGTCGTCGGACATCTGGGTCAGGTCGTTAGATTCTATATATTCGTCAACATCAGAAGCTTCGCCTTCCCAGATCGCGTCAAAGATCGATTTTGCAATTTTACCGGATATGCCTCCATCCTTGATTCGCTGAATAAGGGTGGTTAATTGATCCGTTGATAAAGGTGAGTGGCGGATATCAAGATCATCTCGATTTAGACGGCCCAACACTTCCACACGGATCCAGTTATTCGCAAGTTTGGCGTCCTGAGTGGCTTTTGCTACCGATTCAAAATAAGCCGCAACGGCTGGGTCACCGCTCAATACATCTGCATCCTGCCTGGAAATGCCATACTCAAGACAAAACCGCTCCGCTTTAGCATCCGGTAGTTCTGGAAGGCTATCGCGAATCAGACTGATATAAGCATCGTCAATTTCGACAGGGAGTAAATCCGGTTCGGGAAAATACCGGTAGTCTGTAGCGGTTTCTTTGCTCCGCATCGACCGGGTTTCATTCTTCTTTGCGTCATACAACCGTGTTTCCTGGATGATCCTGCCTCCGGATTCCAGAACGTCTATTTGGCGCTCAATCTCATAATTAATCGCCGCCTCTAAAAATCGGAAGGAATTGACGTTTTTTGTTTCGGTTCGAGTACCCAGCTCCCGTTGCCCGACGGGGCGGACGGAAACATTAGCATCGCATCGCAGTGATCCCTGGGACATATCACCATCGGAGACATTCAAAGATGTGACAATTTGGTGGATTCGCTTAGCATAAGCCACCGCTTCTTCAGCGGATCGAAGTTCAGGTTCAGAGACGATTTCAAGTAGTGGTGTGCCTGCTCTGTTCAGGTCGATCCCGGTTTGGCCGTGAAATTCGTCGTGGACTGATTTTCCGGCATCCTCCTCAAGGTGAGCTCGAGTGAGGTGAATGGTGCGTTCAGTGCCATCCCCGAGTGTGATGTTAACCGCTCCAAACTCTACAATAGGTTGAGCAAGCTGAGTGATCTGATAACCCTTCGGGAGGTCAGGGTAGAAATAGTTTTTTCGATCGAAGGTCGAGATTTTGTTAATGGTGGCTCCGACGCCGAGACCAAAGGCAACAGCTTTGCGGTAGACCTCTTCGTTCACGACCGGCAATACGCCGGGAAAGCCCAGATCCACGGCGCTGGCCTGGGTGTTTGGCTCTGCGCCAAAGGCAGTGCTTGATCCAGAGAATATTTTAGATTGAGTGCTGAGTTGGGTATGGATCTCAAGGCCAATTACAACTTCCCAGTCTGACCTGCTCATGCTTTCACCTCTGGTGTTCTAAGGTGGAAATCTGTTTCCTGTTGAAACTGGTGGGCAATATTCAAGAGCTTGCCTTCACTTAAATAATTGCCTATCAGTTGCATGCCAATCGGCATGCCTTTTGAGAAGCCTGCGGGTATTGAAGCTGCAGGTAGTCCAACCAGGTTACTCGTGACGGTATAGATGTCTTGTAAGTACATCTCAACCGGGTCATTACTTTTTTCGCCGAGGTTAAATGCGGTGGAAGGCGTGGTTGGACCCAAAATCACATCAACAGAATCAAATGCGCTCATAAAGTCGTTCTTGATCAGTCGGCGAATCTGTTGGGCTTTTCCATAATAGGCGTCGTAGTAGCCGGCGGACAGGGCAAAACAACCGACTAAAATTCGTTGTTTAACTTCATCACCAAATCCTTCGCTGCGGGATCTAAGATACAAATCATTTAAGTCCTTTGGATCTCTACAACGATAGCCAAAGCGGACGCCGTCATAGCGGGCGAGGTTTGCAGATGCTTCGGCAGGTGCAATCACATAGTATGCAGGGATAGCGTGTTTTACGGTGGGTAAGCTTACCTCGGAAATGACAGCACCTTTTTGTTCTAAGATCTTAACGGCCTCATCAATTGCTTTTGCGATATCTTGATCAAGCCCTTCACTGAAGTACTCTTTGCAAAGTCCTACCTTTATCCCCTCTATTGAATCGTTTAGAGAGGATTGATAATCGGGGACTGGGGCATTGATGGAGGTTGAATCTTTAGGGTCAAAGCCCGCCATCGCACGTAGCATAAGTGCCGCATCCTCTGCACTTCGTGTCATTGGCCCTGCCTGATCCAGGCTGGATGCATAGGCAATAATGCCCCATCGAGAAACCCGGCCATATGTCGGCTTTATGCCTGTAATACCGCACATTGCCGCGGGCTGGCGAATAGATCCGCCGGTATCGGTTCCCGTTGCTGCTGCACATAAACCTGCTGCTACCGCTACGGCGGAGCCACCCGAGGAACCGCCTGGGATCTTCTCGGTGTCCCATGGATTTCGCGCGGGCCCAAAGTATGAATTCTCGTTAGACGAGCCCATGGCAAACTCATCCATATTGGCTTTGCCAAGCATTATCGCGCCATTACTATCTAGTTTGGAGGTTACCGTTGAGGAGTAGGGGGCAATAAAATTCTCAAGAATTTTGCTACCAGCTGTTGTCCTAACCCCTTCCGTGCAATAGATGTCTTTGTGAGCAATCGGAATTCCGGCGAGTGCAGGAGCGTTCCCTTCTGCTCGAAGCTGATCAATTTTGTCAGCGCGAACTAATGCATTTTCGAAATCTCGCGTGATGTACGCGTTAAGTAAATTGTCGCGTGCTTGTATCACCTCAATATAATGTTGAGTGAGTTCGCGGCTGCTATATTTTTTATTGTCGAGGTCTTTTAATATATCGACGAGAGATTTTTGTTCCATGGTTAATCAACAACCCTAGGAACCAGAAAGAAACCTTTTTCTACGTTTGGCGAGACCTTCTGAAATTGATCCCGTTGGTTTGATTCAGTGATCACGTCCGGACGCATCACCTGAGTGGCATCCAATGGATTGGACATCGGAGAAATCTCCCGGGTGTCCACCCCTTGCATTTGATCCACCAGTCCCAATACATCGGTCAGATTAGTAATGGTTTTCTCTAGATCTGAGTCCTGAATCTGAAGCTGTGCGAGTGTTGCGACGTTTTTAACAAGATCTGCGTCTACTTTCATGTCATCAAAGTTGGAGTTGCGTCGGGCGGAGAATGCTATCAGGTTCAGCGGTTTGTGCAATTGAGAGTTCCATTATTTTTCAATACATTGCGAGCAAAACTAGTGCAGAATTCACCATCTGACCCTGCCGTGCTCCAAAGGTGCTTGTTTCGTCTCCTTTGCCTACTGTTTGGTTGTAAAAAAATTCCTTTAAATGATAGAGTTACGAATGATTTTGAATCCAAATAATAAGGTGCCTCCATGTTCAAAAAGTTGAGGGGCATGTTTTCAAACGATTTGTCGATCGATTTGGGGACCGCTAACACCCTGATCTATGTCCGGGACCAAGGAATTGTCCTGAACGAGCCTTCTGTTGTGGCTATTCGGAACAATAACAATCAAAAGACTGTTGCAGCCGTGGGTATTGATGCCAAGCGGATGCTAGGCCGTACGCCCGGGAATATTACCGCTATCCGGCCGTTGAAAGACGGTGTGATTGCAGACTTCCAGGTGACGGAGAAGATGCTGCAACATTTCATCAAGAAAGTGCACGAAAATAGCTTTATTCGCCCGAGCCCAAGGGTCCTTGTCAGCGTGGTCTGCCAGTCAACTGAAGTTGAGCGGCGAGCCATTCGTGAATCCGTCATTAGCGCGGGTGCAAGAGACGTACGGCTAATTGAAGAACCTATGGCAGCTGCTATCGGTGCGGGCTTACCGGTACACGAGGCCATCGGTACTATGGTCGTAGATATTGGTGGTGGCACAACCGAAATTGCCGTGATCTCGTTAAATGGCGTGGTTTACGCCCAGTCAGTCCGAGTCGGTGGTGACCGGTTTGACGAGGCAATTACAGCCTATGTCCGCAGAACCCAGGGCAGTTTGATTGGTGATGCAACAGCAGAGCGTATTAAACAGGAAATTGGCACGGCCTTCCCAAGTAGTGAAGTCCGAGAAATTGATGTTCGGGGTCGAAATTTGGCAGAGGGGGTTCCCCGCAGTTTCACCCTAAACAGCAATGAGATCCTAGAAGCGCTCCAGGAGCCTTTATCGGTCATTGTACAAGCGGTGAAAAGCGCTCTGGAACAAACACCTCCGGAATTGGCAGCTGATATTGCTGAGAGTGGCCTGGTGTTAACCGGTGGCGGCTCATTGCTCAGAGAACTCGACCGGTTATTGGCCAATGAAACCGGCCTGCCTGTGATAGTTGCTGAAGATCCCCTCACCTGCGTCGCTCGAGGCGGTGGTCGAGCCTTGGAAATAATGGATGATCGTGGTGACAGTGATTTCTTGTCTATCCACTAGTGGAGGTTGAAAAACCTTCCTTGACCTAAAACCTTCTTTGACATAAAGCCAGGACCCTTGATATCAAATCGCTATTTCTTGAAGAGACAACGGTTGGTTACAAGATTTTTGCTCTGGGTATTTTGTCCATTGGCTTGATGGTGGTGGATCATTTGTCTGATTATCTCGATCAGGCAAGGTCGGGGCTCACTACCATCGTGACACCTGTGCTGGTTATTTCAGACTACCCCACCCGTACCGCGGACACTTTCCAGGAAGTTTTTTCTAGCCGAGATTCTCTCCAATCCAAAATTGTTCTGCTTGAGCAGGAACAACTGCTGCTAAAGGCAAAAACAGAAAAAATGGCGGCGCTTACTGCGGAAAACAACCGGCTAAGAAACTTGTTGGGGTCCTCCTCGAAGTTACAGGACAACGTTCTGGTTGCAGAGTTAATTGGTGTTGATCCCGACCCTAATCGGCACGAGGTAACTATCGACAAGGGTTCGAGTCAATCGGTGTTTGTTGGTCAGCCTGTCCTTGATGCTGAAGGACTCATGGGGCAGGTAATCGCAGTGGGGCCATTAACGTCTAGAGTGCTGCTCGTCAGTGATCAGTCTCACTCGGTACCCGTCCAGGTGGTTCGCAGTAATTTGCGTCTTATTGCTCAGGGATCCGGAGTTTCTGGTCAACTTGACCTTATGCATGTTCAGGAAACCGCAGATATAGAAGTGGGTGACCTGCTGGTAAGTTCGGGGTTAGGAGATCGGTTTCCTGTTGGTTATCCCGTGGGTGTGGTGAAAATGGTTCAGCATGAACCGGGTAAACCGTTTGCAACAGCCACCGCAACTCCAAGTGCTCTGCTTGATCGAAGTCGGCATGTGCTTTTGGTGTTTTCCGAAAAGAAATTGCATTCGGAAAATAAGAGTGACAGTGATGGATGATCAATTTGCCAGAGGCTGGTGGGTCATAGTTGTCAGTTTTTTTGTGGCAATGATCCTGGCTGTGATGACATTACCTGGCTTGTTGCCCTGGGAGTTTGGCTTCCTTCGTCCGGATTGGGTGCTATTGGTATTGATCTATTGGGTTATTGCGTTGCCCCAGCGGGTCGGCATTTTGACCGGTTGGTTACTTGGTCTGATGGTAGACGTCCTGTTAGGCACCTTGTTAGGTCAACATGCGTTTGTATTTATGGTTGTCGCTTATGTCTCCAGCAATCTATACCAGCGGCTTAGGATGTTTGCTGTGTGGCAGCAAAGTCTAGTGGTGTTTGCACTTGTGGGCATTGCACAACTGATGAACTTTTGGATTGAAAATCTTGTTGGCCCAAAAGATTGGAGCCTCTGGATGCTGTTACCTGCAGTCATGAGTGCATTGGTATGGCCGTGGATGTTTTTGCTACTTAGATTTCTTCGCAGATTTTTCGGGGTTACTTGATGCGGCTAATCCTGGGCTCGACGTCGCCACGGCGTGCCAGTCTCCTGTCTCAGCTTGATGTACCGTTTGAAGTCATTGCGCCGGATGTGGATGAAACACAACTCGCCGGTGAAGCACCGGAGGTCTACGTAACCAGGATGTCCAATGCCAAACACGAAAGAGTTGTTCAAAAGTTAGATGCTGAAGGCCTGGTCATTGCTGCAGACACCGTGGTTGTTTTAGGTGATGAGATACTTGGCAAACCAGCGAATGAAGCCCAGGGGGCGGAAATGCTGAGCCGTTTGTCCGGTAATCAGCATAGAGTTCTGACATCGGTCACTATTGGGCCGAACGGTCGTCGAAATGAACAGTTTGTGATCGAAACTATCGTCAGATTCCGTACACTAACTACTATTGAATGTAACGCCTATTGGCGCACCGGTGAGCCCCAGGACAAGGCGGGTGGCTATGGCATACAGGGCGTCGGTGCTATTTTTATTGAATCGATACAGGGCAGCTATACCAACGTGGTGGGGCTTCCTCTGACAGAGACCGCAGCATCACTGCGGGGATATGGAATCTCAATACTCGCTTGAGGAGATTGTCATGATACAGATTTTATTGAACCGAATTATATTAAAGCAAGGAACTCGGCATGGCCGAAGAAATTATCATCAGCGTTTCAGCGCTGGAGACGCGCGTGGCGGTGGTCGAGCAGGGCCTGCTACAGGAAGTCTTTATTGAAAGATTCCATACCCGCGGCACCGTAGGGAATATATATAAGGCCAAAGTGGTTCGTATTTTACCTGGCATGCAGAGTGCTTTTGTTGAGATAGGTCAGGCTCGAACAGCTTTTATGCACATAACAGATCTCGTGGATTCCCACGAATTGGTGATGCACGAAAGAGGTGAAAAGCCTAATCATCCCCCTATATCCGACATACTCCACGATGGGCAAGAACTGCTGGTTCAGGTGACAAAGGAGCCCATCAGTACCAAGGGTGCGCGGGTTTCGGCGAGCATTTCTTTAGCGTCACGATTTTTAGTTTATATGCCAGAAACTGCCCATATTGGGATTTCTCAACGAATTGAAGATGAAACGGAGCGTCGCAGGCTCATGGCTCTTTTGGAGCAAATTCATGATGCCGAAAAAGGCGATGGATTCATCGTGAGAACAGCTTCAGAGCGTGCCGATGCAGGCGAAATTCAACGTGATGCTGATCTGCTCCGCAATCGCTGGGAAGGCGTACGAGGAGATGCCAAAACGCCAGCGCCAGCCTTGATTTATGAAGACCTGCCTCTGCACTTACGGGTGATGCGGGACATTATCAACAAAAATACCGCTCGAATTCTGGTTGATAACACAGGTATTTACCAGATACTCGAGAAATTCCTCCACGACTTCATCCCCGAGAAGAGCGATTGTTTAGAAATGGCATCATCAACCATGCCCCTGTTTGATGCGCATAATTTGGAAGATCAGATCGAACTGGCACTCAAGCAAAAAGTCCCCTTGAAGTCCGGTGGATATCTCATCATTGATCAAACGGAAGCGATGACCACCGTTGATGTGAATACCGGTGCCTACGTCGGTAGACGTGACCTGGAAGAAACGATCTATCGCACGAATCTGGAGGCAGCAGCGGCTATTCCCCGACAGCTAAAACTGCGCAACATCGGGGGTATTGTCATTATTGATTTTATCGACATGATCAATGAAGAACATAAACGTCAGGTATTGCGTACTCTTGAGAAGGGTCAGCAGTCGGACCGGGTAAAGTGGAATATCACTGAGATATCAGAACTTGGATTGGTCGAAATGACCCGGAAGCGGACAAGCGAGAGCCTATTGAAAATGATGTGTGAGCCCTGTGAGGCCTGCGGCGGACGAGGGTTTGTCAAAACATCGGAGTCCGTATGTTTAGAAATCTACAGAGAAGTACATCGAAAGGCGCTCCACTTTAAGGATAGGGAAGTTTTAATTATGGCTGCCCAGCCCATAATTGATCGGTTATTGGATGAAGATTCCGATTGTATTTCTGATCTTTGCCAACAGACGGGCGCAACCCTGCGACTGCAGGTTGAGAGCAGTTACTCCCAGGAACAATTCGACGTGGTTTTAACCACACCGGCATAGAACCAACATGACATTGCAAAGCAGAAGACAAGTAATTGGAAATTTTATACAGGGTGGTCTGCTGCTCCTGTTAGTTGTTGCTGCGAGCTATGTTTCTATCGGCCGGATACTCATCGGGAATGTTGATCGCTACCGGGGAAATATCGAATTGATGCTTTCTGAAGCACTCGCTGCTCCCGTATCGATTGCTCAGATCGAAGGTAGTTGGAGTTATCTTGATCCCTCATTGAGTTTTAGTGAAATCAGCATTGGTGAATCTTCACCGGTTCAGCTTAAAAAAATCGGACTGGATCTGGACACAGTGGCAAGCTTGCGAGAATGGTCACCGGTCATAAAAGGTTTCTCCGCAGATGGGATTCGACTGACCGTTAAGAAAGAGCAGGGTAAATGGGCGCTAGTTGGGGTGCCGCCGTCGGACCGACCATTCGATATAAGCCCGATATTAACTTCACTTAAATACTTGTCGTCTTTTTCACTCCACGATCTGGCCATTCAGGTTGATGGAGACAAAAATAGTTTTTTGATAAAAAGTGATTCGCTGCAACGCGGTGAGTTGCAGCGCTTCGATGGTGTGAGGTCTTTGGTATTGCCCTTAGTGCTGATTGACCATCGCGGTGAGTTTCCCTTTTTGCTTGGAGGGAAGTACGAAGGAAATCTTGGCGACGATGATAGCGCTAGTGATATCTATTTGAAGTTGCCATTGCTTGAGGCGCTTGATTTTCTGCCAGCAGACATGATGTCAAAGCTCGACATTGGGCAACTCTCCTTAGGCGGCGAGTTTTGGCTCACGCAACGGGGTGATGTGTTTGAGTTGACTGGCCATAGTCAAGTCAACGCTGCTTTTTCAACAAATGATCATTTGTTTGAATCGAACGTCACATTTGTCGCTCAAGGGCTAAGTGATGGTGAGATTACGGCTAACATCCAACAGCTTTGGGGAGAGTACGCGGGAGCTAATTGGCGTCTTAACAATATTGGGCTTGCTTACGAACCAGGACCTGGCGGGGATCGTATTGCGTTACATATCCCGGAACTTCTCATTGGTGAGTTGGTAGAGACAGCCATCAAGATGAGTCGGTCTGGGCTGCTGCTGAATCCAGAACAACTCGATGTCCTGGAAAATTTGGATCCAACGGGTACGGTTTCTTCGTTGCTGGGGGTTGTGCAGCTAGGCGATGATTCAGGCACCGAGCTGGACTTTGAATTTTCGGGTCAACTTGAATCGGTTAGTGTTAAAAGCTACAAAGCTCTACCGGTTATTTCTGATTTGAATGGTCTCGTTTCTTTTACCCCCAGAGGAGGATTTCTGGATATGGTAAACGAGCGCCCCTTCGTATTGCAGTTCCCTGGGCTATTTGAGCATCCCTGGGATTTTGATTCGGCAAAAACTCGGGTTGAATTTCAAGTTTCGGATGCGGGAATTCAGGCTCAAACAGGAATAGTTGAAGCCCGCCAGGGTGACTTGATTGCAATGGGCCGAGTACATCTACGTTTACCTGGGGATCCGCTACAAACTACCTGGGGCCTTGAGCTAGGCGTACAACACGCCCAGCTTCTAGATGCCTTTCGCTATTTGCCGAATACCCTAAAAGAAGATGTGCGGCTTTGGCTTGAACAGGCAATCCTATCGGGTACGTCGAACGAGAGCGGTATGGTGTTCCACGGATCTTTGTCCAAGGAAGCAGATAAAGATGAAAAATCCCATCAGCTTTACTTCGAGGTTACTGAAACGATCTTAGATTACGATCCAAGCTGGCCGCGGTTTGACGAATTGGAAGCGAGCGTTTATCTGGATAACTTTGAGATCTCCTCCAATGACGCAACGGGGCAGGTCTACGATAGTGAAGTGTTTAATTCCAAGGTGATGGTGCCGATTTCCGCCGACGGGGTTGCAGACACCATCCTGATCGACGGAAATATTCGTGGAAGTTTTAATGATGGGCTACGAATCTTGACAGAAACACCTCTATTGGCTGCGACAGGTTCGATGGCTGAGGGCTGGATTGGTAGTGGTCAGATGACAGGTACTGCGTTGATGAACATTCCGCTCGGTGGTCGGGTGTTAGCGGGCGAGCCCACCCTGGTTGATTTGAATATAGGTCTGGCTGAGGTTGAACTGAACATGCCCCAGTATGAACTGCAATTTAGTGACCTTAAGGGAAACTTTCGCTACGAATCAAATTCTGCGATTCAAGGAGATTCATTTTCCGCAAGGCTTTTTGATGAGCCTGTAACCGGTTCTATTGATAGTAACGGCAATATAGACGGCGGTGAAATTGTTATCCAACTAGTCGGTGTTGTGGCGTCCAACGACCTATATAAGTGGGCAGATCAGCCACTACTTTCTCGAGCAACCGGACCGTTGCAATATCAATCTGATTTGCATGTGTTCTACGGCAATCGCAGCAACGAACCCATTTATGTTCGCGCTAAATCAAAATTAGAAGGGGTCGAGTTGAACTTACCCAGGCCAATGGCAAAAGCCGCGGGAGAGGTCATTGATCTGGAGTACAAACAAATATTCCTTGATTCCGGATATCGAATTGAATTGTCTCTGGGTGAAGAGGTGCATGGAAATCTTAAGATCATTGATGGGGCTCTGGCGGGGGGGCGGCTGCATTTTGGTCATGAACCGGTAGGGGCGATTTCATTTCAACATCTTCAGGTCAGCGGCGAGTTAGCCCATATCGTTTATGAGGAATGGGACCAGTTAACCGTTGAGTTAGAAAAAATATCACAGGGATCCCTTGAGGAAGAACTTGTACAAACGCTAGATGCAGTGGAAGTGACAATCGGACTGTTTGATGTGTTTGGGTTCGAAATGGAGAACGTGCTGACCAAAATTACCCGGTCACCCGATGCCTGGCATGTTGATCTGGACAACGAATGGCTTGAGGGGAGGGTTTCTGTTGCGGATGATGACCTTGTGCCGCTAAATATTGTCATGCAGCAGCTCATGTTTGAATCCGATATCGAGGCTGCCGGTGAGGACCCCCTCGGTCAAGTGATGCCGTCAGAATTAACTGAAGCAAGATTTTCAGTTGAGCAGTTGCTGTTAGACGGTGAGGATTATGGTAAGTGGTCATTCCACTATCAGCCCGATGCGCTGGGTGCTCGGCTCAATGAACTTAGAGTTGAAGTTCGTGGCCTGCAGGTTGCTGATGATGCAAGCGTGCACTGGCAGTTGCTGAACGGCCAACATCAGAGCCATTTCACAGGCACTGTACTCGTTCCTGATCTAGCCAGCGCACTTCAACAATGGGGTTATGCGTCTAGCATCGAAGGAGAGGATTTTAGAATGTATGCCGACGTGAAATGGCCGGGTACACCCGCTATGGCTGATCTTGAAACGATAGATGGTTTAATTAGATTAAATCGAGGTGAGGGCCGATTCGTTCAAGCGGACAACAATATGGGGGCGTTGCGGTTGTTGGGTATGTTCGATTTTGCATCAATCGCGAGACGGTTTAGATTGGATTTTTCTGATGTAATAAAGTCAGGCTTTAGCTTCAACAATATTGAGGGCGAGACTCGCTTTAAAACCGGAATTGTTGATGTTGTTGATCCCATTTTGATCGAAGGTGCTGGCAGTACATTTAAGGTCGCAGGTCGTGTGAATTTGATCACGGGCAATTTGGATAACGATATGATTGTGACCTTACCCGTTAATCGGAATTTACCCTGGTATGCCGCATTCTCTGCGATTGCAACGGGGCCACTGACGGGAGCAGGTGTGTTCCTTGCCCAGAAAGTTTTCCAAAATCAAATTGATGCCATCAGTAGTGCAAAATACAAGATTACAGGCACGATGGATGAGCCGGTAATCGAGTTCGTGACGATTTTTAGCGATTCTGTTCGTGAAGCGCCATTGGAATCAACCCTAGAATCAACCCCGACGGGTGAATAATGCGTATTGCCCTGATCCAGATGGTATCCAGCCAGCACTTAGATCAGAGCCTAGCCGCAGTCGAACGGTTACTCGGGGACGTGACTGGCAAAGAAGTAGACGCGATTTTTCTGCCGGAAAATTTTGCCGCATTAGGCAATCAGGACCCTTACCAACTTGGTCTTCAGGAGCAGGATTCAAGCGGTCCGATTCGATCCTTTTTAAGGGAAATTGCTTCCCGTACCGGCAGTTGGATCTTTGCGGGAACGATTCCTGTTGCGAGTCGTATAGACGGATCATCCACTGAGCCTGGTAAAGTTCGGGCGGCATCGTTAGTTTTGGATGGGGCTGGCGTTGAAGTTGCCCGTTACGACAAGATGCATATGTTTGATGTGGATGTGGCGGACAATCATGGTAGCTATCGAGAGTCGAATACTTTTGAGCATGGGAATGAGCTGCGATTAATCAACAGTCCCTGCGGCAGAGTCGGTTTGTCAGTTTGTTACGATATTAGGTTTTCAGAATTGTATCTGAGTTTATTGAAGCAGGGGGCGGAGCTGTTTGCGATCCCCTCAGCGTTTACGGAAACTACTGGTAAGGCCCACTTCGAGTTGCTTATGCGGGCCAGGGCGGTTGAAAGTTTTTCGTTTACGGTCGGAGCCTGTCAAGGCGGGGTGCATGATAGCGGTCGAAGGACCTTTGGTCATAGTATGGTGGTGAACCCCTGGGGTGAGGTCATTGCCAAGGCGGGAATAGGCGAGGAAGTCATCTTTGCTGATATTGATTTGCAGGAGTTGAGAAATGTCCGGGGCAGGATGCCGGTACTGGATCAGCGCAGACTCTAAGCATCCATTAACGATTTTAAATATTGGAATACCTTTCTGAAATGAACCGGCGGCTGTTTTTCCGCTCGTCGTTCGCTGATCGCATTTCGAACCAGTGACCGAAGGTGTTGTCGATCAAGGGCTGGATAAACCTCGACAATTTCCGGAATAGCGGAATTATCTTCCTCA
>TARA_R110002072_G_scaffold292464_1_pt1 | contig 16691 bp, 12 predicted proteins | sample TARA_R110002072 | Tara Oceans TARA_R110002072 (sample SAMEA4397118) | marine metagenome | biome: Polar Biome; feature: [SRF] surface water layer (ENVO:00010504); material: water (ENVO:00002006), including particulate matter (ENVO:01000060) such as... | depth 5 m | reverse complement strand
AGCCTCTAAAGGGTTCCCAGGGTTCGAATCCCTGTCTCTCCGCCAACCCACCATTTTCTTCAGTTTGATCAGGTCGCCTTTGGCGGCCTTTTTTGTTTTTTTTGTTGGCCTTGCTAGATTTTAGCTTTGTCTTGAGTTTCTTTCGATGTTGTCTATATTCTTTCCTTGAGTGGTATGGAACGTGGTATTTTTGTATGGCCCTATCCGGCAAGCTGACAAAGAAACTGGTCGAGAATCTCGGCGCGGGACGGCATGGCGATGGAAACGGCCTTTATCTCGTGGTTGATCCATCCGGCGCGCGGCGTTGGATCGTACGTGTTGTGGTCAAAGGACTGAAGAACAAGAAAGGCGCACCCCTGCGCACCGACTTTGGCCTTGGTGGGGCTGATATCGTCACGATCAACCAAGCGCGCGAACGGGCGCTCGAATATCGCCGCATGGCAAAGCAAGGCCTGAATCCACGTTTCAATGCGCGCCAAGAGGTGCCAACCTTTGAAGAGGTCGCCCAGCAGGTTCATATCGACCGGATGCCAACATGGAAAAATGCCAAGCATGGGCAGCAGTGGATCAACACCCTGCGCGATTATGCTTTCCCCAAAATCGGGCGGATGCCGATTGATAGCATTGATCAGCCTGAGGTGATGATGTGCCTTGCGCCGATTTGGACGGACAAGCACGAAACGGCGAAGCGATTGGCCCAGCGGATCAAGACGGTGCTGGACGTAGCGAGGTCCAAAGGCTTTCGATCTGGAGAAAACCCAGTCACAGCAATCAAGGAAGTTGGGGCGCTTCCAAAGGTCAAAGCTAAACCCAAGCACCACAAAGCGATGCAATGGAAGGACGTATCTGCGTTCTATGCCGAATTAAGGTCGCGCAACGCTATAGCGGCAAAGGCGCTCATGTTCACTTGCTTGACAGGATCACGGACAAGCGAAGTCCTGGGTCTGCGATGGGAAGAGATCGATATCGACGCAAGGCTTTGGACGTGTCCGCCGGAACGTATGAAGAACGGCGAAACTCACCGTGTGCCGCTGACCGATGAAATGATTGCGATCATTGAACCATTAAGGGCGATGGAGTCTAACTATGTGTTTGAGGGCCAAAAACGACACAAGCCGTTGTCGAACATGTCAATGTTGATGCTCTTGCGCCGTATGCAGGTTGAGGGCGTCACGGTACATGGCTTCCGCTCAACTTTCCGGGATTGGGCCTCTGAGATCGCCAACGTACCACGTGAGGTGGCGGAGATGAGCCTCGCCCATGCCGTGGGGACGAACGTCGAGCGCGCCTATGCGCGGTCTGATTTGCTGGAGAGGCGGCGACATTTGATGAATGAATGGTCAAGGTTTGTGACGGGCGTTGGAACCGGAACGGAAGCGCAAGAGGTGATCGAACGTGATTGATCATTTGCGTCAACCGGACGATGAATTCGGATTCGACATCAATTCGGTTTTTGAATTTCTCATGAAGAATGTTGAAGGTTTCGAGCCGGTCATGGTGCAGAATTTCTTCAATGTAACTCCAGATGATCCTCTAATGAACATGGGTTGGGGTGCACGTCCGAACTACCAAGAAGAAATTGCTCAACTCAAAAAATTGAAAGCCAGCCTTAGGACGCAAGCTCGAAAGTTTGAAGGAAAGTTGGGGGTACATGAAGCTGTTTTGACCAACCTAAATCAAGCGGCGATCGATGTGACAGACTACTCGTTGCAGAAGTATGATGACTTCTTTGGGCATGAAAATCGGGGTAAGCCCAACTGGGCCGCTAGGACCGTTGCGCGCCTGTGCTACGTGGTCATCAAACAATGTGGTCGAATACCGACTCTTGGAACAGCTGCAACAAGCGACAGCCCCACCGGTGAGTATTGTAGGCTAGTTGAGGGGGCTCTTAAGGCCGCCGATCTTGATGCTCATTGGAACAGTCCGGCTATTTGGGCACACAAATTACACGAGCCTATCAAAAAATAACGTTTCTTACTGTTTTTCAATTCAAGTCTACTCGCTGTACCCAAGTCTCATCCAACGCAAATGGAGGGACATCAAGCGATGGCAAATCTATTCGACAATAACCGAAATTACGTTCTGGGCGACGAGGACCTCAACCTCCTCGGTGACCGGGATAAACTTGCACAATGGCGGCACAAGAATACGGGGCCCGCGTTCTATCGTCTGGGCCGTAAGATCATCTATCGCGGGGCAGACTTGAACGCCTATGCTGAAGCAAATCGCGTGGAGCCTGGCCATGTCGAGTGAGTTGCTTGAGAAATTCTCTATCAAAAGTTCCATTCGCAAAGCTGCAATTCGAAATCAGTCAAGTTTGCTTAGAAATGATGATACTTTGAGCTTGAGATGCAACTCGGAGGACTATCTACGTCTTACTGGTTATCACGATGCCACTGGGCGAAACGATCTATTTCCTTGTTTGGGATCGCTGCAATGACTGATGTGCGCACCATCTCGATTGCGCTGTCTGGGAAGTGGCATGGCCAGTACGGCACAGCCCCTTGTCCGGTTTGCCAGCCAGAACGGCGCCACGATCAGAATGCGCTCAGTCTGAAAGGCGGAGACAAAGGCATATTGGCATTTTGTCATAAGTCAGGCTGTCAATTTCGCGATATTGCCGCCTCATTGGGTTTGGCTCCCGGCACGATTAATCGATCCGACCCGGAATTTTTTAAACAGCGCGAACGTGATCGCAAAGCTGAGGCCGGGAAACGGTCGCGCCAAGCGCAGGCGGTTTGGGCTGAGACCCAACCGATCACCGGCACTATCGCTGAAATATATCTAAGGGGGCGCGGAATCACGTGCGCCCTAGGCGATACTCTACGGTTTCACCCTGCCGCTTGGCATGGGGCAACTGCGAAACGCATCCCCGCTCTTGTCGCCCGGATCGAAGGCAGCGACGGTTTTGCCATCCACCGCACCTATCTGCAATCTGACGGTCACGGCAAAGCCAATATTGCCCCCGCAAAGGTAATGCTAGGGGCAATGGCTGGGGGCGCAGTCAGGCTGACAGAAGGCGTCGGGCCGCTTGTGGTTGCGGAGGGAATCGAGACTGCCCTTAGCCTTTCCTCTGGCTTGCTTGGGCACCCTGCGACGATCTGGGCGGCACTGTCTACTTCTGGAATGTGCGGCCTACGGTTGCCTGCACTCCCCGGCAGGCTGACCATTGCCGCCGATGGCGACGCAGCAGGTCGGAAGGCAGCCCATGGTCTGGCATATCGTGCCAGTGCGGTGGGCTGGGCGGTATCGCTGTTGACTGCCCCGGACGGGCGCGACTGGAACGATATTCTCATCATGAAAGGGGCCATGCAATGACCTTGCCGCAACCCGTTCCTTTCGCGCCGGAAGGGCCTCAGCAGCTGGTCTGCACAATTGCCCCCGGAGAAGCTTACCCTGTCGCGGCACTAGGGCCATTGCGCGCGGCTGTTGAGGCAGTGCAAGGAATTGTCATGGCTCCTGTGGCCCTGCCAGCTCAATCCGCCCTGGCTATCGCATCCTTGGCTGTCCAAGGCTTTGCCGATGTAGAAACACTAGGCGGCATAAGCCCGACCTCGCTCTATTGCCTGACCATCGCCCGGAGCGGCGAGCGCAAGTCAGGAAGTATTTCGCCGCTCATGGCGGCGTTGCAGGAACATGAAAAACAGCAGAGTTATGAAAGCATTGAAGCGTTTAGCCGTTGGACTAACGACACAGCTATTTGGAAAGGCGACCGGGACCGCATCCTTGCGGAAGCCAAGAAAAGCAAGGGAGAGAACAGGACCGCCGCGCAAGCAGATCTTGACGCCTTGGGGCCGGAGCCTATAGCACCACCATCACAAGAACGAACGGTCACGGAGCCGACCTTTGAGGGGCTGACGCGGCTCTTTGTAACGGGGCAACCGTCGCTGGGCATTTTCTCTGACGAAGGCGGGCAATTCCTTGGTGGCCACGCCATGAGCAGCGACAACAGACAAAAAACCTTGGCCGCGTTGAATGACCTCTGGCATGGCAACCCGATCCGCCGCACCCGCGCTGGCGACGGCCAGATCACACTATATGGCCGACGACTTGCTATTCATTTGATGGTCCAGCCGTCCGTGGCCTTAGCTTTCATGGCTGATGGACAAACAAGCGATACCGGCTTTCTGCCGCGTTTTTTGATCTGCGAACCGCCTAGTGCAATTGGCACGCGGATGCATGCGTTATCACGTCAAGATGACGGGTCGTTATCTGATTTTAACCTTCGCATGTCCAGGATCCTGCAAACGCCTCTGCCGATGGATGATAGAACCCGTGAACTGAAACCGCGCACCGTCGCGCTAGCTCCGGACGCCCGCGCCCTGCTTATTCGCTTTTACGACGAAATTGAACGCGCTCAAGGCCAGGGCGGCGACTTGGCACATGTGACCGGTTACGCATCCAAAGCGGCAGAGCAAGCAGCTCGTATTGCTGGTGTGTTGACCCTTTGGCATGATCTGGATGCCGGGCACGTTGCGGCACACGACATGGCCAACGCGATTGAACTGGCACAATATTATCTGTCCGAGGCGGCGCGCTTGGGTAACGCTGCACAAGTATCTGCCGAAACCGACAAAGCTGAAAAGCTGCGCAAGTGGCTATTGGAAAGTTGGGAGAATGACGACATAACAGCCCGCGAGGTTGTACAGTCCGGCCCTAATGCATTGCGCGAAACCAAGGCTGCTCGGGCATCTCTGGTAATCCTTGAAGGGTACGACTGGCTTGTGCCGCTGGAAACGGGAACGATCATCCGGGGTAGAGCCCGCAAAGAGGCTTGGCGCATTGTGAGGCCGCGTGATGTGGTTTGATGCGAAACGCGCCTTGGCAGAAATCCAAGCCAGTCCCCCCTGCTACAATCGCTACATCCGCTACAAATCCCGCCCCAGCGCACCCTTTTGTAGCAATTGTAGCGGAAGTAGCAGCCTGCCCTGCGCAAATCCGACAATCTGCACCAATGCGAAAAGAGCCAACCCGCTCCGCAGCAAACTCTTCGTATGGTGTTTCAATCGCGTGTCATCCCCTCACATGTACCGAGCGCATCGTGTCGTTGGACGCATGGCGCAAAAAAGACGAATCAGCGCGTCACAAATCGAACTTCAAATGACGGAAGGGCTAATCGCATGATCGAAAGCCGTAAACGATCTAATATCGTTCCAATTACAATAGACCCGCGCGCGACAAATGCTCTGAAATACCGGCCTGAATTTTGTAAGCTGGTCGTCGACCTTGCGCGCCAGGGGCACTTCCCCGAGGAATGGTGCACACAGATCGAGATATCTCTTTCGACGATGTATAACTGGGCAACCCGCTACCCGGAGTTCGATGAAGCTTGTCGCGTTGCTTGGACTGCCTTGTCTGCATATTGGACAGGAGAGTTAATACAGGCAGCAGGAAGCAATGCGTGCGATACCAAATTACTTCTTGAGCTCATTCGGCGCCGATTTCCCGATACTTGGGGTGCCAATGCCAAGAATACTTTTGGTCATTTTATCTCATGCGTCGATGCGGCCAGCTCGACCAGATCCAAGGCACCGGACTTCAGCACTTGGACTATTGACGAACTTAAATCAGAGCTAGCCGGACTACGCAGCGGGTCTGGATCTGACATGGACAAAATATCTCCAGATTAAATACCAGAAATTTCAAGCCTATTCATCGGTTATCTGGATGAAATTCACGAGATAGAACTCCGCTAAGTCGAAGATAAAACTGCGCCAAGTCAGAAATAAAACTGTTCTAAGTCAGAGACAAAACTCAGATAACTATCCGTTAATTGCCCACTTGGAAGAATTTGTTTTGGAGAGAAAAAGGGCTTTCGGCCGGCCTACTTCAGCACATGCTGACCTACTTCACAATGGCTTTACAGTTTTGCTCTTATGGGGCATGACATCACGACAGCAATGAAACTGAAAATGGTTGCGTAAGTTCTACGATAACGTCCCGTTAAAAACGGGAGGATTACCGACCCACCTCGAAATTGTTCGCACTCACATTGCTTTGGCGCACGATCTCGTACCGCGAGAGGCTACGTACCTCAAGACCACCCTGACAGAGATCGCCAATGGACATCCGCAAAGCTGCATCGACAACCTGCTGCCGATGAACTTCCAGCCGTCAAGCTGAACCACCAGTGCTCTCCTACGAACACTTACCGTTCAGGTAATGCGGCTATCCATTTTTCGCTGGTGCTTTTCTTAGGGTCAGGTCGATCACCACCACTTCGATCGCCTCCACCTGAGGGTATTCAGGTGCAATTGCCAGCCAGTGACGCCGCAACGCGTCCTCCAGCTTGGCCAGATCGACCAGACTTCCGTTTATCCGCCAACGCCGGGTCTTTGCTTGTCCCTGCCAGACCAAGAGTAACACTCCGGATCGACTAGTGCCATGGCGCAGGTAGTCACCAACCAATTGGTTGCGCAACCGCTCGCACAGATCCGGCCCACTCCAGCCTTTGTCCAGAACCTTTAACTCGATCGGGACTGGATCGGTGACGGCGGGGCTTTGGACCCAAATGTCCGGACGCTGGGCATTGGCCAACTCGTTTTCTTGCGCACACGTGTAGCGGCCAGCTGCACTACGTTTCAGATGATCGGCGATAAGATTGCGCATCTCAACTTCATCGCCTGCGCGCTGCCATGTACGGTAAGGGCTGTCGTCCCCAGTCTGCAGCCAATTGCGCATATCAGTCAGACGGTCGACCGATAAATCAAAAAGTTGACGGTTGCTCGCAGGGGTCCGCACCTGATAGCGATCAAACTCTCGGACCTGATCGGTGCTCCAAGGCTCTAGATCACCATCGGTTTCTGCGCGACGGCGCGCCAGCGTTCCCATCCAGGATCGAGCATCCACATTCGGGTGGGAATGCATCAAATTCCGCAACGCCAGATAGGTCGCCTTGCCAGGGATATCCGACAACATTGTGAATAGCGCATTGCGCCCATCTTGAGCATCATCACGTAGGCCTGGTGAATATACGCCCTTCCCGGCTCGCTCTATATCGTCGGCGGTCCGGATGTAGCAGTGCATCAAGACGTAGAGACGCTCCAAATGTTTCGCAGTTCGGTAATTTTCTAGACCCTGACCCATTTGGGAAAACCGTCTAGTGCCAGTCAGTGCTGTAACGAATGCCTGTGCTGCCTCACTTGCCTCGGTGTTCGGAATTGCCGTCAACCAGCGTTCTAGTGCGGGGAGCGCCGTTTCAGCCTCCGCATCAACCCAAAGAGCGTAAAGCGTAGCCCTTAAGAACTTATCCGAGTTATCAGTAATTCCTTTCTGCGCCAACGCGACCAGTCTGTGAGGTTCAGTCCTACCACTCCGGAGAATGTGTAGACAGTAACGAAGCGCGTTGCCGCGTGGCAAAGGACTACTTGCCAGGCGTTTTAACAGGGGCTCGACCAAGGCTTCATGGAACCAAGGCGCATGATAAACAAGATCGTGTAAAAGACCCCCGCTCTCGTCTCCTGTCGCGTGATCAAACTCCCACCATAACTCTGTCAACAGCGAGGTCCGAACGAGGTCCGGGTGAATATCGTGCAGCGTTTCCAACCATGTTGGAAACCCGTTCAACTCCCAGGTCGCATAACGCATCGCGTGACGGACATCTGCTTCAGTCAAGCTTTCGGCAAAGCGATCTTCCTCGCGACTTTCAATTTCAAGGCCAGACAGCCCGAAGATTAGGGCGTCAGGCGTACCGCTGTCTGAGTGTCCTTCTGACGCCAATGGTGGCGTGTAGGTTCGCCAATGGGCCATGGAGGCATCGCGATAGCCCATTGCAACCTCGTCGCCAAATTCAGGGATCAACGATTTCCAATTTTTACGACCATATTTGCTGGACCCCCCTTCCCCCCGATCGACAGCCTCTTGAAGCCAGAACTGGTCGCCTGTTAGTTCTCCCGGCTGCGCACCCTTAGGATGCTGAATCCTGTCAGGATCAGCCTGCATTTCTTGAATCCAGCGTTTCCGCCGCTCAGTCTCCACTAATTTTTTGCGATCCTGTTTGCGCCGCCTCACCGCCGTACGTTTTTGAAAAGCCTTTGTTTCCTTGGAAACTGGCTTGTTAACCAGCTCTTCCAATCGGGCGCGCGCCACGGGGTCAGCACCGAGCCTTGCGCGCAGATCGGCCAGTTTCTCTGGTGGCAGGTCATTTTCACGAATGATCCTATATGCCAGCGACACCGCAACCAGCCGGTCGTCTTGTTCTGCTCGGTTAGCCGCGAATCCTATCACGCGTTCCAAACTGTTCGCTTCGAACTGCCAGAAATGCTCCCGCCATTGCAAAGGCCAATCGTCGGTTAACCGCTCATCCTTCTTTAACTGATGCGCCCTGACATTGGCGACATCGGCCCAGAAAAGTGCATCATTCAACTCCAACCAATCGGGAACTAAATCATGCAGCTTTGTCTTGTCGTCTTTCAGTTCAACATCGCCCCAAAACCGTGCGGCCGGTAGTTTCTGCATTACATCCAGTGCGCTTGGATCGAAAGCACGTGTAGACCGGCGTCTAATCAGCTGCTCTACTGCATGAACTGCGGGGCCCAGAAGCCAGGCGTTATTTCTAGAAACCCTACACTCACGACGTTCGATAAACGGTGCTTGGTCGAGGAAGACGGTAATTCCGACCACCAGTTGCGCCAAAGCGTCGTCATCCGTTAAGCGCTCCAACAAACCCCGTAGGGCCCCCGTGAATCCTGTCGCCTCAAAGCGATCATAGGGCGGAAGCCGCTCCATCGAAGCAAGCAACCGAACAACTGTTTGCATGTCTGGTTGAGCATCCTCGACCAATTCTACCAGTAGGCGTCGAGGAAACTCATTCTGCGGCGCGAGCAGAGCATCCCAGAGCGAATCCTGCATATCCCGAGTGCCCACCGTCATTACCGCCCGTGCGGCGGCGACACGTGCCCAAACACCACGGCCAGGATCTCCAGCGATTAGGCATAACAGGTGTAAACAACCGACCATCTTACCCTGCCAGACCAGCCGACCTAGGAAGAAGAGTGCGTCGTCATTGTCACTATAGGTCTCGATAAGTCGCAATGCATCCTCAGTCAGATCAGACTGAGCGATCCGGGCGATAGCATCATTGTCGCGGGCGGATTTGCCATCTTCGTCTCGTGCAATTCGGTCGACGATGTCTTCGAGGATTGCACGGCGCTGAGCTAAGGGCAGCCGCGCCGGGTCTCCGCCCTCGACAACAACTTCCGGAGCAATAGAGATTGCCTTTCGCCGCACGCTCTCGTCTAACAGTAATAACCATGGCAAAATCGGACGAAGACGCGGCGCGATGGTTTGCTCTCCGTATTGTTCCCGAAAAATCAGCGTCTCTACACGGTGTCGAGCGTTGCCACCTTCCAAATGTTTTGCAAACCATTCCGCAGCGAGCAGTTCTCGCACATCGCGATGTCGAAACCGCACCATCCCGAACAGCACGTCGCTAAACAGACCTCTTTCAAGCAGCGCCCGCACGTCGCGTGAGTCCCAGTCCGAAAGGAGTGCCTCAGCATCCAGACCTTGTTCCGAATGCTCAGAATCCGGAACGCGAAGCCCTGGCTCGCCAGTCAGAACAACCGCGGCGGCCAGCAATCGAGCACCACTTAAGGCCTTCTCAGGGCTTAGGGGCTGTAGCTGAGCACGAGACGGATCAATCTCCCGCAGTTGATCGTCGATGCCGTATCTCAAGAACTCATACCGACTACCAAGGCTCGAGTCAGCTGCCCATTTTGCAAGAATGCCGAGAAGGTCGTGCGGTCGTGCCGCTAGAGCCATTAAGTTCGAACGATAAAGTTCGGCGATCAACTCTTCGATATTATTTGCGTCGCGATGGGCGGCGAACATGCGAATATCGCCCTCGTCGAGGTCGCTCAACATGTGGATCTCAAGCTCACTCTCGGGTTTTGTGATGTCCTTTTGGACCAGTTCGCTGTTCTGGTCGGCCTCAGAGCCCTCGCTACCTTCCACTCCAACTTTTGGCGCAGCGAACGGCAGCAATCGCTCCAACATTGCCCGATCTGTGACAGCCCGCCACGCATATGGCCGACCAGATACGATTACATGCGCACGATGTTCCGCGCCTTTTATCCGATTAGCGAAGCGCCGGATAGCCCGCTCGAATGCTCGGGGGTGACTCAATCGAGCTTCATCAATGGAATCTAGAAAAAACCATCCTTCGTTCTGCCCGTCTAACCATCTTTGAAAGCCCTTGGCATCACCGACCTCAAAAGCATCCTCGAACCCTTCTCCCAAATCTTCGATCCGAATGAAAAAAGCGTGACGCTCCCGCTCGCTAGCATATTTCGCGCGCGCGAGCATCTCATGCGTTTTACCCGCACCGGCACCCGCGAGGATCACGCAGCGATGCTTCAGCTCGATCTGTTCCCATCCAGCGGGCCTTGAGGCCCTAAACAGCCCAGCGATCTCCTCCTGTACCTCGTCCGTTCCGGATTTTGGAACTGGCGAAAAGCGTCGTACCAATGGCACTGTAGAATGCGGCATCATGAGACATCTCCACTTGCCGTCGTTCGGAGGCCCGAAAGCCATAGCTCCAACACCTTCGTTGGAAACGCCAAAAGCAACGGTGCACGATGTATCTCAGCCTTCAACATGCCATATTTGTCCAAGGTTGACCTAACCGAGTGTTTACTAGACGGTGCTCTCCCGAAGTGTGAATGTATAGCGTCCCATATTCAAGTCGATTCAGTAAAGCACCGACACCAAGCAGTAAGCGTTCAAGGGTCGTATTCCGCGAAGAATACCAAGGAAGCCGTGCAGAGCGAAAAATCTAGACTAGTTTATCGTATTCATCACAACGGTGCATATTTTTGACTAATTTTTCTTAGGGTTGGTTATGAATTCTCCATCTATCCTTGGAACGACCTCTTGCAGTTTTCGGTGAAACGCATCACCCACTTTTCGCCCCGATAAGTGAATTCCGATTTCTGAGGTCAAATCTTCATCCCCCACTGTAGCCGATGCCCAATTTAAGCTGGTAACCACGACATTGTCGTCGTCCCATAGTAGGAACTTCCCATGGATAGGTGTCCGTCCTTTCTGAGTGTCTAAGTGGACGAATTTTACACCTTTCGGTTCATATTCATTGCGCAGTGCTGTCACATCACTCCGAAACTGAGGCTTTCGGATCTGAGTATAAATCACTCGCATGTCAGTAACGTTTCGCGCGGCGTTTGCGGCAGCTACTAACATCGCCTGTTCCGCGCTTGATCCAAATCGATGTGAACCAATAACCAGACAATTTCTCGCCTCTGCGGCCGCCCTTCTGATCACACCAGCATGCTCATTCGCGGGGAGAATACTTACTGTGACCTGCTCAACTTCTGAAGAATGTGCCGTGTGGACAATTGCATCGCCCCAACGACTTAGAGTCCCCAGAAATGATACAAGGTCGTTCGAAAGCGGCGTGTCAGAGAAAGCTTTGCGGCAGACGGCAGCGACCTGGGCAACTAATGTAGGGTGCCGTAGAATAACAGATATCTCTACCGCTCTGAAAGGTGTGGAAAGCCAATTGCACGAACCGGTCACAGCTAGATAGCCTCCCTCGCCATCATCTGCGACTAGGAATTTTGCATGTGTCGAAACCGACTGCTTATGCATTTTAATACGATTGGAAAATCGAGATAGCGCCACACGAACGGCTAGAGCCTGCGCTCGTTTCGTGTGCTTAGATTCATCCTCTCCTGCAACACCAAATAGAAGATCTACCTGAACACCTCTTTCAGCAGCCTCTTCGATTACAGACCAAATCTGATTGACGTTTTCCATGTCGATGAAAGTTGAGAGGATCATCACCCTATCAGTCGCTGAACTGATGATCTGTTCGAAGAGAGTTTTGTGGCTGGAACCACCGATGACAATGTCATCAGGATTCCAAGGGATCGTTTTTGCCTTAAGCTCCAATGGTTTACGTTCGGATTTCGGCTGAGCCCTTGGCGATTCTCCGCTGCGTCGCAGTTTGACCAACGCGGCCACTGCTCTAGCTTCATTCTCAGGAAGGTTTGCCAGAGTTTCTTGACGAATCTCTATGTAACCTTCCCGTATATCGATTGATTTAGGATCAACTGACCGGACCACCTCGTTTGGCCGCAATCTGACAGTTTCTGTCAGACGATCATAGATCGTATCCATTTGCTCTCTGTTATTTAGTTGCCGAGCAAGCGGAATTAGCATTCCGCTATCCAACCTAGTGTCTTTCGAAGGCACAAAACGCACATCGGAAGTTCGCATAATAGTGCCCGTCAAAGGCAGAAAAACAGCGCTAATTGGGCGCGGTCTTGTTTCTTCGTCAACTCTTGGCTCTGCACCCGAGGAAATCAGTCCAAAACCTAACGCAGTCGGCCTGAATTTCCCTACATTTGCTTCAAAAGTGAGTTCAATGAGTCCAGCACGCATCAGCCGCGAGACTGTTGCGGTAAGAACTTGCGCATTGATTGACAATTGTTCGCCAAGTTCGCTCATTGAAGCCGGTAGACGAACAAGTTTAAGCAAAACCCCTTCGTGCAAAGATGTCCATCGCTGTTGTCTAGCAACAAATGCCCGAAATCGCCATCTTACCGCCGATAAGAAAACAGGTTGCATTAATCTAGGACCCCTGGCTTTAGGATGCGAACCCCATTACCGATGCGATCTCGCTCTCTCAATTCTCTGACTAGATCTCTGACGAAAGCCCATTTCGGATCATTGCCCTTAGGGTTCATGCCCTTTGCTGCAAGATCCATAAATTGGAGGCTCGCAACAATAATTAGTTTGTGTCTAGCTCGACTAATTGCGACGTTCATACGACGACGATCCCTTAAAAAGCCGAGCCCTCCTCCTCCGACCTTGCTGTTGTTGCGAACCAAGCTGAGGAGAACCACATCCGCCTCACTCCCTTGGAACGCATCTACTGTTCCAACGAACCCAAGCTGATCTCGAACCGGGCGAAACCCTTTAGGACCTCCAGAGCAAGGGTATGCTTTAAGCAGCTTTTGACGTATCAATTCAACTTGTCCATTGTAAGGTGATAGGATCGCGAGCGTGGGCTCGATGGCACCGTTGGCAGTTCCCTCCAAGCACTTTAACGCTCGGATGAGTTCATCTGCTTCACTTGGGTTCGTGGGAGATTTTCCATGTCGCTCTTCGAAGGGACATGTTCGGTCAGTACTTTGAAGGGTTGGGAAATCGATCACAACAACCGGATCTAAGGGCAACGCGCCACTTACCGTGAATGGTGTAACCCGTCGAATAACATTCTTTTCGGTTGTTAATTCGCCTGCATAGAATACTTGAGACACCACATCAGCTATGACTGGGTGCATTCTTCTTTGTTCTGTTAAAGTGAATGAAATTCTTCGATGCTTTTCACCGTTTACTTCCGCTTCTTTCTCATCTTCTGTTACCATTGTTCTGAATGGCTCAAGCAATCGGTTCGCGCGGGCTATCGTATCGCCGAAGCGCCTCTTGTCTGTGAGCAGCGCTTTCAGCATAGGCAACAGTCCTTCGGCTTCGCTAGATAAGTCGAGCCGCTCCTCTGCTATGTTGAGAATCTTCAAGGCAACTTCAGGTTCGAAACGTTTCGCAACTTGATCAACTCTGTGAGGTGGTAACTGATTGTGATCGCCAATCATTATTTTTCTTGGTGCTAAGGACAAAGCTCCGGCCAACTCTGGGCCAAGCGCGCGCGCAGCTTCCTCAACGATGAGCCAATCGAATTCCTCTGAGTCTTCTGCAAAATCACTAATTGTCATCGAATTCAAACCAGCCAACACGACGTTCGCGGAGTGAAGTAATAAATCCCCGATACGAGAGATCATCTGAGGACGAGAACTTTGATGGTTAGTATACTCGGATATTGTTCCGTCTAATGAACGTCTGAAGTTAGCAAAGGAAGACGCTGTCAGAGCAGAACTGTTGCGCAACTTAACGATTGTACCCAGCGCTGTATCGTCGAGTTCAGCAAATCGGTTTTCATCATTCCCGATTCTGACTACAATTACCTCACTTGGGAGCGCAGCCGTCAGTGTATCTTGGATATTTTTCAACGCCTCATGGCTCTGCGCTGTAACAAGAATTCGTGCGTTCGGCTTATTGACTAATATTTGGTTAACCATGCGGGAAACGAGATAGGTTTTACCCACCCCTGGGGGCCCAACAATGTAGACGTATGGTTCTGTTTGAGCAATCAACTCTAGAGCCCGCAGTTTAGGCCCATCCAATGTCTCGTCGGGCTGACCGATTAGTTCAGCAGCTGGTCGAACGCGCCTACTGCTCCATGGATCATCAAGACCAAACGTCACATCAGTACGCCCGTTCAGTAAAACTATATTCCGGAGGCGTCGACGAATTTGGCTCTCATTGCCGAGCTCTCGTGGGGGTTTGAGATATAAATTGCCGACAGGGACTTCAGAACATTCGAAGGTGTAACCATTCCCACCATTACTCAAAGTCTCCTGCTGAATAAAATCGATGTCGACATCACCTAATCCGCTCCAGCCCAACTTAGGTGAGTTCGACAGACGCCAAGGGGTATCATCAGATTTTGCCAACATCTCTGCAAGACGCTCGGCGTCGGGACGTAGGCCAGCCTGATCCACCAACTTTTGATGATCTGGACCTGAAACGAGCCTGAGAAGCACACGTCCTGACTGAACGTCCCCTTGCTCTAAGGTGACCGGAAAAGCATCGAATGTCGCAGCAACGGCTTCAATTACTTCAATAGCAAGCAAAGCATCTCGTACATCGGCAGGAGCAAGCTCATTCGCCTCGGGGGGACGTGCAAATTGATCCCATTCGATTGCCGAGTCGCCTAGTCGACGAACGACCTCAAATGCTTCTTTTCTATTTGGTACAACCTGAACTGGCGAGTCCAACGGTCTCGGTTCAGCGGTCCCTGTTCCCCTCCCATCGTTAGGAATTAGAACTTTAAGGAAGCCAATCCGCCAATCATCTGCATGTCGAACAGGCTCAATTATGTAGCGGAACGACTTTGTTACAAGCTCACATTGCTCACGATCATCTCCTTCGAAACGGGCTGCAACCCGAACTTCAGATCGCAGATCTTCTTGGATCCATCGGCAATGAGCTGCAAAATCGTCAGGATCAATATCTATACCAATATGCTCGATCAGTTTAGGTCCAATGGTGGCAGGATTTGGCAATAAAATTAGTTGGCCGCGCCTTCCCCGTCCTAACCTTTTTAGGTCAGCAATTACCGCTTCGATATCACGCGCGACAATCTGAGAATCAAGTGGCTGGTTCGGTCTCGGCAAACGCAAAAGGTTTAGTACACCGTTCTCGAGAGCTGTTAAATTTGTCCCATCATCCCTTAATTCCGTGTTGCTGATAGATTCACCAAGAAGCTTAATCGCGATGGCTCCAAGCGCATCCCAGTCGGAACGGAACGAACAGGGCGGCGTAGGAAGACTTCGTGATCTAACTACTTGTCCGTCTGCCTCTTCAGCTTCTAGACGCACGCTCCATTCAAAGCCACTCAAACGAAAGTCTGGTTCATTATCGCCATGAGAGAAGATACAGTCTAATGTAAGACGCCCATGAACGATTGCCTGATCATGGAGGATACCAAGTGCTCGGGCGATACGGCTAATATTTTGCCAAACAAGTATCCGCTTGCGACCGATAGGCATTTCTATGGGGCGTCCTCCGCGACCTCTTGGCGAAACAGGGTCACCCCGATCGGCTAAAAGTAACGCAAACTCTTGGTCATCTTCGAGTTCTTCTAAGACATCGACGATAAGATCATTTGCTTCTCGGTACCGCATAAGTCGACGTACTTGCCGCATTTCATGCCGCCAAAGAGAACGTAGTTCGTCATCAATATCTGTGCCTGTTTTTCTCCAAGTCCGCAGCCGCCTTTCCGCAGAGCCATTTGCGCTGTCATAGACCCGCCAAAGCGTTCCTTGTAACATGGCTACTTCACCGGTCGAAACCGCGTCCTCTTCGAACTCAAAGCGGTCACTGAGTGATTTTAACAACGGCAGTTCTCCAGCCTTATAAATTCATCGAAAGTCTAATCTCATTCGTTCAAGACAACCAAAGCAGTGGCCTTACGACTAGTTAAATCGTGTCGACCATGTAGTACAATTCAAAGTTGTGCAAGATAAGTTGCTCCCAAAAGGATATCTATGATCTGGAAACAAAACCAACAGACCACGGTCGCAGCGAGTGAGGTGGCTGAGAGAAAGGCCATTGGGCTTCGACCGTATCGGGTTGCCACGCGCCTCCAGTCCTTCAAGCGTCCGAACGTGATCTCGGTCCGGTTGCGCTTTCGGTATAGTGCAGACTTAGCAATCCACCGATTGAACTACATCAGCTATCAAAGGCGATACTGACATGCTGAGGTATTTTAAGTGGTATGAATTACAGAGAAAAATTTTATTTTCATTCATAACAGGTGTTTATATCAATTTAAAAGCGGACTGTCTCTCCGCCATTTATCCTAATATATTTGATATAGTCATAAAATTGGGGGAATACATAAGTAAGCAGCATATAAGACATTGTTTACGCTGAATATTTTCAATCTGGAGTTCAGAGGTGAGCGGAACGCTATAAGCGCCTCATTCCCGTCAAATACCGCGATGTTAGCAGGTGCTTCGTTCAACCTCATATAGTTCCACAATGCGATGGGACAGCGCGTCGCACGCGTCCGTCGGCTGTTTTTGATCGGGCAAGATATTTGGCGTATG
>TARA_R110002072_G_scaffold7773_2_pt1 | contig 16701 bp, 20 predicted proteins | sample TARA_R110002072 | Tara Oceans TARA_R110002072 (sample SAMEA4397118) | marine metagenome | biome: Polar Biome; feature: [SRF] surface water layer (ENVO:00010504); material: water (ENVO:00002006), including particulate matter (ENVO:01000060) such as... | depth 5 m | reverse complement strand
GGCTAAATTGCTTACCCAATTAGCTTGGTAACTGAACTGATCGATTCGCCCGTCTGGAGTGCTCAGCTATTTCTGCCATGCGTTGGCGGTGTCTACATCGGACTGTCTAGTTTTCAACCACCGTTCGGAATCAGGTAAAAGTTCTTTCTTCCAGAAGGTTGCCCTGGTTTTCAGGTAGTCGATGATAAATTCGCAGGCATCAAAGGCATCACCACGATGCGGGCTAGCAACACCAACAAAGACAATTTGATCTCCTGGATAAAGATCCCCAACTCGATGAATGACCGTTGCGCCAAGGACATCCCAGCGTTCTGCGGCGTCTTGGATGATGGCGAGTATTTGAGACTCCGTCATGCCCGGGTAGTGCTCGAGGCGCAGGCACTGGACTTCACTGTCATCATTTTGATGACGCACGATACCGGTAAATGAATTAATCCCGCCGGTACCAAAAATTGATAGCCTCGCGGTTTCGGCTGTGACGTCAAAGTCTTCTACCTGGACGGCTATTTTTATATCAACGCTCAAACTAACCTCCAGTAACAGGAGGAAGGAACGCGACCTCATCCCCTGGTAGTACACAATGGTCTCGATCCACGAGGGTTTGATTCACCGCCACAAGAATATCGCTGGCCTCCAAAATGGACTGCCAGGCTGCATTTTCCTGCTGTGCAAGCTTGTTCACGATTTCGCTGACGGGTAAGCCAGCGGACATATCAGCCGGCAGCGTGAGGCTGATTTTGTCTTTACCCACCTCCTCCCGCAAACTGGCAAAGAACTGGATGTTGATGCTATTCACGCTTGCCAATCTCCCGACTTCCCACCTCGTTTTTCCTCAACACGGATGTCACCAATCATCATCGTTTTATCTACCGCTTTACACATGTCATAGATTGTTAAGCCGGCTACCGACACAGCAGTAAGGGCTTCCATTTCCACGCCGGTCTGACCGGACAATTTGCATCGCCCACGAATCAGCACCTTAGAGTTCCTGTGATCGACTTCAAACTCGACCTTGATCGAGGTGAGCATTAGCGGATGACAAAGCGGGATGAGCTCAGAACATTTTTTTGCGGCCTGAATCCCGGCTATCCGTGCCACGGCAAACACGTCACCTTTCTTATGACCACCAGAAACCACTAGTTTGAGTGTTTCAGGCAACATCGTGATGCTGCCACTTGCAATGGCTTCTCTCTCGGTGACAGCTTTGGCTGTCACGTCCACCATATTTGCGTTGCCCTCGGCATCAAGGTGGGTCAGTTTAGATTCTGTATTCATAGGTTACCGCTATTTTTGTTCTGTTAACGTAAACTGTCACAATGTCCTGGCCTCCACATATTACTGTAGCGACTGTTGTTTTCCGACAATCAGTTGCACGACAATCAGTTGCACGACCACCAGTTGCACGACAATCAGTTGCACGCGAGCATGAATTTCTTCTGGTCGAGGAACAAGATAATAATACCCGGGTGTTTAATCAGCCCGCCGGCCATCTTGAGCCCAACGAGACACTGCTGGACGCAGCTATCCGCGAAACCCTTGAAGAAACGGGTTGGCGAGTTTCATTAATCGGTCTGGTGGGTGTCTACCAGTATTACTCGGCACACAATGATACCACTTACCTGCGTTTCTGTTTCGCCGCCACACCGGAACAACAGGAACAAACGGATTTGGACCCAGACATTACTGCCGCCCATTGGCTGAGTTGGGACCAGGTTGTTTCACTACCCCATAGAAGCCCGTTGGTCATGACCTGTATGGAAGACTTTGCCACCAGCAAGCTTGTTCCGCTGGATAGAATTCAGAGCTTAATACCCGTAAGTTGATGTTTTACTTATGCTGCGTGCAAAGCCAGCTTCCCCTTGGGCTAGTGCCCGCGTAAAATGCCGGACTTTTCCGATCCCCTTCAAACATGAGTTCATCCGAGACCGTCATTGTTGGCATGTCCGGCGGCGTTGATTCTTCAGTGGCTGCCAAGCTGCTGCTGGACCAGGGCTACAGCGTCCAGGGCCTGTTCATGAAGAACTGGGAGGAAGACGATGGCACGGAATACTGCACCGCCATTGAAGATCTCGCTGATGCCCAGGCGGTTTGCGACCGATTAGGCATCACCCTCCATACCGCTAATTTCTCTGCCGAATATTGGGACAATGTATTTGATCATTTTCTGGAGGAATACAGGGCTGGGCGCACGCCTAATCCGGATATTCTTTGTAATCGAGAGATCAAGTTTAATGTATTCCGGGAGTATGCGGAGATTCTTGGGGCGGACCGAATTGCCACCGGGCACTATGTCCGCATCCAGGACAGAGGCGTCCCACAACTCCTGAAGGGGCTGGATCAGGGTAAGGACCAGACTTATTTTCTCCAGTCAGTTTCAAGTGAACAACTAAAGGGCTGTCTATTTCCCGTCGGCCATCTCGAAAAATCCGAAGTACGGCGGGTGGCCGAGGCAGCTGGGCTGCCCACCCATGCAAAAAAGGACTCCACTGGGATCTGTTTTATTGGTGAAAGACGCTTTCAGGATTTCCTTAAACAGTACATTCCAGCCAAACCGGGCGATATCCTCGATATCGAAGGCAACATAATCGGTGAGCATAATGGTGTGATGTTCTACACCCTGGGACAGCGACAGGGCCTAGGTATCGGTGGCGTGAAAGACAGCCCCGAGGCACCCTGGTACGTTGTTGAAAAGGATGTAGAGGCAAATCAACTCATTGTTGCCCAGGGTAACAATCACCCTGCTCTTTTCTCAGATATTCTGTACTGCGATCAAATTGCCTGGGTGGACGGCAATGGGCCAGGTTTGCCCGGGACTTTGCAGGCAAAAACCCGATATCGCCAACCCGATCAATCCTGCAGCATCGAGGCTTTTGAAGGCGGTTACAAAGTGCGTTTTGACGAACCTCAGCGGGCTGTAACCCCCGGTCAATGGGCCTGCTTTTACGACGGTGAAATCTGTCTAGGTGGCGGAATCATAGAGCGTACGGAGTCTCAGCGATGATCTATGAAAAAAGAGTGCTGGCTCTGGCTGGTCTGGTACAGGCTGTCCATCTGGTGATTAGCGCTGCCAAAACCGGAATGATCGCCCAGGATTCTCTTGATAAAAGCCTGAAATCAATTTTTGTCCAGAACCCCGGTTCCATCGCGGAAGTGTATGGAGGCACCTCAGACATCTCCCTCGGGCTAAACCTCCTTAAGGATATTCTGAATAATTTTAATGCTGAGTCCCATGGGGACATTGTTCGCTACAGTCTCGCTGTGATTACCCTGGAACGTGCGTTTGTCGCTCAACCCGATAAGTTGCGGGCGCTCGGCTCAGAAATTACCCGAATTGATCAATTGAGGATGCTAAACGCCGATAACGCTGGTGTTAGTGAAGAAATTGTCACTCAACTTGCAGACACCTATGAGCAGATAGTCGGCCAGGTTCAACCGAGAATCAAAATTTCCGGAAATAGGTCCCACCTGCAAAACATGGGCAATGTGAAAAGAATTCGTGCCCTGCTGCTCTCGGCACTTCGATCTGCGGTACTCTTTCATCAAGTCGGAGGTCGCCGCTGGCAGTTGTTGTTAAAACGTGGACGCTATAAAGAAGCGCTTATTAATTACATTTAATTCAATTATTTAGATAGCATAATTAAAGCAGAGTATTACTATGGATCTTTCAGAACTAACCGCGGTTTCCCCCATTGACGGTCGCTACGGAAGCAAAACCGCCGAGCTGAGGGAATATTTCAGCGAGTATGGCCTTATCTACTTTCGGGTCATGGTGGAACTGCGTTGGTTTGCTCATCTTGCCGCACACCCTGGAATTCCTGAACTCCCAGCGCTGGATAAGCAGGAGCTCAATTTTCTCGAAGCCATCCTGACTGACTTCTCTCCTGCGGATGCACAGATTGTTAAGGATTTCGAGCGGACCACGAATCACGATGTCAAAGCAGTCGAGTACTTTATCAAACAAAAGTTTAGCGAAAGCGGATTACCGGGGCTGATAGGCAAAGTAGAGTTTGTACATTTTGCCTGCACCTCAGAGGACATTAACAACCTATCCCACGGTTTAATGCTGAACCGGGGTCGTACGGAGGTGCTACTACCGTTGATGGCGACCTTAAGGGCCGAATTAAGCCGCCATGCTAAAGACTATAAAGCCGATGCCATGCTCTCCCGTACCCATGGTCAACCAGCCTCTCCGACCACAATGGGCAAGGAATTTGCCAATGTTGTGCACCGACTTGATCGGCAGATCAAATATATTACCGAAAGCCCTATCCTGGGCAAAATTAATGGCGCGGTAGGCAACTTTAATGCCCACATTTCCGCTTATCCAGAGTTGGACTGGCCGCAAATTGCCAAAGAATTTATTGAATCTCTGGGCCTGACGTTTAACCCCTACACCACTCAAATTGAGCCCCATGACTATATTGCAGAGCTGTTTGATGGGATTCAGCGGTTCAATGTGATCATTCTGGATCTGGACCGTGATATCTGGAGCTACATCTCTATTGGATATTTTAAGCAGAAGAAAGTCGCTGGAGAAACCGGTTCATCGACGATGCCCCACAAGGTCAATCCGATCGATTTTGAGAATTCTGAGGGTAACCTCGGGATTGCAAATGCAATTCTGGGCCATCTAGCGGAAAAGCTGCCGATATCCCGGTGGCAGCGGGACCTGACGGACTCCACGGTCTTACGAAATCTAGGTACAGGCCTGGGCTATAGCCTGATTGCATACCAATCAACTTTAAAGGGTCTTGGTAAGCTGGAGATCAACCGGGGAGCGCTGGCTGCCGACCTCAACCAGAGTTGGGAAGTGTTGGCAGAGCCCATTCAAACAATTATGCGTAAGTTTGATATCCTTGAGCCCTACGAGAAACTAAAAGAATTGACCCGCGGCCAGTCCCTGGATGCCGAAGCCATTAACAAAATGGTGGCCGAGCTACCCATGCCTGAGTCCGCCAAAACTCAAATGTTAGCCCTGACGCCCGGAGCCTATATAGGAAACGCCATCAAAATGGTGGATCAGCTGCTCGGTGACTAGTTGGCTGACAAACTTCAATGCCTTCCAGGCCGAAAGCTGGAGAAAGCATGCGACGTCACCTGGGAAGGTCAATATTGACCTGCTTAAGGACATCACGCTGCAAACCCTCTACGGCTTAGCGAGCGACGACAGGGTTGAATCCAGGGTTCTTGAACAGATTGACGAACACTTTAATTTGACTTTGGGTCCCTTCGAAACCGCCAATCAAGAAGCATTGGGGGCGGGTCAAATGCTGATGGTCCAGAACCTCGAATCCTTTATACCGGCAGTATCTGAGTGGCTGAGTCGTGAATTTTCATTTTTGCCTCGCTGGCGAATCGAGGATGTCATGGCGACAGCCGCAAATAAAGGGGGCAACTGCGGCGCCCACTTTGATCAGTATGATGTGTTTTTGGTCCAAATAAGGGGACATAAATCCTGGTCTCTAGACGACGGCGGGCACACTGCGTCTGAGTTATCCCAGGAGGCAGATATTCGGCTACTGGAGCAATTTGAGGCGACTCATTTCCTTCAGCAGCACCCGGGAGACGTACTCTATATCCCCCCTGGGGTTGGACATCATGGCATCGCCTCGGATGACAGCATTACCCTCTCGGTTGGAATTCGCAATCCACTCTTAAGTGAAATGGCCTCTTACATAGCGGATATGCTGATTCTTGAAGGCGGTGAAGGCGCAAGCCTCAATGACCAGCTTCTGGGTACAGAGATAGATCCCCTTGAGGTCGCCAACCTGGGCAGCACCTTATCCAGGGCACTGACTCAACCCAATATCATGAATCGGTGGTACGGCTGCTATATGACCGAACCCAGGGATCCGGAGTTGCTTCATTATCCAGAATCTGAAATCGACCCCGGGATTATTTCCAGCTGGCTAGCATCCAGAACCAGCCTGACACTTGAGCTACCCGCCAGAATTGCACTCCAGGCTGACACCCTATTTGTGAACGGCGAGGCCCTGCATCTCGGGCGAAAAGTCCCCTGGTTACTTGAGTTGCAACAGCAGCGTTCGGTCGCAGTAAACCAGCTCGGAGACGACATTGATGTGCTTATGTACTTAGCTGAGTCGGGGGCATTGGCCGGGTTTCCTCCTCTATGACCCTGGAGATTAGACAATTTGACCTCCGGGAGGCCTCCTGGGTATCGGACCGGAATGTATTGTCGAACCTTCGCCGCCTGGTGTTTATTGTCGAACAGAAAGTGCCCCAGGAAGAAGAATGGGATGGCCTGGACGAGGATGCCTGGCATTGGCTTGCGACGGATTTAGAAGGTCGGCCTATTGGCACGGCACGCTTGCTGCCATCGGGACAAATTGGCCGAATGGCGGTCCTGGCAGAGTTTAGGGGCTTGAAAGTTGGACGCGCGATGCTTGAACATGCGGTCGAGAAAGCCAGACAGCTAGGCTTTCCCAGTGTATTTTTGAATGCCCAGAGCCACGCCCTTGGCTTCTACCAAAAATCAGGCTTTGAAGCCGTGGGTGATGAGTTCGAGGAAGCCGGCATTCAGCATTTTCGAATGGAACAGGTGCTTGAACCTCTATCGGACCACGTCCAGCGTAAGCTGATTACAGGCGCTGTACCTGAAGTGGGCCTCAGGGACTACGATACAGCTGAGGTATCCTGGACCAGCGGACGAAAGTTAATTCGATCCCTGCGAAAAAGCGTCCTGGTCTCCGAACTAGGATTTGCCAGCGACTTGATTGAAGACGCTGGAGATGAATTGAACATTCATTTTCGCACTCAACTGAACAAACAAACAATTGGCGTGGTTCGACTGGATCTCGAGGGCAATATATCCCGGCTGGCGGTAGACTCTGATTTTCGAGGTCGAGGTGTAGGCCAGGCTCTGGTCGAAGCCGCAATTGCAAAAGCCCAGCGCTTTGGTTTGATGAGTGTCCAAATAGAAGCTTTTAGCGCCCTGGACGGCTTTGTGCGTCAGGCAGGTTTTGAATCAGATGGTGCGCCTTTTGATGTCCAGGGTCGCGAACACCAGCGATACTCTAAACAAATTGAATATGCAGAGCCTCTGATCCCTGAACGAATTAGCCAGCAGGGAGACCCTTACGACAGTGGCAATTCAGGGTATAAATTGGGGGAAACTGCAGCATTCTTATTGTTGCGGCGGGAAGAAGAGTTCCGGCGGATTATAATAGCCATGTGTGGCCAGGCCAGACAATCGATTCAGCTTCTGTCTCCGATGCTGGATCATAAGTTATTCGACAACGTTGAACTCTATGAGATCTTCTCTGCCCTTGCGAGGCGAAACAAATACACAAAAATTGAGATACTCCTCTACGATTCTCATCGCGTGGTGAAAAATGGCCATGCTCTGCTTGAGATCGCGAGACGGCTGCCGTCATCCATCGGGATTCGCATTGTGCATCCGGAACTGCGCCATACAAACTACGAGTTTGTTCTAGTCGATGGCGCCGGGGTCATTTATCGACAGGACTATGAGAACTATGAGGGGAGCGCAAACTTCAAGGATATTACCGAATGTAACCGCCTGCGGCGTCAGTTTCGTGCCGCATGGGAAAGTGGTTTACAGGATCCAAACCTCCGCCAAATCAAGATTTAGGCACGACGTTTACGCTTGGTGGTGGAGATCTGTCGTTTGACCATTGCTCAGCCCACTGATTCCGGCACCTACTTTAGTCTCCGACTTTAGTCCCCACTTCAGGCCCCTCTTTCAAAGAAGGGCCTTTGCCGAGACCAAAACCCCGTTATTATCGGCATATAGGTATTCGCCGGGTATAACATCAACGCCACCAATTTTAAGTATCTCTCCTCTGAGGCCAATGCCGCGTTTGGTACTTTTCATTGGGTGAATCGCCAGGGCCTGAACCCCCAATTCTAGCTGGCCAATAATATCGACATCGCGAATACAACCGTAGACAACAATGCCCCGCCAGCCATTTTCAACGGCCTTGAGTGCAAGATTGTCACCTAAAAGCCCGCAGCGCAGCGAACCACCACCGTCCACCACCAGGACCTTCCCTGCTCCAGGTTCCGCCACCGCATCGGCAACCAGAGAATTGTCCTCATGGCATTTGATGGTATCAATCTCACCACCAAACGCATCAATACCGCCAAAATTGGCAAACATGGGTTCGAGTACACGAACAAGGTCGGGGTGGTCATCGCAAAGATCAGGTAAAATGATGTCCATTTCTGGTCTCCTGGGTTGAGGTATTTTTGTCACACTGTTGCAAAAATAGCAGCGAATTTTTGACGTTTACGTCATGATGAGCTTCACTAAAAGGTAGCATCTCGTGTTTGGAGCGTCCCTTTAACATTCGAATCAAATTGTTAGCGGCAATTTTATGCCAGTCGGTGGTACTAATGATGCTGCTGTCTTCGCCAGTGGCGGCGGAAATCTATATCTATCAGGGTCCCAACGGCGAGCGTTTGATCACCGATAGACCACCTCACGCCTCCGCTGACTATGATCTTGTTGCCAAGCGAGATAGCCTTGTTGATGCAGGCCACCTTATTGCCAGTAGTTCCAACTCCGCAGCGGTGAAATTAGGCGGACCAGATACTTTTCGGGCTTATATTCATTCCGCGAGTAAGCGTTACAAGGTTGATGCGGCATTAATTGAAGCGGTCATCAAGGTTGAATCTGATTTTGACCCGAATGCGGTATCAAAAGCTGGAGCAACGGGCCTTATGCAACTCATGTACAAGACCGCGCAGCACTATAAGGTGACCAACCGGTTTAATCCTCGCCAGAATATCCATGGCGGTGTTGCCCATCTACGGGATCTGATCGATCGTTATGAAGGCGAACTGCCTTTAGTACTGGCTGCCTATAATGCAGGATCGACTGCCGTAACGCGCTACAAGGGCATTCCGCCCTTTCCCGAGACCCAGCGTTACGTGGGCAAAGTGCTCAAAGCCCACGCTGAGATACGTCGTTATCGTGACGGCAGTAGCGATTAACCCCTCTCTGAAATCGGCGTGTAGGCGCGATTATCTGGTCCGACATAGTCTGCACTAGGACGAATCAAACGATTGTTGGATCGCTGCTCCATCACATGGGCTGCCCAGCCCGTTAAACGGGACATCACAAATATAGGTGTGAATATCTTGGTCGGAATCCCCATGTAGTTATAGGCCGATGCATGGAAGAAGTCTGCATTTGGAAATAGCGCTTTTTCGTCCCACATGGTCTTGGCAACAGCCACAGAGATATCAAATAGGTTGGTGTCGCCGTTTTCCTTAGCCAATTTCTCAGACCATTCTTTGATGATGTCATTACGGGGATCGTGGGTACGGTAGATTGCATGACCAAAACCCATGATCGTGGACTTGCTCGCAAGCATGTCTTTGATACCTGAAACCGCTTCATCGGGGGTTGTGAACTTTTCGATCAGTTCCATTGCCGCCTCATTAGCGCCACCATGTAGTGGTCCACGGAGAGATCCGATTGCGCCGGTCACGCAGGAATACATATCAGAAAGTGTCGCAGCACAGACGCGAGCGGTGAAGGTGCTGGCGTTGAATTCATGTTCTGCATACAAAATCAGAGAACAGTTCATGACATCTCTGTGCACCTGTGAGGGTGATTCGCCGGTGAGCATTTTTAGGAAATGTCCGCCAATCGTTGCCTCACCGGTATTCATATCGATCTTCACACCGTCATGGCTGTAGCGATACCAGTAGCAAATAATCGCTGGCAAAGCGCCTAGCAGGCGGTCCGCAGCATCATGCTGGTCGTCAAAGCTGTTTTCCGGTTCCAGGTTACCCAGCATAGAGGCACCCGTACGCATCACGTCCATCGGATGGGTTTCTTTAGGAATCAGCTCAAGAACCGTTTTTAAGGAATCCGGCAGATCTCGCATGCCTGTGACCCGGGCCGTATAGGCTGTCAGCTGCTCCTGGGTGGGCAATTCTCCATAAAGCAACATGTAGGCAACTTCTTCAAAAGTCGCATTCGCTGCAAGGTCATCTATGCCATAGCCTCTGTAGGTAAGGCCAGAGCCTTCTTTACCTACCGTGCAGAGCGCAGTTTCACCCGCAGACTGGCCACGGAGGCCCGCGCCACCTAATTTCTTCTCAACCATATGTGTATCCTCTCAGGTTTTTATTAATTGGTGCCATCGTTGGCAAACAGTTCATCAAGTTTTTGTTCGTAATCGTGGTAGCCAAGAAATTCGTATAGCTCTACCCTGGTTTGCATCGTGTCGATCACACTTTCCTGGGTGCCCTTTTCTCTCAGGGTTTTGAAGACGTTTAACGCTGCCTTATTCATTGCTCGAAAAGCCGACAAAGGATACAGCGCCATAGAAATTCCGACAGAACCAAGCTGTTGCGTGGTATAGCCTGGAGTTGAGCCAAACTCAGTGATGTTTGCCAGAACCGGGATTGAAACGGCAGCAACAACCTGCTGGTACATCTCAAGGTCCGTCATGGCTTCTGCAAATATAGCGTCAGCGCCGGCGGCTTCAAATTCTTTGACTCGAATCAGGACTTCTTCCAAACCAACAACCGATAGCGCATCAGTTCTGGCCATAATGACAAAATCCGGGTCGGTTTTAGCATCCACTGCAGCCTTAATCCGATCGGTCATTTCTTCCCGACTGACAATCTCTTTATTCGGTCGATGGCCACAGCGCTTCTGGGCAACCTGGTCTTCAATATGAACACCTGCAGCTCCAGCTTTGATCATTTCCTTAACGGTTCTACTGATATTAAAAGCGCCGCCCCACCCAGTATCGATATCAACTAAAAGTGGTAAGGATGATGCAGAGGTGATCCTACGCACGTCTTCCAATACATCGTTGAGGGAGGTCATACCAAGGTCAGGTAGGCCGAACGAGGCGTTTGCAACCCCGGCACCCGATAGGTAAATCGCTTTGAATCCGACAGATTCCGCCATGATTGCGGAATAGGCATTGATTGTGCCTACCACCTGGAGTGGTTTTTCCGCTTGAATTGCTTCTCTGAGGTTCTTTCCGGCACTTGCCATAGTCATTCCCTGGTCATTGTTCGTCGGTCCGGAGTATATCAAATGTTCGGTTCTGAATATCTGTTTGGGTGCCTCAATAAAAGGAATCGCCGCCATCCTTTCCCGGAATAGAAGCGTTACCCAGCAGCCGCTTTATCGAACAATTGGCGCAGCTCAGAAAAGTCGTTGGTAACTGGGTATTGAGGGAATTCCTCAATAACGTTAGCCGGTGCGCGAAATAGAAAACCGGCGTCCGCCTCACCCAGCATGGAGGTATCGTTATAGGAGTCCCCTGCCGCATAAACTTTGAACTGAAGGCTATGTAGAGCTTTAACCGAGGCCCGTTTTGGGTCCTCCTGGCGTAGCTTGTAATCTATAACAGCTCCGGATTTGTCAATAATTAGCTTGTGGCAAAACAAGGTTGGGAGATTGAGCTGAGCCATAAGTGGCTTCGCAAACTCATAAAAAGTGTCTGATAAAATAATGACCTGATAACTCTCGCGCAAACTGTCTAGAAACGCTCTAGCCCCAGGCATTGGCTGGAGCCCACTAATCACCTCCTGAATATCCGCCAGCTTGAGGTTGTGTGCTGCCAGGATGTCTAAACGCTGTCGCATTAGCACGTTGTAATCGGGGATGTCGCGGGTTGTCGCTTTCAAAGATTCAATCCCGGTTTTCTCCGCGAAGGCAATCCAGATTTCAGGGACAAGGACCCCTTCGAGGTCTAGGCAAACTACGTCCATTCATGATTCCAATTTTAAGTAAAAGATGATTGTTTCACGGGAAACGAAATGGTAGCAAGACCATTACCGATGGTTATTTGTATATTGCCTAATAAGCTTTCTCAGGAATTTGGCAGTTTGATACCCTTGCGCCCTGAAACGATTCGGTAGAGTACAAAAGATGGCAGAGACAGAGCGTCCGCAAGAGGTTATTACAAAAGCCCTCGAGGCTCACGACAGAGTGACTATCTCCTTTAGCGGTGCAGAAGACGTTGTCCTGATAGATATGGCCTGTAACCTATCGGATAACGTCCATGTTTTTTCCCTCGACACCGGCCGTCTGCATCCCGAAACCTACCAGTTTATTGAACAGGTTAGAGAACACTATGGCATTGAAATTGATGTCATTAGCCCCGATGGTGCTGCGGTCGCAGAACTCGTCAAGGAAAAGGGTCTATATAGCTTTTATGAAGATGGTCATGGAGAGTGTTGTGGCGTCCGAAAAATTGATCCCTTACGACGTCATCTTGCACACTGGGATGCCTGGATTACGGGCCAACGGCGAGACCAGAGTCCAACCCGTTCAGATGTACCTCTGAGTCAGAGAGATGGTGCCTTCTCCACCGATGAGCATGAAATACAAAAATATAATCCGCTCGCAAACTGGTCGTCAGCTGATGTCTGGCGGTATATAAGAGATTACGATGTCCCTTATAATAAGCTTCACGATCGAGGTTATTTGAGTATAGGTTGTGAGCCCTGTACCCGGGCTATCCGACCGAATGAACATGAACGCGCCGGCCGATGGTGGTGGGAAGAAGCAACTAAAAAGGAATGTGGTTTACACATCATCAACGTGAGCAGCTGAGCATGCACATCACTTTTGTTAAAAAAATCCTGGCAAATGGTAGCCCCTGTCAAAAGTGCCATGATGTTGAGCAACGGCTTATCGACTCGGGTCAAATGGCAAGAATTGATGAAACCATCATCGCCGATGAAAGAGACCCGCAATCCCCAGGGGTTCTATTGGCGGCTGAAGTGAAAGCCCAACGCGCTCCCTTTTTTGTCGTGGATACCGATGAGGGGGAACGAAAGGTTTACACCGTATATTTTAAATTCGCCAAGGAAATACTCGGGAAGTCCGAATCGAAACGGGATGAGGGAAAAGAAATTCTAAACGATAATCCTGACCTGGATTTTATCTAGTTTGTTAGAACTTCTTTCCCTTTAGCGTTTCACTCGCTGATAACCGGGCAAACCCCGATTACTTAACAGGTAGCTCAATGCTATCGAACAGTTCTTCTAGCTCTGCTCGATTGGTTTTGCTGTAGGCGGCTTCAACTACCTCACGAGTTAAGTGAGGGGCAAAAAGCTCCATAAACTCATACATATAACCCCGCAGGAAGGTTCCGCGCCTGCAACCAATCATTGTCGTGCTCTGTTCAAACAGATGGCTGGCATCTATCGACACCAGATCAGAGTCGTCTTCTTCCTCAAAGGCCATCTGGGCAATAATGCCAATGCCAAGTCCTAGCCTGACGTAGGTTTTGATCACGTCGGCATCGGTTGCGGTGAACACAACTCGTGGCGCTAGACCACGATGCATAAATGCTTCATCTAGTTTTGATCGACCAGTAAAACCAAATACATAGGTGACTATTGGATACTCAGCCACATCCTCAAGGGTGATTTTGGATATCTGAGCCAAGGGGTGATTTTTCGGTACAACAATACAGCGGTTCCACCGATAGCAGGGCAACATAATCAGATCGTTAAAAAGCTCAAGACCTTCTGTTGCTATCGCAAAATCTACATTGCCATCGGCGGCTAGTTCTGAAATCTGAATGGGACTACCCTGGTGCATGTGCAATGAGACATCCGGGTAACGATCGATAAACTTCTCAATAACACCTGGAAGCGCGTAGCGAGCCTGGGTGTGTGTGGTCGCTACAGACAAGCTGCCTTTCTTTTCGTTACTAAATTCCTGGGCAACCTGCTTAATGCTTTCTACTTTACGAAGAATTTCACCCGCTTTTTCAATGATTGTCTCACCGGCCGGGGTGATGCGAGTCAGGTGCTTGCCGCTACGGGAAAACACCTCGACACCTAACTCATCTTCGAGCAGGCGGATCTGCTTACTGATACCCGGTTGGGATGTGTAAAGGCTCTGGGCTGTCGCTGACACATTGAGATCATGATGCGCGACTTCCCATATATATCTAAGTTGCTGGAGCTTCATGGCATACGATCCTCTCTTAAGAAAGATATTCGCAATCGGTCTAAAAATATGAGCAAATATTCTTTTCCAGAATAGATACTTTCCTCTAAGTTTACAACTTCAAAACCCTACTGGCCTACCCCACCTTGGACTTTCTTCTCTATATCATAGCCGGCGCAACCGTTGGCCTGGCCATTGGTATCACCGGTGTCGGCGGCGGTTCAATTATGACGCCGTTGCTCCTCGCCTTTGGATTTCCCCTCCATATCGCCGTTGGAACGGACCTCCTGTATGCCGCAATCACCAAAACCGGAGGGGTTGTTACCCACGCAGTTCAGAAGTCGGTGCGCTGGGACCTGGTCTTCTTACTTGGAATAGGCAGTTTGCCCGCCAGTGCTTTTGCCATTTACATGCTGGATAACTGGTTTGAAGCACCGGAACACTACGCAGGTATCATCTCCACGGTGTTGGGTATTACTCTAATTCTCACCTCCTTCGCCATCATATTCAGAAACTATCTGACAGAACTGGTGAGTCAAAAATTAAACTTCAACGAACAACGGGTACGTTGGGCAACCCCGGTGATGGGAGCTGTCCTGGGCTTGATTGTGACCTTGTCCTCCGTTGGCGCAGGCGCTATCGCCACGGCTCTGTTAATGGTGTTCTATCCGCTCCTGAGGGGCGTGAAGGTTGTCGGAACGGATATTGCCCATGCGGTCCCCCTCACATTGTTTGCTGGTCTGGGTCATCTCTACCTGGGAAATGTTGACTTCTTGCTACTCGGCTCACTGCTACTGGGGTCGCTACCAGCGGTTCATCTCGGTGCTAAGATCGGTAGACGTATTCCTGATCGCGTGTTGCGCCCAATACTTGCCTCAATGCTATTTAGCGTCGGTATCAAGGTTGCCTTCTTTTAATTGATTGGTAACCCCATGGAGCACATGGCCAGTGGCGACCACCTCACTAGCATGGGCACAGTGTTCTGCCTGATCATCGAAGAATACATCCGCATCGTAGGCTTTTAAGAACTCACTCTTCTTCATACCTCCTAAAAATAAAGATTCGTCGAGTCGGATATTCCAGTCCCTTAGAGTCTTGATGACCCGTTCATGGGCAGGAGCCGACCGGGCAGTGACAAGGGCGGTTCTAATTGGGCTTTGCCCCCTCGGGAACTCACTTTGCAAATCATGCAGGGCGGCTAAGAACGGTTTAAAAGGACCACCCGCCAGGGGTGTATTGGCCGCAGCGGATTCATTCTTGGCAAAGGCCGCCAGTCCTTGTTCCTGATAAATTCTTTCCGCCTCGTCAGAAAACAGTACAGCATCCCCGTCAAATGCAAACTTCAGACTGTCACCGGTGGGTAGTTTTTGGCGTTTACTCGGCAGAATACTCGCCGCAGCAGAACCATTTTGCAGCGCCTCTCTAACATCGTTTGCATTGGTTGAAAGAAAAAGATGGCAACCAAAAGGAGTCATATATCGATAAGGTGGAGCGCCACCGGTGAAGGCCGCGCGAATGATAGGGAGATCGTAATGTTGAATTGAATTGAATACCCGTAATCCTGTGTCTGCCGTATTGCGCGAGAGCAAAATGACTTCTACCGCGCCACCCCCCTCGACCAACAAATTAATATCCAGCAGTTTTCGAACCAGGCCAAAGGCATCGCCGGGGGCTAGAATCTCGGTTTCATGCTCTATCTGATGGGCGGAGTAGGCCTCAACGCCTTCCTCGCGATAGATAGCATCACCGGCGGTAAGATCGAATAGCGCGCTACTCGATATAGCTACCACCAGCTTTCTGCTGGATTCATTGCGAGACATCTGGAAAACCCCTAATCTAGTTGATCCTACGGTAATCAAACAACGAATCAGGCACAAGAAGGAAGAGAAGCAACCATGTTATTCATTACCGTCGCATTGGTGATTGCAGTTATTGTTTTTGCGGCACTGCGTATCGTATTTGCCAGTAAACCGCTGACGCTTCGAGGTTTCTTTGTTCTATACCTCGCATCACTGGTTGGAATTGCAATGGTCGTCCTTGGCTTAACCGGGCGTCTTCATTGGTTATTTGTTCTGGTTGGTACCACCCTTCCCTTTATTGGTCCAATGCTTAAGTGGGGCGGAAAACTCTGGGGTATCGGCACCATGATTAACCGGATCCGGAGTATGTTTGTACCGGGAAGACAATCCAGCGGGTCGATGACTCATTCCAAGGCGCTGGAAATCCTCGGCCTGCAGCCGGGAGCAAGTCCAGAAGAAATAAAACAGGCGCATAGAAGAATCATTCAGAAACTGCATCCGGACCAGGGTGGCACAACCTATCTAGCTGCACAGGTTAACGAAGCTAAAGACCTGCTACTTAAAAAATGAATCAGCACCTCACTAGCGATGAACCGATCAATGGCGTCAACGAGCTAAAGCGTTGGTTAAGTGACCTTGAGCTTATCATTGCGGAACAAAATCTAAGCGATGACCCCGATATCCAGTACAGGCTAAGTAAACTTGCAATTGAGGTGTCGGGCTTGGAGGTACAGTTCCCAGATCAGACATCGTCACTTAGGCGTGCCATCTTCTCATTGCATCAACATAGCGTAGTCGATCAGATATTAGAGGTCTTACAGTCCGTATTGGGTTACTACCATCTACCCGACCAACCTAAGGGACGAAATGAACCCATCATCGGTTCAGAAATAGCACACACACTAAAGCACCAGATAATTGCCAGGCAGTTGGATTTATACGAGATCAAAAATCAACTGGCGCTGCTTTTAAACGAGG
>TARA_R110002072_G_scaffold14307_2_pt1 | contig 16701 bp, 16 predicted proteins | sample TARA_R110002072 | Tara Oceans TARA_R110002072 (sample SAMEA4397118) | marine metagenome | biome: Polar Biome; feature: [SRF] surface water layer (ENVO:00010504); material: water (ENVO:00002006), including particulate matter (ENVO:01000060) such as... | depth 5 m | reverse complement strand
GTGCCGTTACCACACCAACTAACTAATAGGACGCATACTCATCTTGTACCGTAACCTTTAATCATAAATACGATGCCGTAATATGATACTATATTGTATTAATCCAAATTTCTCTGGGCTATCCAATAGTACAAGGTAGATTGTATACGCGTTACGCACCCGTGCGCCGGTCGTCGGCGGTGCAAGCACCCCGTTACCCCTCGACTTGCATGTGTTAGGCCTGCCGCTAGCGTTCATCCTGAGCCAGGATCAAACTCTTCATCGTATAATCTTAAATATAATTTCATACAACCAAAAGCCCTCTCAAAAAAATTCTCAGGTATCTCTTACTTAGTTTAGTTTTTTCAATACAACTTATAAACGTTTCCATCTATAAATTATACGCTGTCAATTTCAATATATCAATGAACTTTTAAAATCTTTTTTCGCTTTACAAACTCGTGTTTTTGATTCACTCATCGTCTTAGCGGGTGCAAATGTACAACAGTTTTTTAAATCTGCAATGATTTTTAAAAAATATTTCAAAAAAATTTAGACCGTTGTAATTTATACTTTTCAAGGTTTCTTACTTCCTATCCAAAGCGGGTGCAAATATAGAATGGTTTTCCATTCTGACAAACATAAATTACTATTTTTTTTAAAGTTTTTTCCTTCATTTTCATAACCATTTGAAGCCGTATAAATTATCAATACAATAAATTTAAAAAGTATTTATACCTTTATATATATACTATTTATTAAAAAGTAGATCATCCAACTCTATTTGCCGGGAATCATTACCCCTCACACCAATAATAATTGCACGCGAACAACTCTCAAAATTGATCCGCGTTAGGGATTGAGCGGTGGGGAAAAACGTAGTGCTGACCTGTTTGAGCTCTCCAGACGCTTCGGTCTGGAAGCGAGTAGCGACGAAGCCCGCCCCTGACCGAGAGAAACGAGCGCTTGCCTTCCGACAGGCAGGTCTGGGGAACGCCCTAAAGAACCAAAAATCAATCCCAAAATAATCAATCGAATGGATATTGCTTACCAGAGAAACTCGTAGTATCTTTGCCACTTAAATTTTTCAAGTATGATAGCGATTACCTTACCTGATGGAAGCGTAAAAGAATTTGAAGCCGGAGTTACTCCCATGGATGTAGCGAAAAGCATAAGTGAAGGGTTGGCACGAAATGTTATTTCGGCTAGCTTTAATAAAAATACCGTGGAAACCACCACCCCTTTAAAGAATGATGGAGATCTGGTACTTTACACCTGGAACAACGACGAAGGTAAAAAGGCTTTTTGGCATTCTTCGGCACATATATTAGCACAGGCATTAGAGCAATTATACCCCGGAATTAAATTAACCATTGGTCCGGCTATAGAAAACGGGTTCTATTATGATGTAGATTTTGGAGATGAAACTATAACAGAAAAAGATTTGAAAGCAGTTGAAGACAGAATGTTGGAGATTGCACGCGGAAAGCATACGTTCTCACTGAGAGAAGCTTCAAAAGAAGAGGCGCTTGATTATTACAAAAATCAAGGAAACGAATACAAGGTAGAATTAATCGAAGCGCTTGATGATGGCACAATTACTTTTTGTGATCACGATGATTTTACCGATCTGTGCCGTGGCGGACACATTCCTAATACAGGAATAGTAAAAGCTATAAAATTAATGAGTATTGCCGGGGCATATTGGCGCGGTGACGAAAACAATAAACAACTTACGCGTATTTACGGGGTAAGTTTTCCGAAGCAAAAAGAGTTAACCGAATATCTTGCGCTTTTAGAAGAGGCAAAAAAACGGGATCATAGAAAACTGGGGAAAGAATTAGAGCTTTTTACATTTTCACAACGCGTAGGGCAAGGCTTACCATTATGGCTCCCAAAAGGAGCAGCTTTGCGAGAGCGTTTGGAGAATTTTTTAAAGAAAGCGCAGAAAAAAGCCGGCTACGAAATGGTGGTTACACCACATATCGGTCAGAAAGAATTATATGTCACATCAGGTCACTATGCGAAATACGGAGCCGACAGTTTTCAGCCTATTCATACGCCTGCCGAAGGGGAAGAATTTCTTCTGAAGCCTATGAATTGTCCGCATCACTGCGAGATCTTTAGCAGTAAACCCTGGTCATATAAGGATTTACCTAAGCGTTTTGCGGAATTTGGAACAGTGTATCGATATGAACAAAGTGGAGAATTACACGGATTGACTCGCGTTAGAGGATTCACGCAGGATGATGCTCATATTTTTTGTACACCGGATCAACTGGATGATGAGTTTAAAAAAGTAATTGATCTTGTTTTGTACGTTTTCGGTTCTTTAGGGTTCGAAAACTTTACAACTCAGGTTTCTTTACGAGATCCCGACAAGCCTGAAAAATACATTGGAGATCCCGAAGTGTGGGAAAAAGCAGAGCAAGCGATCATAAATGCCGTAACCGACAAAGGGCTAGACTTCGTTATGGAAACGGGCGAAGCTGCGTTTTACGGTCCGAAGCTGGACTTCATGGTAAAAGATGCATTAGGGAGAAGTTGGCAGTTAGGAACTATCCAGGTTGATTATACATTGCCGGAACGTTTTGAATTAGAATACAAGGGAAGTGATAATGAAATGCACAGACCGGTGATGATTCATAGAGCGCCTTTTGGCAGTATGGAACGATTTGTAGCAATTTTACTGGAACATACAGGAGGTAATTTTCCGCTTTGGCTAATGCCCGATCAGGTTATTATATTATCATTAAGTGAAAAATATGAAAAATACGCCGAAAAAGTTTTAAATTTGCTTGAAAATGACGAAATTCGCGCCCTTGTAGATAATCGAAACGAGACGATAGGCAAGAAAATACGGGAAGCAGAAATGAACAAAATCCCATATATGTTGATCGTTGGTGAGCAAGAAGAAAATGATGGTACGATTTCTGTAAGGAAACATAGTGAAGGAGACTTAGGCACCATGAGTGTTGAGGATTTTTCGAAAATGATCAACGAAGAAGTAAAGAAAGAAATAAAAGAGTTTAATTAAAATTTATTAGCCATAGCAATACGTAGAAAAAGAAGTAGAGGTCCGGCTCGGATTATTAAAGAAGATCAACACCGAATCAATAGAAAGATTCGTGCAGAAGAGGTACGCCTTGTAGGCGATAATGTTGAAATAGGAGTATATCCTTTAAAGAAGGCATTAGAAATCGCTGAAGAGCTAGAACTTGACCTTGTCGAAATTTCACCAAATGCAAATCCTCCGGTTTGTAAAGTAATAGACTATAAAAAGTTTGTTTACGAACAGAAGAAGCGGGAGAAGGCTATGAAAGCGAAAGCGACTAAAGTGACCATAAAGGAAATTAGGTTTGGACCTAATACCGATGATCACGATTATGAGTTTAAAAAGAAACATGCCGAAAAGTTTTTGAAAGATGGTGCAAAACTAAAAGCGTATGTGTTCTTTAAAGGCCGTTCTATCATTTATAAGGATCAAGGTGAAATCTTATTGCTAAAATTAGCACAAGAACTTGAAGAATTTGGTAAGGTAGAACAAATGCCAAAATTGGAAGGAAAGCGAATGATAATGTTCATCGCTCCAAAAAAGAAGTAATAAATAATCTCCTAATTGGAGTCATTATAAAAAGAAATCCAACTACGATAGCCTACTTCACCATAGTAGCTAGGTTATGTAGACCGAAAGGCTGTAGTGGATATAGTGCGAAACAATAAATAAAAGTAGGAAACATGCCGAAACAAAAAACAAAATCCAGTGCCAAGAAGCGTTTTAAGCTAACGGGAACCGGTAAGATCAAAAGAAAGCATGCGTTTAAAAGTCACATCTTAACAAAGAAGTCTAAAAAACGTAAGCTTGCATTGACTCATGATACTTTAGTACATGCAGCCGATGAGAGTAATGTTAAACAAATGCTTCGAATGAAGTAAACGTTTAACCGGTTAAACAAATTTTTTAAACCCTGGAGTATGGCCGCCCCTTTCGCGTAAAGCTACGGAGCAAAAAGTGTAAGTAAAAATACCGCCTGCTACAAAAAACAAGTAAATTATGCCAAGATCAGTAAATTCAGTTGCAAAGAGAGCCAGAAGAAAAAAGGTTCTTAAGCAAGCCAAAGGATACTTTGGAAGACGTAAAAATGTTTGGACTGTTGCTAAGAACGCCGTTGATAAAGCGATGTCTTATGCATACAGAGACAGACGAAACAAGAAAAGAACTTTTAGAGCTTTGTGGATCACGCGTATCAACGCAGGTGCACGTCAGCATGGAATGTCGTATTCTCAATTTATGGGAGGATGTAAAAAAGCAGGAATCGAATTAAACCGTAAGGTTTTAGCAGATCTAGCGATGAATCATCCTGATGCTTTTGAAGCAATCGTAAAAAAAGTAAAATAAGACTCAAACAATATTATTTCGCACAAAAAGCCCGCTCAAATTGAGCGGGCTTTTTAATTTATTTTCTTCTGTAAACGAAATGATATTTTTATGGACGTTCCAAGACCTTGATTCGTGCTCGGTCATGATCGCACTACCTGCATGCCGCTGCTATCTCTCACGCAAAGTACAAACAAAATGATCGAGACCCAACATTCATCATCAATCAAGTTTTTTGTTTTTTCTTCTTAGCCGCCGGAAACAGCACATTGTTTAAGATCAATCTGTATCCAGGAGAATTGGGATGTAGCGCCAATTCGGTCTTCGCATCCCCTACTCTATGTTGATAGTCTTCGGGGTCATGCCCACCATAAAAAGTAAAGAACCCCTTGCCTTTTACCCCATGAATATAACGTGCTTCCCCATTCGATTTATTTTCTCCCATCCTCAATACGTTTGCTTTAATTTGATTGGGAGCATACGAAGTTGTTTGTCCCATAAATCCTTTTACCAATGCGGTATGATTTTGAACCAGCATACAAGGAATTGGATCCCATTTGGCCGAATAATCCATTAAAGTAAAATAGTCAACTTCTTTCGAAATTCGACGTTTGGTAGTCATATCGATACTCGAAAACTCGTAAACCATCGGACTTCTTTCAAGGATAAAATCTTTAAAAGCAAATGTTTTACTATAATCTATTTTACTCTGGTAAGAGGCTTCACTGGGATCCCCGTCGAACATAGGCTCGCAAATATCCACTCCTTCGGCAGCTAACGCTATATCAAAACTATCGGTCGCACTGCACATGGCAAACATAAATCCGCCACCCACTACATAATCTCTAATTTTTAAGGCCACATCTCTCTTCGCTTCCGAAACTTTGGAATATCCTAACTTCGCAGCTAAGGCCTCGGCATTCTTTTTTTCCTCTATATACCAGGGCGCTGCCCGGTATGCCCGGTAAAATTTTCCGTATTGTCCGGTAAAGTCTTCATGGTGAAGATGCAACCAATCGTAAAGAATTAACTGATCTGAAAGCACTTCTTCATCGTAAACTACGGTATAAGGAATTTCGGCATAGGTAAGCACCATGGTCACAGCATCATCCCAGGGAAGACTTCCTTTGGGTGAATACACGGCGATCTTGGGTGCTTTTTCTAGAACCACAGCTTCCATGTTTTGCGACGGACTGCTAATTTCTGTTAAGATTTGTTCTGTTTTTGCTTCAGAAAGCACTTCGAAGGAGATCCCTCTTATCTGACATTCCTTCTGAATTTCATCTGAATCGGGTAATAAAAAAGAGCCTCCTCTATAATTCAGCAACCACTTTACCTTTACGTTCTTTTCAAGCGTCCAATAGGTAAGTCCGTAGGCTTTTAAATGTTCCTTCTGACTTTCGGCATCCATAGGAATAAGAATATAGGAAGCTGAGGCGTTTAAAGAAAACAGCAATAAAAAGATCAATGAATATAATTTCGTCATAATTCAAATATATACAATCTGTTGAAGAGATTCCTCTTCACAGAAATTTATAACGTCAAATTTTAAGCCAAATTATAGAAAAAGGCATAGTAGTTAACAGAAGTAACCATAATACTGCCTAGAATTGGGAGGCGAATTTAAAATGGCACCTCATTATCATCATCCGGGGAAAGATCGTCGTTCATAGAACTTCCGAAGGCTTCTCCTGGTGAGGGCAGATTTTCGGTTTTAAACGTATCGTCGTTTGCAGCGGCATTCATACGCGAATGGAACTCTGCCGGATAATCGAAGGTTTCCAGATTTTCGAACTTTCCTAAATGTCCAACGAACTTGAGTCTAATTTCATCTAAACCACCATTACGGTGTTTAGCGACTATAAATTCGGCTTGACCTGTGGTGGGAGTACGCTCTTCATCATCCCATTCATCGATCTTGTAATATTCGGGACGATATATAAAAGATACAATATCGGCATCCTGTTCGATCGCACCGGATTCCCTAAGATCGGAAAGTAAAGGACGTTTACTTCCACCACGCGTTTCAACGGCACGTGATAGCTGTGATAGTGCGATAACCGGAATATTCAATTCTTTCGCTAAGGCTTTTAAGTTTCTGGATATCGTTGAAATTTCCTGTTCTCTGTTTCCGCCTTTTTGACTGCCACCGGCGGTCATTAATTGCAGGTAATCGATCATGATTAACTTAATGCCGTGTTGGGATGCCAAACGTCTGGCTTTTGCCCGAAGATCAAAAATAGAAAGAGAGGGAGTATCATCAATAAATAAGGGTGCTTTTTCAAGACCTTTTACTTTTACATTTAATTGTTCCCACTCGTGTTTTTCAAGGTTTCCCGTACGCAGTTTTTCTGAACTTAATCCGGTTTCAGAAGAAATTAAACGAGTGATTAACTGAACCGAAGCCATTTCCAAAGAGAAAAAAGCCACCGGCATGTCATGTTCAACAGCAATATTTCGTGCCATGGATAATGTAAGTGCTGTTTTACCCATACCCGGACGTGCTGCAATAATGATCAAATCACTTGGTTGCCATCCCGAGGTTAACTTATCTAATTTGGTAAATCCGGAAGGAATTCCGGAAAGTCCTTCTTTATTAGCGATTTCTTCAATTCGTTTCTTTGCCTGAATAACCAGATGCTGTGCTGTTTCTGAAGAACGCTTTATATTTCCTTGAGTGATATCGTATAATTTCGATTCGGCGGTGTCTAGCAAATCGAAAACGTCTGTGGTTTCATCGTACGAATCTTCTATGATCTCGTTCGAAATTTTTATTAAGCTTCGCTGTATATATTTCTGAAGAATTATACGCGCATGGAATTCAATATGTGCCGAAGACGAAACTTTTTGTGTAAGTTGAATAAGGTAAAACTCCCCTCCTACCTGATCTAATTTCTGACTCTTCTTTAACTGCGATGAAACGGTTAATAAGTCGACCGGCTCACTGTTTTCGAAGAGCACGTGGATCGCCTCAAAGATATGCTGATGCGCTTCTTTATAGAAAACTTCGGCATTTAGAATATCGATAACCTCATCCACTCCCTTTTTATCGATCATCATCGCTCCTAACACAACTTCTTCTAAATCAGTTGCTTGTGGCGGTAATTTTCCCTTTTCCAGTGAGATTACTTGAGAAGAACGTGTTGAATATGAGGTTTGAGGTTTCAGTTTTTCCATTAAGCGAATGTAAAGAAAATGTTATGAGCGGAAATCGAATTTTGAATTTCGATGTTCACTAGTCATCAACAATTGGACTGTTGAAAACTTAATATTTTTGTTAATAAAGTACAAAAAAATCTGAAGTCAAAGCTTCAGATTTTTGAAAGTGTTGGTATTGTTGAAGCTATGCTTTGAAGACTCCCATTTCTGAATACTTATCCATTCGTTTTTCAACGAGATCTTTTGGTGATAAGTCTTTTAAAGCTTCATATTCTTTGGAAATTGCATTTGCAACCGTAGAAAAAGTTTTCGCTTTATCACTATGGGCTCCACCCAAAGGTTCTTTCACGATCACGTCGATAAGCTTTTGTTTTTTCATGTCGGTCGCTGTAAGCTTTAAAGCTTCGGCAGCTTGTTCCTTAAACTCCCAGCTTCTCCATAAGATCGAGGAACAGCTTTCCGGCGATATTACCGAATACCAGGTATTCTCGAGCATTAGTACCTTATCCCCTACTCCAATTCCTAAGGCTCCTCCGCTAGCACCTTCTCCAATGATAACTACAATAATTGGCACCTTAAGACGGGTCATTTCCAAAATATTGCGGGCTATCGCTTCCCCTTGTCCGCGTTCCTCTGCTTCCAATCCAGGGTACGCCCCCGGTGTATCGATAAAAGTAACTACGGGTATACCAAATTTCTCTGCCGATTTCATAAGACGTAGCGCTTTACGATACCCTTCAGGATTTGCCATTCCGAAATTTCGGTATTGACGGGTTTTAGTATTAAAACCTTTTTGCTGCCCAACGAACATATAACTTTGGTCTCCAATTTTACCGAGACCACCAACCATCGCCTTATCATCTTTAAAATTACGATCTCCATGTAATTCTAAAAAAGAATCCCCACAAATGGCATTTATATAATCCATGGTGTAGGGACGATTAGGATGACGTGACAACTGCACACGTTGCCATGGCGTTAGGTTTTTGTATATGTCTTTCTTAGTCTCGTTAAGTTTCTTTTCAATCTGCTTGCAGGTATTAGAGACATCAACATCGCTCTCCTCTCCAATCTGACAAGCTTTTTCGAACTGTTCTTGCAGTTCTTTTATAGGTAATTCAAAATCAAGATATTCCATAATAACTTCTAGAAGTTTGTTTTTGGCTCAGTGTACAAATATAAAATATTGTTTTTAGGTATTGGGTAATCGTCTTTTTTTTCTTTCTCTCGAAGTTTTAATTATTCCGTTAGCCACTACTGTTACCAGTATTATAGCTGCCCCATAATAAAACTGCGAACTCATATTTTCTGAATCACCTAAAATAAGAAGCGCGAGGATAATTCCGTAAACAGGCTCCATATTAATAGTAAGCATCACGGTATAAGGGCTTATCCACTTCATTACATGTATAGAAGCGATAAATGCATAAGCCGTACAAACCGACGCGAGTACCAGAAGAAAGACCCAATCGTTAGCTGAAAGTTGAAAAAATTCGCTACTAAAGCTTCCGCTGAACCATAAATACACTGAAATACAGAGCATTCCGAAGAAAATTTCATAAAACGAAATCACTGAAGCCTTGTATTTTATTGCCAATTTTCCGTTAAGAACAGAAAATAGAGCACCTAAAAACGATGAACATAAAGCTAAAGAAATTCCTAAAATGTATTCAGACTCTACCTCAAAAATAATGTACAAACCTACAATTACCAGTAAACCGAAAAGCACCTCGTACCAAATAATTCCTCTTCGATAAATAAGGGGTTCTAACAGCGAAGCGAAAAAAGCACCCGTAGACATTATCGCCAATGTTACTGAAACATTTGAAACCTTAATAGCACCAAAAAATGCCAACCAATGAAGTGCAATAATAAATCCTGAAAGACAAAAAGCGGCTATTGCTTTGGGTGGATATCGAAGTCTTTCTTTTCTAAAGGCGAGCCACAGAAAGATAAATCCGGAAGCCAATAACATTCTAAACCAAACCAACGGGATAGCATCAATTGAAATAAGAGCGCCTAAAACCGCAGTGAACCCCCAAATAAAGACGATAAAATGTAAGTGGAGGTAATTAAAAAGCTTAGCGTTTGGCATTTCTTAATAGATATACTGCCAAAATAGCGAAAATGATGTTAGGAAACCATGTTGCAATAAATGGAGAAAAATCACTTTGCTCTGCCATCGTTCCGAAGATCTTGTCGAAAAAAATGAAAACCATCCCAATTGCGATACCAATTGCCAGATTAACACCCATCCCTCCGCGGCGTTTTACAGACGACACTGCGACAGCAATAATAGTTAAAATATAAGCTGAAACCGGTAAGCTCCAACGCTTGTACTTTACAACTTCATACCTGTTAATATACGAAGAGCCACGCTCCTTCTCTCTTTTAATAAAACTATTAAGTTCGGCTAGGTTTAGCGTTTCAGCAATGTAATCTACCGGGGTAAGATCTTCCAACTCGAAGGAAAATACAGTGTCTAATCTTGTTTCCGACTTTAAAATGTCTTCATTTTCTCCAATAATTCGTTTTGTGTAATTATAGAGTGTATAGGTGGTATCTTCTTCATTAAACTTAATGCGGTTGGCTTCAATTTTATAAGCCATTCTATTGTCTTCAAAGTGTTCGAGAGTAAAGTTACTTCCCGATTTTTCGGCAACGTTAAAATAGCTCACATAGATGTAATCGTTATCATTGATCTGCCTGTAAACATTAGATTGCGCCCTATCTTTTTTACCTTTTTTCAGATATAAATAAGAGAATTCATTAAATCCCTTACTTGCTTTTGGAGCGAGATACATCCCTAAGAAAAAGGCACCAATACAAACGATAGTAGCACCTATCATATATGGTCTTAGAAATCTATAATAAGAAACTCCACTACTTAAAAAGGCGATGACTTCGGTATTATTGGCAAGCTTAGACGTGAACCAAATTACCGAGAGGAATAAAAACAAAGGAAACAGAAGATTCGCAAAATAGATAGTAAAATCGAGGAAGTACTTAGCGACCTCGATAAAAGGGACTTCATTCTCAAGGATCTTATCAATTTTTTCGGCAAGGTGAACAGTGATCCCGATTGGAATAAAAAGTAATAACAAAAGGACGAAAGTCCCAATGTAATTTTTTAAGATATATCTATCGAGAATACTCAGCATAGACCTATAAACGTTTATCCATTTGTTTAACCATCATGTTTTTCCAGGTGGTGAAATCACCGGCTAAGATATGTTTTCTCGCTTCACGAACCAACCATAAATAAAAGCCCAGATTGTGAATAGTACATATTTGTCGTCCCAGCATTTCATTAACGGTAAATAAATGTCTAACGTATGCTTTGCTGTATTCGGTATCCACCCAGGTAATGTTCATCTCGTCAATGGGAGAAAAGTCTGCCTCCCATTTCTTGTTTTTAATATTTATTGTGCCATGCGCGGTAAATAGCATACCATTTCTACCGTTACGGGTTGGCATCACACAATCGAACATATCGATTCCGAGTGCGATATTTTCCAGAATATTTATGGGCGTACCTACTCCCATTAAATATCTTGGTTTGTCTTTGGGCAGAATTGCTGTTACCACCTCTGTCATTGCGTACATCTCTTCGGCAGGTTCTCCTACCGAGAGTCCGCCGATAGCGTTCCCTGCAGCGCCGACCGATGCGATATATTCGGCAGATTGTTTCCGAAGGTCTTTATAGGTACTTCCCTGAACGATTGGAAAAAACGTTTGATCGTAATCGTATTTTAAAGGTGTTTTTTCTAAGTGATTGATACATCTATCCAACCATCGATGCGTCATGTGCATAGATCGTTTCGCATAGTTATAATCGCATGGGTACGGAGTACACTCATCGAACGCCATAATTATATCGGCACCAATGGTGCGTTGAATTTCCATTACATTTTCGGGGGTAAAGAAATGATAACTTCCATCGATATGCGATTTAAATTTTACTCCTTCTTCTTTAATTTTTCTGTTTGCCGACAGCGAATACACCTGATAACCTCCGCTATCTGTGAGTATATTTCTATCCCAATTCATAAATTTATGAATTCCCCCAGCTTTTTCCAGAATGGGGGTCTGCGGACGCAGATACAAATGATAGGTATTCCCAAGGATAATGTCGGGGTTTATTTCATTCTTCAGTTCGCGTTGATGCACCCCTTTAACGGTGGCAACGGTACCAACCGGCATAAAAATAGGGGTTTCAATAGTACCATGGTCGAGGGTAATTGTACCGGCTCTCGCCTGACCATTTACATCCTGGGCTTCTAATTTAAAAAGCATGTGTTTTTTTTCTGAAAAGTTATCTTCATCGATAGCAGCTGCAAAGATAGAATGAAAAAACAAACCCCAAGCACTAAATAGAGATTTCCAAAAGATGACTCCGGAATTACTTCAGAAGAAAACCTTGTTATAAAGGTTCAGAAATTCTGAAGGTATTTAATAACTTCTCAAAATCGTTAATAACTGCGCGGTTTTCCACTTTGTCCAACTTTCAGAATACATTACTTTTGAAACCTTAACTAGATATATAAATATGCCAGATTTAAAACAGTTAGAAGATTTAGTAATACAGGTGCGTCGTGACATTTTGCGACAAGTTCACAAGGTTAATTCGGGACACCCGGGTGGATCGTTAGGATGTACAGAATTTTTCGTTGTCCTATATCAAGAATTGATGGATAGAAAAGATGGTTTTTCTATGGATGGGAAAGGCGAAGATTTGTTTTTCTTGTCTAACGGACATATTTCTCCGGTTTTTTATAGTGTTCTTGCCAGATCGGGTTATTTCCCTGTTGAAGAGTTAAACACTTTTAGATTGCTCAACTCGCGTTTACAGGGCCACCCAACAACACACGAAGGTTTACCGGGAATTCGCGTAGCATCAGGATCTTTAGGACAAGGGATTTCGGTAGCGATTGGTGCGGCTCAAACAAAAATCCTCAATAATGATGATCATCTAATCTATACCCTTTGTGGTGATGGAGAACTACAAGAAGGCCAGAATTGGGAAGCTATTATGTACGCAGCAGGTAATAAGATCGACAACCTCATTGTAACGGTAGATCTCAACGGGCAGCAAATTGATGGATGTACAGACAATGTGTTACCTATGGGTAATGTAAAAGAAAAGTTTGAAGCATTTGGCTGGGACGTTTTTGAAATTGAAGAAGGAAATAATATTGAAGCTGTGATCTCAGGAATGAAAAGTGCAAAAGAGCGAACACGAAAAGGAAAACCGGTTTGTGTGCTTCTTCATACAGTAATGGGGAACGGTGTAGATTTTATGATGCACACACATGCTTGGCATGGGAAAGCTCCCAATGATGAGCAGTTAGAAAATGCACTGTCTCAAAATGCCGAGACCTTAGGAGATTACTAAAAAATAATTCAACTAATTAAAAGATACCCGCCTGCGCGGACAAGAGAATGAAAAAATATACAGATACAGGTAAAAAAGATACTCGATCAGGATTTGGGGCAGGACTCACCGAATTAGGAAAAAAGAATGAAGATGTTGTAGCATTGTGCGCAGATCTAACAGGATCTTTAAAAATGGATGATTTTAAGGAGAATCATCCTGAAAGATTCTTCCAAACGGGAATTGCTGAAGCCAACATGATGGGTATTGCAGCAGGGATGACCATTGGAGGAAAGATCCCTTTTACGGGAACCTTTGCCAATTTCTCGACAGGACGAGTTTACGACCAAATAAGACAGAGTATTGCCTATAGCGGAAAGAATGTAAAAATTTGTGCATCGCACGCCGGATTAACACTTGGAGAAGACGGAGCGACACATCAGATTTTAGAGGATATCGGACTTATGAAAATGCTGCCGGGTATGACGGTTATCAATACATGTGATTATAACCAAACAAAAGCAGCAACGATAGCTATTGCAGATCATGAAGGACCTGTTTACTTACGTTTTGGCCGTCCAAAAGTTGCAAATTTCACCCCGGAGCATCAAAACTTCGAAATTGGTAAAGCAGTTCAATTACAAGATGGAAATGATGTAACCATAGTAGCTACGGGTCATTTAGTATGGGAAGCTTTGCTAGCCGCCGAAACACTAAATGAGCAAGGAATTAGTGCCGATGTGATCAATATTCATACGATCAAGCCTTTAGACAATAAAGCAATTTTAAATAGCGTTAGTAAAACAAGATGCATTGTTACAGCCGAGGAACATAACTTTTTAGGGGGTCTTGGCGAAAGTGTATCAAGAGTTTTAGCCGAAAACACCCCAACTCCACAAGAATTTGTAGCTACCCATGATACCTTTGGTGAATCCGGAACACCGGAACAGCTAATGGATAAGTATGGTTTAAATGCCGATGCGATCGTGAAAGCGGCATTGAAAGTGATTGCACGCAAGTAAATCTTTTTTTGCGTCCGAATTTAATTGAAAAAGCCTCGCAATGCGAGGCTTTTTTTTATCTGTAATTATTATTTAGATTAATTGTCAGGATCCAGATAATCTGGAGTACCATCTCCATCTGTATCGGTAAAAGTAATTGTAGTGATGGTTGTTATACCGGTTGTATCATCAACTTCGGTATTTGTCACGAATTCGTTTGGAGCATAGGTAGGTGTGGGATCTCCCGGATTTAAAACATACTCGTTCTCTTCTACTTCATTTTTAGAAAGTCTAAAATCTCCGTCATCGTCTGTATCCAGATAATTGGGTATAGTGTCGCCATCGGTATCATCATCTTCCTCCAAACCATTCCCGTTAACATCTTCAAAAGTGGAAGGAATGGTGTCCTGATCCTGGTCGCCCACCTCTGTTTCATACAAGTGAAACGAAAAAACCAACTGTGAATACACCCCTATAGAAGAAGCTGCCGGCGGACTAACGTAATATCCCAATCCGGACTGCATAAATACAGCTCCAACCCCGAAATTTTCGAAAGCGATGGTTCCATCAGGGTTTTCCGTAAAACCGGTTGCTCCGTTAAACTCGATCAGGACATCTTGAAGTCCGTTTACTATTTGTGTTAAATCGAATTGAACCGGTACTACCGAACTATCAAAAAGTTCGTATTCATCAATTATATTTTCGTTATCCGGTTCGTTATTAAACTGCCATCCTTCATAACTTATGGTTGCAATATCCGGGAAGTTTGGAGATTCTCCTTCGCCTTGAATAACATTTAAGTAATATAATTTATAGGTTACATCGGTATCTACTCTATCCTGAACCATTTTAAAGTCCACTTGATCAATTAGCTTAATTTTATTTGCATTGTCGCCTGCAATGGTGTCAAACTTAATTCTATAATCGAAGTTAGCAGGAGGATTATCGAATTCCTCATAATTGTAAAAATGTGTCTCTAAAAATGCCTCAACCTCCATTGTAGAAGCTACAACTTCTTCCGATCGTTCTCTAGCTGGGATAAAATCAGGATCAAATCCATCATCTTTCTTACAAGAGGTTGTAATAAACAGTGATAAAACCGCTATAACAATTAAAAAATAAATTTTCTTCATTACATTTTTTTTGTGGGCGCAAGATACAATTTTCCATTATTTTTGCTTCTAAGTTTAACGTAGTTTTTGGGGAATCCTTATGAGAGTTGATAAATATTTATGGTGTTTACGTTATTTCAAAACAAGAAGCATTGCCACTCAGGCATGTAAGAAAGGAGCGGTAAGAGTTAATGATGATGTTGTAAAACCATCACGCGATGTTTATCCCGGGGATAAGATCACAGTACGAAAGAATCAAATTAAGTATTCAATGCTGGTTTTAGATACACCGGAGAGCAGACTTGGAGCAAAGTTAGTGGACATTTATAGAAAAGATATTACCCCTAAAGAAGAATTTGAAAAAACAGAGTTATTAAAGTACTCTAAAGATTACTATAGAAAGAAGGGTGTTGGAAGGCCTACCAAAAAGGACCGAAGAGATTTGGAGCAATATACAGATTCGGAAGAGTGATCAACATCTTAACATTTACTATCTTTAACCAAAACAATTTCAATGACACAATCTGAAACCATCATTCTGGATAAGCAACAAATTGATCATAAATTAAAACGAATTGCTTATCAAATTTACGAAGCCAATGTAAGTGAGAAGGAGGTGATCATTGCAGGCATACAGACCAATGGTTTTATTTTCGCGCAAAAGTTAAAGTCACTCGTTGAAAATATTTCGCCTATCAAAGTAACATTGTGCGAAGTATATATAAACAAAAAGCAGCCTATTGCTCCAGTCGAAACTTCATTAAAGCCTGACGATTATAAAAACAAGTCGATAATTTTAGTTGATGACGTTCTTCACTCGGGAACTACATTAATATACGGTGTAAAACATTTCTTAAATGAGCCATTGAAACAGTTTAAAACCGCTGTTCTTGTGGATCGAAATCATAAAAAGTATCCTATAAAAGCCGATTATAAAGGAATTTCACTATCCACGTCCTTAAATGAAAATGTTTCGGTAATCTTTGAGAATAACAAGGATCGTGCGGTTTTAGAATAGTTTCAATATTATCTTCTGAACGATCTCATCAATTGTTGCGTCATCGCAGTTAATAGTTATATCTGCCTGAGTGTAATAAAATGAACGCTCGAACAAGTGCTTTCTTATAAAGTCATTCAATTGCTCCTTTTCTGTTAAATGAGATATTAGAGGTCTTTTGGTCTTTTCTTCGAACAATCGTTTGGTCAGGGTTTCCAAAGAACATTTTAGGTAGATTGTAAGAATGTTATCTTCATTTTTTAAAAAGTCGATGATATTCCCATAGCACGGCGTACCTCCTCCGGTGGCCAAAACAAAATTATCTCGCCCCTTTAATGTTGTTTTTAAAATGGTATTTTCCTTTTTTCTGAAATAAATCTCTCCTTTTTTAGAGAATATATTATTTATTGTATCATTTTCGGCTGATTCTATAAGGAAATCTAGGTCTAGAAAATCGGCCTTTAACACTGTAGCCAAATTCTCTCCAACCGAAGATTTACCACTACCCATATAGCCTAATAAAACAATTTTCATACTTTTTTTTTGTTCCAACATACGCAGTCTAAAGCGTTTCTATTTTTTTATCAAATTTAATTGAAAATAGCTTTGAAAAATAAATTTAATGATAGTATATTTGCACCCGCCTACGGGAAACATAATTTGTTGAACATTGGCAATAAACAATTCGCTTTTTTAAGCAA
>TARA_R110002072_G_scaffold1130_9_pt1 | contig 16703 bp, 10 predicted proteins | sample TARA_R110002072 | Tara Oceans TARA_R110002072 (sample SAMEA4397118) | marine metagenome | biome: Polar Biome; feature: [SRF] surface water layer (ENVO:00010504); material: water (ENVO:00002006), including particulate matter (ENVO:01000060) such as... | depth 5 m | reverse complement strand
TATTGAAGAGGTACTGGAAACGGTACCGGGTATGCATATCAGCAGAAATCCGATTGATTACACGCCCAAATATAATATCCGTGGCATCACTTCAGCTTATGGCGCTGAAACACTTATTTTAATTAACGGCATACCGATTTCATCACTTTACCTAGGAACACCTTCGCTTGTCTGGGCAGGTATGCCGATTAAAGCTATTAAACAAATCGAAGTCATTCGAGGCCCAGGCTCTGCTCTATACGGTGCAGATGCATTTGCTGGCGTAATAAACATTACGACGAAATCAGCTAATGACATTCCTAAAGGCGAAGCCGGATTCAGTTCTGGAAGTTTCAATACAAAAAGCGCTTGGCTTTCCTATGGCAATCGAAACACCCCTATCGACATAGGCTTTACGCTAGAATATACCGAAACTGATGGTTTCAAAGAACCAATCAATGCCGATTCTCAAACTTTCTTTGACTCAATCACTGGAACCACTGCCTCACTTGCCCCAGGCGAAACAAATATGGGCAAGCAAATGATAGATATGCGCTTGGAACTAAGCCAAAAAGACTGGGTCTTTCACTTAGGCTACCAAGGTCGGGATAAGGTTGAAGCAGGTGCAGGTATCGCAGAAGCATTAAGCCCTTCATCTGAGTTTTCAAGTGATAGAGTGAATGTCGATTTCAGTTATAACTTTAATAACTTAGTAGAAAACTTAAACATCAAAACGACCACTAGTTACTATTATAATGATCAGCAAACAGAAAAAGATAATATCTTATTTCCTGCTGGAACCAATGCATTTTACCCTCTTGGCACACCACCTTCAGAGCCTGCGTTCCCGAATGGCGTAATTGGTAACCCTGAGTTTAGAGAAGAACAAGCTCGATTTAATATCGATGCCGAATTTAATGGTTTAGATAAACACATTATCAGATTCGGCGCTGGTTATTTCTGGGGTGATATCTATGAGACAACAGAGCAAAAGAACTTTTTTGCCGATTTAAGTCCTCGGCCAGGCGGGCTTGAAGAAGTTGCTGATACAGCAGAGGTTTTCCTACCGGAAAAACAAAGAACCAATACATCTCTATATATTCAAGATGAGTGGTTATTTGCAGACAACTGGGCATTCACTTCAGGCGTTCGTTATGATGATTATTCTGATTTTGGGGATACCTTAAACCCTAGATTAGCGCTCGTCTGGGCCACAACAGATAGCATAACAACCAAATTACTTTATGGTCGCGCCTTTAGGGCCCCCACAATTAATGAACTTTTTGTTATCAGCAACCCCGTCAATTTAGGTGATAAAAATCTTGACCCTGAGAAAATTGATACCTATGAGTTAGCTCTATCACAACAAGTTTCTTCAAAACTGAGATATTCTGTGAATATTTTTCATTATGAAGTCGATGGTCTAATTTCTCTTGCTGATATCGGTGGTGGCGCTAAACAGTGGCAGAACACAAGTGATATTAAGGGGAATGGCTTAGAACTTGAATTCGATTATGAGGCATCTAAACAACTAAGAGTATTAGCAAATTATGCGTTTCAAAAAACTAAAGAAAAAGAAAGCAATGATGATCTAGGTGAAACACCCAACCATCAAATATACCTTCGCTCAGAATGGAGAGTTGATGATAAATGGCTAATTTCACCTCAGCTGAACTGGGTAGGCAGCCAAAAACGAGCCCCCTCGGATGTTCGTACAAAGTCTGTACCATATTATACAACGGTTGATTTAACCTTAAGACAGTTCAATGTTGTAAAAGACTTAGATATTTCAGTATCAATTAGAAATTTATTCGATGAAGGTATTCTAGAACCTAGCCTGTCACCTGGGATAAATGTACCCGGAGACTACCCAATGGCAGGTCGAAATATATATGGCGAACTCGCTTATCAATTCTAAAAAAACGGCTAAGAGTATAATGATATACTCTTAGCCTAAGCCCTTACCAAGATCGCCTTCCTTTACCCGAATATGAAATACTTTCACAACGAATAGGAAAAAAACTGCCTTCTGGCTTTTCTACTGCATCTAAGTAGCAAGGTGGTTGACCAGAGTAGAAACACAAGTTCATATATAAATGAAACTCTTCAGGCGTAAAGCCGAAATCTGCTCCAACAGCGCCATCTAGAGCAACGATATTCATAGCTATTTTCCGTGTTTCTATCAAATAGTCATTAATCTCAAGCGACATTCTGACACACTCACCCTCACCAAACCCCAGCTCTCTGACTTTCAATAACGTATGCGGCACTCGCTCATCAATACTCGCTAAAGGCCGACCATAACCAAAAATCACACCACGCTCTTTAATCTCACCTTCGACGATATCTTTAACACTTATACCTTCCGTACGCATTTTTCGTGCTCGTAAGAAAAAGTCCTGCGTCCTCTTTAAAGGACGCCCACCAAAAAGTGTGGCTTCTGAGTTAATCAAACCTGCTGCCATCGCTAATGAAGCAGTACTTCGAACTGAACCCGCTAGAGCTGCGGTATTATTTGGCCAAATGCTCGCATCGGGATAACCCGTTGAAGACCAAATGTAGTTAAGAAGTTCTAATTGATTAGCTGAAAACCGTCTTCCAGTGATACTAAATAAGTGAGTAGCGAACCAATCCATATCTGCCAAGTCATGATGCAAATCTTTGCCCCTCATCACGACACGCTCTTTTAAAAACGCTTTACCCATATTTGTTTCAAGCTTATCTTCACTCTTCAATAATAATTTATTACTCATAGGTTTAAGCCCTCAACAACTGGTAGCCCTTTATCACCTGGATCGTTCATCAATTGAATAGACTCTGAATAAAAAGGAAAACGCTTCCAACCAACATCTCTTTGCTCTAAAGCATGAACCGCTGCACCCGGCAACCTTAAAATAAGAAATAACATGGATGCCTGATGCTCATCAAAACCCAATGCATAAAGTGTCGTCGCCGCAATCAATGTTATACTCATTGGATAGCCCACTATTAACTCTAACTCGTCTCTATTCTCTTTAAGCCAAGTTAGCTGAGCATGTCCTAATTCAATCTTTACCAACTCATCCAATATATTTAACAAGACTGTTGGTGTTTTTTCACCATTAGGGTCAAATCCAGGCACATGTTCCATAGGTAACCAAATATCAGCAAAGCTTTTATCAGAAGGCCTCAATAACTCTTCACGCCAAGTTTCCAGATCACAACCACACTTAGACAATAAACCATGAACAATATAGACCTCATGACTACCACCATATTGCCCTGCACCGACAGCAAGCGCTGCCATGAGCGAAGAAGCATGAGCCGCTTTACTTACCCCACCATTCATCGCGGCACGCACACTGGCTTCCCGTGGCCCAGGATTAGCCAAGGCTATCGCTAATTTTTCTAACAACTTGGCTTGTGCCTCTGTAGGCTTTTCACCTTTAAACATCACATAGAGATATTCAAACCACGTTGCCTTTTGCAGAATATCTTCATAAACGTTATAACCATGGCAATAGGCTTCTTGGGTGGCAAAGGGGTTGTCGTCTTCGGCCACTTCTTCCCAAAAGCTTGAATGATAAACCTGTTGCTTACTCATGTTTGATCTCCTTCAGCAGCACCGCCACCACCCGCTAATACTTTCATTCGACTGCCCATTGGCGGCACTTCATTGGCATCGATCACTACATCCAGTACACACGGACCTTGTTGCTTGAAGATCTCATCGATACCAATATCATCTAAGTCGGATAGTTTATTGATACGATGGCCCTGTAGCCCCATTGCATGAGCCATGGCGGCAAAATCGACCTTCGGCAGCTCGTTACCTATATCCTCTGCTCCACCTAGTTGTTGGCCGTGTTTGATCATACCTAATGAGGAATCATTTAAGATCACGAATAAAACATTCAGGTTATGCTCTTTGGCCACCGTCATTTCTTGGCCGTTCATCAAAACACTGCCATCGCCAGTGAAACAAATCACTGGGGATTTGTTGCCTAAGGCCATGCCAATAGAGGCGCCAATTGCCCAACCCATCGAGGCAAAACCCATCCCAATATGAAATAAATTTTCTGCACTGCCGGCTTTATTATGGGTTTGCCAATAGTGGATTCCCCAAAGGAAGCTATTACCGGTATCCATTAACACATAGGTATTTGGCGGGCATATCTGCGATAAAGTCCAATAAAGTGCTTGTGGTTTAACCGGTGAAGTATCTTGAAAGCACACCTCTTTATCTCGGTATTTCACATACTTTGGAAAACCGTCGTTTCCTGACAGGTATTCAACGTTTTGGCTTTTTTCAGATTTAGGAATCCAATTAAATAGTTGCTCTAAAAGCAGTTTTGGCGAACCTAAAATACAGGCTTTCGCTAAGATAGAACGGCTTAAATGCTCTGAGTTTTGGGAAATATGGATCATCCGGTTTGACAGTACCGCTTCGGTATCCCACCCACCCGTGGTGATTTCGTCTAAAGCGGTGCCAACCACTACAACGTAGTCTGCATTTTCTGGCAGCAGGGCATCTCGGGCACTTTCATGGCCGCCTAAACCAAACACGCCTCTATATAAAGGGTGAAAGTCTGAGATAAGACCTTTCGCCATTGGCGTGGTCACCATTAGCCAGTTTTGCTGCTCTGCTAATTCAAGCAACTGTTTAATGGCACCAGCACAGCCTTCGCCCACCACAAAAGTCACTTTTTTTGCGTCCGTTAAGTATTTGAGTAGCAGGTCTAAACCTTGGCTACTGGTAACAACTTCGTGGTTAATAAACGCCCTTAGATGCTGTTCGCCATACCTAGGCTCAACTTTGGCGCGCATAATATCAAGCGGAATACTCAAATGGGCTGGGCCAGGGCGATTACTCTTGGTATAGCTAATCGCTTGCAGCAATTTAGTTTCGATTTGGGCAGAATGCGACACTAAGGTGTTGTAGCGTGTACACAATTCAAACATAGCCACGGTGTTAATACCGGTACACGAACCTTCTTGAAAGGCACCTAAGCCAAACTTATCTATAGCGGGTTGTGCGCTTATCACCAATAAAGGAATGCTGTCTGCATAGGCATTTGCCACCCCTGTAATCAGATTGGTTGCACCTGGGCCCGAGGTTGAACAACAGACCCCTATTTTACCTGTTGCACGCGCATAGCCATCTGCCATAAATGCAGCACCTGCTTCGTGCCTTGCTAAAATTGCCTTGGGGCCTCCGTTCCGCTCACTTCTCGCTAAAGCATTGTATAAGGGTTCGATGCTGCCACCGGGTACACCAAACACATACTCTATTCCTAATCGATCAAGGTAATTTAAGATTAAATCACCGTTTTCAATCACGTCGGTCACCTCTTAAAATCATTTATATAATGTTACACTTTGTTAACAATAAATTACATTAGATGCCTTTTTATATCTTTTAGTTATTAAAATACATATATAAATTGTTAAACATTGTGAAAAACAAGTAAAACATTCATGACAGCGTCACTTTAAGTAAAAAAGACATTTTATTGTCGTAAAAAACACCAAGATATAACGATATATTTGACAGGCAGCGCATATATCCACCCTTTTCAAACCAATTTTTTATGTGACACGACTCACATTTGTGATTTTTAAACACGTTATAATTCCGGCACCTGAGACTGTAGTCGCAACGTCAGGCTTTTTAAAATCATTCATTTAGGTAAGCCCATGGGTTCTGCAATTCACTACGACGACTACTCACAAGCCATTAAGTATCTAAAAATGGTCTTACCCGAGATGGCTCAACTCAAGATTCCAACCACGCCAGAAAATTATGCCGTCTGGTATGAATACACCACTGGAAAAAATGCCTCACTGGTAAAGAAAATTGATTCACTCAAAGCTGAAGGTCGCGAGTTCACACAAACCGTTAACGATAACCTGTATGAAATCTTTATCGCTAAACGCCCTCAACTCTCTATTCATCAATTAAATGCCAGCGTAAAAAGCGTCATCGATAACTTATTAGCCCAAATTCAAAGAGAAGACCAAGGTTTAAATGGTTATAGTGAATCGCTTGGGAAACTGACCAACCAAGTCACTAGCATTGCGCAGCTTTCCGACCTAGAAAGTTTAATAGCGAAGTTAGTGTCAGAAGCACATCTTCGCAATAAAGAGAACGAAGCTTTTCGCACTAAAATCAAAGAAATGTCGCAGGAAGTTGAAGACTTGGACAAGCGACTTAAGCGTGTGGCTATCGATGCTAATACCGACGCTCTAACGGGGATTTATAACCGGCGCGCCTTTAATCAAAAACTTTCTGAAGCCTTAGCGGATAAACAGAAAAAACTATCGATTATTATGATCGATATTGACCATTTTAAGCGTTTGAATGATACCTACGGCCACTTAGCCGGCGATAAAGTGCTCAAATTTGTGGCGTCTTTAATTGGAAAAAACATTCGTGGCCAAGACTATTTAGCCCGCTTTGGTGGCGAAGAGTTTGTGGTGATTCTGCCTGACACGCCTCTTGAAAATGCCTTATGCGTTGCCAATAACATACGTTCTTATCTATCCAAGCAAAAGCTTTACGACAGTTCTAACAATGAGCAGTTAGGTCGTTTAACTTTATCGATGGGGGTTTCATGCAAAACTGCGACAGATAATCCTGAAAAGCTGATTGGCCGTGCAGACCGTTGTTTATATCTGGCAAAATCACAAGGCCGCAATAAAGCCATCTCTCAGGAGGTATTATCTGAAATGAGCTTACTGGGTTAGCTTATCGCCCCCTGAGCTGATTCTGGCCATTGGTGCTCATAATGTTTTTATTGCCTTATCTTTACGCTTCCTCGATTTTAACCATAAGCGCACCATTAAAGAACTTAATAAATAAAAATGCATATATTTTGCTCGTAATACCCTACCAACCATAAACAACCACACCATAAATTCTACTATCCATTTGATATATAAAGCCTTATATAAAACACAAACAAAGTGGCATAGTAACTGCTTAACCAAGCCTGTATGGGACCTTTGTACTTAGCCTAGTAAAAAACCGACTATTCAGGAGATGACTCATGAAAAAAGAGGACGTGGTAGAAGCAATCGTATTGGCAAAAAAAGCAAAAAGCCTTACCTGGGAAGGCATTGCAAACGAACTTGAAATGGGAACAGTTTGGGTGACCTCTGCCTGTTTGGGCATGAACAGTATGCCTGAAGAGGTTGCTGATAAAGTCTGCGCTATGCTTGATTTACCAGCAGAAGCAAAACCTGCAATGATGGAATACCCGACTAAAACTTGGGAGAAGTCTATCCCGCAAGACCCATTAATTTATCGTTTATATGAAGTTGTCGGTGTGTACGGTGATACTTTGAAAGAAGTCATTCAGGAAAAATTCGGTGACGGCATCATGAGCGCCATCGATTTCAGCATGGATGTAGAGAAAGAAGAAAATCCGAATGGTGACCGCGTTATCCTCACTTTAAATGGTAAATTTTTACCTTATAAAACTTGGTAATGGTTTTTTCATTTTTAACGACTAAATATCAAATCATTTCGAATCTATGTCTGTAAGGGCGAACCCACGTGTTCGCCCTAGGTAAAGAAAATGCCATATAAGGACGAAAGACTTGAGGAAAGTTTTATTGGTCATTTACAACACACGGCATTTTAGGCACTGGGCAGACACGTGGATCTGCCCCTACACATTCTGAAAAACAATCACACCGAATAAAACAATACACACACATTGCCAAAACAAAACCGGGTTTCTTTCCATTAAAGGTGGTTTAGTCTTATTCTGATAAACTTTACTTGGGTTTTTGAGCTCATAGATAAACTCGGAGACTTCCGTATAACGTTTCAAAGGATCAATACTGCTTGCTTTGCTAATCGCATAATCTATCCATTCTGGTATCCCGTTGTTTTCAGTACGAAGAGGCCGATACCGTAAACGCCCCTGTGATCGTCGATTAGTCGTTCTTGAGATCGCGTTGCCATAGGGCAAATCACCCGACAGCATTTTATAGGCGATGACGCCTAAGGAAAATAAATCTGATTGAGCGGTTCCTGACTCGCCAATAAAATATTCAGGCGCTGTAAACTGTGCAGTACCTACAATCCCCTTATTCAGATCAAACACTTCAGAAACACCCGCGACTTTAGCTGCACCAAAGTCAATAATTTTAACGGTGCCGTCTGTGTCTATCATAATATTATTTGGCCTAAGATCCTGATGCACCATTTCCTGCCGATGAAATGCCTGCAAACCTTTGGCGATCTGCTCTATGATAATTCGAACTGAATCAATACCAGGTGACGGGTTATCTGCCATCCATTGCGCCAGGGTCTGGCCTTCAATGTACTCTGTTACGATATATAAGTAATTTCGTTTTCGTGTCGGCTCAATAGCTTTAAGAACATGGGCATTGTTAACTCGCTTGGCAATCCAGTCTTCCATTAAAAAGCTTTCAAGATAAACCTGATTATTACGCATTTCGGCAGAGGGTGTTTTTAACACTACCTTTTCTTTTGAGTCATTATCTTCCGCTAAAAAAACATGGCTCCGGCTGCTAATGTAGATATCACGAATAATGGTAAAGCCATCAAACACCATACGTGCAAAAAGCTGAGGCGCAACAGGCAATTGATGCACCATTTGTTGAATTTCGGCAATATGCTGGCTAGGCAAACTATTTACCTTAGCAATTTGAATCGTTAAATTATCATCAGAACCCGCTTCAAAAGCTTCTTTAACAAGACGCTGGGCAGCTTCATCCAAGTCACGACTTTCTTTCGCCACATCAGCAATATGCTTTGCGCTTAGAAACTCATAGACACCGTCCGTTGCAAGAATAAATGTGTCGCCAATAGTTATCTGTGTCGCCTTGTAATCAACTTCCAAGGTGTCGTGAATACCTAAAGCGCGACTTAAATAGCTTGTTTCAGCATCCACAACACGTCTATGGTCAGTCGTTAGTTGCTCAAGATTATGATCAACAACACGATATATTCGAGAATCACCGCTATGAAATAAATGAGCAGTATTTGATTTAAAAATAATGGCGCTAAAGGTACAGATAAAACCTTTGTCTTTATTGAAGCGATATGGGCTATTTTGTGTTTGTGCGTACAACCAAGAGTTTGTCGCCTTTAATACGCGCTGTGCCGAGGTTTTCACAGACCAGGCATCTGAAGTACTGTAATAGTCTTGAATAAATCCATTAATAGCCGTGGCACTTGCGATTTGACTAACTGTACTACTACTAATGCCATCAGCTAACGCAAGAGTAATACCTTTAGAGCCTAACAATGGCTCACTCGGAATCATAACGGCATGATAATCCTGATTAATTTGTTTTATTCCTTCACTAGAATATTGGCCGACAGATAATTCTAATTTTTTGACCATAAAAAATACCTTTGACCTTATATTCAATAATATGCAGATAAATCAATGACAAACAAAAAATCCCCGCCTTTTGAGCGAGGATTTTTTGTTATTAACGTCTAGCTTAAGCAATTTTTCGTTCAGGATTTGTTCTAACATGTGTCCAGTATAATGGTAGACCAACCAGTAATAAGCCGCCAAATAAGTTACCCAAAACGGTAGGAATTTCATTCCACACCAAGTAATCAAAAATAGTGAAATCCCCCCCCATAATCATAGAGAATGGAAAAAGGAACATGTTCACAATTGAATGCTCAAAACCCATGAAGAAGAACAGCATAACAGGCATCCACATCGCCATCATTTTACTTGTAGCAGACGTAGAAATCATAGCACCAACAACGCCCATTGATACCATCCAGTTACATAACATGCCACGAATAAAGATAGTGAACCAACCATCAGCACCATGCGCCTGGTAACCTAAGGTTCTTGACTCACCAATTGCGCTTACTTTAGCTGCTAAGGCTCCGCCATCAGTATTATAACCGTAAGTTAAAATAAACGACGCGAAAAATGCGGTAGTCAGTGCGCCTGCAAAGTTACCCACAAACACCAAGCCCCAGTTTCTTAACATCTGTGGAATCGTACAGCCAGGACGTTTATCCAAAACAGCCAAGGGAACTAAAGTAAACACTCCTGTTAAAAGATCAAATTTCATCAAATACAGCATGATGAAACCAACAGGAAACAAAAGCGAACCCACTAACAGGCTGCCTGTTTTGACAATAACCGTAATAGCAAAGAATGCCGCCAACCCTAAAATTGCACCGGCCATAAATGCTCGCACTAAAGTATCTTTGGTGGACATAAAAATCTTCTGCTCACCGGAATCAACCATTTTGGTTGCAAATTCACTGGGTTCTAAATAAGACATAAGCATACTCTCAAGTTGGAATGGTAAGTTTCCTCCATGAAAAGGCATAATCCATGCCACACAAAAAAATATCTTTATTAACAAAACGTTAACCTAAAAAATCGTGTAATATTTCAACTCATAGATACAACTTACCCTACTATAAATGCACCGTTAAACACCAACATAGCCCGCATATGGTGCAGCGTTCTCGCATATATACACCACTCAACTCAATCCAGATTATTTTTTATCTCTCATTAAGCACTTTTCAAAACATGTAATTGGACGATGGTTAACACATCAGATTACCTATAAATGTATATTTTTTGGTCTACACTTTTAAACTCCTATAGAGAATGAAAATATCACCATGAATGCAGTTAACGTTTTGGTATTAAGTTTAATTATTTGCTCTCAATGTCTCGCTGAATCTCAAAAACTTTATATAGGTTTAGATGCAGATATGTCTGCTGTCGCGAAAACAGGTGGCATTGCTATCTCGCGTGGGGCACAAATAGCCATTGACGAAATTAATCAGCAAGGTGGCTTACTTGGTAAAGAATTAGCTTTAATTGTAAAAGATCATCGCGGAAACCCTGCCAGAGGTATGGATAATTTACTCACATTGGCTAAACAACCAAACCTGCTTGCCGTACTGGGAGGCGTACACACGCCCGTCGCACTTAGAGAATTACCCATCATTCATCAACATAACTTAATTTATCTTGGCCCTTGGGCTGCAGGAACACCCATCGTTGACAATAATTATGAACCGAATTTTGTATTTCGTATCTCTGTTAGAGATACAGAAGCAGGGAAAGTATTTATTAACTATGCAAAGTCATTAGGCATCTCTAAGATTGGCTTACTTTTAGAGCGCACGGCATGGGGACGCTCTAATGAGCGTTCAATTACGGCAAGTGCTGCTGAGTCGGCTATAGAAGTTTCAAACACGGCATGGTTTAACTGGGGTCAAAAAGATTTTTCTGAGTCGCTTCGCGTTCTAAAAAAACAAGAGGTAGAGGCCATTGTTTTAGTTGCTAATACAGATTCAGGCGTGGAAATAGCACGTAACATCCTTGCAGACTCCTCTATTTCAAAACTTCCTATCATTTCTCATTGGGGGATTACAGGCGGTGATTTTGTCTCCAGCCTCGGGCTCGATAATTTAAACGCATTGAACCTTTCTATATTACAAACCTACAGTTTCGAATCTCCTTATTATCCTGAAAAAAACAATTACCTTATCGCTCGATATCAAGACTTATTTAACCCTTCGGTGACACATAAAACTATTCCTGGGGCATCTGGTCTTGCCCACGCTTACGACCTAGTTCATTTATTGGCCATAGCCGTCAAAAAAGCAGGTTCCACTAAGCGTAAAGAGATAAGAAACGCTCTAGAAACAATAGGCTCATACCGAGGTTTAGTTAAACACTATCAACCTGCTTTTTCCATAAATCAACATGATGCGCTTATGGCAGAGGATTATATGATGAGTCGTTTTGATGAAGCGGGTTGGCTCAGGCCGATAAAATAATACTGGAATAGTACGTCTGAATTATCGAGTTCAAGTAAAGGAATTTAATGATGAAAAAAATGCGAGCCTACTTTGACAGCCACTAAACAGCAAAAACTTGAAAACCTTATACGTAGCAAGACAATTCCCAAGACCTTGCTCTATATTTCACTGATCACGATGTTGTTGGTGAGTGGCTTACTTTATTTTTCGTATAGTCAAACTGAATCACGCCATCAAAACTATATTAATCGTTTTACGACACACTTAGAAAATCGTCTTAGTAATATTCAAACCGAAATATACAACCTCGCGCAGAATGATTTAATCATCAATAGTCTTGTCGATTTTGAATTCCAGGAACAGGCATTGCCCATTTTTATACGTTCGCTGAAACTTTCAGTTAATCCAGTCGCAATAGGTTTTACTGACTTCAAGGGAAACCTGGTCACATCAAATAACATATTCATGGATTCAAAGATTAGTCAGTTTTCTGACTGGCGGGAAGACGTGCTAAAAAAAGGAAAACGTTTCCTTAAGTTTAATCACGGTAGCTTGTTGATTGCTGAACCAATAATTTACGCTGAAAAACCCGAGGCAGCGCTCATTATTTACATTGAGCATATTTCATCTTTAATTGGGGCGCTTTCACCTGGGACAAATAATTTTATTTTAAGTGATACCCAAGGCAATGTACTGTTTAGTACAGACACCGCCACTTACCCTTTAAATTCGAACATTAATACTATTAACTTTGACGGTGTATATACACTCGACAAACCTTTTTTGGATTGGAAAATTATTTCAACTGAGCCTTATTGGGATAGTTATCAGGATTTATTACCTTTAGTCATTTTTTTGCTGATTGGCTTAGTCGGTGTTATAGCAGCTACCTTTTCTGGTGTACGAATCGCTTCAAAACAAGCTTCCAGCGCCATTCATGACCTAAAAAGTACTTTAGCCCATACCGCCAGTTTTTCTTTCGATGACATGAGTAAACACACCACTACAGATGACCGTGCTTTGACTACCCAGACATCAAATATTGATGAGTTTATTGATATACAAATCCAGTTTTCTAAATTACTGAATGATTTGAATTCCACTGCATTATCTCGAAATACCTTGGCAGGCGTTGTAGATTCTCTTGACGAAGTGCTTCTTGTATTGAATTTCAATAATGAGGTGATTTTACAGAACCGGCGGCTAAAAAGATTACTTCTAGATTTAGATGTTGTTTTACCTATCGATATTTTTCGAGTAATTCCACGAGACTTTTTGACAAGTTCATCACCTGATGAATTTCAGGAATGTAGTTATTTACCTGAAGATTTCCCCTCACTAACACTGCCGATGGAGTTTAAATGGCAAAGACACTTTTTTAAAAATGAACAAGGCGAACACATTGGTTTCACGCTATCAGGCAATGACATCACCTTAGAAAAAGCCATTGAAGCTGAATTATTACTCAAAAACAAAGCCGTTGACGAAGCGAATACATCGATCATCATTTCTGAGGTTTCTGGCGACGGCTTTCCTATTATCTATGTAAATAAAGCCTTTGAGAAACTAACAGGATTCCAAAAAGAAACCACTATTGGACGGGAATGTAAGTTTCTTCAGGGGCCAAATTCTGAAAAAGAGAAGTTAAGTCAGATCCATCACGCACTGCACCATGCAGAGCCTTTATGCGTAACCTTAACGAATTACCGTAAAGATGGTTCACCCTTCCAAAATCAACTCACACTTAGCCCTATCTTTGACTCAGCAGGTAACATGACCCACGTTATAGGCTTACAAGAAGATGTATCAGAAAGAGAAAAAGCCAATGCGCTCATTCGAGAAGCCCAGTTAAAAGCAGAAGAGTCTGCCAAGTTGAAATCTAATTTTTTAGCCAGTATGAGTCATGAAATCAGAACACCCATGAACGGCATATTGGGCATGCTGAATATTATTAAAGAAACAAACTTAGCCCCGTCTCAAAAACAACAACTAATGCTGGCTGAACAAAGCGCTACATCACTGTTGGTGATCATCAATGATATTTTAGACTTCTCAAAAATTGAGGCCGGGAAGCTGCATCTCGAGCCCATCGAATTTGATTTATACAAAGAAACCCACAAGCTCATTCAAAGTATGATGGGAACAGCACTCAAAAAGAGCATTCAGCTCATTATAGATTTATCGGGTCTTGAGTCACCGTACTTGATTGGAGACCCGGTTCGAATCAAACAAATACTGACTAACCTCATCAGTAATGCCATCAAGTTCACTGAACATGGCACAATTACAATCGCTATGCATACGAAGTCATTAGCTTCGAAACGGCTAATGCTGTTAGTAGATGTAATAGATCAAGGTACCGGTATTTCATCAAATAGTGTCGACAAAATTTTTGACACCTTCACTCAAGCCGATAGTTCCACCACACGCAAACATGGTGGAACGGGTCTCGGGCTATCTATCTCGCGTCAATTGTGTCGAATGATGGGCGGGGATATTTCAGTAAAAAGTGAGCTGGGTGTCGGAAGTACATTTAGCTTTGAGCTTGTATTAACAGCCTCGTCAAAAGATTTCAGGCCACCAGTCGAGTATCAAAAAAGACCCGTTTACATTCTGGATAGCCATTTAAGTACTGCAAAGATGATAGAACAGCAATTAAGCTCATGGCAAAGCAAAGCCATGGTGTGCGATTCCATCAATGCGCTACGTTCCTCTCTTCTGGAAAATAAGCCCTGCATTATTTTTATCGATGAAGAGACTCTAAATAAACTGAATAAAGAGGACTTTGCGTCGACCAAATCGGCATTTGAATTATTGAGCCCATCGACACTCATGATATCCACGCAGGAATTCAACCCTTATATCAACCACGCATTATTTGGCGACAAGCCCAAACATAGCTTACGACACTTAGTAAAACCCATAACGGCGACACAGCTTATCGAATGTATTTCTAAGGACACCCAACGCTCAAAAATACATTCTAATATCGCAAAAGATACAAAAAATCTTTTTTCTGGAAAACATATTTTATTAGTTGAGGATAATCATATTAATCAGATTGTCGCGACGGATATTCTGGCGTCATTAGGTGCAGAAATCACCTTAGCTAACCACGGTATAGAAGCGATAAATATTTTGCAGGACCAACCCGCCTATTTCGACTTAATATTAATGGACTGTCAAATGCCGGAAATGGATGGCTACGAAGCGTCAAGCCTGATACGCCAACAAAAAGCGGGGGAGTGTTACGGCAATATTCCAATCATTGCTCTAACAGCAAATGCGCTCAAAGGTGATCGTGAAAAATGCTTAGCGGCAGGCATGAATGATCATGTGAGCAAACCTATTGATATTGATGAATTAAAAAAAACCTTACAGCTCTGGTTAAAAATAGAAACGCAGTCTGATGCTGAAACACTCGCGCCACTGTCTCAAGAACCAATGCCTAATGAAGAAGAGGCTAATTCAGACGATCATCCAGCAGAAGACAAGAGTTCATCAACGTCAACCAACGATTTCGACAGTATCAGTATCTGGAACGAAGCTGAAATGCTTCATAGAATCGCTAATAACATGGCGTTAGGCATAAAGCTTGTCGACGTATTTTGCTTAGATGTAGACGATATTTTTACAAAAATTATAACTTCACATAAAAACCAGAATATGGAACAGATCGCGTTTAATGCTCACACATTAAAAGGCGTCGCCAGTAATATCAGCGGGCTTAAATTAGCCCATTTATGCGCCAAAATCGAAATGGATGCTAAAGCAGGTATTACCGATGATATTGATACTTATATCAAGCGTCTTTATCCCATAATTTCTGAATTAAAAGACACCTTGAAAAAACGCTCGCTAGAGTGGCAAAGCTAAACACGAGAAATATCAGTAACGTAAAATTATTCAGCATGTTGATTTCTGACTTGAGTCAAGGATCAATTAAGTACAGAATGGCGGGTATTATTTTTTGAGCCATCTGCATGCCACCGATCATAAAAACACTTACTTATAAGATTGGCTTACTTAGCTGTCTATTGCTGAGTGCTTATCCTTCTTTAGCGAATGAACGTCTTAATCAGAAAGCTAATTCACCAGAACAGCGGAATAAGGTGCTGAACATTGGCGTTAGTTTTGCTATTCCGCCTTGGGTTATCACTCACAATAATTCGGGCATTGAACTGGATATTTTGAAGCAAGCCCTACATCCCTTTGGTTATAAAGTCGTCCCTAATTATTTATCTTTCGCTCTGGCTTATTCTTTATTCGAAGCCGATAAATTAGACGGCGTCATTAATGCCAAAGAGTCGGCACTGAATAAAGGCTTCTTCTCGGAGCCTGTAGTGACCTTCCAAAACGTTGCCATTAGCCTAGAAGACAAAGGCTACCCCGACGATATCACGCCTTCTTTTCTGACTGACAAATCTGTGGTTGCATTTCAAAAAGCATCTATTTTATTAGGTGATGAATTTAAACAGATGACGAAGCAAAATACGATGTATCTTGAGCTGGCTAAGCAAAGCTTGCAAATTAATCTGCTGATGATCCGTAATATTGACTTCATTATTATGGATAAAAGTATTTTTGGTTATTACTGGCATAAGGCTCAATCAGACCCAAACCTTTTACGTGTAAAGTCTAAACTGGATCAAGCCATTCAATTTCATGAAATGTTTGAACCTAACGATTATCGCTTTGTCTTTAGAACGGAAAAAGTACGTGACGATTTTAATACAGGCTTGGCCAAGCTAAAAGAAAGTGGAGAATACGATGCAATATTGAAACTATACGCTCCCCTGAGTAATTTGTATTTAGAGTAGAGTAGAGTAGAGTAGAGTAAAGTAGAGTAAAGTAAATCTGTATCAGGAATGACTCGGTCTTTCTAATTAACGATTACCTGAATCGGCAAGCTAATTTCTATTTGGAACCCTCCTAGCTTGGC
>TARA_R110002072_G_scaffold40506_2_pt1 | contig 16728 bp, 9 predicted proteins | sample TARA_R110002072 | Tara Oceans TARA_R110002072 (sample SAMEA4397118) | marine metagenome | biome: Polar Biome; feature: [SRF] surface water layer (ENVO:00010504); material: water (ENVO:00002006), including particulate matter (ENVO:01000060) such as... | depth 5 m | reverse complement strand
ATAATATCACCTTCACTATCTAATATTGGTTGATCAGTGATAGGATCAAACTCTACGCCATACTCTTCATACCCTCCAATGAACTCTTCAACAAAATCTGGTGACTCACTTACAAAGGTTGCCTCTGTGGTATGTTTCATAGCCAACACTTCAAAATCTGTTGTAGCGCCAAAATACAGAACTTTAGGATCGCCGGAACCGTCTTCATTTAAAGCTTGTTTGGATGGGTTCTTAAACCAGTTTCTAAAATTATCTGTGTTTATTGGCCCAGCAACAGAGAACTTAGCTAACGGAGTTTCATTTTGTCCTCGTCCATCAACTTCTGCACTAGTCGGGTCAACCCCGATAGCACTTTCGGATCGTCGAGATCGAGCATCTTGTCCAGTGATGGCTCCTGCTCCAGTTCCTCCGCTTCGATCTCTTGCAACTCCTTGGACTTCATTATTCTGTCTCCCTAAAATTCTAGTAAAAGCAGTGTCATAGCTCTCATTGAGTGAACTTTCAGGTATTACAGGGACACCAGCTTCATTCACATCCAACTTCAACCTAAGCGCGCCCCAAAGTTCTTTTTCAGGATACCACAACATAGCTTGCATGTCCGCCATTGTCATTCGCACCCCACGTTCGGCCAGTATCTCTAACGTCCGCGCCCCAGCAGCTTCGATTTGTCTGCGTTGAGTGCCGTTGGCTACTTGATCAAGGGGTTTAGCTAAGTTCGTGACTATTGTCTTAGCGGCTCTAGCCCAAGTAGGTTGTAGCTCGGCGGGGATTTCCTCTGAGTTACTGACGCTGACGAGGCGGTGATATTCTTTAGTCCACACACTTAATGCGCGCTTGGCATAATCGAGCAAAGCCTTATCATTATTGTTGTATTCTGGCTTCCAGACTTCAGGGATTTTGATGCCTTGCAGATCGGCAGCGATCTCTTTGGCTTCGACCAACTCCGCAGCGAGGCGTTTAGTTTCTTCAGTGAACGCTTTCTTGGTGGCAAACTCTGTAACGGGTATCGTCTTGAATCGCTCTAATTCTTTTTCCAACAAGCGGACGTAAGACCGTGCAGCCTCGACGTGATCCTCGACGCCTTGCTTACGAGACCTTGACCGGACGATAGCGCGTTTAAATCTGTCGCGCTGCTCAGGAAGCGCGCTTGGGTTTCCTATACTCTTCCCGGTCAGACGGCCCCATGTGCGGCGCATCCATAGATCGATGGTCAGTGGGTCAAAATTCTGATTGAGGTTTTGCCAAAATCCATTACCAATTTTTGGGCCAAGGATTGAGGAGCCATAAACTACGGCGTCCATAGCGGTCTGTCCGGGAGTGGTGTATGGGATGCCCAAGCTCTTGAACTCGGTGACCCAATCTTTGACAGTCATGCTTCTGCGAAAAGTCATGTCAAGTTGAGCGAGTTTCTCAGGGAAAGTCTCGCCGGGCATACGGTCAAGCGTAACCCCAAACTTCTTGAAGTTTTTCGCCATAGCTTTTTGTTTATCGCCAGTCCCGTAAGACTCCAACATATAGAATTTACCCGCTTTGACACGCTTTACCATATCACCAAAGGCTTTATCAGTGGCGATAGCGTTGGCGTCCACGGCGAGGTTCTGTGAGGTCACCGCCATGATGTAGGTGAAGACAAACCGGGCATTAGCCGCAGTACCGAAGCCCGCTTCAGCGGCGGCAGCATCGTCAGCGATCATTGGGTATTTCACTTTAACTACATCGAGGGCGCGGTCTAGTGCGCCAGAGTACCAATCGAAGGCGTTGCTACTTCCTGCAAACCCTAGTTGGACTTCAGCGGCCATGAGTGTGGCGATTTCTTCAATCTGCTCAGGGGATAGTTCCGCCGTCATATCAGTAACGGCTTCGCCTTCGAAGGCTGTCTCCAGCCAACGGGCGGCATCTTGGTTACCATCTTTCATCCGCGCAGCAGGAATAGCGCCGGGACGGTAGATAGGATTGACCCGCGCTGCCATTGCAGGGGATAGCCCAAGACTGGCAGGATCAGCTTGAAGTAACTGTTGGCCGGGGGCTACAGAGAAGCGCGGCACTGTTCTTGGTGGCGGACGCCGCGCCTCTTGCATTCTCATATACTCTTGAATATCGTTCTCAGATGCTACGTCTCCAGCGTTCTTGCCATCTTTGCGATCCATAGGATAGAACGTCACGATAGCAGCATACTTGACTCTATCTTGAGTGTACTTCTCCAGCCCCAGCACATATACCGTGCCGTCGCTGGGGTCTTTCCAAGTCATTTGGTAGTCAAGGTTGCTTCTCTCAGCCGGGTCTTTTGCTATATATCTTTTTACTCGATGATCTTTACTGCCTTTTATATATGACTTCTCAAGCATACCTCTTAACTTGACGCCCATTTCTTTAACAGTGCCAAAGCGAGCTGCCTTGGCTACGATATGCTCACGTCCAAAACCTGCACCGTTTTGATCGACGCCTTGCAAAAGAACAACCGGCAGCGGCTCACCACTATCCAACCAAGCCATGCCTCGCACATTCTCATCTACAGTTCTATCTGATACAGAGGCTCGGTCAGGAACGATACGTGTTGCAATCTGGTACTCGTAATTATCTAACACCCGGCCCCAACGACGCACAGAAAACTTCGGAGCTTGCTTCTCTTCATCCCAATTAGGATCATCGATATAAGGCTCATCAACTCTGAAGGCGTCTTTGTTTATAGCAGGAGAGGATGCAACTAAATTCCGTGCTTCGATATCGTTTGCAGCGACAAAATATCTAATAAGGGGTTTCTTAAACTCACCCTTGATCTGACGATATACTTTAACGCCGTATTGCCTCATGTATGGCTGGTCAATACGGGGAGGTGCTGAATCTGGGTCTACTGGAGTAATCGGAGCTACATCTTGTTCCGCAGCTTGAGTGTGGCGATTCGTGTCTTCTTGCATCACTTCGTCGTGGTACGCCTGAACCTCTGGCGAGACTTCTCTATTAAACGCAGCCTCAACCTTCTTGACCTCATCGTGCAGTTGGGTGTCGGACATGGCTTTGGTAGCCACGGAGAACCTAATGTTCGGGTTTGTCGAATCAAACGTGCCTTGATTGAGGACAGACTTAATCCGTTCGGCCTCAAACACTCCGTAATTTACTTGATCTTCTACTGTTTCGTACCCAGCCCCTCTAGCTTGACGAACTGTGGGGTAATATTTTCCCTCTACAACTGTAAAGCCTTGATATTTATTACCTAGAAGAAATTCATCTACGAAACGCCCGTTCTCTACGATACGAAATTCACCCCTCCCAAGACCATCAAGAACACCGTCAATATCATCGCCAAAATCAGCTATAAAGCTCTCGTCTCTGCGGCCACCAATAGCGGCATTTCCGGGTTCATCCATTTTTATACTAAGATCAACAAAGAAATCTTCAGCCGCCGCAAGATCATCAGGATTGCGAAAGTCCCATAATTTCTGAAGTGAGAGATACACAGGCATGACATTCGGGAACGTGTCTGCTTCTTTCGCGACGCCCCGCCTCATAGACGCAAACCGACCAGCAAATGAAGGGTTTGGGGTGAAATAATTTATACGATTATTACTTTTAAACATATAAGTGGCTGGCCCTCCATCGAACTCCTCTATATCACTGGAGGTTCCATGATAAACCACCAACGGATCACCGTTCGCATCTACCATTTTGCTGTCACCAAACCACTTCTTGAATGCCGCGCTGTTTATTGGCGGGGCAACAGAGAACTTTGGTTTCTCTGGCGGGGCGGTGATCCACTCTGCGTCTTCCAAGTCATATAAATCTTCAGTCAACAACCCTGCGCCCTTCCCACCATCAGGGTGTTTGATCTGGTCAGCGGCCTTGGCGATTGTCTCGGCTTCGATGCGGCTCACATAACGCCCGGTGTTCGTCACGAAACCATTAAGCGAAGCCTCGGACATATCTTCGTGAAGCTGGTAGAAATCATCTTCAGATATATTGTAGCGCTTATTCAGCGCCTCTAAAGCATGGAAGTGGGTCAACCCCCGGATGGGTTCTGTGGTGTCTGGGTCAAGCACGGCTGGCCCGACGATGTACTCGGCTACGGACATCTTCACTTCCGCGCTCGGCTCCGCTACAGGTCTTGGGCCTTTATTCTTCAGAGTACCAGTATCGATCTCGCCAAAGATATCACTTACATTACGAGCGCCGTTCTCTTTAAAGAACCCGCCCAGTGTAGTGAAGAACTTAACGATCCTACGGAACAGAGATGCGGGTTTGCCAGTCGCTATGGACGGGTCTTTAGTCCAATCCCTGAATAACTCTGCAACCGCTTCTTCTTCAAGTTCAATCTTCGATAAGTTAGGTTGAGACGCCTTTACGTCATCAAAATAAGTCCACTCGGTCTGACCCTCACCAAACATTCTGAACCCTTCCGGGCGGGTCTTACTAGTTGCCATGCGGGTGAGGATACTCATATCACTATCATTAAGTACGCCTACATCTTTAAGCGCATGGATTTGCTCATGGGATAAGACATCCAATAGGTTCTGGAGGACAACACTATCGATCAAGTGGGCAGGTGTGTCTTGTGGCACCTTATCCACAGCGACATCCAAGCCAACGTAGATCATCTGATTGACGTATGCGCCTTCTGTGCCTTCTGGAGCTGCGGACTTTGCGCCGAGGGCTGTTCTGACGCTATTAACTACATTGATCGGGATGCCCAGCTTTTGCAAACCACGGCGCTCATTTACTTGTTCCAAAGCCTCGCGGATACGAGTTACCGAGGCACTTGAGACTGGGCCGTTTTTAGTGCGCTCTCTGACTTCGGCGGCGTACATCGCAGGGTCAGCCGCCATGCCGCGCAGATCGGCGGAAGTAGTCGGCACACTCATGTTCTTGTCGCGGCCCGTCTCAGGGTTACGCATACGGCGGGTCACCTTGGAAGGAGCCTTAGCGTAGCGTTTAGCGTTCTCCTGAGCTTCAGCAAGATTATTATGGACGCTGATTACTTCTTCAGCGCCTGTATCTAAAGCGCTTGGCTTTTTCGGTTTAGCGATTACATGGTAACCAATCTCTCTGACTGGGCGGCCATTTTCATCGCGTCTGAGGTTGCCCTCTTCATCCGTTGCAGCAACCGTTCGCTCTTCAACGGTAAAGTCTTGCTTGTTATCCATCGCAGCAATGGGTTTGGCGTCTGGAACACTCTCGTTGGCGGGGATGAACTCCTCGCGCATCAAACGGTTATCAACGAGATAGCTGCCTTTTTTCTTAGCGTTAGGTCGGATAAGCCCAATACGCACCATTTCATCACGAACGTCTTTTATCTCTTGCGGAGATTTACTTGGAAAGACCTCTTTCATCAGCGCCTGTGTGTATCTTGGCTCGCCAATGTTTCCTTTAGAAGATTTATTGTTGTTCAATACGCGCTTTACAGCTTCGTTAAACTCACCGTGGGTAAAGCTTTGCTCGCGCTTGTTGATCAGGTCTTTTGGCTGACCCTCAAACGCTCCGTCAGGAATAGCGTTTAGCGTTTCTCTCATACGGATCAAACGGAAAGGGCTGGCTTCGGCCAACGTGTCGGCCCCAGTTATGTATTTTACTAACGCGTTAAATGAATTTGTGCCTGTCTTTATATTTTTCTGTTCGGCCAGTGCAGTTACATCTTGTTCAGTAATACTGTTGTAAAGCTCGGTGGTTGGACGCCGAGACCTACGTAGTTTCTGAAGTTCTTCAGCTACGATCTCAGGGTTCTGCCCTGTGACTTCGCCTTGTTTGGCGAGCGCTTCTAATTCTTCAATCGTGTAGCTGTTTTGTTCTGTGGTCACATCCCCTTGACCAGCTTGACGATCTGTAAGGGCTTGAGCGAGAGCGGGAGCAACCATCTCCCCTGCTTCATCATTGGCCGTTAAATCCTCAGACGTAAAACGCTCATCTTGGAGGGCTTCATTAGCGATTTTTACGTCGTTAAGCGTCTCACGTTGCGCTTCATTATACCCGGTTTGCTCAGGGTCCATCGCCTCATCGATAAGCCGTTGTTCGTTGCGATCATTAAACTCACCCTCAGTGGCATTAACCCGGCGCTGCACGGTTTCTGTGCCACTGGTCTCTATGTCACCGCTGATCGGCTCCAGTTGAAGTTCAGGTCTGGCTTCTATCCGTAATGGTGCGTCTCTGGCAGGTATAGCCCCCACATACTCAGCTAAGTCTCTTTCCTGCCCAGCCAATCTCTGCGCTTGCTCGGCGTTCTTCTGTTCGATTATATCATAGGTGTTAGCTAAATCTTTTTTAGTTCTAAGAACACTGACCCCACCGCCAACACCACCGAAGCCAACGCCTAAAAGTCCGCCTAATACAGCGGCCTCTACATATTCCTTCAATGCAGCAGGGTCTGTAACATCAAGACCAGCTTGAGCGCGTTCCAGCATCTGCTGACCAAATTCTGTAGCAGCTTCCGTTCCGCCGCCAATCGCAGCAAATTTACTAACGCGCCCGGCCATACCTTTAGCGGTAAGTTTTTCGACACCCCCCATGACCAATTCAGAAACTTCTCTTGACGCCATACGTTTAACGCCGGGAATCAAATTTAACGCAGGTAGGATTAAGCCTTCGAGACTGCCTTGTAGCGCAGCCGCGCTTGCTGCCTTGAGAGTTTCAATCTCGTCGGGGTCAGTGATGTTATTCTCTTGGATTTGACGCTCGACGTTCATACCAAAGAACGTAGGCAATCCAGCAACCGCGCCACCAGCGATAGCTCCAGCGATCCGCGCACCCGGAATAGGGATGGGGGCCGCAGCTAAAGCGCCAGCTACCGCACCACTACCAATGATCCCCATATCAGGAATGCTCTCCCCCAAGGTCTGGGGAAGCACATCAGTGAACAGCGTTCCGGCGGATTGAAGATACTCGCCTCTACCAAATTGGTCTGTTACATCGTCCAGCGAAGCTCGGTAGCGTTGATTATATTCGTCCTCAGACATCTGGCTTTTAAGGCTGTCTAATTCCTCCTGTGATCGGCCAATAGCTGCACCTACTGCTTCGGGGGCGCGGCCAAGGCGCTCAACTCCGCTTCCTAGACCGCCGAAGAACGAGCCTCGATCTATGTCGGGGAAGAGATCAGGGCGCGCAGAAACTAACTCCGGGTCAGGGTTCGCATTGTCGTGGTTCGGAATAATGTCGTTCTCAATAGCGGAGACAATTTCATCATCCGTCATTTCGTCGGGGAACTGAATGGCCCCAACACCTGCGATATCAATAGAGCGAGGCATTTATTTACCCTTTTTAATTCTTAACAAATACACCGTTCACAATGCTCCCCGTAGATGGGACGCGAGAACTCGTACCCCCACCTAGCCTAGCTATGATAAACGATTGCCCCAGTTGTTCATTGCCGCCAAGAGCGGTGAAGTTCTGTAAAACGAGGTTGGAATACTCTGCCATAGCTTTTTTGTACCCTTCATCAGTTGGTATCGGCATATCCATCACCTTTCCAGCCGCTGACATCGCTTGCCCCCATTTTTTATCTTGAACAGTTAACGCTTTATTCAATGAAGGGTTCAAGTTGCTTTCAAGAAGGCTCGCCGCTTTTATGTCTTCCGGCTTATTACTAGAACTAAGTCTAATAAACTCGTTAACTAACTGAAGCTCTTTAGGTGGCAACTTAGCGATTCTTTCTCTGCTCTCTAGAGTCTCTTTGGTTTGTTCAGCCGTAGCCGCTCTGGTAAGATCACTTTGAATAGCGTCAGCTCGCAGGGTACGTATAGATTGCTTTTCTCTAGCTTTAATTTTTTGTTGTTCTACAAGAGCGTTGTTTTTTGCGATCTCGATATTGTTGTTGGTCTCCTGAGCGGATTGCATACCTTGAGCAAACTTATAGCTCTCATCAGCGCGTACAGCCTTGAGGTTCTCCTGAAGTCCGATCATGGCGGTATTAGCATCAAACAGCTTATCTTCACGGGCTGTGATGTCTTTTTGACTTGCATTATAATCATCCAAGCCAGCCATAGCTCCTTCAGCTATATTTGACAGCCCGTACTGAGACGTACCTGCCGCAGCACCAAACCCAGCTCTGGCAAGCGCCATCCATTTGTTGGCGTCAGCGTCGCTCTTAATATCATCTTCTCGTGCGGTCAACTTGGCAGCCTGATCGGCGTAAGGATCGCCCTGTTTGTTCAATTCAGCAAGTTTATCAGCTAATGTTTGCTCATACTTAAAAGAACTGTCCAACTTTAAGCTAGGCATAGCTGCTGCGTTGCCCGCGCCGCCCGCGCCGCTCGCGCCGCCCGCGCCGTTTGCGCCTAAACCAGATAAAAAGGCTTTTTGCTTGGCCTCGGCTTGCTGAAGCGGTGTCATTGGGAGAGTGCCATTACCGTCAAATGACCGAGGAACTCCCCCAAAATCGGCAAGGGTATAATCTGGATCAGTTGGAGCCACATATGGAGGGCCATCATAATCGGGGCCGCCGGAAGAAGGCTCGTAATTCGTTCCATCTTGCCCTAACCTATCGGCGGGTTCTGATGCATTAATGGATCGCCGAGTTGCATTGGCGGCCTCATTCTGAGCCGTGAGACCATCCTCTCCACCCAATAGCATGGGCGGAATGTTGGGGATAAGTGGAGCGCCATCTTCCATAGAGGGGATAGAGGGGAGCCTCCTTACGGGAACGCTAGAAGAATTTGGTGGAGAAATGCCCCCAAAATCAGCACCAGTATAATCTGGAGCAGTTGAAAGCCCCGCTATGCCCGCTCTAGTTGCAGCGTTCCGTTGTGACAGAGCATAGAGTTTTCTTTTTTCAAACTGTGATACGCCCGGATCGTTCATAACATCGGCTAATATTCCTCCAACATTGAACCTACGCACTTGCCCGCCATTAGCGAACCCTTGAGGTTGCATCTGAGCATTGCCCGGCAAACCTTGAGGAGTAGCGCCTTGCATGATGCCCGCTGCTGAAGGGTTAGCTGTCGGAGACATCTGCAAGGCGCTTTTAGACGCCGGGGGAGGCGTCGGGGAGATACCTTGTGCAATACCAGTTGGAGTCATTTGGCTAGACATAACGCTGCGAAGCAAATCTTCTTGAACTGTAGACGCAGGAGGCGGCCCTGACGCATCTGCCTTATAGCGATTACGCAAATCAGCACGACGTTTAGCCTCTGTAGACACAAGGTATAGAGGCATTTGACCTGAAGGCCGTTGCATTTCAGAAGCGATCTGGCTATCAGATAAGTCTTTAAGGGCTTCCTGCTGTTGAATAATGTTCATAAAATTATCCTAATGCTTTTGCTAAACCAAGTCCACCAACACCGAGACCAAGCAACTGGCTCATTTGACTGGGAGGTGCGTTGTATGTAGTAGTCTCTTGTGTTGGTGATATTGGCACACCACGTAAGATACCACTATAAAAGTTAAGTTGATTACGATCATAATCACGTTGGTTAGTGAAGTCTGTATACGCTGTATCCAGCCCAGCCTGTGTTTGTTCATCATACGCACCACCAAGACCAGCTAGAGTCTTAGCCCGGTTGAACGCTAACGCATCGTTCGCTACACCTTGTGCGCGAAGCTGTTCCGCACCTGTGAGCTGTCCCTGACGATTGCCGGAGAAAATCTCTGTGTTAAGCGCATCTCTTTGAAGGCGTTGAGCATTCTCTTGACTGAATATATCTGCGCCACTCTGATAAGCCTGTGCCAAGCCCTGAGCATCCATCTCGTTGAGTTGAAGATTAAGCTCACGGTTGGCGATCTGATCATTAACAAAGCGCCTGTCACCGCCGAAAGCTCCAGCGGACACAGCTTGGTTATCTCTCATTAACTGTTGTTCTTCAAAGTTTTGGTTAGCGCGTACCTTTTGGGCGTCCAGTACATTCGTTATGTACGGGTTCATGTATTGCGCGGCTACGCCAGAGTCTGTGAATGAGGCTAGATCAGCGTATTGACCTTGGTCTCCGGCACCAGACGCGATATTACTTAGAGCGCCTTCAGCCGTTGTAAACGCCTGTGGTGTCCCAGCTTGAGCCTGTGTTCTCATAGCATCGAAGCCCGCCGTGGTGTCGTCACCAAACTCAGCTATTCTTTGGCCTCCATAAGGAGTGTACTCTGTAAGACTTGCATCTTCAGTGCGATCAAGTAGACCAGTAAAGTAAGGTTCTGCGTAGTCAGGTAGATTACTTTGATTTACCGTAGATGTTGATGGGGCAGGGGGAGCGCTGCTTCCGCCGCCGCCTTTGCCAAAACAAACACCACGAAACAACATGTCTTCGCGATCATTGTCTGACCAATCTTCAAGGCCGTCATTCCATATATTTCTACGCAGCATCTTTATTCTCCTCTTCTTCGATAGCCTTGAAGTTCTTTTCACATACCAGATAAGACGCGTTCCATCCATACTTACTTAGGAATTTCTTCCATCCTACGCGTCCTGTAGTCTCAAGCCCAGAACATCCGTATTCTATAGCGTAACTTTCTAAAGTATTTAGAAGCTCTTCATGCCATGCCTCTATGTTTGTCCCACCAATAAACATAAGATTAAGCATCTTTTTCAACGGATAGTTTTCAATCCGGGTAACCAATGCGCCTTCTGGTGAATTATCATCATCGAAGAACATCCACAACTGACGTTCTCCTGTTAACAATAACTGCCAGATACTTTCCATATTCTCACGCCCGTGGGCCATCTTTATTGATTTCGCTAGATGGCGCTCTACGTCCGGCGCAACAATATCAAAGGCTTCAGGTGGGATATATGAAACTCTCATGACTGATTAGGTTGCTTTCCGTTAGTTGCCATAACGATCTCGTCCAAATTATCTTTGCCTATCTTCTGCACAGTAGCGTCTGGTAAGATATATTCACCGTCCGCGACACGGATATCTTCAACAGGCTTTCCGTTTTGCGTTATTTTCGCCGGGATGCTGTCAGAAGTTCCAGTGCCGGGGCCAGTGATCATGCCGCCCAGACCTGCATCTTCACGCTGGTCTAAAGATTGTTCGGCAATTACTTGGTTACGGAGCTGCATGAAAGCCTCATCACCGTACACTTGCACGAACTGGCCGATAGCTTTCTGCGGCTCAGGATGTTGTCCTGCAATGGCGGCTTTAGCGTTTGTAATAATAGGGTTCTCTTGTTCAGCGCCATCTTCTATCTTGCCGCCACGAGCATAGGCTCCTCTATCGCCTGTGTCGTTGCCCGGATTGTCACTCTCATCGCCGCCCGTTGTGCCGTCTGGAGAACCTCCACCTGCGGAGCTTCCTCCACCAAAAGAAGCGGTGCTTCCAGCGGGGGTGGCAGTAGAAGGAGTGTTATTCTGATTAAAAGCGTTTCCAAGCGCATCCGCCATTGTGGGTACACCTGCGGCTTGACTCAGAGTATTAGTAATCCCACTAACTACACCCGTGCCAAGGCCTCCCGTAAGCGCGCCGAAAACTGCGCTGCCGAGGACTTCACCGACACTAATAGGATCATCTGGTGGTCCGGGGTTAGGCCCAGCTCCAACTCTACCTCCCGGTTGACCGAAATCTGTATCGTTTGCTACATCGTTCACATCAAAATCATCAGGCTCTGACTCATATCCACCAGAAATACGTATTTTCGGAACTTTGGGCATCAACCCAACAATACCACCTGTGGCAAAGCCCTGATTATATGTACTTATTGGGCTTAAATATGATCGCTCTGGATCAAAACCGGGTCTGTATCCATCGGGCGCATCCACAAAGCTACGGGCGACGCCTTTCTTCTGGAAGGGGCGCTTTGCGTAAGTCCTCCCCGCAGTCGTAAAGTCAGGGATAGCGGGTTGTGGTGCCGGATTTGATAGCGATCCAGTGCCGCCGCCTAATAATCCAAGACCTGCTGCGGTTGTAGCTATTGGGTTGCCAGTGATTGCGTTGTTTACGCTTTTATTAAAACCTTGGTCTTTAAGATAGCTTAACTTATCGAAAAAGCCCTTTTCAGTGTAGGCGGGGTTAGTGATCGTATCTGGCCCAATTGCAGCAGGTAAGTTGTTGTACATGCTTGATACTCGACCCATCATGCCACCGGGAGGAGGTAATTTGGCTAAGGGCATATCCCCGGCTGCCTTGGACATTTCCAGATTATAAGGTGAGTCGAACTGTGCAAGAGGGCTAGTCAGTTGTGAGGGGTTATTCATGTTATATCCGACCCGTGGCCCCATTGCATCAGGTGGGGGAAGAGGCACTGGCGACCCTGCGATCCGTGGCCCCATTACACTAGATGAGGGAGGAGAAGGCATAGTAAGCGACTTCCCATTGGGCAGCTTCACAGAATCAGCGTTGAGGTTAGAACGGGTACCTAAATCTTTCATATTAATAAAGGATGCTGGTTTCTTCATAGGTGTTGGCAAAGAGGAGATGTCGGTAACAGGTGAAACCACCGAAGCCATAGGGTTTGTTGGCCCGCCGACGTTGCCGAAGTTTAAGTAGGAGGACGACGGTGGAGCCATAGATGCAATATCAGGGCTGAGATTCAGTCCGGCAGAAGCGGAGTAAGCGGAGTCTACAGGTACGCCCATAAACATCTGCTGACCAAGTGCTGGATCGACTGCGGCAAGATTGGTAGCCGCGTTTTCAGTGCCAGCAAGAGCGGCGGCATCGGTGCCACCAGCGGCATTTAACATACCCGCCGTGCCGTAACTCAATAGACCACCAGCTAACGCTGTTTCAAAGTCATCACCTTGTGCTAGAGACCCGGCGAACGAGCCTAGACCAGCGCCTAGCGCGCCGTAACCCAAAGCTCCACCTAAATAACCTCCACCCATAGCAGCTAATAAAGGTAAAAATGCTTCAGGTTGTCCTGTATCTGGATTGGTAGTTAGTTTACCCGTAGGGGACATTTTAGCAAGCGCGTCAACCTCTATGGGGTTCATATGAACCAACATTGTGTCGCCATACCGGCCCTTTGAGGCCATATCCTTTCCGACTTCTTGTCTATTCATTCGCTTACCCTCATCATATAATATTTTTCCGGCTTTGTCGGACAACTCTCGACGCGCATCTTCCCCTCGTTTTAATATACTTCTAGCTCCATCACTTACCGCACGGTTATCCTTATCAGAAACGAGTTCGCCGTTATTCTCTCCGAAAGTAGTAGATTTAAAAAAACGGTCTTTCTCTTTGCGGGTGCCGTATCTATTAATTAAATATGCCAGTGTCTCTTCTCTAGATTTAGGTGAACCATATTTGTAATCTTGAGCGCGCATAGCGATTTCATTTCGGCGGCGACCGATTGGTAATTGACGAAATCCGATACGGTCTTGATCGAGATTAGCTAGTGCGCCTATTCCCGCATGTCCGTATTCATGAGCCATAGTTTGATTAACGTCTCTCGGAGTTTGACCATCTTGATTCGGTAAAGGAATCGCTACTGTTGGTTTTGTTAAATCAACGGGGCTGCCTTTCATATACCCTACTCTGCTAAGGTCTTTCTCTATATCTCCTCCTCGAAGATATAATCCATCAGCGTTGATTGGATACTTAAATAATGTAGTCATCTGATCGACGCCAACACGATCTAAACCCAAACCGACCAAAGGGTTGTTCTCTGAAGATCGCAAGATAGCTTGTGCTAACTCATCGTTGAGTTGACCTATTGCACTGGCTTTTTTAGTTGCGCTGTCTTCAGCCATTCTTAGAGTACCTTACGGTGTTGAAACTGTTACAGTTCCTATTGATGTTGTGCCGACAAAAGTGTCTGCGTATGCGTGTCCTGTCTGAACAATCTTTAATATACCACTATCTGTGAACACATCGCCAGTCCTTAAACCTGCTCCGTTCTCCTGTGTACTAGAAAGGTTAATAGAGGTAAAGTTTCTTTGACGTGTTGAATTGAGTACATCGATAGCGTTTTCAAGCGCCGTAACGAGCTGATCGATATAGTGTGGCGTTATATCTCCCGCGCTTGATCGAGGTAATCTTGGTATGGTTACCTCTCTAAATGTAACCTTACTGCTCATCGACGGCCATCCTGTCTAACTTCAAGACGCGTTGTACCTTCCTGCCACCGTACCCCCGCTGTAGTGTTTTCTATACGGTATACAAAACTTCTACCTCGTGTGCGTATATGAACATGTTTGGTGTACTCTTCAATAGGTGAAGACGCTGATCTTGTAACAGCATTAGCGTCACCCGTGCGTGTACCTCCGCCGGGGAAGTCTTTCGGGGTCAACGTCACCGTTACACTTGGGTTAGTTGCAGATGAGCCTGTAAACTTCATATCAGGTAGAATACGTCTAGCAAACATAAATTGATAACCAGCGCCCGAATCTAATTCAAATGCGTCACTTTCAATATAAGAATTAATGGCCGTTACCGGGGTTGTAGAGCCATCATCAAGGCCAATTTCATGATTATAAAGTCTGTTGTCTATAGAGGCAGCGACTGGATACTGATTAAAAGTACGGTCAATCCAAGCGGTACGAACTAAAGTGCCGCCATACCATATCTGTTGAGCGTAGTTGTAAGTAACATAATGGCTTATCTCGTTCCCTGTTGTTGGATAAAACCACGAGACTTCACTTTCACCACGGTTAGATGCTGCGAAAACTTTTGAATTTTGATCCCTATTCAGGTTAAGAAATACATCATCTCGAAGTGAACAAGGAAGCACTTTAGTGGTGCCATCATATAGATAAAAGTTCTGTGACCCCATCCAATAGACAATCTCATCCATCTCCAGCATTGCATTTGGCCCCATGATGCTTGTGTTGGATGATAATAGTTTAGTACCAAAGAAGAATGGCGCGCCTATATATGATACGGCATGTAGCGCAGTGTTTGTCCAGACTAGAATGTCACGTTTAGTGGACAACCCTGTGATTATCTCTGAGCCAACACTTAGACGAAGAGACCCGGCAGCGTTAGTGGTGTCGGGGGTCCATTCTGTAAGACTCTCACTGTCAGAGTATCTTATTAAAAGAGTATCTTGTGTCCCAATGTCATCAACTGGATCACATGCAAGAGCCAACACTTGGCGGCTTTCAGACGAAACAATTAATTTTCTAGCTATTGTTGGCGTTCCAGACGCTCCTGAAAGACTGGCTAAACTAACAGCTCTTGTGGTAAGTCCGTTCGTGGCGTCCCACGTAAAAATTCCACCATTACGAACATTGGCAAGCAAATCTTCACCGTAGTTAGTTAACGACCAAATTCGTAACTGCCCTGATGCAGCAGACCCTCCAGTAGAAGCGGACCCATACCCTTCTGCTCCATAAGTATCAACACCCCAGCCTGTGCCGAAAACAACAGTGGTTAAGCCGACATTTATCTGATACGCCGCAACGACGCTTGCTCCGCCTTTTGAGCCGGACACACTGGCCGAAGCAGCGGTGGCTGTTATTACATATGTGTTGGCGTCAGTAACGCTGTCAATAATGTATTCAGCGTTAAGCACCGCAGCCGTCAAAGCAGAATCGCCAGTAGAGGCTGTTCCTGAAAAAGTTACAAAATCTCCTGCAACTGCGCCATGACCAGTGTCAGTGACAGTAACGGTAGTGGAACCAGATGAGATAGCAAAAGGGTTGTTGTTTATGGTACTTGAAGCTCGAATCGGAGTAACATCGTAGTAAGAAGTTCCTGTCTCAATATACAGTTTTTTCTCTGTTCCAATACCGAAGCGGTTCGTTCCGTCCAGCCCAGACCATGCATTTATTGCGCGGCACACACCTATAAAGGTATTCGAGGAATATTTTGCCCAACCGCCGATATTCTCAGGAAATCCCATACGAAAGCGCACTTTATCGCTATCATTCCACGTATTGTTTCCGTAGTCCGTACCTTCTTTATTAACGCCGGGCTTAAATTGAAGTTTAACTAAGGGCATTACGCTTTCCCTACTTTACCGTTGATCTTATGGTCTAACATTCTATCGTCACCTACAACGCGGCGCAATTCATGGTTACTAATCTTAGAAGAAGGAATGTATTGCCAAGTTCTACCAAACTCGCCGTTACGTTCAAAGATTGTTTCCCGCAGCCCGATATGGATAATAACTACTTTCTCGCCATCAAGAATGCACGTTTCCATCGGCTCGAAGCCCGGCGTAACTTTCCACTTATAAGCAGCTATTAAGTCAGACGCCCAATCTCGAATAGCTAAACCAGCAGTTACGGTTATTATAAACCCTACCCACGCAACCCAACCACTTGGTAATTCTATCTCCGGCATTTACACGCTCTTAATAACAAGACCAACGAGAAGCAGTATGATAGCACTTGTTGTAGACATAAGAATAAACTCAATACGTTTTAAACGCGCATTAACTGCACTAAACTGCAATTCAGTATTCTTATTGCGCTCTTCACATACACGCTCATGCGCTTGCAAACTAATATCTGTGTTCCATACAACTTCGTCATCCCTCTTCATTAGTCACAGTCCTTATATAATCTAAAACATAACCTAAACTGCGAGGAAACTTGTTCTCTACAGTTTTTTCCGCTTCTTCCATTGATGCTGCTTGAAACTCAAAATAGTTTACTTCTTCAAACTTATCAGAAATACCAAGTTGATTGTTCCAATCATCACCGCCTCTGATGCAGTCTCGAACTTCTTTATTATATATACCTGCCTCATACAACATTAGCAATTACCTGATAGACAACGATTGATCCAGATTATGTACCCCGCACCTCCACATATACCAAGTACCAGAAGCAATTTGCCAAATTCCCCTATCCAATACAGAACCTTGTCATAAAACTCTTTATCAGCTTTCCTTTTTGCCCTTCGTTCCTTGGCGGCTTTGACCTTGTTTTCATCCTCT
>TARA_R110002072_G_scaffold287464_2_pt1 | contig 16760 bp, 13 predicted proteins | sample TARA_R110002072 | Tara Oceans TARA_R110002072 (sample SAMEA4397118) | marine metagenome | biome: Polar Biome; feature: [SRF] surface water layer (ENVO:00010504); material: water (ENVO:00002006), including particulate matter (ENVO:01000060) such as... | depth 5 m | reverse complement strand
CGGGGCTTTGGTGGTAACCTGAATTGCCGTTTGGCTGTCTGTTGCTGTTTCTTTTTCTGAGTTGCCACAGCTGCTTAGAAGCAGGGCGGTTAGGGCTAGTGTGCTTAGTATTGTTGTTTTCATTTTCATTTTAATTGTTAATTCTTATCTCTTGGCCCCTCTCTCCGGTCACTGAGCGGAGTCGAAGTGTGGAGTGGGTGAAGAGTTTTTTATTATTTATTCTCCTTTGGTTAAAAATTCCAGATGCGCTTTCGCGAAATTGTATTCAAATACGGTTTGTAAGTATTCCAGTTGTTTTTGGGCATACTGGGTTTCACTTTGTAATAATTCAGTGGTTTTTTCAAGTCCTTGTTCAAAACGGTTGGTGCGGATGCGTAAGGCTTCTTCTGATTGTTCTACTGCCAATTGGCTCCGTTTTAACTGCTGTTGTAAATCATTGAGTTGTCGCTGTGCTTTGTTGATTTCCATTTGGCTTTGTGCCTTGTATTGATCGAGTTCAATTTGAGCTTGCTCGAGTTCTGCTTTGCTTTTTTGGGCTTTGCCAAAACGCTTACCGCCTTGAAATAAGTCCCAGCTGAGTTGTGCTCCTACCAGATAGCCATTAGCGTTGCCCTGAAACACTTCGCTGTCATACAGTTCATAGCTTCCGAAGGCATTCAGTCGTGGAAGGAAAGCCATTTGGTCTGCTTTGTTCATTTTCGCGTAAGCGTTTGCAGCCAGAGCCATCGCTTGGATGTCTGAACGGTTTTCGTTTAACGAAGAATTTTCAAGGGTTGTTAACTCCTGAGATTCTAATGTGTCTGTGGGATTCCAAACGGAATAGGTTTCTTCACCCATCAAAAACGACAGGTAGTCTGAAGCGTTCTGCACGTTACTCTTTGCTTGTTGCAGTTGGTTTTGTACTTCGCTCACGCGCACTTCAACGGCCAGCACATCTGCGCGTTGCAGATAGCCTTGATTATAACTGTTGTCGGCGAGTTTCTTGTTTTCCTGAGCGGCTTCAAACGCTTGTTCCAAAACGTCAACGGCTTTGTGTGCCAGTTGGAGTTGCATATAGGCTTTTTCTACTTCCAAAAGGATGTAATCCTGTGTGCGTTGTCCCTGCAAATGTGTGGCCTGCATTTTACTTTTGGCCGCCTGACGTTGGAAGATGCCGTCTATATTGATAAGGGGTTGTTGTATTTCAAATCGGGTAGCGAAGTTGTCGGTGCGCTCGGGGTTGTTTAACAGCGCCGGATTGAAGTCGCTCTGCGTCAGGATTTCCTGATTGAGTTTCGACCCAAAAGCCATCAAGGGGTTGGTAGTGGTCATTCCGGTGTGGGATGCGGTGATATTAGGAAGGAATACCGCGTTGGTTTGCCGGTAGTCGGCACGTGCTTGCAGGAATTCCTGTTCGGTGATTTTTAAATGGCGGTTGTTCTCCAGCACATTATTTATGGCTTGTTTTTTAGAGAGCGGTTTTTGCTCTTGGGCAAAAAGCAATCCTGTGCTTACTATGGATAAAAGTACTACTAGTGTTTTCTTCATCGTGGTTCTCAATTTGACAAGGCAAAAGTACACCATCAAATCAGGCCGGTCAGTAACCTTTGTTACTGATGGGATTAGAAATGAAAAAAACATAAATTAACACCAATATATAAACCTTTTTATTAAAAGTTACTCCCCAATAAGATTGTAAGCACCTTTTACTAAAAATTGTGCCGATGCAGGAAAGGTGTTGGCATTTTTTATTTCAACAAAACCATTGTGTTCTTTTCCGGGTGTTATCTTTACTTTTCTAAACTGCAGTCCTTCGGTATCTAATTTAAGCAACGCATAAAAATTGCCCTCCACTTCCACCACAGCTTCTTTAGGTAATGCTGCTGTTGAGGTGCTTTCGGCTTCAATTTGTGCTTCCACAAACATCCCAACGGCAAAACGATTGGCAATACTATCAGGAATGTGACCGTGAACTTGAGTGGTGCGGGTTTGACTGTTTACTGTTGTGCCGATTAAATGAACGGTTCCTTCATAACTTTCAGAAGAAGTTTCTGAGGTTTTAAAGACAATGATCTGGTCTTTTTTCAGTTTGGGAATGTCGCGTTCAAACACTTGCATTTCCAGGTGCATATGATCGTTGTTGACAATTTCCATCAAGGGCTCATTTTCTGAAACATAAGAGCCTGAACTGATATAAATGGCAGACACAAAACCCGAAATGGGAGCACGCAACTGCACTTGAGAACTGATGTTTCCGGGCTGTAAATTACCCGGATTGATGCCCACCATCTGCAATTGTTTTTTGAGTGACTCCACTCGGGCAACAGCCGTTTTGTAATCGCTTTCTGCTTTGAGAAAGTTTTTTTGAGATGTGATTTTTTCGTCATATAGAGTGGCTTGTCGTTCATATTCCGATTTTAAAAAGGACAATTGCTCTTTGGTTTCTAAAAAGTCTTGTTGCAACTGTACAAATTGCGGATTTTCCAGCGTAAGTATCACCTGCCCTTTTTTTACTTGATCGCCCACTAGTAAGGAGATATTTTTTACAAACCCACCCATCATAGCATGAATGGCCGCTTTGTTTTGCGGCGGCACATCAATCATCCCTTGTGTGCGAATGTAAGTGGGAAATGGCTCTTCTGTTAAACGATTCACTTCAAAAGCATTGGACTGATATTGAGCTTTGGTAAGTGTAATCAAGCTTGCATCTTCTTCGGTTTCAGGAGCAGAGCTTTCTGAGTTTTTACAAGCAGTAAAAACGAATGTCAGGAGGATTAAAAAGGATATATAACGGATCATGATTTTGTATTTTAATTGTTAGTATCTAAAAGATAGTGTTGTTTTAAAGATTCTCGATTGTATAAAAAGAGGGTTTCCAGATAATTCAACTGAATTTCCATGGCATTCTCTAAACTTTGGATGTATTGAAAAAAGTCTATTTCGCCATTCTGATAACTTTTCCCGGCGGTGTTTTCAATGGCTTTGGCAAGATCAAGCCCTTCATTTTCAAAATACACAAGCATTTCGGTATGTTTCTTAACCTCATCTCCAAATTGTTGCAACCGGTTTTTGAGTTCAAGACTGTTTTGGCGACGCGCTTCATCAACAATGGATTCCTGTATTTTTCCGGCTTGAATGCGCGCTTTGTCTGCACCAAACCACAGCGGAATATGCACGCCCACCTGATAGCCTATTAGTTGTCTGTTGAGACCGGAATTGGTGCCTTGAAAATATTCCAGGCTTAAATCGGGCAGCAGTTGTTGCTTTTCTACCTTGGTGGCTGCTTTGGCAACTTCCAGATTTTGGGCATGCCATTGATTCATTGGATGTGCGTTTGCTGAAGTTTCCAGAAACACTTTTTTCTCCATCGGAACGATATGCGGAACCAAGGTCGTTTCTGACTGAACAAGCTGTTCTAAAGCCGTTTTGGTAATCTCGATATCATATAACGATTGTTGTAGCAGTGTAGCGATATTTTTCTGCTTAGCCTGGGCTGTGATTTTTTCGAGGTAATTACTTTCACCTAGTTCAAATCGTCTGTTGGCAGCGTTGGAAAAATTAGAAAACAAACTGTCTAAATAGTGATATATTGCTGCTTTTTCGTGAGCATAAAGAAATCGATTGTAAGTTTGCTCCAATTTAAAAAACAACTGGTGTTTATGCACTTCATAGCGGATTTGTTGTAATTGCTCCTGAGCTTTAAACTGTTTATTTCGTGAGGTATATACCGTGGGAAATGCCAGGTTTTGTCTGACCCCAAAAATTTGAAGCGGCTCCTCATTGACCGCCAGATTGTTTTCGTCATAGCTGTAAAACACTTCCGTTTTGTCGAGATTCCAGGAAGTAGCCTTCTGTTTGCCGGCTTTTTCAATTTCAAATTGCGCTGACCGCAGCATAGCGTTGTTTTCCAATGCCATGCTTTTAAGTTCCTCCAGACTTTGTGGGGGTTGTTGGGCAAACGCTGGTAAAGCCAATAATAACAGAATAAGTGGAATGGTTTTGTTTGGGATCATGGTGTTCTTTTTTTCAGATTGTTTCGAATTTCCAAATAGGGAGTACAGCACCGGTAAAACAATTAGTGTAAGCAACGTTGCTGAAATCAATCCGCCTATGACAACAGTGGCGAGTGGACGTTGTACTTCGGCACCGGCACCTGTAGATATGGCCATAGGAAGGAATCCCAGTGCTGCTGCAGAAGCGGTTAAAAGCACAGCCCGAAGTCTATCTGTAGCGCCTTTCGCCATAAGGTCGTCACTGTGCGCGTGGCCTTCTTTTTTAAGGTCTTTGTAGTGTTCAATCAACACAATACCATTCAACACTGCGATACCAAAAAGGGCAATAAACCCTACGCCGGCTGAAATACTAAAAGGCATATCGCGCAACCAAAGCACAAAAACACCACCAACGGCAGCAAGTGGAATGGCTGTAAAAACCAGCAATGCTTCCCTGACAGAATGAAAAGCAAAATACAGCAATATAAAAATAAGGAGCAATGCCACTGGTACGGCTATAAATAATCGGTCTTTTGCACTTTGAAGGTTTTCAAATTGTCCGCCATACTGAATGCTGTATCCGGGAGGCAAGTTCATATTTTCATTAATCAACGCTTGTATATCATCAACAACCGATTGCAAGTCGCGGTTACGAACATTAACACCCACAACCACCCGTCTTCTGGTATCGTCTCTTGAAATTTTGGCAGCACCTTTTTCATAAGTGATGGCCGCCAGTTCACGTAAAGGAATTTTTTGTCCAAGCGGGGTATCTACCATCAGGTTTTCAAGGTTTTGTATGTCCTTCCTTACTGATTGGTCGAGTCGCAGCACCAAATCAAAGCGTTTTTCGCCTTCAAATACAACTCCCATTGTGCTACCTGCAAAACCCATACTCATTATTTGGTTGAGGTCTGCTATATTAAGCCCGTACCGCGCAATTTTTGTACGGTCATATTTAACCAGCATTTGTGGCAGACCCACAGTTTTTTCAACTACTATGTCAGCTGCACCATCTACATTGCGAATGAGACTTTCAATTTCGCGTGCCTTTTGGTCCAGGAGAGCAAGGTCTTCTCCAAAAACTTTAATGGCGATGTCGGCACGCACCCCGGTAATGAGTTCGTTGAAACGCATTTCAATGGGTTGGGTAAACTCTACTTCCATTCCTGGAATGACGCTGAGGGCTTCTTTAAAGGCATCTGCCAGCTCGTCTTTGCTCGATGCCGAGGTCCATTCCTTTTTGGGTTTTAGGGTAATGATGACATCGGTTTCTTCCATAGACATCGGGTCAGTAGGTACTTCAGCAGCACCAATACGCGTGACGATTTGATCGACTTCCGGGAATTTTTCTATTAAAATAGTTTCAATTTGTGTAGTCGTTTCAATGGTTTTGCTTAACGAAGTTCCTGTTTTTAATACCGGCTGAATCACAAAATCACCTTCGTCCAAGGTAGGAATAAATTCACCTCCCATCGTGGAAAAGGTGTAAATGGCTAATGCCAAAAGAATCCCTGCGGCTCCTAAAATGAGCTTTTTGGATTGCATTGCAAAATTGATGGATGGTTTGTAAAGTTTGTGTAAAAAATTAATGAGTTTTACTGAAAAATTCTTATCGGCATTCTTTACAGGTTTGATAAACAGTGATGCCATCACCGGAACATAGGTGAAACACATGATCATAGCACCAATTAAGGCAAAACTAAAGGTAAGCGCCATGGGGCGAAACATTTTTCCTTCCACACCACTCAGCGAAAGTATAGGAATGAAGACGATTAGAATAATCAATTGTCCAAATACAGCAGAGTTCATCATTTTGGAGGCGCCGTTGAAGGTAATGGTGTCTTTCAGTTGGCGGCGTTCATGAACAGGAACGGCTTCCAGTTGTTTCTGATTTTTAGTAATTTGAAAGGCGATAAACTCGACGATAATTACAGCACCGTCAATAATAATCCCAAAATCAATTGCTCCCAGACTCATCAAGTTAGCATCAACTCCAAACAAATACATAAATGATAGTGCCACCAAAAGACAGAGTGGTATCACGGAAGCAACGACCAGTCCAGAGCGTAAATTACCCAGTAGTAAAACCACCACAAAAATAACAATCAAGCAGCCCAGCACCAGGTTTTCTGTGATGGTAAATGTTGTTTTTCCAACCAAGACACTTCGGTCTAAAAAGCCATTGATATAGACGCCTTCAGGTAGGGTAGCACTGATTTCTTCAACACGTTCTTTGACGGCATCAATTACTTTTTTGGAGTTGGCATCTTTGAGCATCATCACTTGACCAAGGACTTTTTCGCCTTCCCCGTTTCCGGTGATGGCACCAAAACGGTTGGCAAATCCAAAACCCACTTTAGCAATATCTTTGATATAAACCGGAAGATTCTCCCGATTGACTACAACAATGTTTTCAATATCTTCAATGGTTGTTACAAGCCCTTCTCCACGAATAAAATAGGCTTGATTTTCTTTTTCGATATAGGCACCTCCGGCCACGCTGTTGTTTTTTTCAAGCGCCTCCATCACTTCGCTAATGCTAATGTTCATGGCCGACAATTTTTCAGTGGTGATGGCTACTTCATACTGTTTGAGTTTACCACCCCAACTGTTGACTTCAACTACTCCCGGGATTCCGGCAAGTTGTCGTTTTACAATCCAGTCCTGTATGGTGCGTAACTCGGTTTCGTCATATTGGTCTTCATAACCGGGTTTTACATCCAGAATGTATTGGTAGATTTCGCCCAGACCGGTAGTGATGGGACCCATTTCAGGAGTTCCAAAGCCTTCAGGAATACTGCTTTTAGCTGCTTCAATTTTTTCAGCAATCAACTGCCGCGGCAAATAGGCTCCCATTTTGTCTTCAAAGACTATGGTAACAACTGAAAGGCCGAATTTTGAAACAGAACGAATTTCTTCAACTCCGGGGAGATTGGCCATTTCTAGCTCAACAGGATAGGTGATAAATTGCTCAATATCTTGTGTTGAAAGGTTTTGAGATGTGGTGATGACTTGTACCTGATTGTTTGTAATATCGGGCACAGCACCAATGGAGATTTGAGTTAAAGAATAAATGCCAAACCCGGCAACAAAGGCTGTAAAAAGTAATATAATCAGTTTATTCTGTAAACTGAATTGAATGATTTTTGATAACATAACACACAATTAGAAATTCTAAAATGGACTGCTTTTAGCAATCGTTAAAAATTAGGGATGTGTTATGTGTGTTTGGGTGGTTGAAAAATTTCAAAAATTGCTGTTGAAGAATAGTTTAATTGATAGCTAAAGTTATCAAGCTTTTCAAAATTATCAAACCTTTTGAGTTCAGGAATAAAATGTTGTTCCAGCAATGCTACTGGGGTGTGAACTATTGAGCAACCGGAAAATGGTAATTTATCGTGGTCGTGACTTTCGTTCTGATTGTGCTCCTCTTTCTCTTGACCATAATGTTTTGAAATAAAAGTAAGAAGATTATCTCCATAATTTTCTTTGTGATACTGCGCGTGTTCAATAAAGTCTTGTATGCTCAAAATATCTCCCACATTGATATGCAGGCTTTGAAGCATTATCAGAGGGGTTAAGAAATATGTGACAATAATTTTCATTAAATACTTAATCTAAACAAAGTTAAGTCATTAAAAACAAAACCAAATTACAAAACAGAAATTTAGAATCAATACAAACTAACTCAAAATAAAATCAACCGCCAGTTGTGCATGCAATTTTGTGGTGTCCATTAGCGGCAGGAGAAAGTCCTTTTGCGAAAGTAGCATCGGCAACTCAGTACAACCTAAGATAATCCCATCAGCCCCATTTTCTTCCAGTTTTTTCATTTGTTCAATGAAATAGTTTTTAGCTTCGGGGGTGAATTTGCCTTGGGTCAAGTCTTCAGAGATATAACGGTGAATTTCTCCAAAGTTCTTCCGGTCTGGATGCACTGTTTGAATATCAAAATTTTTATCCAGATAACCGGGAATAAAATCCATCGTCATTGTGGGTTTGGTGCCCAGGAGTCCCAAATTTTTCAATCCTTGTTTTTGAGCCTCCTTACCAATGGCTTCGGCAATATGAAGGATGGGAATATTGATTTGCGGCTGAACATATTCATAAATCAAATGGGGGGTATTGGCACAAATGATAATAGCTTCAGCTCCGGCAGTTTCCAGTTTTTTACTGATTTCCAGATAGGCTGCCTGAATTTTCTCCATGTTTTGTTCGCGCATCAACTGAATGTTCAAACTGTAAAGCAATAAGGGCGGATTCTGACTGCCGCCTAATTTGTTGCCGGCCAGTTCGTTAATCAATCTATAATATTCAACGGTGGAGTGCCAAGAGGTGCCACCAATCATGCCGAGTAGTTTCATAGAATAAGGTTTTTAAATATTCACTTTTCACCACCACCCTCTCACCAAGTGTTTTTGGGATTTGATGCTTGTTATTTGGTGCTTTTTACTGCTCACCGCTACTGAATACCGGTCACTTAACTTATTTCCCCATTCTCCCCACAGCACAACTCACAAATGATTTCGCTTTAGTGGTCAATGGATTGGCTTCTCCAACTGCGGGATAGCCCAGCGCGAGCAGTTTTTTCTTTACGTTTTCCAAATCAGATTCTGAAGCAAAATCAAATGTCACTTCATCGTTTTCGACATCAACCTGTACATTTTCTATATTTTCAATTGCTGAAATTTTGGTGGTTACGGTATGTGCACAGCCGCCGCATTTTAAGTTTTGTATTTGGAGTGTTGTTTTCATTTTTTATTTATTAAAAAAGGGAGCCTCAATTGTATGCTGCTCCCTTAACTAACCAACCAAAAAATAAATGACTATTATTTCACTTATTTATAGTGCAAATTTATAAAGAAAGCATTTCGTGTACAGTAACTATTGTTACAAACAAACTATTTTAAAGTTGAGGGGCACACTTCATCTGTCACGGGAATACCGGCTTTTTTAATTCCCGCAAATCCCTCAGCCACATCAATCATATTGTGAATACCTCTGCTTTTTAAAATGGAAGCGGCAATCACACTGCGGTAGCCACCGGCACAATGCACATAAAAGTCTTTGTCTGAAGGAAATTCAGTGAGGTGGTCATTCAGGAAATCCAAGGGTGTTAAATGTGCTTTTGCAATATGAGAGGAGGCATATTCTCCTTCTTTTCGCACGTCAAAAACAGGTATTTCTTTTGATTCTAAATCCTGTTTAAACTGTTCTGCCGTAATTGACTTTATGCTGTCCACTTCTTTTCCACTTTTGATCCACGACTCGAGACTCCCTTTGAGATATCCGATGGTTTTATCAAAGCCCACACGAGAAAGGCGCGTGACTGCTTCTTCTTCACGGCCGGGGTCTGTGACCAATAAAATGGGCTGTTCAGTATCGCCAATCAAGGCACCAACCCAGGGCGCAAAACCACCGTCAAGACCAATAAAAATAGAACGCGGTATGTGTGCTTTAACAAAGTCGTTTTGATGGCGCACGTCAAGCACCACGGCTCCGGTTTCGTTGGCAGCTGTTTCAAAAGCTTCCGGACTTAATTCAAGTGTTCCACGTTCAATCACCTCCTCTATATCGTCATAACCTTCTTTGTTCATTTTTACGTTCAACGGAAAGTAGAGTGGTGGTGGTGCGAGTCCATCGGTGACTTCTTTTACAAATTCTTCTTTGGTCATATTGGCACGCAGGGCATAGTTCATTTTTTTCTGATTGCCCAGGGTGTCCACGGTTTCTTTCATCATATTCTTCCCGCAAGCTGAACCTGCACCGTGCGCGGGATAGACTATCACATCGTCTGCCAGTGGCATAATTTTGGCACGTAAACTGTCATACAGCATCCCGGCCAATTCCTCCTGGGTCATAGAAGCTGCTTTTTGGGCTAAGTCAGGACGGCCCACGTCACCCAAAAACAGTGTATCTCCACTAAAAATGGCGATGTCTTTTCCGTTTTTGTCTTTAAGGAGGTAGGTAGTGCTTTCCATGGTATGACCGGGCGTGTGGAGTGCCACAATGGTCAAGTCACCCACTTTAAATTCCTGACCGTCTTCAGCGATAATTGCGTCAAAGCTTGGGTTTGCTGTTGGGCCATACACGATTGGCGCCCCGGTTTTCTTCGAAAGGGTTACGTGACCACTCACAAAGTCGGCATGAAAATGGGTTTCAAAGATGTATTTGATTTTAGCATTGTCTTTTACTGCTCTGTCAATATAGGGCTGCACTTCGCGCAAAGGGTCAATGATGACCGCTTCGCCGTTATTTTCAATATAGTAAGCACCTTGTGCCAGGCAACCGGTATAAATTTGCTCAATTCCAGCGAAGGTGGGAATCTCGTTATTTTGATTTTCTACTGTATTCATAATTCAAATATTTTTAAGGGAAACCTCCCTTGTTACTTTTACTGATGCAAAATTATAGTCTTGGTTTGGAGTTAAAAGTTACTTTGGTTACAATAAGGAAAATTCCTTTAACAAAATATAAATTGCCATTAGAAAAACAAACCATCCAAAGGCTTTCTTTAATTTTTTACCGTCAATTAACTGATTGAGTTTGACTCCTGCAAAGATACCAATTATAGACAACAAACTAAACACCATCAAAAAGTTCCAGTCTAATTCCATAGTTTCAATATCCCCTATGAACCCGATGAGTGATTTCACGGCTATAATGAGTAGCGAGGTGGCTACTGCTGTCTTCATAGGTAATTTAGCAAGCAGGACCAATGCCGGGATGATTAAAAACCCACCTCCTGCACCTACCAATCCTGTGAGGATTCCGATGACAAAACCTTCAACAATAATGAGCGGGTAATTGTAAACAATGGTTGTACCGGGTTCAGGTTCGGGGCGTTTGTTGCGAAGCATCGACCAGGATGCCAGTAGCATAATGATGGCAAAAAACACCATAATGGCGATGTTTTTAGTCAAGATAAAATCACCATAGGTCAATAAGTTATCAGGGATGGAAGGCATCAAAAATCTTCTGGTGAGATAGACGGCGATAAATGACGGGATGGCAAAAACAATGGCTGTTTTAAAATCAACAAGTCCTTTTCTAATGTTTTGAAATGCACCCACCAAGGCAGTAAGACCCACTACAAAAAGGGAATAGGCAGTTGCTGTCACCGGGTTTACGGCAAAAAGATAGACAAAGACAGGGACGGTGAGTATGGAGCCTCCGCCACCAATTAAGCCCAATACGATCCCTATTACTAGCGCACTTAAATATCCTAAAATTTCAATAAATTCCATATTTCAGGTGAATAAAGAGCAAAATTAGTTAGTTAAAAGCGATTTTAATGTGCCTAAAGTTGCTTGATTTAGGTTGAATATATTTCAATAGCATTCCGTTGAAGTTTGATTTTTCCTCTGTTTTCCAGAGTTTTTAACAATCTTGAAATCACCACTCTGGAGGTGTGTAAATCATAAGCTATTTCCTGATGTGTATTAGAAATGGTTGTTGTTTTTGAGATTCTCACCTTTTCTTGCAAGTACTTCCAAAGCCGTTCGTCCATTTTCATAAAAGCAATGCTGTCAATGGTTTCTAACATTTCGTTAAGACGATCGTGATAGCTGTTAAAAACAAAATTACGCCAGCTTTTGTATTTGGATGTCCATTCTTCCATTTTTTGAATGGGAATCATAATTAGTTTTGTATCTCTTTCAGCGATGGCTCTTATTTCACTTTTTTTCTGTCCCAGACAGCAACTTAAGGTCATCGCGCAGGTATCTCCTCTTTCGAGGAAATAAAGTAGTAACTCATCGCCGTCATCATCTTCCCGCATCACTTTAATTGCTCCTGAAATGAGTAATGGCATTGCTGTCACATAAGTACCAATATCCATAAGCAGTTCTCCTTCGGGGATTTCTTTATAGACACCGCTTTTATTAATTTCATTTAAGAGGGATTCTTCAAAAAAAGATCCAAAGTTTTCGCGCAGGAGTTCTATCATTTTTTTAAAATTATGAATTCGGTTTTTGTAAAATTACATAAAATAAACCATTTGAATCTCTTAAAAAAGCAATGAAAAAAACCCCGTAAATCTATATGAATATCCCCATACTCAATATAGATAAACGGGGTAGCTCAGGTGCCGCACCTGAGCACTTACACCAATTTTATTGTTATGAATTATTTATTTGGCAAACCTAGTAGAAAGTTTTTATGGTATTTTACGGGATTCCTCATTTTGAGAAAAACAGTGTAAGAAAAATGGAGAACTAATAGTATATTTCAGAAATAGTTTTATTTGAAAGTATGTACTTTCGTTAAAAATTATTAACCTCCAGAAAGTACTTTTTTTTGATTTAGGAATTAATAAAAACATGATTTAAGTCATGAGCTAGGATATTTATCAACCGAAAACGTTAGAGTTTGCATAACTTTTTGCAGGAATCAGTTTATTAAATTAATTTTACATTCATGACAAAAAATCTTAGAAAAATCGCGGTACTTACCAGTGGAGGTGACGCCCCGGGAATGAATGCCGCCATAAGAGCTGTGGTGCGTTCTTGTGCGTATCACAATTTAGAATCTGTGGGTGTTTTTAGAGGCTATCAAGGTCTTGTTGAAGGCGACTTCAAAACACTCGATGCACGAAGTGTAAAAAACATCATCAATCGCGGTGGAACGGTATTAAAATCGGCTCGCTCTAAAGACTTTTTTCTAAAAGAAGGACGGCAAAAAGCTTTTGACCATTTAAAAGAACAGCAAATAGATGCATTAGTGGTCATAGGAGGTGATGGTTCATTTACCGGTGCGTCGATTTTTATCAATGAATTTGACTTTCCCATTGTTGGGCTTCCGGGAACTATTGATAATGATATTTCAGGCACAGACAACACCATAGGGTATGATACCGCCCTAAATACGGTTGTGGAAGCCATAGATAAGATAAGAGATACTGCCAACTCACACAATCGTTTGTTTTTGGTTGAAGTGATGGGAAGAGATGCCGGTCACATTGCTTTGAATGCAGGTATAGGAGCCGGAGCAGAAGAAATACTAATTCCTGAAGAGGATATGGGTAAAGACCGTCTCATCGAATCTTTACAACGAAGTAAAAAATCTGGTAAAACTTCCAGTATTATTGTTGTTTCTGAAGGGGATCAAATAGGGAAAAACATTTTTGAACTGGCCGAATTTATCAAAAGTAATCTTGAGGGCTATGATGTTAGAGTCACTGTTTTAGGACATGTTCAAAGAGGAGGGTCTCCCAGTTGCTATGACCGTGTTTTGGCCAGCAGAATGGGCGTTGCCGCCGTTGATGCTTTAATAGATGGAAAACGAGATATTATGATTGGCGTTCAACACAATAAAATGGTGCAAGTGCCCTTTGAAGAGGCTATCAAGCATCAACAAAAAATAGATTTAGAGCTGCTAAGAGTAGCAGACATTACATCCATATAAATTAAAAAAATTATGATTAAAATTGGAATAAACGGCTTTGGCCGCATTGGCAGATTGGTTTTTAGAATAGCAGCACAACGTGAAGATGTTGAGGTGGTTGCGGTAAATGATTTACTGGATGTTGACCATCTCGCCTATCTTTTAAAATATGACTCTGTTCACGGAAAGTTTGACGGTGATGTTTCTACAAAAGACGGACACCTTTTTGTAAACGGTAAAACTATAAGAGTAACCGCAGAGCGCGATCCTGAAAACTTAAAATGGGATGAAGTACAGGCTCATACCATTATAGAGTGCACCGGGTTTTTTACATTAAAGGCAGATGCACAGAAACATATCAATGCCGGTGCTAAAAAAGTGGTTATTTCAGCCCCTTCAAAAGATGCACCCATGTTTGTCATGGGAGTAAACCATAAAGAGGCTAAGGCAGAAGACACCATTGTTTCTAATGCTTCTTGTACAACAAACTGTCTGGCACCCATAGCAAAAATTATTCATGATGCTTTTGGAATAGAGGAAGGATTGATGACAACAGTCCACGCAACTACCGCAACACAATTGACAGTTGACGGTCCTTCGAGAAAAGATTTCAGAGGAGGTAGAAGTGCACTTCTCAACATAATTCCGGCTTCTACCGGAGCTGCAAAAGCAGTTACTAAAGTTATCCCTGCTCTGGAAGGAAAACTCACGGGAATGGCATTCAGGGTTCCTACAGCAAATGTGTCTGTAGTTGATTTGACCGTGCGCACTCAAAAAGGGGCTTCTTTTGACGAAGTGAAACGGGTTATCAAAGAAGCTGCAAATGGTGCTTACAAAGGGATGGTTGCTTATACAGAGGAAGCCGTCGTCTCTCAGGACTTTGTGTCAGATGAGCACATTTGCACATTTGATGCCGATGCCAGTATTGCTCTTAATGATAATTTCTTTAAGTTAGTGGCTTGGTATGACAACGAGTATGGCTATTCGGCAAAACTGGTTGATCTGTCAGAATATGTTGCTAAATTGTAATTTATGACATTAATTGCAGACGGCGGTTCTACAAAATGTGACTGGGTCCTTTTGGATAGAACCGGCAATCAGGTTTTTAAAACCAGAACCTTAGGACTTAATCCATCGGTAGTTCCAGAGGAGGAACTGTTAAGCCGCATTAAAGAAAATACCGTATTAAGGGGTGTTTTTAATAAGGTTGAAGCACTGGATTTTTATGGTGCGGGATGTGGAACGGCAACACCAAGACAAATTTTACACAAAATACTTGAGTCCTTATTTGTCAATGCTAAAGTGACAGTAGCCGAAGATATGGTTGCTGCTGCACTGGCTGTTACAGATAAACCCGGTATCGTTTGCATCTTTGGAACAGGCTCAAACAGCTGTTATTTTGACGGAAAAACCACCCGAACCAGTGTGGATTCCCTTGGGTTTATTTTAATGGATGAAGCTAGTGGCAATTATTTTGGAAAACGCCTCATCAGGGATTATTTTTACAAAAAAATGCCTGCTCAAATCGCTGCCGATTTTGAAAAAAGATTTGACCTCACTCCGGATGTCATCAAAACAAATTTGTACAAAAAACCAAATCCAAATACCTATTTGGCCTCATTTGCTGAATTTATATTTACCCGAGAAGAAGTAAATGGTTATTTTTATAACTTAATAAGTGAAGGCGTACTCAAGTTTATTGAATACAAAATACTTTGTTATAAAGAAGCACAACAGGTACCCATTCACTTTATAGGATCTATTGCCCATTTTTCCAAAGATATTATCAAGGACTGTCTCAACAGATATAATTTGGAATTGGGCAATGTTGTTCAACGGCCCATTGGTGGTTTGATTGAATATTACAGAAAGAATAAACTAAATAATTCATGAGTTTTCCATCCATAAACCCTGTCAATACTCAAGCTTGGGCAATGCTACAAGCCCATTTTGATGCGGTGAAAGACCAGTCTATACAAACCTATTTTACAGAAGATGACAGCAGGGCTGCCCGTTTTTCACTGGAATGGAAAAACTTTTATCTTGATTATTCTAAAAACAGGGTGACTTCAGAAACAATGCACTTATTGCAACAGCTTGCTGAAGAAGTAAGGCTAAAAGAAGCTATTGAGGCCCAATTTTCAGGAGAAAAAATCAATCAAACGGAAGACAGAGCAGTGAGACACACCGCACTGCGTGATTTTGAAAACCTGCCCAAGGAAGTAAAGCAGACACTTAAAAAAATGCGTGTTTTCTCTAAAAAAGTGATTGATAAAAGCTGGAAAGGGTACACCGGAAAACCCATCACAGACATTGTCAATATTGGTATTGGAGGCAGTGATTTGGGTCCTGATATGGTTACAGAAGCCCTCAGCTATTATAAAAACCACTTAAGAGTTCATTATATTTCAAATGTAGATGGCGACCACGTTCAGGAGACTCTAAAGAGTCTCAATAGAGAGACCACACTCTTTATTATAGTTTCCAAAACATTTACAACGCAAGAAACCCTTACCAATGCATCAACAGTTAGAAACTGGTTTTTACAGCAGGCAAGCCTATTAGATATTGAATCTCATTTTGTAGCAGTTTCCACAAACCTGAAAGAGGTACAAAACTTTGGAATCGCCCTCGAAAACATTTTCCCAATGTGGGACTGGGTGGGTGGTCGCTTTTCATTGTGGAGTGCCGTTGGGCTTTCCATTTGTTGTGCAGTGGGTTATTCAAATTTTGAAAGGCTTTTACAAGGTGCCCATCAAATGGATCACCATTTTAAAAATGCGGCTTTTCAAGACAATATGCCTGTTGTCATGGCATTGTTGTCCATTTGGTATAACAATTTTTATCAATCTGAATCTGAAGCCATTGTTCCTTATTCTCAGTACCTTTCCAAGTTTGTTCCCTATTTACAGCAAGCCATTATGGAAAGTAACGGGAAACAGATTGACAGAAATCAAAACCCTGTCAAATATCAAACCGGAACTATTATTTGGGGGAGTACAGGTACCAATGCACAGCACGCTTTTTTTCAATTGCTGCACCAAGGCACAAAGCTCATTCCGGTAGACTTTATCGCTTTCGCGAAAGCGTTGCACAAACAGGACCACCATCAGGATATTTTATTGGCCAATTGTTTTGCCCAATCTGAAGCCCTTTTAAATGGAACCATCGGAGAACAAATGGATAGTCCTTTCAGACACTTTACCGGAAACAGACCTTCAAATACGCTTCTTATCAAACAACTCACGCCTGAAAATCTTGGAGCGCTTATCGCTTTGTATGAACACAAGCTATTTGTACAGGGAGTTGTTTGGAATATTTATAGTTATGATCAATGGGGTGTTGAACTGGGTAAAAAACTAGCAAAAGGAACGCTCGATTCGCTACAAGATAAAGAATCAA
>TARA_R110002072_G_C7976148_1_pt1 | contig 16765 bp, 10 predicted proteins | sample TARA_R110002072 | Tara Oceans TARA_R110002072 (sample SAMEA4397118) | marine metagenome | biome: Polar Biome; feature: [SRF] surface water layer (ENVO:00010504); material: water (ENVO:00002006), including particulate matter (ENVO:01000060) such as... | depth 5 m | reverse complement strand
TTAGTAATATTCTTTCTTTTCAACATTGGACTTTAAACAACTTCGTTTTAAATTATTAGAGAACAAACCAATAATTTCTAAAATTTTATGTCAATTATTTCCATTTATCTTAATTGACGAGTATCAAGATACTAAAGAAATCCAGTATAATATTATTTCTTCAATTCTTAAAGCAAGTAATGGAGAGTCAAAAACTTTAATTGTAGGTGACCCAAATCAATCAATTTATGATTCTCTAGGTGGATACCCTATGCCAAAAGAAGAACTAGAGAAATTACTTGGGTTTAGTTTACTTCAAGGTAGTCTTTCAAAAAATTATAGGTCATCTGAAAAAATCATTAACTATTTTGAATATTTCAAGACATTTGAAAATGAAATTAGTTCTAATAGTTCTGATAAAAATTATCCAAGTAACATAACATTTAACTCAACTATTTCTGTAGAAAATATAATAGAAGAAATTTCTAAATTAATTCTATTCAACATAAATGAAGAGAGTATTTTACCTAATGAAATTTGTATTGTAGCTCCTCAATGGGTTCATTTAGCAAGTATTACTAGGAAATTAATGATTAAAATGCCAGATTATAGTTTTGATGGTCCTGGAATGGCTCCGTTTTCTAGAGATATAGAAAATTTTTGGTATAAACTATCAAGAATTATTTTAACCGAGCCTTCTCCATATATGTATATAAGACGTTTAAGATGGAGTAGAGAGATTTTAAATGATTTAGAATTGGCAGGTGTTGATGTTTCAGGTTTAAGCAGTAAGAGGTTTCTAAAAATCTGTAACTCAATAAACATTAATGAAAATGAAGGATTAAAGCATTTGGAAATGTTTTTCAAAGAAATTAGTAATAAATTATTACTAAATATAAATAACTATCCTACTTTAATTGAACATCATAATTCATTCTTCAAAAGTTCACAAAATAGAATTGAAAGACTCATCAAAGAAGGGAACCCATTCATTGGTGACATCGGAAATTTTAGAAAAGTTTTTAAACAACGTGAAGGAATTACTGTATCTACAGTTCACGGAGTCAAGGGTGAAGAATATGATACTATGATTGGTTTTGCAATCTTAGATGATTATATACCACATTTTAGTGATAATAATGGAGATGAGAACTCAAGAAAAATGCTTTATGTTATGGCTTCAAGAGCAAGGAAAAATTTGCATATAATATCTGAAAAAGGTAGAGCTGTTCATAGTTATCACGCACCAGAAGGAAAAAATCCAACACCCCATTTGTTAAAATACGATTATTCTTATAATTCAATATAGAGGCAAAAAGTGAAGAGTTTGTTACCCGTTTTTGTTACCCGAACGCAAAAAAGGCACTTAAAAAAGTGCCTTTTTTGATGAGATTTACTCATTATTTGTAGCGAGAATGGGACTTGAACCCATGGCCTTCGGGTTATGAATCCGATGCTCTAACCAGCTGAGCTACCTCGCCTTACGTGAATTCTATCTTCAGAAATTCGTATTTTTATTTCAATAATTTCCTGCATTTTTAAGTCTGCTGACCTCTGTTTTCAAAACACGAACGCCCTCCGGGTTATGAATCCGGCGCTCTAACCAACTGAGCTACCTCGCCATCTTACACAAGTAATTAATTGCGGGTGCAAATATAGCAGTAATTTTATTTCTTACAAGAGAATTAATGCGAATAATACAACTATAATTGACTCAATTGCAACTCAACGAATTGTGCCAAATCTTTGATATGTTTTGTTGTGAAATTAAACTCAACTCCAGCAGTTTTATAAATTTCAGGAATACTCTTGGTGTAAGCCAATCTCAATGCATCCTTATATTGTGCAATTGCCAGTTCTTTATCTTTCAAACTATTTTTCCAGACACTAAGTGCCCCGAGCTGTGAAATGCCGTATTCAATATAGTAAAAAGGAACCTCGAATATATGAAGCTGTCGTTGCCAAGAAGTGGCAAAAATGTCTTCGTTTCCTGTCCAATCAGTTAAACCTGTGCCATATTCTGCCGAAAGAGCCAGCCATTTTTCTGTTCTTTCTTCATTGCTGTGAGAATAATTGACATACAACCAGTGTTGAAATTCATCAACTTGAGCAATCCATGGAAGTAGCCTTATAATGGTTTCTAATTGCTCCTTTTTTGCTCTTTTTAAATCATCTTCATTGGGATAGAATTCTGACCATTTTTCCATAGAAAGTAGCTCCATTGACATAGACGCTAACTCTGCGACCTCAGAAGGAAGATTTTTAAAACCTGTCAATTCCAATTCTCTAGAAAGAAAGGAATGAATTGCATGACCACCTTCGTGAACCATTGTTACTAAATCTCTATGAGAACCTACGGCGTTCATGAATATAAAAGGTACTCCAATTTCGTAAAGAGGGTAGTTATATCCTCCCGGAGCCTTCCCATCTTTAGAGTCTAAGTCCAAGTGATTCATTTCTTGCATCGTTGCCAAGCAATCACCAAAATATGGGTCAATTTCGTTGAACATTTTCACCGTTCCTTTGAGCAAATCTGTTCCTTCCTTGAATGGTTTTAAGGGTTGTTTTCCTTCTGGATCAACATCTGTATCCCAAGGCATAAATTTATCCTTACCCAATTTTTTTAATCGTTCTACCTGAATTTTCTTTACAATCGGAACAATTTCTGTTTTAACAGAAGAATGGAAATCTTCACAATCTTTTACTGTATAATCAAAACGACCCATTGCGAGCATTTTATAGTCTCGAAAGTTATCAAAACCTGCGTTAAGAGCAATTTGGTGTCGTTTTTTCAATAAGATATTAAATAAATCATTGAAAGCATCTACATCTTCTCTCCTTCGATCAGCAATCTTATTAAAAATTGATTTTCGCAAGTCTTCGTTTGTTTCTTTTAGCAAAGTAGCTGCTTTTTGCATCGTCAACGTCTTTCCGTCATGATCGATGCTCTGTTTTGCAGATAAAGCACCAAACTTTTTGCTTTCTTCTGATACTTCTGAAAATAAAGGGATATTTTCTTCACGGTATAATTGTATGGCCGTTTTTACTCTCCTAAAAAGAATATGAAAAGCTTCATCTTTCTCCAGTTCTTGCGTGAAAGAACAATTGTTTAATTTGTGATTCAATTGATCTTCAAAAGGAGCAATTTCTGGCTGAATTTGAGAAGTAAAAAAAGTATAAGTGTTACTCAAGGATTCGTCCTTGGTATTGATGGTCATTTTGATATAACGCCAGGCAGCATCTTCTTCCAGTATAGCTTCTAATTCGCTTTGGTCCTTCAGCCATTGCATAAAATCTGTCTTACTTTTAAGTTCCCTAGAAACTAAATCTGTAAAGTAAGGTGCAATTGAATCCCAATTATTAATTGCTAAGTTTTGAGCCACAAAGGATCGAGTAGGTCGAGCTATTTTCATATTATAGGAAAAAAAAATCTCGATAAAATCGAGATTCAGTTATTATTTTGCTTGTACTTTTTTCGCTACCGGCTTTTTGGCGGAAGCAGTGGGTTTTGCTTTTGTTGTCTTTTTAGTAGCACCTTTTTTTGCAGGTGTCGCTTTTTTCGCTGGAGTTTTCTTGGTCTCCACCTTTTCCTTAACCTTAGTAGTCTCATCTGCTTTTTTGGGAGCTTCCTTTTCTACTTTAATTATTCCTACTTTGAAAAGAAGGTTGTACCACTGAAACAACTTCTTGATGTCTGAAGGATACACACGTTCGTCATCATAATTAGGAAGTATATCTACCAAAAATTCTTGAAGAGTTGTGATGTCCTCTTTGTGAGAAGGAGCATTGGTGTTTCCAATTTTTGCAAGTATATCTGTGTAAATATCTTTTAAAGGCTTGTCTTCTTCAAGTGTATAGATACTGATATCCTCTAAGGCAGAAATTCTATCTGTAGAATAAGCTGGAAATCTTTTTTTATCCGTTAATGATTCTACAATAATACTGTTCTTCCCTTGAGCAACAACCTTATATAATCCTGGTCGGCCTGAAATTGAAATAATACCTGATATGTCCATTCTTTTATTTTAAAAGCGTAAAAATATAAATTCTTTTAACTCAACGCTATATTCTAGTGATTTTTGATGAGTATATTCCATTATCGGTCTTAATTTTAAGAATGTAATTCCCTTTTGGTAGATTTTCTAAGGAGTATTTTTTTTCGTTCATCTTTTTAATGGATACTGTTTTGCCATTCTTATCGATAAGAATGACTTCTTCAATTGTTAACTCATAATCAATTGTAAGGATAGAATTAGTTGGGTTGGGAAAGGTCAATATCAAGTTGTTATCAATTTCTTCAATACCAACATATAAAGTCAATGGTTCAGATAATGCTGTGCAACCATCCATATTGATATAGAGTACTTGGTAGCTTCCGTATGGAGGAATGGCAGCCAAAGTTAGATTTGTTTCTCCGGGTAAGACAACACCATCCAGATACCATTCATTTCCTGTTGGCTCTGAAGATGTCAATATTGAAGTTTGCCAATCATTCGTAATTGTAGGTGTAGCCGGCAAAGTTTCTTGGAGTAAAGTGTTTAATCCATGGGCTTTTCCATAACCGTAAGCATTGTTTGGTAGAATACCTGTATTTGCATCGGCATACCCTGTAGCTTGCAGATCGTCGATGAAATTTTGATAAGTTGCGCGACTACATCGTTCTAGATAGAGCGCTGCAATCCCGGAAATAACGGGAGATGCCATTGACGTGCCTCCGTTTGTTGCGTGCCAACCTCCTGAATCTATTCTCGGATAATTAGCAGGAGCAGCTAAAAATGTAAAGGGTACCGCGCAGAGCGAAACATCTCCAACAGCAGTTATGTTTGGTTTGATAATACCGTGCCGATTAGGACCTTTGCTTGAATTAGGACTTAACTTACCTGGGGGCGTTGTATCCGGATTGGTGTATGGATTGCCATTAAAATCTTCAAAAGTTGCTCGATTTCTCATGTTTCCAACAGAAATAACTTTTTCGGAGCAATTCCAGGAAGAAACAATAGATTGTTCAGCATCAGGAGAGATGTAATAAATAGAATCAGGAAATTGACTCAGTGGCGGTGCGTTTTGGACCATGTTATTGTAACCAAAAGCCGATCCACTCCATAAATCAAAAGCACCAGAACCAGTCGTTTCAAAGCGATAATAGTAAGAAGTTGAATCAATATAGGCGAGTATTTGTAAGTGGTAATTGCCATTTACAATCTCTGTATATCCTTCTATTACTGCAATTCTATTTGTTCCATTCCAAATAGTATCGAAAATAGTGACCCCTAGAGATGAGGTCGCTCTGTGGAAGTTTGTCCGCCCTCTATCAGACCAAGTTGGTCCAATATCGTTTGCTCCAAAAGCAAAACCGAATGTCGTGTCAGCATTGTCCGACCATGAGTCAAAAAAGATGGTGTTTGGCCCAATTGCTCCCGATGGGTTATTCTGAAACCAAACAAAATTAGTATCACTATTTGGCGTTCCTCGAAGATGGTAGTTTCCTATGTTTCCAGAATTTCCAGCCGCAGATACAACAATTCTCCCGGGCTTTTCATCTAACAATACTTCTATAGCATCTGCCGCAGGATCATTACCGTCGTGACTACCAAAATAGGAGCCAAGACTAATATTGACCACAGCCGGCATATTGAGTGAATCGGCAATATTAAAAATAAAATCGACAGCATCAACTACAGTAAGTGTCCAGTTTGAACGAGAAAAATCCGTTTCCACCACAACAATGTTTGCATCTGGCGCCATCCCTTTATTGCTTCCATTCGCTAAACCATTTCCAGTAGCTTGTCCCGTTACAGTAGAACCATGTCCTCCTGCATCGTCACTTGTGATTGTTAAATTATTAATAGCCGTACTGTCCCAAACATATCCATATCCATAAGGTTGAGGAGAATTGATATCATCTGGCATCGATTGATCCCAATAACGTATTACTCGTGTTCTTCCAAGAGAATCTTTAAAATCGGGATGTCTCCATTCTATCCCTGTATCTACAAGACCGAGAATAACATTCTTTCCAGTATAAGGAGAATTGAGACCACCAGTCCCTGCGTGAATTTCATTTACAAAATGAAAAACTCTTGCAGAATCTGCTAAAAGTGATGGAGGCGCAAATTCAAAGTAAAAATCAGATATGGAGCCACTTTTTTGAGTAGATTCAATCCAACTTGGAGTTGCAGAAATAAATAACCAATTTTTAGTGTTATATTTAATAATCGTTCCACTTTTTTTAAGTGTAGAGATATTCTGCTCATTTCTGGGAACACAAAATGTTGTTATTTTTTCAGGATTAGTTCTTAAAACCTCCTCAAAACCAAATTTTTGTCCAAATAATGTCGTTGGAAAAAGAACAATTAGAATAAATGTAGATGTAGCTAAAATTAGTTTTACCATTAGTCATGAATTTATACCTAATAGACGTAAATATACACCGAAAGGTTAATTATTGGCACACTAATTGAAAGAATATTTATATTTTTACACATACAAATAACCTTAACATTAGAAATAGATGAATAAAATCGTAATCAAATTAGCACTTAGTCTTTTTGCTATTGCCATAACAGGTTTCAGTCATGGTCAAGTAAACAAAGAAATATTGAATTGGTACAACGTGAGCAAAGCAGGAATGCAAACGGATAAGGCCTATAAGAAATTAAAGAAACGTAAAACGACAACAGTAATTGTTGCGATTATTGATTCAGGAATTGATATCGAACATGAGGATTTAAAAGGAAAAATCTGGACCAATACAGCTGAAATTGCTGGAAACGGAATTGATGATGACAACAATGGTTACATCGATGATATACATGGTTGGAATTTCTTAGGGAATAAAAATGGAGAGAATGCGAACGACATGCGTCTAGAAATGACTCGTATTTATGCGCAACTTTCTGAGAAAGAAAATCTTTCTGATAATGAAAAAACGTTGTTAGAGGAAGTGAAAAAAGCTGTCGAAGATGAAAGAGCACAATATGAAGGTTACTTGATGCAAATGGGCATGATGGGACCAATGATTGAGGCTATTCCTTCGCAAGTGGCTAAGGAGTTAGGCAAAGAGGATTATACAATGGATGACTTGAAAAAGTGGAAAGCCGAAGGTGATAAAGCTCAAATAAAGCAAATGGCGATGGCTATTCTTTCAGGTCAACTTTCTATGGAAGCAATCGAAAAACAAAAAGAGCAAATCCAAGGGATGTTAGATACCCATTTAAATAAAGATTTTAATGGACGTGCGCTTGTTGGTGATAATCCTGACGATTTTAGCGATGTAGTTTATGGAAACAATGATGTTGAAGGTCCTGATGCACTGCACGGAACACATGTTGGTGGAATTGTTGGAGCTGTTAGAGGTAATGAACTCGGTGGTGACGGTGTTGCGAATGATATATTATTAATGTCTTTGAGAGCTGTGCCAAACGGTGATGAGTTTGATAAAGATATCGCATTAGCTGTTCGTTATGCAGTAGATAATGGCGCTAAAGTCATTAATATGTCTTTTGGAAAGTCGTATTCTCCACATCAAAAAGAAGTATATGAAGCATTTGCCTATGCAGATTCTAAAGGGGTACTAATGGTTCATGCAGCAGGAAATTCTTCTAAAAATGTTGATGTTGAACCTAATTTCCCTACGTACAAGTATTCTTTTCAAACAGAGAAATTAGATCACTTTTTAACGATCGGTTCTTCAACAAAGGATAGTAAAGAAAAGCTAGCATCTTCTTTTTCTAACTATGGTCAAGAAGGAGTTGATGTATTTGCACCAGGCTCTGAAATATACAACTCAGTGCCTCAAAGTGATTACCAAATATTACAAGGGACATCAATGGCTTCTCCAATGGTTGCAGGTGTGGCTGCGATGTTAAAATCTTACTTTCCTGAGTTTACAATGAAAGAAATTAAAGATGTGATGCTTTCTTCAGCTACTTCATATAAAGGTGTTCAACAAATTCATCCTGAGACGAAGAAAATGACTGACTTCGCTACGTTGTCTGTTACGGGAGGTGTTATCAATGTAATGAATGCAGTTAAAGCGTTAAAAGCATTGGAAAAAGCAAAAGGAACGAATGACTCTTCTCAGAAAAAGGCTGAGAAACCAAATGATACTGTTTCAGAAGCTGCTCCTGCACAAAAAAGTGTTAGTAAATCACATCAGAATGCAACTCCATCGAAAAACCATAAACATCCAGTTTCAGTTGATTAATAGAAGTTGTTTTTAAGAATTTATAAAAAGGTTGTGTTTTAGGACGCAACCTTTTTTAGTTACACTAACCTTAAACAAAAAAATGAAATATTTTCTAATTTTAATTCTTGCGGTAGTAACTCTGTCTTTTCAGCCTAAGAACCATTCAATAGAGTTGGATAAGATTGTAAATAGTTGGCATTTGGCTGCTTCGGAGGCTGACTACGACGCTTATTTTGGAGCAATGGATCCATCTTTCATTTTCTTGGGAACGGCTCCTGGGGAAAGATGGACTAAAACAGAATTTTCATCTTTTTCCAAGCCTTATTTTGATAAAGGAAAAGCATGGGATTTTAAAGCATCTAAACGAAATTGGCAGTTTTCTAAAAATAAAAAAATCGCATGGTTTGATGAAGATCTTGAAACATGGATGGAAGGATGCAGAGGAAGTGGAATTTTAGTTCGAAAGAAAGGAAAGTGGAAATTAGTTTATTACAATCTCACTGTCTTGATTGAGAATGAGAAAATGCAAGAGTTCATAGAATTGAGGAAGAGAGAGATATTATGAAAAAACAGTCAATTTTTTGAGAACTTTAGCTCTTTGTGAAGAGGAAATATTTTTAATGTTTCAGTAATCTCTTTATTTCTTCTTACAAAAAATATTGTCGTGTAATGGTAAATCTGCAATAGAGAGAATTTCAACCAGTTTAGACTTTCGTTCTTTTCCATTTTTCAATTTATAAATGCGGTAGAGTCCCAAATTATTAAGCCAATGATAGAGCTCGTTCTCTTCACCTGAATTATTTCGATCAACACTGTATTCAATGATTAATTTTGGTTGATCTTTTCGTAGAATTTTCTCGGCCCCTTTTAAAACATCTAATTCTAATCCTTCTACATCTATTTTGATGACATTTATTTTATCGGAAAGATTAATTTTTTCCAGTTTTTTGACTTCTATTTTAATCCCTTTTTCTGAAACGTGATTAACAATTGATGCACCTCCACGATTTTCATCTTCTGCATATATTTGAACTTTTTCAGTCTTATTTCCAAGTGCAAATTGATGCAATTCCATCTGCTGAAAATTATTGATTCTTTTATTTTCTTCCAGAATAGTATAAGTTGAAGGCACGGGTTCAAAACAATATACTTTTCCAGTCTTTCCCACTGCTTTAGCCCCAACGAGACTTAAAAAACCAATATTAGCTCCGACATCAACAAACACATCACCAGCAGTTAAAAAATCTTGTAAAACACTAACTGTCCCCAATTCATAGACTCCTCGTTGATAAATCAGATTTTCAATATTTTTATCAAAAATCGGATTGACCTTAATCTTAAATCCAAAATTGGTTTGTACAATTTCAGTCTCTTTTGGTTTTCTGATAAAACACTTGGGCAGATTAACAATCAAAAAATCACGACCTAAAAATTTAGGACTGCTGAGAAGCTTTTGGATAATACGATGTGTAAGTGACATTGATTTTTTGTTGAAAAACTTACTATGCTTGTAATTCTCCATCCAATAAATCTTCGGTGGTTTGAGATGATTCAAAATGATAAACTAATTTTTTGTTTGTTCCACCATCAGTTGCTTCAGATACCACTTTTTTTGTGAATTTAATTTTCATTTTTTTTGGAATATAAAATGCAAGAATCACAGCAACAAATAATGGAATTAATACAGTTCCAATTATCACTAAGTTATTAGTGTCGAGATCTTTTGTAAATGACCTTAGTGCACCAAGGACAAGAAAAATACCAACTACAAAGTACATATCAACTCGTCCTTTCATGGCTGCAAAAATTCCCAGAATGGGAATAGCAATACCAAAAATGAGTGAAAGTAGGAAGACAGAAATAGGCAAAGACTCTACGATAGTTAAGACATATATTCCAATTATTCTTAAAATAATAACCAAACAAAGTGCAATAATAAAGGATATTCTTAGATTAAGTAATTCTGAATGCTTTTGCCGATTAGGTGTCTTAGCCACTTCATCTGCCAGCTCATCTGGAGTTAATTTACTTTTACCTCTAAATTTTTCAAACGTCTCTAAATGAGATTTACCTTCTATGAAAATTGATGTGTAAATTGCCTTTTTAAGTTGTTTTTTGGTCATTAAATTTGCTTTATATTTTTCTAAATTAATCTTTTTTTGAAAAGTAATCCACAATTTACATTTGCTATATCTTAATTCTTTATTTTTATAGTTCTTAAATTCAATCACTGCATGTACATAATTTTTGATACTGAAACGACGGGACTTCCAAAAAGTTGGAAAGCACCTGTTTCTGATACCGATAATTGGCCAAGAGTTATTCAAATAGCCTGGCAATTGCATGATGATATGGGGCGTTTGCTAGAAAGCAAAGATTATCTCATAAAACCGGAAGGATTCAATATTCCTTATGATGCAGAACAAATCCATGGTATTTCTACAGAATTAGCTGTGCAGCAAGGACATGATTTAAAATCTGTTCTGGAAGAATTTAACGAAGCACTCGCTAAAGTAAAGTTTGTAGTTGGGCAGAATGTAAAATTTGACACCAATGTTTGGGGTTGTGAATATTATCGTTTCGAATTGGATTCACCCATGTTTGAAATGCCGGTATTGGATACGTGTACTGAAGTAACAGCAAATCTATGTCAATTACCTGGAGGTAGAGGAGGTCGGTTTAAATTACCAACTTTATCGGAATTGCATACACATCTTTTTCAACAAGATTTCGCTGAAGCACATAATGCTACAGCTGATGTTGAAGCAACAACACGTTGTTTTTTAGAACTAGTTCGGAGAGGTGTTTTTTCTTCCGAGGAATTGCAACAAGAGGATAAATACCTTGAAGATTTTAAGGCGTTTAATCCAGCGCCGATTGGTTTAGTTGGAATAAGACATCTTAATCTCAAAAAAGAAAGCGCTAAGTTAATCCTAGAGGTTGAAGAAGAAATAGATAATATAGATAAATCTGAAGCGCTTGGTGAGCTTGCTGATTATAGCTTTGCTCATCTTCACAATCATACGCAATACTCTATCTTGCAATCTACAATTGATGTAAAATCACTGGTAGCCACAGCTGGAAAAATGAATATGCGTGCTGTCGCAATGACAGATACTGGAAACATGATGGCCGCTTTTCATTTTGAGAAGGCAGTTACTGACTTTAACAATTCACAGAAAGCAAAGCAGAAAGAAGCCGAGGAAAACGGGGAGACTTACGAATTCACTGAATTAATTCCAATTATTGGTTGTGAATTCAATGTTTGCGGAGACCATACGAATAAAAGCGTGAAGGATAATGGGTATCAAGTGGTCTTTCTAGCTAAGAACAAAAAAGGATATCAGAACCTGATTAAATTAGCTTCGATTGCATACACAGAAGGGATGTACTATGTTCCTCGAATCGACAAACGGTTAATAGAAGAATACAAAAATGACATTATTGTTCTGTCTGGAAATCTCTACGGAGAAATTCCGAGTTTGGTACTCAATGTTGGTGAAAAACAGGCGGAAGATGCATTGATTTGGTGGAAGTCAACATTTCAAGAGAATTTCTATGTGGAAATAATGCGTCATGATCAGGAAAATGAAAGGCGTGTTAATGCGACATTAATAGAACTTGCGAAAAAGCATTCTGTAAAACTGGTTGCTGCGAATAACACGTATTACATTGATAAAGAAGATGCTGAATCTCACGATTTATTGTTATGCATCAAGGATAATGAGTTAGTGGAAACTCCAAAGGGAAGAGGAAGAGGTTTTCGTTATGCTTTGGAAAATGAAGAGTATTATTTCAAATCACAAGATGAAATGAAGGAGCTGTTTTTGGATCTTCCAGAAGCCATTCAGTCCATTGATGAAATAATTGACCAAATTGAGCATTATCCGCTCGCAAGAGAAGTTTTACTGCCTGCCTTTGAAATTCCCGAAAAATTTACGGATGAGAAAGACGCTAAAGATGGTGGAAAGAGAGGAGAAAATAATTACTTGCGCCATCTTACCTATGAAGGTGCAAATAAACGCTATGGAGAAATAACTGATGAAATTCGAGAGCGATTAGATTTTGAACTTTCTGTTATTGCAAATACGGGTTACCCAGGTTACTTTTTAATTGTACAAGATTTTATACAAGCCGCTAGGGATATGGGTGTATCTGTGGGTCCAGGCCGTGGCTCTGCTGCAGGTTCTGCTGTTGCCTATTGCACATGGATTACAAATATTGATCCTATCAAGTACGACTTACTTTTTGAGCGTTTCCTCAATCCTGACAGAATATCTATGCCGGATATCGACATTGATTTTGATGATGAAGGTCGTGGGAAGGTTATTGATTGGGTAATTGAAAAGTACGGTTCAAATCAAGTGGCGCAGATTATTACTTATGGAACTATGGCTGCAAAATCTTCTATCCGTGATGTGTCAAGAGTTTTAGACTTGCCATTATCAGATGCTGATAGAATAGCAAAGCTGGTTCCAGATATTAAACTCAATAAAATATTTGGACTTTCTGACTTAGAGTTAAGAGAGAAGTTAAAAAATAATCAAGATGATATTAACCGTGCAAATGAACTTAAAACCATTGCATCTGGAGCTGATTTGCAATCCAAAGTTGTTAATCAAGCCATTCAATTAGAAGGTTCGGTAAGAAATACAGGGATTCATGCTTGTGGCGTGATCATTACTCCTGACGACATAACCAATTATGTGCCAGTTGCTCTGGCAAAGGACACGGGAATGTTCTGTACACAATTTGACAACTCAGTAGCGGAAGATGCAGGGTTGCTGAAAATGGATTTTTTAGGATTAAAAACATTGACTTTAATTAAACATGCCGTTGCGAATGTTAAGCAAATTAAAGACATTGATCTAGACCCAGATGAATTCCCGATAGATGATGAGAAGACATACGAATTGTTTCAGCGGGGAGAAACAGTTGGTATTTTTCAATACGAATCTGAAGGAATGCAAAAATATATGCGGGAATTAAAACCGACCGTTTTTGCCGATTTAATTGCAATGAATGCTTTGTATCGACCGGGGCCAATTGAATACATTCCTTCTTTTATTAAAAGGAAACATGGTGAAGAGGATATTGTTTACGATGTCGATGATTGCGAAGAGTATCTTGGAGAGACATACGGAATTACCGTCTATCAAGAGCAAGTAATGTTGCTTTCTCAGAAATTGGCTGGATTCTCCAAGGGTGAAGCAGATACCTTGCGTAAGGCAATGGGTAAAAAGCAAAAACACACTCTTGATAAAATGAAACCTACTTTTCTTGAACGAGGAGAAGAGAAAGGACATGATACCGAAAAGTTAGAAAAAATTTGGAAAGATTGGGAAGCTTTTGCATCCTACGCTTTTAATAAATCCCATTCAACTTGTTATGCGTGGATCGCCTATCAAACAGCTTATTTAAAAGCAAATTACCCCGCAGAATACATGGCATCGGTGTTGAGTAACAACATGAATGACATTAAACAGGTTTCTTTCTTCATGGAAGAATGCAGACGAATGGGACTTGAAGTTTTAGGTCCAGATGTAAACGAGTCTAATTATCACTTTACTGTAAATAAAGCAGGAGCAATTCGCTTTGGTTTAGGCGCTGTGAAGGGATTAGGTGCATCGCCTGTGGAAGCAATTATTGAAGGTCGAGGAAAGGAAGGAGATTACAAAGATATCTTTGACTTTGCTAAACGCATCAATTTAAGAATTTGTACCAAAAAAGCTTTTGAGAGTTTGGCCTATTCTGGTGGTTTTGATTCTTTCGCGAATGTGCATAGAGCTCAGTACTTTCAAGAAGATACGAACGGTAGAACTTTTATGGAGAACGTGATGAAATTTGGATCTGGTTTTCAAGACAGCGTGAATTCTAATCAAGGGTCTTTATTTGGTGAAAATTCTGGCGCAACATTGCCACCTCCAATTATTCCTATTGCTGAAGAATGGGGTAATATTTACGCATTGAACAAAGAAAAAGAGGTCGTCGGAATTTATATATCAGGACATCCGTTGGATGATTTTAAAATGGAAATTGAGGCTTTTTGCAACGGAAATATAGGAATGCTGAACAATATTGAAGAAAACCGAGGTAAAGACATACTTATTGCAGGTGTTATCACAGAAGGAGAACACAGAACAACTAGAAAAGGTGACCCTTTTGGAACTATTATTATTGAAGACTATAATGATTCTACAAAATTGTTTTTGTGGCGCGAAGATTACCTAAAATACAAACACTTTTTGAATCCAAATACCTTCGTTTCTATCAAAGGAAGAATCGATTTGTCGAGATGGAATAAATTAGAGTTCAATATCGGGTCGATTGACTTGTTGCACAACCTCAAAGAAACGCGAGCGAATGCAATTCATCTCAAAGTTGCGAATTCGGCTTTAGACCAACGAATGATTACAGATTTGAATGCTCTGTTCTCTGAAAACTCAGGAAATTGCGCCTTGCACTTTACCGTTTATGATTCTCTTGATGGAGTAGAAGTTAGAATGCCTTCAAAAACGATAAAAGTTGATTTGAGTAAAAATTTATTCAATGGTTTAAAAGAGTTGGATCTAGAATTTAGAATAAAGTAAAATAGACGGCTTCGCTTTTCGACGCACTCGTTCCTCGCTGTTAGAGCATTCGATTTTTAGACTTAGTTTCGACTAGATTAAAACTCCAACTCTCTAAAGCTCCAACTTAACTTTTAAAAAACGGCAACTTAACAATTTTGGCTTTCAACTGTTTTTTTCTTACAGCGATAAAAATATCACCATCAATTGTTGCAAATTCTTTCTTTACATATCCTAAACCAATTGCTTTTTCTACGGATGGCCCCATAGTACCAGAAGTTACACGACCAATTTTAGTTCCATTTACGTCAACGATTTCATAGTCATGACGAGGAATTCCTCTGTCGATCATTTCAAAAGCAACCAATTTTCTTGTTATTCCTTCTTCTTTTTGTTGAGTTAAGAAGTCTTTATCGATAAAATCGGCTTCTTTATTTAGCTTTGTTATCCATCCTAGTCCAGCTTCAAGAGGTGAAGTAGTGTCGTCGATATCATTTCCGTATAGACAGAAACCCATTTCTAAGCGCAAAGTATCTCTCGCCGCTAAACCAATCGGTTTTATACCAAATGCTGCCCCAGCCTCCATGACTTTGTTCCAAACCTTCTCAACCTCATTATTTTTGCAATAAATTTCAAACCCGCCAGAACCAGTGTACCCTGTAGCTGAAATGATAGCATGCTCAATACCTGCAAAATCGGCAACTTCAAAATGGTAATATTTAATCGCCGATAAGTCAATAGACGAAAGAGACTGCATTGCTTCAACAGCTTTAGGCCCTTGAATAGCCAATAAAGAGTAGTCATCTGAAAGATTGCGCATTGTTGCATCGAAAGAGTTATGAGATGAAATCCAATCCCAGTCTTTGTCGATATTGGATGCATTGACAACCAACAAATATTCTTCTTCCTTTATTTTGTAAATGATTAAATCATCTACTATGCCGCCTTTGCCATTTGGCATACAGCTGTATTGTGCACGACCTATTGTCAAAGTCGAAGCATCATTAGACGAAATTTTTTGAATTAAATCAAGAGCATTAACTCCAGAAATCAAAAATTCTCCCATATGAGAAACATCAAAAACACCAACGCTCTTTCGAACAGTTTCATGTTCTGCTTTAACTCCTTCGTATTGAACAGGCATATTGTATCCTGCGAAAGGAACCATCTTTGCTCCAAGAGATTCGTGTGTATCGTTTAGTGCTATGTTTTTCATTATTATCCTATTGTAATTTTGGTCAAATGTAATGCTTTTATTTGAAATTTTTAATTTGGATGTTTACTTCTAAATTGGACTGAATCAAACATGAGAAGATGCATTTAAAAATTGGTTTATAGCTTGACTAAGCACAAAAAAAGCCGTTCCAAATTTTGAAACGGCTTTCCTTTAGTAAATATGTTACACTGTTACTGCAACTTCAAGCTCTGTGTTTCAACGACAATATTATCAATTGAAATTTTCACTAAATACATTCCTTTATGCAAGTGAGAAAGGTCTATTTGTTGACCATTTGTTTCGCCCCACGTTTCAGTATGCATGATTTTACCAGTTAAATCAATTACAGTGATTTTTAGTTCTCCTTCTTCATTGTCAGGGAAATCGAAAGTAACTAAACCTGTTGATGGGTTAGGATAGATTGACACCTCAAAACCTCTCGAAAGATTAGTTGAAGATTCTTCTTTAGTTGACGAAGTCCCCATTTGTATAGCAGAACTTTCCACGTAGAAAATAGGTATAATAGGTTTATTATGAATCTCCAATAAGCATTCAGCATCTGTTCCTGTTTGTCTATCTGGAAGATTGATTCTCAATGTCTCCAATCTATCTTTTACTAACGAATCAGCATCTAATGCGAAGCAAACAGATGATTTATTGATTAACTCTTTCTGAATAAGGCATAAATCTACAAATTCCGGTGTTGCTCCCAGATCAATTATATCTTCTAGAACGTCTTCAGCTTCCTGCTCATCTTTTAAAAGTATATATAGAAGTTGTTTAAAGTTGTCTAAGTAAAATGACAGAAAAAGC
>TARA_R110002072_G_scaffold136308_3_pt1 | contig 16800 bp, 14 predicted proteins | sample TARA_R110002072 | Tara Oceans TARA_R110002072 (sample SAMEA4397118) | marine metagenome | biome: Polar Biome; feature: [SRF] surface water layer (ENVO:00010504); material: water (ENVO:00002006), including particulate matter (ENVO:01000060) such as... | depth 5 m | reverse complement strand
AAAAACACGCCGCCCTCGATCGACTCGCCGGTGGGTTCGCCGAAACCCTCCTGGTCGGGCCGCTTGGCCGGGGTGAATTGGTGGGTGTCGATGATCGGCAGCCGCTCCTTCATCTGCGCCGGGGTCAGATGATCGTAAGGGCAGTTGATCTTGTCCATCATCTCGCAGGCTTTTTTCAGCCCGCCATTGTGCTCGGCCTTGACCACCAGGCAGCCGGTGTCGTGGTATTTGATCATTCCGCGCGGGTCAGCCTGGCCGATGTAGTCGGCCCAGTTCTTCCAGTAGAACCAGCCTTCGTAGGACAGGGCGCAGCTGTCCAGCAGGGAATAGTAAGTGCGGATGATGGCGCAGGAACCGGAGGTGGAGCCATAACCGGCCGCGGCGTTTTTATCCACGGTGAGGACTTTCTTGCCGCTGCGGGCCAGCTCCAGCGCGGTGCAGGCCCCAATTACGCCCGCCCCGATCACGATCACATCATAGGTGGGGGTCTTGCTTCGCTCGGTCATCTCGTTCTCCGTTCCCGCTGAGTCGCTGAGCACTGGCGCAGCCGTTTCGACAGCAGGTGATTAGGTGGTTGACGTAATTTTGGCGTTGGCTTGGTGTTTTTACCGTTTTTCACCGTTTTCCGGTGTTTTCCGGTGTTTTTCGGGGCCGGTAGGCGCGGCCGCGCGCGGCGGCTTAACGGGCATCGCCATTGGGGCAATTTTTGTAATTGAGCCTGATACCGCACTTCGGATAAAATGATTTTTATCGATTTGTTGAATCGGAAAAATTTATGTGATTACGCTCAGAAACCTTCGCTATCTGGTGGCCACCGCCAATCATCAAAGCGTGACCTTGGCGGCCGGGGCGCTGAACATTTCCCAACCGGCCATTTCGGCCGCCATTGCCCAGTTGGAAGACCATTTCGCGCAGCAAATTTTTGTCCGTCACAAGGGGCGGGGCGTGACGCCGACCCGCTTTGGCCAGGAACTGGTCACCCAAGCGCGGCATCTGCTCAACCAGGCGGCGGAGTTGGGCGGGCTGGGCCGGGGCGCCGGTCATTTGGCCGGCGAGTTGACCCTGGGCTGCTTTGCCGAACTGACGCCGCTTTATGTGCCCGCCCTCACCAAGGCCTTTGAGGCGCTTTACCCGCAGATCGGGATCCAGGTGCGCGAAGCCGACTTCAGCGAGTTGCCCCAGTTGCTGGAGTTGGGGGTTGTCGACATGATTATCGACTACGACGTTGGGCTTCCGGAGCAGGTGGAAAAACAGGTCCTGACCAGCCTGCCGCCGCGTTTGCTGCTGCCGGCCGATCATCCCTTAGCCAGCCGCGCCGCCGTGGCGCTCAAGGACCTGACCGATGAGCCGTTGATCTTGACCGCCGACGCCCAGTCGCGGCGTCACCTGCTGGAGATCTTTCGCCGCCATGGATTGCAGCCGACCTTAACGCGGCCAGCGGGATCGCTGGAAACGCTGCGCAGCATGGTCGCCAATGGATACGGGGTGTCGATCTTGCACACCAGCCCGGCAAGCAACGTCAGCTATGACGGCCTGCCGCTGGCGCTGCGCCCGCTGCTGGACAGCGCCATTAGCTTGGAAATCTTACTGGTCAGGCACCTGCGCTATCCGCTGTCGCGCGCGGCGGAAGCTTTCAGCGCCTTCACCGTCGAGTGGTTTGGTCAACACCAGCAAGAGATGCCGCCGGACGGGGCGGTGTAAGCCGTGGCCCGGCTTGCGTTGGCGACAGCGCGCCTTGATCCCAACGAATAAATTAGACGAATAAATTAGACGAATAAATTATCGGTCGAATCTAGGCGGGCGGCGGGTGCTGCAAGCTCAGGCGGAGGCCGCCACCGTCCTGTTCGCGACTTTCGGTCAGGCGGATGTCGGCGAGGGCCGGAACCCAAAAATCGGCCTCGGCGAGGGCCGCTCTGTCGTGGGTGGTGCCGACCGCCAAGGCCGACAGCCCACCGGCTTTGGCGGCGCGGATGCCCGCCGGTGAATCTTCGATCACCAGACAGTTTTCAGGGGCAAAGCCCATCTGCTCGGCCGCCATCAGGTAGCCGTCGGGCGCGGGTTTTCCGTTGGCCACCCGATCGGCGGTCAGGAAGACCGCGGGCGCGGCGATGCCGGCGAACTTCAGCCGGGTTGTGGCGATGCTGTCGGTGCCGGAGGTATAGATCGACCAGCGATCCCGTGGGATCCGCGCCAGCAGATCCAGAACCCCCGGGTAAACCGCCAGTCCCTCGGTATCGTTTGACTCGATGATGACCAGCTTTCGCGCTTCCGCCTGGGCGTCGAGATGCGGCGCGGCCAGTTCGATGGTTGCCGCGGCGCGGCGGCCATGGACGAACTGGAACAGCAGGTCTTCATCGATGGCGTTTTTCGCCGCCCAGGCTTGCCAACTGCGGGTGATCACCGCCGAAGAATCCACCAGCACGCCGTCCAGATCAAAGATCACGGCATCGAAAAGCATCTTGTCTTGGCTCATGAAAACTTACTCAACGGGTTCTGAACGGTTTTGTTCGTACAATGTCAGCAGCGCCGCCAAGCCGGGCGGAGGGGGCTGTTGGCGGCGCGCGAAGATGGCGGTGCAATCTCGAATGAAGCGCGTGGCGTCGTAGCGTTGGTTGCCGTTTCCCCAGGTAAAGGGCGGCAGGTATTTTGGCACCGGCTCACCAAAAAGATTGCTGCCGCTGTCCAGCACCGTGCCGGCGTTGAGGCGCAGGCCGATGGCAACCTTAACGCAGTCGCCGATGATCGATCCCAGTTTGATCTGACCGCTGTTGAGGGTGAGAAGAGGCGGGGGCGGGCTGCCGACCGGGGCAAAGTCGGCGGGCGCGGACAGGCGCACCTCGCCGTAGTTGTTCTTTAGGTCGGAGGTCGTGGCCAGCGCGCCGATATTGACCCAGCGCCCGAGCAGGCTGTGGCCGATGAAGCCCGCATGGTGCTTGTTGCTGTAATCGTTGATCACGGAGGCCTCGACCTCACCGCCCAGCCGGCAATGCTGGCCGACCACCAGGCCACCGTGAAGTTGGGCGTTGTCGATTTGACTGTGTGCGCCGATGTAGAGCGGGCCTTGCAGCGAACTGAGCCGCCCGATCCGGGCCCCGGCGTCGAGCAGGATCGGGCCCTGACGGGTGTCAAACAGCGTGCCTGGCTGGATTTCAACGTCGGGGGCGCCGTAGATGTGCCGGGGCGCGCCCAGGCACCAGGTCCCCGCCGGCAATGTCTCCAGCGGTCGCAGATTCTTCTCGGCGATGGCCAGCGCCGCGTCCGCGTCAAACCGCGCGCCCAGGTCGCGAAGGATCGCCACCGGATCACAGCTGCTTGAATCGACAATCTGGTCAAAGCACGCCGTCAGGCCAGCGGTTTGGCCGGCAAGATAAGCGTGCGCCAGTTGCGGGTCGTGGCCGGCCGCCCGATAGCTGGTTAGCCCTTCACTGCTGGCCATGTGGTTTTCGTAGACGGCGTTGGGGTGAAACAGGAAGAATTGCGCCCCGGGCGCTTGTCGCCGGGTTCGTTCAAGCGGCGAGAAAATCCCGTTGCGGCTGGAAAAAATCGAAAAAATTCGACTATGGGGTCGGGTCAGCGGTAAATCCCGGTCGAGGAAAAGAATTTTCTGTGTCGTGGGTGCGTTCATGTTTCGGGGTGCGTTCATGTTCAGGGATGGCTTGTTCAAGGGTGACGGCTTGTTCAAGGACAGGTTTATCGCCGCGTGATTTCGGCGGGCGCCGCCCACCCAATAAAGCCTGGCGCGGCGGAAAGGGAAAGCCTGTGACGCCGTTCAAATTCGCTCTCTGTTTCCACAGCGATGGTGACTGATAGCATCTTTTTCGCGCCCACGCGACGCTGCCGCCTTTTCGCTGTTACCCGGGGCGACCACGACGGGCTACAACGACGGGCCACCACCCAGGGCGACCAGGGCGGAAAGATGGCGATCCGACGCTAGAGTTGCGTGTCTCTGAAGGTATGCCGTCTTTTGGTGATTGAGAAGTCGCCGAACTCGTTAAGCTCGGCGGAATAGAACAGGCTGCCCTCAAGATCCTCGGAACTTTTGATTCTGCCGCTGTAAATTTTCTCGTAAAGCTGGTTTTGCTCGTGCAAGGCGGCCTGGTAGAGGCGGCGGAGTTGCTGGTCCAGACCGCGCGCCTGCAACAGGGTTTTGCAATCGTCCAGGATGGTTCCGTGCTGGAAGACGATTTCGCTTTCGGCGATGACCTTTGTGGCGATCCTGTTTTTCAGGCTGTCCAAGTTGAGCTGTCCGGCGACTTCCGCGGGTGTTTTGACGATGAAGTCGATTTCTTCCCGATGGCTTGGGTGCTTCAGGTAACGGGTTTTATGCTGCAGAAGCATCTTTTCCATCGGGCCCCTCAAGTGGACGGCCCGGTCTTCGATCAGGAAGACCATGTCGATGTCCGACCCGCGTACCGGCAGACCGGTGGAAATTTCCCAGCGGGTTTCCTCATGCGCCATATTGTAGGCGATATCGCCGCCGACGAAGACTCCGAATTGGGTCAGTTGGCCGCGAAACTGGCCGAACAACTCAATGGCCAGCTGCCGCGCCAGCAGGCGTTTTCGCGCACTGATCATGGCGTAGTGGTCCTGCATCTCAAGCACCCGGGTCTCGACGCTTTCCCGGTCAAAGCCAAAGCAGGTGTAGTTGAGGAAACCGCGCAGGAAGGACGGGCTGATACGCGCCCCGTTGGGCGAGTCGGCGTCGATGCGCAGATAGCGGGTGGGAAGGATTTCCCGGTGCAGACCGCGGACCGCGCCAAGGTTCTTCGCCAGTTCCAGGATCGGCTGCTTGGTCAAGCCCGCCAAGGCCGCGCCGGTGACCGTGCCTTGATCGGCGATAAAGCGTGCGATGTCTGTCATGGAGCAGGGGTCATAAAAACGGCGACGGCCAAGGAAAAGACGAGGCGAACGATATCAAGTGTTCACCCAAAGAGGCAGGCCTTTCTCAAACCCGGCGCCAGTTTCGCCGATCTGGCGCGCCCGGGCCGGCGCGGCGGTCACAACGTGATCGACTTGATGCGCTTTCGATGGGCGCGCATGGAAAGCGGAATGAGCGCCAGGTATCCCACGTCGACCAGCGTCATGGCCAGCCAGGGGTTGCTCAGCAGGATTGTGCCAAAGATTGCCATGGCGATCAGGGCCGGCAGAATGCTCTGGCGGCGAATCTTGGCGCGTTTAAAGGAAAAGGTTGGGATCTGGCTTACCGCTAGGAACCCCACCCCCCCCAGATAGATCGCGGTAATCAGCGGGTAGTCCTTGGGAAAGGTGATGCCTTGAAAGCCGAGGAACATCGGCAAGAGCGCCAAGGCCCCCACCAGCGGCGCGGGCACCCCGGTGAAGAAATCCTTGCCCCAGTCAGGTTTGTCCGGGCTTTCCAGCATGACGTTGAAACGCGCCAGCCGCAGACCACAGCAGATCGCCAGGATCAGGGCGGCCAACCAGCCGAAATTGCCAAGATTGCTGCCCTGGAGTCCCCAAAGATAGATCAGGATCGCGGGGGCAACGCCGAAATTGACGAAATCGGCCAGCGAATCCAGCTCCGCGCCGAAAGAGGTTTCGCCCTTCAACAGGCGCGCGACACGCCCGTCCAGTCCATCCAGTAGGCCCGCCAGCAAGATCATGATGACGGCAAGATGATAGTTTTCCTCCACCGCAAAACGGATCGAACTCAGTCCCGCCACCAATGACAGCACCGTTACCAGATTGGGCACCAGGGTGCGCAGGTGGAAAACCCTGCGCTTGACCTCCCGCTGGGAAGAAAGACCGGACGGATCGTCGCTCATCGTTAGCGCTCCACCCCCAGGCGTCGCGGCTCGTCGCTGGCCAGATCGGCCAACACGGTTTCGCCGGCCACCATGGTTTGACCGAGCATGACTTGGGGCTGCACGCCATCGGGCAGGTAAACATCCACCCGGCTGCCGAAGCGGATCAGGCCAAAGTGCTCGCCGGTGCTCAACTGCATGCCTTCCCTGACTTCGCAAAGAATCCGCCGGGCCACCAGACCGGCGATCTGGGTGACCGCCACCTGGCGTCCGTCCTTCATCTCGATGATCAGCGAATTGCGCTCGTTGAGATCGCTGGCTTTGTCCAGGGAGGCGTTGAGGAACTGGCCCGGGTGGTAGGCGATCTTGACGATCTTACCGGCGATCGGCAGACGGTTTACATGAACATTGAAGACATTCATGAAAATCGAAATGCGCATCATTTCCTTGTCGCCCAGGCCCAATTCCGGCGGCGGCGCGGCTGGCTGAACCATGCAGATCTTGCCATCGGCCGGGGAAATCATCAGGCCTTCGCGCAGCGGCGTGACCCGCCGTGGGTTGCGGAAGAAGTAGTAGCACCAGACGGTGAGAACCAGCCCGATCCAGCCCAAGGGTTCCCAGAGCAGGAAAAGCAAAAGCGTAATGACCGCAAAGATCCCGACAAAGCGCTTGCCTTCTTTGTGAATGGGAGGCGCGATGATTTTCAAGGTATCCAAGGTAAAACTCCGTCTTTTTAGGAACTTATCAGCGGCTTTTAACTTGTTTTCAATCTTCGTGGCGGCCCGCCCCGCCGGAAGCCGTCAGGCCGGTCTGGCCAGCTGCAACGCGGGCGCGCGCAACGGCGGAAAAACCGGCGGCAAGCTGTTGGCAAAGGCCTGGGAAAGAGAGCCGCCGGCAAGCTCCGCCTGGTTTCGTCAGCAAGCGCTTACCAGAAAGCGCCGTGAGCGGAAACGAAAAAGCCGCGCCGGCCAGGGATCAAAAGCCGCCGCGACCGTCGATCTTGCCGCCACTTTACCTGAAAAGGCGGCGCGCGGTGGAAAGAAAGTCGCACGCGGGCGGGCGGCGGGCGGCGAGTACGGGAGAGGGCGGCAGCGGGAGAATCACGGTCGAAACGGGGATCCGCAAGTCATTCCGGTTAAGCCGATCCCGTTGTGATCCCGTTCTAAGGCGCGGGCGGCGGGCTGGAGCGCTGCTGGCGGCGTAATTTTTGCACGGCTTGCTCCAGGGCTTCCAAAAACCGCGAACGGTCCTTTTTGCTGAAGGCCGGGCCGCCGCCTCTGATCTCGCCGCTGTCACGCAAAGTGGCGTTGAGGTCGCGCATGGCCATGGCCATGCCGATGCCCTGGTCGTTAAACGGCTTGCCGTTGTGCCCCATCACCTGGGCGCCGCCGTTCAGGCAGCGCTGCGCCAAGGGAATGTCGCCGGTGACGACGATTGACCAAGGGGTGGCCCGTTCGGCGATCCAGTCATCGGCGGCGTCGAAGCCATCGCTGACGATGACGCGCTGAACCAGATGGCTGTCGGGCAGGCGCATCCAGGAGTTGGCAACCATGTGAATGGTCAGTTGGTGACGCGCCGCGACCTTGACGGCCTCCTCCTTCACCGGACAGGCGTCGCAATCGACGAAAATTTCCATGCTGTTGCTCAAGAAACGGCCTTTACGCTTTCCTGCTGTTGGATGTTGTTGCGGGCGCGGTTCGGCGCTGCCCGGGACCGGTCTTGATCCGGTGGTGAGAAAACCGGTTAAATCAACCGGAGCTTCTTTTCCAGGTAGATGATAATATCCTTGAGATTTTTTTTGCCAAGAAGCCGTTGCCGGCCGCTGAAAAGCTGGAAGTCGCTGTCGTTGCGCCCCTTACCGCCGCTGCGCTTTGCGATGGTGTAAAGCGGGAGATCGTGGGTGTGCCGGAAGACAGAAAACAGCGCCACGCCGGCGCCGTGATCGATGGCGTAATCGCGCCATTCGCCGGTCGACACCCGGCGGCTGTAGAGGTTTAGAAGAATGTTCAACTCATCGCGGGAAAAATAGGTGGTCTTTGGACGGCCTTTGCCCAGGGGAATGAAATCCGCCAACTGCAACAGCTGACTCATCGGACTTTCACTCCTTGGCCTTTGGTCATTTGTTTCGACCCCTCGGCTTTCTCCACTACCAGCGCCAAACCAGCGCTGGATTTGACAGCAACCAATTCCCCTGATGCCGCGCGCTTTCATAAGTAAGCGCAGGGCGCGTCCGATCTGTCGTGACCAGCCTCCAATAAGTTAATCGGAGGCGCCGTCGTCGCGGCAGTTTAAACCGGATTACGCCGCGATTCCATTTAAAACGATCCAACTCTAGTGTCGTGCAAATCTTAATTTAGGTCCAGTTTCTTATCCGGTTTGTTAGATCCTATTTCCCGGCCTATTTCCTGGCGGGGGTTGCTCTCTTGACCGCCGTTGCGCTTGTCCGGGCGATTGATTTCGGGGGCGGATTTCTGTGGTTGCCGGTTTTGTGGTAATAGACTTGTGTCGTCCTGGCCTGCCGTCGTCGCGGGTTTGTCGTCGGGCTTGCCGCCGGTGCCTTGGGCGCGCCGGCGTGCGCGGGCAAGCGCGGGGAAAACCCCCACGCGACAAGGTCGGACGCGACAGCAGGCGCGGGCGCGCAATTCCGCAAATTAGGCGCCACGCGAAAGGAACTCTGTTCACCTGTGAAAATCAGTAGAAATAATAATTATTATAATGGCTTATAGTTATGTTCTGATCTCATCTGTTTGATGGATCTTGAAATAAAAAGTTCATGTGAATAGAATTTTAGTGTAAATGAAAATGAAATAGGAGTTACAGACTTTCACGCCAAACCTTCTTACCGTCGCTGCAAGGAGATTGTTATGTCGAAAAAGATTCTCGCCACCGTGATGCTCGGTGGCATGATTGCGTCCTCGGGGGCCTTCGCCCAGACCGAGATTCAATGGTGGCACGCCATGGGCGGGCGCAATACCGACAAGATCAACGAGATTGCAGAAAAATATAACGCCTCTCAGTCGGAATACAAAGTGGTGCCGACCTACAAAGGCAACTACACCGAGACCATGACCAGCGCCATTGCCGCTTTCCGCGCCAATCAGCAGCCGCACATTGTCCAGGTGTTCGAAGTCGGCACGGCCACCATGATGGCCGCCGAAGGCGCGGTTTATCCGGTCTATAAATTGATGGCCGACACCAAGACGGATTTCGACCCCAATGCCTATCTGCCGGCGGTCAAGTCCTACTATACGACCGAAGACGGCGATCTGCTCTCCATGCCGTTCAACAGCTCCACGCCGGTGTTGTGGTACAACAAGGACGCTTTCAGGCAAGCTGGCCTGGACCCGGAAAGTCCGCCAAAAACCTGGGATGAGATGGAATCGGCGTCCCGCGCGCTGGTCAATTCCGGCCTGAAGTGCGGCTTTTCCTTCGGCTGGCAGTCCTGGGTCATGGTCGAGAACTACTCGGCGTGGCACAACTTGCCCATCGGCACCAAGAGCAACGGTTTCGGCGGCCTGGATACGGAGTTGACCTTCAACAACGACAAGGTGGTCAACATTCTGCAACGCATCGCCGATATGCAGAAGGACAACCTTTTCGTTTATGGCGGCCGTCGCGGCGACAGCCTGCCCAAGTTCACCGGTGGCGAGTGCGGCATGTGGATCAACTCCTCGGCCTATCTGGCGGGCATCGACAAGGGCGCCAAGTTTGAATATGGCCAGGGCATGCTGCCGCTGGACACCGCTGTCGCCGACAAGCCGCAAAACTCCATCATCGGCGGCGCCACGCTTTGGGTTTTGAAGGGTAAGGATCAGAAGGATTACGCCGGTGTGGCGGACTTCTTCAACTTCCTGTCCTCGCCGGAAATTCAATATGACTGGCACGATTTCACCGGCTATGTGCCCATCACCACAGCCGCCTATGAGATGGCCGCGGAAGATGGTCAGTACATCCGCAAACCCGGCGCGGACACGGCCATTCTGCAGTTGAGCCTGAATCCGCCGACCGCCAATTCCAAGGGCTTGCGGTTTGGCAACTTCGTCCAGGTCCGCGACATCATCAATGAAGAGATGGAATCCCTCTGGGCGGGCACCAAAACCGCCAAGGAAGCGTTGGACACCGCAGTTGCGCGCGGCAACGCGCTGCTGCGCAAGTTCGAAAAAGCCAACAAGTAACGCGCGATAAAAGGTTCGGACGGGCTGTCCAGGCTGGCCAAGGCCTGGGAGCCCGGCCGTGCTTTGTTGTTTTCTCGGCGCCGTGGTCTTGGCCGTGGTCTTGTTCGGCGAGGCGGACAGTCAATTCTCGAACAGCGGCGGATCCGATCACGCCGTGTCCGAGAACATCATCCAATCCAATAGGCTCACCGCGTGATGTCGTTGTTTGGATGAGGCTGCGCCAGGCGCCTGCCAGTTTCCTTATCCGCCCGAGGCTTCTCCTCGATGCAAAAAAAAGTTACCTTCAAGAACAAAGGCCTGCCCTACCTGCTGGTCTTTCCGCAGATCGCCATCACGCTGGTGTTCTTTATCTGGCCGGCGTCCCAGGCTCTCTACCAGTCGCTGCTGGTGGAGGACGCCTTCGGGCTGTCCCGCGAGTTTGTGTGGTTTGATAATTTCAAAGAACTTTTCTCCGACCCGCTCTATCTCGCCTCCTTCAAGACGACGATTCTGTTCTCGCTTGCCGTCACCGCCCTGTCCATGGGGCTTGCCTTGTTTCTCGCCATCATGGCCGATCGGGTGATCAAAGGCAGCGGACTCTATCGCACGCTGCTCATTTGGCCCTACGCCGTGGCGCCGGCCGTCGCCGGCGTGCTGTGGTTTTTCATGTTCAACCCGACCATCGGCGTGCTGGCCTACGTGCTGCGGCAATTGGGGTACGACTGGAATCACTACTTGAGTGGCACCGACGGCTTTATCCTTGTTGTCATCGCCGCGGCCTGGAAGCAGATCAGCTACAACTTCCTGTTCTTTTTGGCGGGGTTGCAATCGATTCCGAAATCACTGATTGAGGCCGCCGCAATTGACGGCGCCAGTCCGACGCGGCGCTTTTGGACCATTATCTTTCCCCTGTTGAGCCCGGTTTCGTTTTTTCTGCTGGTGGTCAACATGGTCTATTCCTTTTTCGATACCTTCGGCATCATCCATGCGACGACCGAGGGGGGGCCGGCCAACGCCACCTCGATCCTGGTTTATAAGGTCTACGCCGATGGCTTCATCGGTCTGGATCTCGGCGGATCGGCGGCGCAATCGGTGGTGCTGATGGCGATTGTCATCGGCTTGACGGTCGTGCAGTTCAAGTACGTCGAAAAGAAGGTTCTGTATTGATGGTTGAAAATCGGAAATTCGGAACCTTCGTCGCCCATTCGGTGCTGATCCTCGGCCTGCTGATCGTGGCCCTGCCGATCTGGATTGCCTTCGTCGCGTCAACCCATTCGATCGATGCTCTGCTGGGCGGAAATCTGCCGCTGTGGCCCGGTGACAAGCTGATCGAGAACTACAGCCTCATCATGTCGGAGGAGGTGCGGAGCGCGGGCGGTTCGCCGGTGCTGGTGATGATGAAGAATTCCTTGATCATGGCGCTGTCCATCGCCATCGGGAAGATCGTCATTTCCATTCTGGCGGCCTACGCCATCGTCTATTTCGACTTTCCTTTCCGGATGGTCTTTTTTTGGATGATCTTCCTGACCCTGATGCTGCCGGTCGAGGTGCGCATCTTGCCAACCTTTCAAATCGCGGCGAACTTGAACCTGTTGAACAGCTATGCCGGGCTTAGCTTGCCGCTGATCGCCAGCGCGACGGCCACCTTCCTTTTTCGACAGTTCTTCCTGACCATCCCCGACGAGTTGGCCGAAGCCGCGCAAATCGACGGGGCCGGGCCGGTGAAGTTCTTCTGGGATGTGGTGCTGCCGCTGTCGCGCACCAACATCGCCGCGCTGTTTGTCATCCTGTTTATCTACGGTTGGAATCAGTATCTCTGGCCGCTGCTGATCACCACCGATGAAAAATTCTACACCCTGGTCATGGGCATTCAGCGCATGGTGACGGTCTCGGAATCGATTCCGGTTTGGCACTTGGTTATGGCCTCGGCCATCTTGGCCATGCTGCCGCCGGTGCTGGTGGTTGTCTTCATGCAGAAACTGTTCGTTAAAGGTCTGGTGGAAACGGAGAAGTAATGTCATGGCGACGGTTTCGCTGAACGACACAAGAAAGATCTATCCCAATGGGTTCGCTGCCGTGCACGGCATCGATCTGGATATTAGCGACGGCGAGTTCATTGTGCTGGTTGGCCCCTCGGGCTGTGGCAAATCCACGCTGCTGCGGATGATTGCCGGCCTGGAAACCATCACGCAAGGCGATCTCTTCATTGATGACCGCCGCGTCAACGAGATCGAGCCGATGGCGCGCGATATTGCCATGGTGTTTCAGAACTATGCGCTCTATCCGCATATGACGGTTTACGGCAACATGGCCTACGGTCTGAAAAACCGGAAGTTCCCGAAGGCGGAGATCGAGGAAAAGGTGCGTGAAAGCGCGGCCATCCTGGAGATCGAGGCGCTGCTCGACCGACGGCCCAATCAGTTGTCGGGCGGTCAGCGCCAGCGCGTCGCCATGGGCCGGGCGATCGTGCGCCATCCCAAGGTGTTCCTGTTTGACGAACCGCTTTCCAACCTGGACGCCAAGCTGCGCGTGCAGATGCGCCTGGAAATCAAAAAGCTGCAAAAGCGTCTCGGCACGACGTCCATCTATGTGACCCATGATCAGGTGGAAGCCATGACTATGGCCGACCGCCTGGTGGTGCTCAACGCCGGCAATGTGGAGCAGATCGGCACGCCGATTGAGGTCTACGACCGACCGCGGAGCCGTTTTGTCGCCTCCTTCATCGGCTCGCCGCCTATGAATTTCATGGATATTCATGTCGCCGACGGCGGGCTGTCGCTGCTTCCGGGCTCGCGAAAGCTGGCGCAGTTGCAGACACCCGCCGACGGTGGCGTGGTTCTGGGGGTCCGCCCCGAGCATCTTGAAGTCTGCGAAGCCGGCGACGCGGATGTGACGCTGCGGGTCGAGGTGGCGGAGTCCTTGGGTGCCGACACCTTGTTGCACGGGGTAATTGATGGCTTAATCGGCGACCTGGTTATTCGCCTGCCCGGCTACCAGGTGATGGCGACGGGAACGGTGCTGCCGATTCGTCTGGACCATGACCGGCTGCACTTTTTTAGCCGCGACAGCGGCCAGCGCCTGGAGCAGATGATCGTTGCCCCATGATCGGAGTCCCGCTTTCGACGTCGGCATTGCTTGCCGGTTTTGCGGCGGCTGATTGACCAAGCTGTGTTTCCGGCGCCATGTTGTTTGTCTTCGCTTGAGAGGCGGGCTATGTTAGCCGCCAATTCTCTTGACGGGCCTGGGTTCGGGTGCGCCGTTGAGCGGAAAATCAGGTGAAGCAGTGCATTTCAATGATGATGATAGGGTGACGGCGTGAGCGATATTTTCCGCGAAGTCGATGAGGACGTCCGCAAGGAGCAGTATCTCCAGCTTTGGAAAAAGTATGGCAGTTTTGCGATCGGCGGCGTCTTGGCCGTGGTGATTGGCGTTGGCGGGTGGCAGGCCTGGCTGGGCTACCAGGAAAACCAGCGCCTGGCCGCCTCCCAGGCCTATTTCCAGGCGCTCACGGCGGTGCAGAAATCCAGCGACAGTCGAGCGGCGCTCGACGAGGTGTCGAAACTGGCCAAGCCCGGCGAGTTGGGCTATGGCCAACTGGCGGCCTTCCAGGAAGCGCGGTTGCGCGTGCAGGCCGGCGACCTGGATGGGGCGTTGAAGATTTGGGACGCCATTGCCGCCGAGTCTCCCGATGGATTGACGCGCGACGTCGCCATTCTGACCGCCGCCCAGCACCGCTTGGATTTAGGTGAGATCGACGGCCTGGCCGAGAGATTGGCGCCCTTGACCGACCCGAGCAATTCCTTGCGCGCCATGGCCGGTGAGCTGTTGGCGCTGCTGGCCCTGCAAAAGGGTGACCTGGAGGGGGCGCGGCAGGAATTGCAGGCCATCATCGATGACACCAATGCGGCGCAAGGCGTGCGCGGGCGCGCCGCCCAGCTCCTGGCAAGCTTGACGGAGTAACGGCCCATGGGGCAACAGAGTTTCCGTCGCCGGGTTGTTCCCGCGCTGGCCCTGCTGGCCGTCCTGCTGCTGTCGGGTTGTTCTCAGGTTAGTGGCTGGATGGGCGAAAATGAACCGCCGCCCCTGCCGGGTGAGCGGATCACCATCCTGGACCTGGATCAGACCATTGTCGCCGACCCGGACGTGGCCGGGCAGCAGGTGACGCTGCCGGCGCCGCTGGCCGGAACCAACTGGCTGCAAGCCGGCGGCAATCCGCAGCATCTGATGGGCCACCTCTATGTCGGGGACAATCCGCAATTGGTTTGGCGGACCTCGGTGGGCGAGGGCAGGGACAGCGACGCCCGCATCCTGGCTCAGCCGCTGGTGGTCGACGGCGTGGTCTACACCATGGACGCGCGCTCGCAAATTTCGGCGTTCTCGGTCAGCGACGGCCGGCTGATCTGGCGCAAGGACTTGGCGCCCGAAGACGAGGAAGACGGCTACTTTGGCGGCGGTCTGGCCTATGACCAGGGCCGACTCTACGTTTCGACGGGTTTCCTGCGCGCCTTCGCGCTTGCCGCCGACAGCGGCGAGGTCATCTGGGAGACCGACGTCTCAGGTCCGGTGCGTGGCGCGCCGACGGTCCTTGACGGCAAGGTCATGATGATCAGCCTGGACAATCGCTTGGAAGTCCTGGACACCGGCGATGGTGAACTGCTCTACAGCCAGACCGGCATTCAGGAGACGGCCGGCCTGCTCGGCGCGGCCAGCCCGGCGAGCAACGGCAAGGTGTCCATCGTTCCCTATACTTCCGGCGAGATTGTCGCGCTGTTGACCGACAATGGCCGGGAGCTGTGGAATGATTCGCTGTCGGCGGTGCGCCGCGGCGGACAGGCTGAGGATATCGCCCATATCCGCGCCCTGCCGGTGCTGGATGATCGTGTCGTCTATGCGGTCAGCAATTCAGGCCGCATGGCCGCCATCGACCTGCGCCGGGGTTTGCGGATCTGGGAAGCCGAAATTGGCGGCGTGCAGATGCCCTGGGTGGTGGGTAACTATATTTTTTTGGTGACCCAGGACGCCGAAGTGGTGGGCCTGTTGCGGGCCACCGGCCAGGTGCTTTGGGTAACGCCCTTGCCACGCTTTGAGGACCCGGAAAACAAGGAGGGCCTGATCAATTGGAAGGGACCCCTGCTTGCTGGGGATCGCCTGATCGTTGCCTCGTCACTTGGCGAGGCCCGCGCGCTCTCGCCCTATAACGGCGAAGAAATCAGCAAGATCTCGCTACCCGAAGGGGTGGCGGTTTCGCCGGTCGTCGCCAACGATACGATATTTTTCCTTACCGAGAGCGGCGAGCTTCTGGCCTATCGCTAGCGTTCATCGGTTCTGATCACACGCTCGGCGCGGAACCCCTGGCGGGGCGGTTGCCTGCGACTGCTAAGAAGACCTTTGATAGGGAGCCTGGACTGCTGTACAAGCAGCGTCGGCTCCCTATTTTTATGGTTTTTCCTGGTGAGAAACGTCCCCGCGGTCGTAACCGGCGCAAGAAGCGGACCGTGATCGGCGATGGCGCGGTGGCGGCTGCCATTTCCGGGAAAAGGGACGTAGGCTGATCGGGCCGGGTCCCTGGCCGGTACCCTCGGTGAGCTCTCTCTTGATCGCTTTTGGAAGACTTATGTCCACATCACAACCGACTTTTTCCCTCGCCATCATTGGCCGTCCGAACGTGGGCAAGTCGACCCTATTTAACCGCTTTGTCGGCAAGCGACTGGCGCTGGTGGATGACCAGCCCGGCGTGACCCGTGACCGGCGGGAGGGCGAGGGGCGGCTGTTCGACCTTCGCTTTCGCGTCATGGATACCGCCGGGTTGGAGGATTCCACCGATGAGACGCTGGAAGGCCGGATGCGCCGGCAAACCGAGCGCGCCATCGAGGAGGCCGACGTGGCGCTGTTTTTGGTCGATGCCCGTGCCGGCCTGACGCCGCTGGACAAATACTTCGCCAAACTGCTGCGCAAAAGCAGCACGCCGGTGATCTTGGCGGCCAACAAGGCAGAGAGCCTGGCGGCGGAAATGGGCCTGGGCGAGGCCTATGCGCTGGGCTTCGGCCAACCGGTTGGCATTTCCGGCGAACATGGCCTGGGGCTGAGCGACCTGCGCGACGCGATCTTTGAGCATGTCCAGGTGAAGGTTGAGGCGGCGGAGCGGCAGGAAGAAACCGCGCGCGAGGCGCAGCGGCTGGCCGAGGAAAGCGCGCAAGCCGAGCGTCAGGCGCGCGCGGCCAATGGCGAGGAGCTGGCCGCCGAAGACGACGACAGCCCGGAGGCTCGACCCTCGGGTCCGCTGCAACTGGTTGTGGTCGGGCGGCCCAATGTCGGCAAATCCACCTTCATCAACCATCTGCTGGGCGAGGAGCGGCTGCTGGTCGGCCCCGAGGCGGGCATCACCCGAGATTCCATTTCGGTTGAATGGTCCTACAAGGGACAGGCCATCAAGCTTTTCGATACCGCCGGCCTACGCCGACAGTCCAAGGTCGACGACCGGGTCGAGTGGCTTTCAGCCAACGACACCAAGCGGGCGGTGGACTATGCCCATGTGGTGGTGTTGATGCTGGATGTGAACCTGGGCATGGAAAAGCAGGATCTGACCATCGCGCGCCGGGTGGTGGATGAAGGCCGGGCGCTGATCATCGCTTTGAATAAATGGGATGTTTGCGAAAATCGCGCCCTGGCCCTGAAACAGGTTGAAGATCGGCTGGAGCGGTCGTTCCCGCAGACAAAGGGGATCCCCATTGTCACGCTTTCGGCCTTGGAAGGGCGCGGCGCCCAAAAGGTGATGGATGCGGTCTTCGCCATCTATGAGATTTGGAACAAGCGCTTTTCAACCTCCCCGTTGAACCGCTGGCTTGAAGACGCCACCGCAGCCCACCCGCCGCCGGCGCCCGGCG